>Ga0265780_10011162_pt1 | contig 10649 bp, 13 predicted proteins | sample P1T30metagenome_FD_192432 | JGI IMG/M metagenome (GOLD analysis project Ga0265780, IMG submission 192432) | Plant litter microbial communities from East Loma Ridge, Irvine, California - P1 T30 | ecosystem: Environmental > Terrestrial > Plant litter > Unclassified | place: USA: California... | reverse complement strand
GAACCGAGACAAGGGTGCCCAAATTTGGGCGGCAACCAGCTGCCGTATGGAAGCGGGGTACTGCAATGACAGAAAAGCTAGTGGTAGCCGTTCCCAGCGTGTGAGATACAGGATGGCGAAGTGCCAACTGGCTATGACGAAATTGATGCGGAGTCGGGCAGAGAAGCCGGCGAACTGTCTGAAACGCCCCACCCCCAAACAAATCCCAGCAATCTCCCTTGCACCTAGCCGTTCGCCACCTGTGGAGTTTTCAGCCGGCTGTCTGACGTTGGTGTAACTTCTCTCCTGTGACCTTTGGCTGTTTGATTAGGCAGATCCAGGTCGAGCCTTAGCGAGACACCTCCTTCACATATGTAGAGCACCTCACCATAGATCCCGATGGGTACTCATAATCTCAGGCTCACCTCAGTCACATGATTCCGAAAGGATTCCATTGCACGTTACAAACCATTTACACCATTCATCACCCGCATAATCAACATTTATACTTCGACACCACTTTGTCGAACTTTGCGATCACGAGCACGCTTCCTTCTCGCTTGGCCAGAGTTCACGCGTTCTCCGGTCTGATCGAAGTCGCGCTGGGTGACGAGCGGCCCAGAGCGCGGTGGTTGTTCCTTCGAGAAAGCTGAATCGGTGCGGCACTGCATATCCCCGAGTATGACCGCTACCAGTCTCTGACTTCCACCTATCCCACAGTCCCCGTGGCTTTCTTAGCTATCTCACTGATTTCGATCTTGCAAAGATACATTTATATGATCGGACAGGGTGACACAATTACGAAAGCACACCTACTAAGGCGGCATTCATAATCACCAAGCTGTAGATCAGGACTTCCCAACAGGAACCAACCCTAGAGCCCCTGCTGCAAGTTCTGATTAGCTGTCCTGTTTCCTATTCCTAGCCCGTGTTTCGATGTTGCATATTATGGGAGCACGAGCATGCAGGCTTTCAAGTTCTTTCTAGCGGAGTACGCGCAGGAGGTTTGCGCTTCCAAAAGTCCGACTAGTATCGAACTTTACATGACTGGCACAGCGTTTCAGCTTGATCAATATAGTCGTATCACAAGGCTATAGCGACTTACGAGTTCTCGTAATGCTTTGTCAGTCATCTTGTAATTATAGCGATAAAGGAAGGAGCGATGACGCACGAAGAACAGATCAGAGCCCCGCAATGTAGCGCATATGGACCCGAGCTTAAGCGGAGTTGGCAACAGGGGTAGGATCTTTTGTATATTATTAACAGAAGCAGCGAGATGCGAGACCTGGAGAGCCTGCCGCCCGTCACGCATGTGTATTCTAGCTCTTGCTGATTTACGATGTCGAGTCGGCGCTGGCGGCCGTGTCCGCGGCGGTGGAGCCGTGTTGCTCATTGGTATGCGGGGGCCCGGTGGCTTTACAGGCCAAGTCAGGCGTTTGCCATGGGTGAGGGGTTATTACGTGATGGCTCTGTGCTATAACAACGACGGCTCATTGCGTTTCTGGCTGTCTTGTGGCGCACTCAGTTTCGCTGCATACAGTATACGGTGACTGGGCACCACAAAAATTTGTCGGGCGGACTGGCAACCTTTTGTTTGGGCATTCACCGAGGGAGTACATGAGAGATGGCTGAACACACGCGTGCGTGAGGCGTTGTTATCTGCTTAGGTCGCCCAGTCACAATGTTTTTTGACACTTACCGCCGCCCGCAGGTGCAGCCATAGCATGGCACAGCCCTCTACCGGCGGCCGCCCTCGAGCCGCCGCAGTTGTGTTAATTGCGCCCGCCACCACAGTCCCCCCGCCTCCTCACACACACCCCACACTCTCTAATCGCGTAAGCTACGACGGTATATCATCGTAGCAGTAGTACTACGCGCAGGCTCCGCAACAGTCAAGATATGGCTTGATTGATGACTTCTCACGGCTTAATTGATAAGGTTCTAACGTCAACCAATCTCACGCTTGATGAAGGATTGATGACCGTGTTCACCTCTCTCGCTCCACCAACGGAGTGGATCTATCGTCTGCTTTAAGATGTTGCCGGCAGCGTCGATTGCCGCGCTCTTCGTGTCAAAGATATCATTCATGAAGCGCTCGGGCTCGGTCTCCTGTAGCCGGCGCCTCCGTATATTGTCGTGTTCAATGCTGGCGTTATCCCCAAAGGTAGCTGCCCATGCTTCATCTTCGTTGAATGAGTCTGAGTTGATAAGCAAGGTGGATTCTGCTGGCGCCGGCAGCTCCACGTGCGCGAGATACTATTCGTATAACTCACGAGTCATCCGCCGTGCAGTAGTGATAGCATTGCAACCTCCTGGCTTATCACCCTAAGCTTGTTCGAAGTAGGTGAACTTCCTACAAGGATCGAGAGTGACTGCTGCACTGTGTGAGCAGCTGTCATCAATCTTTGTACAACACTTCTGAAGCTTCACAAAGCCGTGGTTGATGCAGTGTTGGTAGTGATCAATGGATAGGCTCGCCCAGGCAGTGATCTCGTCGGCACGCTTCTTCAGAGTGTTAGATAGATAATTCACGATGGGAATGACTTCCCAAAGAGCGCCATGACTCCCTGTGATCGCATTACCTTCAGCACGCTTTGCTGCCTTCTCAAAGCACTTAAGCAGCTCCTCGAAGTGACGGAGTTCTTTCCAACCTTTTGCGTCAAGGAGGTCTCTCGTAAGGTCGTAACTCTCGCTGTGCACAGGAGTCCATTAAACGCAGTATCATTGTAGAGCATCCTTAAATCGCAATGACTATTGAGGGCACGTTGATGGCTCGATTGATGAAAATTACCCTCAATCAAGCCGCTTGATGAGAAGCTTGATGGTATGGACTTCGGGGGTGATTCGTGGCGACCTAGCACTCTCATTTATGGAAACGACGCTTTTCCCTCTGAGAATACCTTGAGAAACTTCGTCAATCAGGCCATCAAATGGCTTAAATGATGAGCCCATCTTCAAGGCTTGATTAATGAGAGCAGACCCTTATCATGCGCGTGACTAGTGAAGATGTGCATCAAGCTCGTCAAGATAACTCCGTTAAGCCACCTAACAGTTGTGAGGACTAGCCTCTAGTCGAGGGGCCTCAAGGGCGTAACAAACTGTATTGATGTTTTCAGTGTCTTATACTTCTATTGCCTACTATAGGGTACCGCTAGCAGTTGACATTGTTAATTCTAGTCATTTATCGTACTACAAATACACAAAACGCCGATCAGCAATCTATCTGCCAATGACCAGGAGCTTTTCCCGCCATCATCATAATCATTTAATCATTATCATAGAAAACCAGCCAGTAGAACCGACATCCTCAGTCTTCATCGTCACGACTAAGCCTGCTCTTTAGTTATCATTGACCCACAAGCCGAATAATAATCCCTCATAACCCTCTCCGCCTGCACCTGGTTATATCGCGCAAGCCGTTCATCGCACTCGCCATGTCCCATCGACACGGTTCGCAGTCTGTTGAGCTCCCCTCGCAACTCCTGAACGTAAGACTTCAGCTGCGCATTCGTCTCGCTCAGCTGTCCGCCTTTGGCTCGCATGTTCTCGGATTGCTTGCGTTGGCGTTGTCGGCATTTGGCGGCTGCGACTTTATTCTTTTCGCGCAGGATTTGTTTTTTTCTTTCGGTGGCTTGGGTGGTTGCTGTGGTTGTGTGGCTGTTGCTGTTGGTCGTGTTGTTGTTGGCTTTTTGGAAATTGCGGGCTTTGGCGTGGCGTTGGTTTGCTGCGTAGCAGGCTCGGTGGGTTGTTTCGCTTTCGAATTGGAGGTGTCCTTCTTCGTCGAGGTCGTCGTCTGGTATTTGGGAGGCTTCTTCGGCCGCTGTGGTTTTGGCTGTTGCGGAGCTTGCTTCGGCGGAGTCGTGTCTACTGGCGGTGCTTGGAGTCGTAGATTGATACGTTTCTGGGGACATGTTCATCGGGTTGACTGTGGTCGAACCCAGATCAAGCTTGTAGTCGGCAGGATCCTGATTTGTGAAAGCCGACATTGCGTCTGCGAAGCTGAAGCTGTTGATAGTTCTTAGTCTTCAGCTCATCATTGCAACGGAACTCTGCACAACGTACCTGGAGTTCAAATTGCTTGCGCCGAATGGCGTCGAGAGGTACGCGGTCATGACATCGGGATTGCCGTAGGATACAGCGTAGCTATCCGATTCCCAGCCAAAGTTCATGTCGATGTTCTATCAGTATCGATATCGCAGCAGTACCTATTTTTCTGGCCTAGATGATAGACGAAATGGTCTGGTGGTTGTTTGTAGTTTGGGCAAGAGGGACAGAACTGGACGGCACGGCGATGGAGATGAAACCAGCCCCTCAATCTCGGCTACATGTGAGACACTGCACCCTGTATAAAGGCAGAATCGCATTGTCGACGCGGTACCTACAAGCAGTCTCTCCCTTTCATGTCTCAGTCCGACGATCCATTCGGCTCCCGACGTCACTTCGGGACTCCAGTGCAATAACAGGCTTTTCTCGAGGCGCTAGGTACCTCGGCCATTGGCACCGTTGACAAAATCTGCAGCGGACCATGTATACAGGAACGGTTCTGATTCGCCTGGACCGGGGACACGGCTGCGCGATTGTGGAGAAGTGGGAATCTGCGAGATATCAATGTTCGATGACGGAGGGCAGACTTACTGCCGCCTCCGATCTTCACTGCCTGCCCACAGCTGACATCGGCGACGTCTCCATCGGCCGAATCATCGATCAGTTGATTTCGCAGTGCTGCATACAATAATGTACTAGCTGTGCCTTTTCTACAGTCTCAAGTGCAGCACCTCCAGACCGCTGTATGGATATGATAAAGTGGTGCGTTAAGTGTTGGTGAGATGGGAAGTCCAGATTGTCGTTTTGGACCCTGATGATGGACTTGTCAGATAAGCGAATTGGCATCGCGGCTCGAGCTGGTGTTTGTCCCTGCAAGTTACCAAAAAGTCTAGAGCCGGCATGACTCTGTCTACCATTCCCTACCTCGAGCCTAGACCCTGAGCCGAAACAGAACGCCGTAAACGTCTGATTGTGTTGCTAGCAGTTGTATATTTTCTCTACCGTAGAACACGTCACGAATCCATTATTTGGTCCTTGATGGTCGATTGACGAGACTCGTATCATCTAAGCGACCAGATGTTCGACAAAGCCCACCCTCATCGGCTAAGTTGCTCAGCTCCCGACCACGTGTATCGCTACATTGGACTGCCTCTTCGCACGGGGGTGGGGGACTGGTGTTTTAGGCGAATATGACTTTTGGAAAAACTTTGGAAGCGATCCACCAAACGGCCGAGCACAATCTCCACAAATTGTTGTCCCCATATCACTACCGTGTAGGTGGATCGCAGTTTAGAACTTTGTCGGGGGGAAGTCGGGCCTACACTCCTGTTTGTATATCAGTTGTGATGCGGTATCTGCATACCCATGTTCTGTTTATCACGCATAACGTCATTCGTTACAGTGAGTATCGGGTAGGTTGACATGCGAGTCTGATCATCCACCCCCGAGCCGGTCATACTCTGCCACGATTCAACTCCCCATCAACTATTCACAGAAATGTCGCCAGCTAAACCAACACCTACCACAGAGCCAGTCTCGCCTGCATCAACGTCTAACGCATCAAAGGTGAAGATTCGTAAGCGGGTAGGAAAAGCGTGCGATCGATGCCACACTAAGAAGACAAAGTGCGATGGGTCTAGCCCGTGTCTTCGTTGCACTACGGATAACGCGATTTGCTGTTCAAGGTAAGTTACCCAAGCCTGTGGTAATCCCGACCTCAAAGTGGTTTTGCTCACAGAGGCACAGGACGTTCCATCGGTTTAGGCGGCGGAATCTCCCCCCTGGCTATACCGAAATGCTGGAAAGACAGCACGCTCAGCTCGTGTCTTGCGTACAAGAATTGTATCAGCGGGCGCGAAAGGCCGGGCCATGGGACCCGCTGCCTCCGGAAGATTTGAAACGTTACCCGTCCGTCAACGACATACTCGCTGCCCTCGACTTGTTGGAACCAAAAGACGATGGCAGGAGAGACTTCGAGACGTTCCATGAGATCGTCGGGCCTACGCAGTCAGACAATGACACCCCGGCTTCAGTCCTCGATGGAGTCACCGAGGGCCAAGACCATCATGACAGCACCCCAGATCAAAGCAAGTCACCTTGACTGCCTTGCGAAGATACCAGATCTTCCTCTCCAGGAAACTTCATTAGCGAACCCGATTTCATGGTCTCAAGCAGACCGCCATCGTCCTCAGACTGGAGCGTGGAGCCATCGCCCGGGCATTCGAGACAGACCACAGTGCAAACTCTCACCTCGCACATATCTTGCTCGCGAATCCTAGCCGACCGTAACTCATCTCAGGCTCGGCTGTCCGCCACCTCGTCCGCAGCACCCCTGAACCGAAGCTTTCACAACACGTCGAACGTGCCCATCCGATACGGCACAACAACAACGCTTTCGCTGACCTTGGACCCACGTGTCATACGGCAAAACTACACGTCCTATCAACCCATGGCTGCGTCGTCGGATCAGCTTCCCTTCTGTCATGGATGGGCGAGGAGCGGCATTACGCTCGACGATAGCGACTTTTCGACCGATTTCTGCTGGTTGAGTCAGCTTGATGCGGGCAAGGCTGATGTCGGGCGTACAAGCTTTATTCCGGGCATCATGTGAGCTCTTATTCTTCGTCACTTTGCAAGCACCCATCATTGTTTCGGGGACTTGTAGGCCTCGTTGCGGTTGAAATTCTGATGGACGCTTGCTGAGTCGCGGGCTCCGCCGCTTGATCCCGCAAACATGGGGTCGAACTCATGCGCATTGCCGCGTATCACCAATGCATACGATGACATCCACAGAAGTCCGTCGAATATCAAGACCGAGAAGAGCGACGGTCGATACAGGCTAATCGACACTCTACAACCACTCACGACCGAAAGTGGACTGAAACGCAGAGCCCGCCATGAGGCAAACCAACGGCATAGTGAAATCCGAGAATCCAGTCCGAGAAGTTATCGCAACAGTAGCGCCAACGAGGCCGACATCTAAGCCACCGAGAACAAACAGCAACTCCGCTAGAACAACAAATTCGCAGCAGCAAAGTGCCGAGTGCGACAGAGGAAGCAAACCCAGACGATACAAGCGAAACACGGATGTCTGAGTGAAGCAAACGCACAGTTAAAGTCTTGCGTTCAAGAACTTCCAAGAAGGCTCAACGGGTCAAGTGCATGTAAACTCGGCCATGCAGCTTTTAATAGCCCGATAGATCAGTATAATCAGGACTGAGCAAAGAGAGTTGCAGCCGAGTATTACTCGTTTTGCAGTGGCCATGGAGAGACGGCTATTGCCATGAGTCTGCGTGATCCCATTCATAACCACCAGGAATGGCTTGCGAGCAGTATGCGATAATAAATGATGATCACTAAAAATTTCCCACCTGGGAAAACACGTGTCCCATGCTTGAGGCAGATTACAGGTTAGTACCTAGCCACATGCACGAGTTTCTGCGTACGTTGAGTCTCGGCGTAAACACACGGAGCAAGTTTATAATGTGCTTTTTCTCTCAAATCACAAGCATCAACAGTATCACTGTCGGTCTTTTTGCGGGGGCGGTACAGTAATCAAGCATGTAATAGTACTCGTAGGGAACCTCGTCTTCGATGAGCTTCGGATGAACAGCGATCCGGCTCGAGATAGCGTAGCGGCAGCTGCTTCTCTGCCATTGCCGTACCCCTCTTTCACACGGCAGCTGGCTGTCGCCTACTCTGGGATACCCTTGTCTCGGTCCCGAGAGTCGCGCTTCGATTGCGATGCCTACAAAATAAGGTCTATGATCTAGTCTACTCGCTTCCTATCGGCGAAGTGCCCGCCTCCGGTCAGCTTTGAGAAAGCTCAACGATCGAAAAGTCGTCCTTTCCGTACTAAACGACCATGCAAGGAGTTCTCAAGCGCAAGACCTAGGCTTCTGCGGGGCACGGAAATCTCGAAAGCGGCTCTTGCGTCATTACAGATGGTGGCTTGTTGGGGTTCCGCAATCATGGCACACTGCCTGCCTTTCATCAAGCGGATATGCTGTCCAATGTCAGACGCTTTGGAAGCTCTCGTTTTTTCGCCTATCAGGGTCCAGAGTGCAGCTTCAAGGGTCTAAGACCCTTAATCTGAGACGCACTGGCTTAGCGATCCACCTCAAAGCCGCAATCATTTACCGCCGATGTGCGAGTCATTTGCATCTTCGCTCTACTTGTCCTGTTCATTCCTGCTGTTGACTGCCCGTGCTACGAGTGGCGGTGGTCAGGAGGTCGATTGATCGATAAAAGGGTCCCGGAGAGTGACATTGCCAATATCCCTCAGTGGGAACTGATCGGCGCTGTGGCTTCTCGGAAAAAAATACCGAGCGCATTCGGAGATCATCTGCAGTTTTCAGCCATCGTCCGCAGAAATGCATGCAGTCCAGGATCTGCGTGGGAGCTTGAGAGAGTGGCGCCGGTTGTTCACGACGAGTGGCATAATGTCACGCTTCTAAAGAATCACCGAACATTCTGAACTTTGCACCCAGCGTTTCTGCTTCAACCATGTTTTGGGTAACCTGACGATGCGCCATCACTTCTCCAGGCAACGCCGATTCTCGAAAGGGTGATAAGATGAGTCCTGCTGGCACAACTCCCCCGAGACCCTAAGTACAGCCGCCGCATCCAGGGTCTTGCTTTCCAACGCATATTTAGCCCTGTCCCTTGTTTGGTCGAGGTTCCCACCGGGCGCTATTGCAAGCTCCACATCCCTGTTGCCAATTTCGCTCGGGCTCGGTCTACAAGCGCCGCATTGCGGGATTCTAACTTTGTACTCCGCGTGTCATCGCTGCTTTCGTCACCGCTACATTGGCAAGATCACGAACAAAGCATCAGCGGAGCGCGTAAGTCGCCTTAGCACTATGGAACGAGCAGCCGGATCGGCGATTTTAAAGGAACAGGTTTGAGATTACAAGACCGTTGGGCCGAACTTACAGTGATGGGTGTAGACGTTGATACTTCTCGAAGAGAATTACTGTACAGCCTGTGAGAACGATCGTCGGTTCACTAGTTGTCCTTTCGCCAATACTCCCACTTACAGGCCCAGCCAAGACATCATTGCTCCTATCACAACCGTTTGTCACCTTTCCATAGCTTGCACTCGGCATCATAGGTGTGGATCGGGGCGTTCAGCGCACGATACTAAGGCCTGTTTAGACGTTACTCTCTACGACTCCCGCTGTACTGCCCCATCACCGCTTGGACTCAACCGCCCCCCCTCAGAGTCGAATAATTCAGCATAGATCAGAGATTGCTACAAGATTAAAAGCCACTTCCTTTCCGGCAACACACAATGGAACGTGGACATGCCGGACAAAGGGTCTTAGCACCAAAGCCTTCCATCAGTGACTCATCGGCATCGAAGATACAAAGGAAGGGAACTTTGCTGCGGTCACAAGAGCCACATGACCCAACATTTGAGAAACCAAAACGAGGGCAAGTAAAAGCCGCATGTGTCGCGTGTCAACGAGGAAAAGCAAAGGTAAGAGGCCTGGCCCATGCATCGGAAAGGAGATGGAACTTTTGCTATCTGCACGTCGCCCAGCTGATACTACAGGCACAGTGCGACGGCATTCGGCCTGCCTGTACCCGGTGTACGAGTAAGGCTGTTGCGTGCGTATACGACGTTGAAATAGGCGTTTCACGGTCGCAATCGATGCGTCGCAAGAACGACGGTCTACAAGCAGAGGTCGATCGACTGCGAGAGCTGTTAGCCCATGGCCATAATGTTACCAAGACCAAATCTCTGGAGAACTGCCAACAACTGCGCGAACCTGGAAACCTGAAAGATATCGCCACAATCCCGGAAGATAGCAATACCTCATCGCAGCAATGTGCAACCGTCATCAGAGACGAAACACTAGCTTTCGATCTGGAGAATCTCGACGTTGCCGCCCTAAGCAAGAGCACTTTCCAAGTTCATGCTCGGCCATGGACGGCACTGGCCAATGATGGTCTTGTGTCAGAGCTAATATCTTCGTTCTTCGCATCTGAAGGCTGCTTTTATCTGTCGTTCGTCGACCAGCAGCACTTTTTGGACGATATGGAGGCCGGCGACATTGAGATGGCAGAATTCTGCTCTCCACTTCTGGTCAATGCAATATGCGCGCTGCGTTGCGTAAGTGAACATCGCAGGGCACTGGATGATGTCTTGAACACAGTGTTCAGTCGACCTCCTGCCACGCTAGAGCGTTTGGCTCCCTGCAGGGCTTCAATGCCACCGATCGCTTTTTCGCGGAGGCCAGGCATCTGCTAGATTCCGAATGCGGCCTAATTTCGCTGCCAACAGTGCAGTCCTTGCTCGTCATGTATACCTGCTACGTCGCCCAGGGCAAAGACAGAGGTGGTTTGCAGTATCGGTACATGGCTTACGAAATGCTGGGTAAACTTCAAGTCAATTTGGAAGCCAGTTTCCATGATCCGAAGACGACTGACAGCACAGCGAACACCAAGTATCAGAGAGCTCTTTCCAGGACGCTCTGGGGAATATATTGCTTTGAGAGGTATACCAGGCCCCTCCCTCAATCGTATCTGATCCCCTAGCTCACATACGGCGCGTCGCGTGTAGCATCACAGCGCTTTCATATCTGCAACCGTCGATGGTTCAAGCACCTACTATCCCAAGA
>Ga0265780_10011159_pt1 | contig 10650 bp, 12 predicted proteins | sample P1T30metagenome_FD_192432 | JGI IMG/M metagenome (GOLD analysis project Ga0265780, IMG submission 192432) | Plant litter microbial communities from East Loma Ridge, Irvine, California - P1 T30 | ecosystem: Environmental > Terrestrial > Plant litter > Unclassified | place: USA: California... | reverse complement strand
CCCGTTCTTCTCCAAAGTCGCCATTGGAATAAGCTTGAAGGGGTAAGTGAGCTGGCGAACCGGGATAAAGGGAAAGTTGGGCGTCAGCGTGTGGGTCAGGTCCACGATGTGATTGAGGTGGAGAATCCGGTCTGCAGTCGCCGGTGCCGGGCGTTGGCAAGCAGCCGGCAGAGCAGCTGCCACCAGCAGATAAGCGCGCCACTTGGTTTTCATGCTATTCGGCACCTGCCAGATAAGGTCCTCGGGTTTCGCCCCAGCCCCAGCTGGGCATGGGAGCGTGTTCGGCAAGAGGGTTTTCGGTGAGCTGGGAGTTGATGACCGCCAGGCGGGTGCCCCACTCCAGATAGCCCACCAAGGCCGAGCGAAACTCGGGGTCATTTTTCAAGCCGATTTCGTCGGCGGTGTGCAGCAAGAGCTGCATCCAGCGTTGCCGCTTCTCCTCGGTCAGCATTTTGCCGATGTGCTGACCTATCATGCGGTCGTGGCTGCCGCCGTCGGCCATGGTGTAGTACTTGGGGCCCCCAAACACTTCAGCCACGAAATGGGCGACGTGCTCCACATGCTCAGGCGCCATGTGCTGGAAGGTTTCCCGAAGCAAATCATCGTCGAGCACTTTGGCATAAAACCGGCGAAACAAGGCCTCAAAAGTGGGCAGGTCGCCGGCCCATTCGTATAGGGTCGGAATGGTTGTCATCATTGGTGAAGTTCGTTATCAACTGGTGATAAGTGCGCTGTAGTTTGGATAGGCCCTGGTATCTCAAGCGGTTTTCGTGTGCGAAACCACTGTTGGGCGGTAATGCCGCATCTCCTGGATGTTGTTGAAAAAGCTTTTCACGTGCGCGAAGAAATCGGCAAACTGAGCGCCTTTGCGAAAGCCCTGCAAGTGGGCTTCGGTCGAGGTCCACTCAATGCGGAGGATAAACTGCCCAGCTTCTTCTTCGCACTCGCTCAGCTCGTAGCCCAAGCATTCGGGGGCGGCGTCGAGTTGCGCCGCCGCTTGGCGATAGGCGTCAATCAAGGCCTCGCGCTGGTCAGCTGCCACATGGTATCGAATGTATTCTGCAATCATGGAGAGACAAACAAGGTAAAAACCGAATTGGGAGCAGCAAAAGCAATCGGGAAGCTCACCCCATTGGGGTTGGCGAGTGACGTTGCTGCCCATGAGCAGTGCCCTGCCGATGCCGTGAAACAAACATAGTATCTTGGTTGCCCGAATGGAAGTACTGACCAATCGGTCAGTAGCTTACGCCACCGGATGTATTGCTGTCAGTCAACCTGTTATTTTTTGTATGCTGAAAAACGGAGAGAATATTTTACTCGACGTGCGGGGCCGCCGGTACTATTGCCCCGTTGAGCTAGCCATGGATGTGGTAGGCGGAAAATGGAAAGGCGTCATTTTATGGTACCTCGAAGGCAATACGCTGCGGTTCAACGAGCTTAGAAAACGCATCGTCACCATCTCCGAGAAAGTCCTCATCCGGGAGCTGCGCGAACTGGAAAAGTCGGAGCTCGTGACGCGGAAAGTATATGCCGAAGTGCCCCCCAAAGTGGAATACGCCCTCTCCGAATTCGGCGCCACGCTGGTGCCGTTGCTGCACGCCGTTAGCGAGTTTGGGCTGGGCTACGCGGCGCAGTTTGGGCAAGTGACCCAATAAGCAGCCAGCAAAGCGCGGAAGAACAATGAAAGGCTGTAGATGCCAGCAAAAGGACTCTATGGCCCTATTTGTAAGAGTTGCTGTCGCGTCCTGAAAGAGCTGTTTTTTGCAGCGGTGCCACCTACTTTAATATACCTCAACCGGTTCCAGCGTCTAATTAGATAGCAGACGAGGAACTTCCTCCCGGCACTATTCTTTGCAACGTACCACGCAACGCTTATCAGTATTTACTGCATGTCCCGCCTTTTTCGCGCCTTTTTCCTCGGCCTTGTCTGGTTCTACCAGCGCTTCATTTCGCCGCTCACGGCACCGAGTTGCCGCTATGCGCCTACCTGCTCGGTGTACGCGGTGCAGGCCATCACCAAATACGGGCCGTGGCGCGGCGGGCGCATGGCCTTGAGGCGCATTGCCAGCTGCCACCCCTGGGGCGGCCATGGCTACGACCCCGTACCTTGAACAGCAGCGTGCGTATAGCGAAGTTCACCTTTTGGTAACATTGATGCGATTTATTCCCTTTATGCCTATTGCGGTGGCTTTGCTGCTTACTGTTTCCTGCTCCCAGGCACAGTCCGACAAATCGAAGCCAGCCAAAACCAAAACTGCAAAATCCGCCAGCAAAGACGGCCCCAAAAAAGGTGGTGACCGTCGCAAAGACAAAGCCGCCGCCGCCGAAATCACAGGCCTGCAGCGCGTGGGCTCGCTCAAGGGGGTGGTGCCCGAAAGCTCGGGCCTGGCGCCGGGCTCTACCAGCCAGAGCTACTATAGCTTCGGCGACGGTGGCAACTCCCCCATTCTCTATGAAATTACTGGGACCGGGAAGCTCATTCGCAGCATCGACATCGGGGCGCAGAATAACGACTGGGAAAGCCTAAGCCGCGATACAGAAGGCAACTACTACATCGGCAACTGCGGCAACAATGAAAGCACCCGCCGCAACCTGTCCATCTACCGCGTGCGCCTCAACGACCCGCAGCAAGTCGGCCTCATCAACTTCTCCTACCCCGACCAAACCGAGTTTCCACCCAGCAAAAAAGAGCGGAATTTTGACTGCGAAGCCAGCCTCTGGCAAGGCGGCAGCGTCTGGCTCTTCACCAAAGACCGGGGCATGAGCAGCACCTGCAACGTGTATTCCGTGCCCGACCACGCCGGCACCTACACAGCCAAAAAAGCCGCTTCCCTGGCTATCCCGGGCCAGGTAACCGATGCCGCGCTACGCCCCGATGGCCGCCGCCTGGTGCTGCTGGGCCGCGGCGAGCTGTTCATTCTCGATGGCAACTCCTGGGAGGAAATTCTGAAAGCTACGCCCCGCCAAGTGTCGCTGGAAGGCGCGGGCCAAACTGAGGGAGCAGTATTCAAGGACAACAATACCTTGCTCATCAGCACCGAGCAGGGGGAGATGTACGAGTACACCCTCTCGAATTAGCATAAGGTTTGGCAAAGCGGAAAGCGGTTTCACAAGATTGATTGAACGTCAAACCTTGTGAAACCGCTTTCCGCTTTGCCAACCCTTGCGTGCTTATGAGCGGGGTGGAGTGGCGCCGGCTGCTTCCCCTACTTTGGGCTGTGGGTCGCCCTCTTTGCCAAGGTCGCGTGGGGCGTAGCCAAAGGGGTTTTTGGGGTCTTTGCCAGCGCGCCACAGCACCCAGATGCCAATAAAAATCAGCGGAATGCTTAGTAATTGGCCTTGGTTGAGCAGGTGGCCGTTTTCAAAGTCTACCTGATTCTCTTTCAGAAACTCGCCCAGGAAACGCTGGATGAACAGCAACACCACAAACAACCCAAACAACTGCCCGCGTGGCGTGCGCTCCTTGGTCCGGTTCCACATCGAGTAGAGCAGCGCCAGCAGGAAAATGCAGAACAGCGCCTCGTAAATCTGGGTGGGGTGGCGCGGCACGGCCACATATGTACCAGGCGCTACAGTTTCGGTAATAGGCTGACTTACCACGGTAGGTTCGCGGTCTGGGTCCGGATTAGCTATTCGTTGCACAGCGTAGGAACCGGCGGGCACCGGCTGATTAGGGCTAAACTGCTTCAAATGCTCGCTATCACGCGGAAAGACAAAAGCCCAGGATACATCCGTTGGTTTGCCAACAATCTCAGAATTCATCAGATTACCCGTCCGAATGCATGCTCCACCCAGCGCCACCACAATTACAATACGGTCGAGCACCCAGAGGTAATCGAACTTATTATTGCGCGCAAACAGCCAGCAGGCGAACAAGATGCCGATGGTGGCGCCATGGCTGGCCAGCCCGCCGTGCCATACCCTGAATAGCTCCAAAAATCCCTTTTCCTTTAAGATTTCGGGTTCGTAGAACAAGACGTGCCCCAACCGCGCTCCCACGATGGTGCCAATCAGCATATAAATCGTAATCACATCGACCCACTGCGGCGATACCCGCTCCGAGCGGTAGATATGCGTGAGAATGAACGTGCCCACCACGAAGGGCAGCATGAAAAACAGCCCGTACCAACGCAGCGTGACCGGCCCAATGTGGGCAATGATGGGATTAATGTTCCAGAAAATAGCGGCGAGAAAAGACGACATGCGTAGCGAAAGTGAAATATGGGTTCAAAGGTACTCAGCCCCTCATCAGTGCGGCGGCGAAGGCAGCCGGCTACCTGGGGCTGGCATTGTAAGGCGCGGCTCCCGCAGCCGGACGCAGGGCCGCGCCGTCGCCACTCAGCATCAGGACCAGGACGCCCAGCAGCACCGCGTAGGCGGGCCGCCACAGCCAGCCCAGCGGCTTGGGGCGCGGCGCGGCCGATGCCTCGGCCGCTAGCCGGGCTTGCACCCGCGTGTAAAAGAAGGGCCGGGGTTGGGCCTTTGGCTGGGTAGCCAGCTGGTCCAGCAAGTCATCCCAGACCTCATCAGCGTTAGAGCGAGCAGCAGAATCAGACATTGCGAAGGAGGGGGTTAACGTGTTTGCGCAGTGTTTGCCGGGCCCGGAACAGCAAAGATTCCACCGCCGACACCGTGGTTTCGAGCACCGCCGCAATTTCTTCGTAGCTCAGTTCCTGCTCATGGCGCAAGGTAAAAGCCACCTGCTGCTGGTCGGGCAAGCGGGCAATATGGGCCAGCAGCAGCTGCAGCTGTTGCCGGCCTTCGAGCAGCGCCTGGGGGTGCGCATGGTCGGGCGGCTCATACAAGGTTTCGTTATCGAGGCCCAGCAAGCTGGTAAAAAAGGCAAAGCGCTTTTTGGCCCGGGTGCGCCGCCGGTTTTTCAGGGCCCGCGAGGTGGCCAGCCGGTAGAGCCAGGTGCTCAGCGCCGCCTCGCCCCGAAACCGGCCAATGGTTTGGTAGACTTCGACGAAGACTTCCTGGGCAACGTCCTCCGCCTCTTCCGCCGACCGCAGCAGGGAAAACGCCGTCTGATAGATGCGGTCCTGATAGCGCGCCACCAACGTGCGAAACGCGGCCTCGCTGCCCTGCTGCAATTGCGCTACCAAAGCAGCATCAGCCGCTTCACTGGGTCTTGCCGGGCAAGCTGTGGCCGGCGGGTCATCAACCCAAAGCAGAGGTATTGAGCAGGTCACTGAAACAGGAAAAAGGTATACGAACAGCCGGTTCGGCACTGGCTTGGCCGGAGCTACAATACATCAGGTCCCGTCTGGCGACTAAACTTGCGCGGGTGCCGCGTTTTATTTTCTACCGCTCACAATGAATCTGTATGGAAAGTACCCCGAATGTCGTGCTTGTCTAGCGTTTCAGCGGTTTTTAATGGCTTCCTAGAGCTGCTTCAATAGGCAATCCTGCATTCACTAGGGTTCGTTTATTTTTTTCTATTGAATCCTAGTGAGCGACTAGGGTCCACATATTTTTCTGGACTGAATCCTAGCGAACAACTAGGGTCCACATATTTTTCTGGATTGAATCCTAGTACCTCACCAGGATTCAATCCGAAATGCTCATCAAATCCTAGTGAATCTATGTTTAGAATACTCCGGGTGCCCGCACATTGAATTACGAAACCTCCTTTGAGCTTTGCAGCGCTCTTCCTAGTACCAGAGCTTCCTACAGCCCCGCCAATTCCTCAGCAAAGCCGCCGCTAAGAATTGGGAAACGCAGCCAGGAACGCGGGTCCACGTTGTAGTCGTCGAGGTGGAAGCTCGGCGCGTACCGCTCGCGCTTCCACTGGTTGCGGCTCCAGAGGCTGTAGAAGCGGCGCACGTAGGTTTTCAATTGCTCGGCATCGAAGCCGGTGCCCTCTCCTTCCAGCATCGCCAGCACCTGTTTCGGGCTGAGGCGGTCGTAAAATGCCAGCCGCTCGATGCGGTTGAGCAGCGTGTAGGGCATGAGGTCGCGCTCGTCGGTTTGCTTGTCTTCCAGCGGGCGCAGCTCGGCGGTGGGCTGCAGGGCGTTGACGTGGCTGAGCGCTGCGTAGCCCAATTCTTTTTCGGCCCAGCGCAGCCACTTTTTCACGAAATCCTTGTCCACGCCCGCGATGGGCGAGATGCTGCCGGCCGTGTCGCCGTCCATGGTGCAGTAGCCCACGCTGGCCTCTGAGCGGTTGGACGTGGTGATGAGCAGGCAGTTCTGTACGTTGGCCAGCAGCCAGATGGCGGGGGCCCGCACCCGGGCCTGAATGTTTTGCAGGGCCAAATCATCGGTTTGCCAGGTCAATTCCCGACCCAACGCCTGCTGAATTTTGCCCACGTAGCCCGTCACCTCCTCATCAATCTCCCAATTATAAAAGCGTGCTCCGATACTATCGGCCAGCTCTTTGGCCGAGTTGAAAGTATCGTCCGAGGAATTGACCGTGCCCTGGTAAGCGCAGGTTAATAGCTCCCGCACCAGTTGCTGGTTGTCGTTAAGCGCCACCTCAGGCGCGGGACTTTCTGCCACTTGGGTGGCCTTGCCGCCAGCCCCTTCCTGCTGCGTAATAGTCGCGTCAGTGAAGCAGCCGCTGCGGCGCTTGAACTCATCCAAACCCAGTTCCTCCACGCCCAGCCGCACCATTTCGGCCACGCCCACGGCGCAGAAGCAAGAGTCAGCCCCGCCGCTCAAACTCAGCACAAAGCCGCGGCTGCGCGCCTTACGCAGATAATCAAACAGTCCCAGGCTCATGGCTTGGTTTAGCTCTTTGTATTCATCGGGCGTGGGCAAAGGCACAATTTCGGCCGCCGGCTCCGGCTTGGTGCTGAAATCCACGTCTGACCATTCCAAATCCACTTCCTTGAAGCTCAGCAGTTGGTTGCGCTTCAATAAATGCCCGTTGCGGGCCATCAGAATTTCGCCGTCGAAGATGATGCGGCCGGCTTCGTTGCCCAGCAGGTTGGCGTAGAGGTAGGTGCAGTCGAACGTGCGCGAGGCCTTCATCACCAGTTGGTAGCGCACGTCAGTTTTGCTCATCGCAAAGTGGCTGGCCGAGGGATTTACAATCAAATCGACCTTGCCCATCAGTCGGCAGGCCGGCCGCACATTATCGGCCCGCCACGCATCCTCGCAAATCTCAAAGCCGAAGCGCACGCCCTGGTGCTCGAAGATGAGGTCGCCCAGTGGCCACGTTTCTCCTTCCCAAGTCACAGTCATTTGCTCGCCGGCCAGCCAAGGCACGAAAAAGCGCGTCTCGTAATGCACCCCGTCATTGGCCAGAAACTGCTTGGCCGCGAATCCCAGAATCTGGCCATCGCGCAGCACCGCGGCCGTGTTGTAAGTCCGGTGGTTGAGGCGAATGGGCACGCCCACCACCACGCAAATTCCCTGCGTCCATTCCCGCACTGTTTGCAGGTGCGCCAGCGCCGCCTGCGGCATCCAGTCGCTCAGAAACAGGTCTTCGCAGCCGTAGCCGCTCAGGCACAACTCGGGCAGGCAGAGCAGTTCCACACCGGCCGACTTAGCCTGCTCGATGGCCGTTTTGATATTGCGAAGGTTATTGTTCCAGTCAATGGGAATCTGGTTGAGGGCGGCTCCGGCGATGCGCATATTTTCGGCTGGTGAGTTATATGTACAAGCCCCAACGGGGCGACATGTTGGTAGAATTCTCGCGAATTAAACGGAAAAAGCCCCAGCAGGGCGACACTTGCCAACGAGTGCCGCCCCGCTGGGGCTTATGCTTTTTCGAAAAAAACTACTACTGCACTACTATCTGATTAAGCAGCTTATGGCGCAGCAGCTTATGCAACACCCAGTTCTGTCAGAGCTCTTTCAGCGGCTAGCTGCTCCGCCTGCTTCTTGCTCAGGCCCATGCCGGTGGCCACTTCCTCTTCATCGAGCAGCACCGTGGCAGTAAACTCCATCATGCCGCCCGGCCGGGCTTCCCCGCTGATGTCGTAGCGCACGGTTTTGCCTTGGCGCTGCGCCCACTCCACCAGCTTGCTCTTGAAATTGGCTGTGGTGGTGGTGAGCGTATGCACATCCACAAAGCCCTTTACGAGGCGGGTCAGCACAAATTTTCGCGCCGCCTGGTAGCCCAAATCCAGGTACACTGCGCCCACCAGGGCTTCCAGCGCGTTGCCATTCACCGAGCGCGAGCGGGCGGCGCGGCCCTGCGCGGCATCCAGCTGCACCAGCTTGTCGAGGCCCAGCTTAAGAGCGATGCCGTTCAGGCTTTCGCGGTTCACGATGCGCGAGCGCACCTCCGTCAGGAACCCCTCCTGTTCGTAAGGGTACTTTTTGAAAAGGTATTCGGCCACCACCGTGCCCAGCACAGCATCGCCGAGAAACTCCAGCCGCTCATTGGTTTGGTGCCGGCCCATGGCCGGTTGCTGCCGCACCGCCGAGGAATGCGTAAATGCCAGCCGGTAGAGCTGAGCATTCTTAGGCTTCTGGCCGGTGACGGTAGCTACCGCCTGCCGAAACGCCTTATCGGAAGCAAAAAAACGGGAAACGAAACCGAGCAATGGAAGAAGGAATAAAGGGTGGTAGAGAACGAGGGCTGTTACAAACAAAGAACGTCATGCCGGGCGCAGTCGAAGCATCCCGCGTGCAATAGTAATCCAATCGAGCGAATTACTTATGCGGTAGAGATGCTTCGACTACGCTCAGCATGACGTTCTGATGATGCGTACTAATGCGAGCCTTACAGCTTGCGGAATACTACCGAAGTGTTATGCCCGCCGAAGCCAAAGGTATTGCTCACAGCCACACGCACGTCGCGGGCTTGCGCCACATTCGGCGTGAAGTTCAGCGCCTGGTTTATTTCCGGGTCCGGCGTGTTCAGGTTGATAGTGGGCGGCACCATCCCATTTTTCATAGCCAGCAGGCAGGCCACTGCCTCAATGCCGCCGGCACCGCCCAGCAGGTGGCCGGTCATGCTCTTGGTTGAGGAGATATTCAGTTGGGTAGCGTGCGCGCCAAAAACCTGCTCAATGGCTTTGATTTCGGCTCCATCGCCCAGCGGCGTGCTAGTGCCGTGGGTGTTGATGTAGTCAACTTCTTCGGGCTTGATGCCGGCATCGCGCAGGGCATTTTTCATCACCAGCACCACGCCGCTGCCGCTGGGGTCGGGCGCGGTGATGTGGTAAGCGTCCGACGACATGCCGCCACCAATCAGCTCAGCGTAGATTTTGGCGCCGCGGGCTTTGGCATGCTCATATTCTTCGAGCACCAAAGCACCAGCGCCTTCGCCCAGCACGAAACCGTCCCGGTCCTTATCATAAGGACGCGAGGCCGAAGCCGGGTCGTCGTTGCGCTCGCTCATGGCTTTGAGGGCATTGAAGCCCCCCACACCCGATTCGGTGATGGCCGCTTCGGAGCCGCCGGTTACCACAGCGTCGGCCAGGCCGAGGCGAATGTTATTGAAGGCCGCGATGATGGCATCGTTCGACGAGGCGCAGGCCGACGTCGTCACAAAGTTTGGCCCCCGGAAGCCGTTTTTGATGGAAATATTGCCCGACGAGGAGTCGGCAATCATGCGCGGAATGAAGAAGGGCGAGTAGCGCGGTGTCCCGTCGCCCCGCTCAAACTGGAAGCACTCTTCCTGCAGCGATTTCAGGCCGCCGATGCCGGAGCCCCAAATCACACCCACCCGGTCCTTGTCCACCCCGCTTTCGAGCAGGCCCGAATCGGCAATGGCTTCATCGGACGCCACCACGGCGAACTGGGTGAACAAATCCATTTTGCGGTGCTCCTTGCGGTCGAAGAAATTGTCCGGCTCGTAGCCTTTCACTTCGCAGGCAAAGCGGGTTTTGAACTTGGCCGGGTCGAAGCGCGTGATGGTGGCCGCGCCGCTAGTGCCCGTGCGCAGGCCTTCCCAATAAGCCGGGGCAGTATTGCCCAGCGGAGTAATGGCCCCAAGGCCGGTAACGACAACCCGTCGGATGGACGACATAAGCAGGCGCCTCTGGCGCAAAAAATGAAGCGGAATAAAACGGCAAAACCGGCCGGCGGCTAGCCGGCCGGTATGCGCATAACTTGGGATTCATTCCGAACGAAACGAAAAACCGGGGTAACTTTTTTTCCCTTAACTGGTTCGGTTCGGCGGAACAAAAATTACTTAGCGTGCTCTTCGAGGTAGCTGATGGCTTGGCCCACGGTCTGGATGTTCTCGGCCTGGTCGTCGGGAATGCTCACATTGAACTCCTTTTCGAACTCCATGATAAGTTCAACGGTATCCAGCGAGTCAGCGCCCAGGTCGTTGGTGAAGCTTGCTTCGGGGGTAACCTCAGAGGCTTCAACGCCCAGTTTATCAATAATAATGGCCTTTACTTTTTCTGCGATTTCAGACATTTCCGTGGGGGTTTAGGGAAAATTACGGCGCAAAGTAACGAGAGATTTTTCAACTAACCCACCGCTGCGCTTTTCATTTGGGGGTACAAGATTATGGCGACGGCCCGTTACAAGCCGTAGCTTTGCCTGCGCTGACGGGTAGAATGCCCCATTTTGCGGCCGTTATGAAGACTTTCACCCTGGATGTAGACTATGAGTGCGACTTCGCCCTCTTTGGGCTGGTGAGCAGTACCCGCGACTACACCCTGGCCTGGACCCTGAACCGCGCCCTGCGCCTGCGCCTCGTGAAGCAGCCCGAGCTGCTGCTGAACCTACTCAATCGGG
>Ga0265780_10011158_pt1 | contig 10650 bp, 10 predicted proteins | sample P1T30metagenome_FD_192432 | JGI IMG/M metagenome (GOLD analysis project Ga0265780, IMG submission 192432) | Plant litter microbial communities from East Loma Ridge, Irvine, California - P1 T30 | ecosystem: Environmental > Terrestrial > Plant litter > Unclassified | place: USA: California... | reverse complement strand
CACCTCAAACCGCCAGGACCCGCATGGATGCCGGGTTTCACAGAACGTAAACAGGTAAACAGGGGTTAACTATGTTTTTCAAATAAAAACCTCTCAATACGTCCAGCGCATATGCCGGAATGGCACCGCGCACGACAACGCTACCGATCTTTGCGACCCTCGAGCGCGACCGAATGCAAGCACCGGAAACAGCACGTCGTACCAACGGGTCCGGACACAAGTCGATTTATGATCGCAAATGAACACAGACATCGTGGAAGCCAATCTGCCCCCTGCCTACCCTGGATCTACCTTTGACCATACACGTCCCGATGTCGCACCCCTGGTCCAGCTTCACGTGCGTGCAGCTCCAGTACCGGGCTCACATTCGCACGCAACGGCTACCAGTCGCCATCTCCCTGTACAGGCTCACCTTTCATGCACCAGATAGTGCCAGTTCCTGGAACCTCACCCATGACAGAGTCATTCCGCAAACGGCTGGTTGCCAGAAAGACAGAAATACATATGAAAGGCGGTCCAGCAAACACTCCCTGTGGACTCTCACCTATGAAGCCCTCTCCCTGCCGAGCCTCACCATCAGCCGTAAGCGGTCCCTGTCGGCCCTCACCTTTCTTCGTTGTCGTGCCTGAATCCGCTCACCCTGTGTCCCTGCCCCTGCTCACCCACCAGAGACCAGATCCCCGGGCGATCTCACCGACGTCCCTGCTGAGTCTCACCGAAGTCACCGGACAGTCTCACCTCAACCGGCCATAACCCGCATGGACACTGGCTTTCGGAATACGTAAACAGGTAAACAGGGGTCAACTTTGTTTTTTCAAAAAAAACCTCTCAATGTTTCCCGGTAACACATCAGCTGGCGTCGACATGCCTTCATCGCCACCTCGCCAAAAATCACCGTCCACGAAAGACAGCGGTTCCACGCACATCCGGCCATTGCACCTGAAGCAGCGCGGAACTGTAGTAGCCATGGTCCCTGCAGAATCTCACCTGTGCAGACGACATGCGCCTGCATACGGTTTGGCGGGCTTCCGGACCTGACTGCGAAACAGGACCGTCCCTGGAAGAGCTCATCTGGGGTTTGGTATCGCATATTGAGGATCCGGCCCTTTGTGTGTCCCTGATCGGGCTCACCTTAAAAGGCACTGCGAGTGCCCGTATCGGTCGTCTTCTCCGGTCTGTCTGCCCCTTTCGCTCCCTTGGGAAGAACACGTGCCGGGACTCCCCGTGGAAGCTCACCTATTCGGCCCTGCAATGGACTACAGACTGGCCAAGCGAGGAAAATACCTTGAGATAGCTTTTATGGAGTGTTGCGAGGTTTATCCTTGATATTCAGATTTTTTCCTTGCACAGCATCGTTTCCTGAGAGAGAATTGCGGAATCGAAACTGGGGAGACGGACTTGGGACGCAAGACATTCAAGGTACAGGGTGTTGCAAAACTGCTTGGCATCAGTGTTGACTCGGTACGACGCGATGCCGACGAGGCAGGCCTTCAGATCGAACGCCAAGGGGGAAGTGGACCCAAAACACGTATTTTTACGGTTGAAAACGTATTCGATCTGGCCGCGCATCGCGCCCGCAAGTACGGTCTGACACCGAAGAACAAACGAATCCTGACGGTGTATGCCCCGAAAGGTGGCGTAGGGAAGACAACCATCAGCTCAAACATTGCCTGCATTCTGGCCCTGATGGGATTACGTGTGCTGGTCATCGACCTGGACTTCCAGGCGAACCTGACGATCTCATTTGGTTACGATCCCGAGCTGACCTCTGAAGAAGCAGCGGCCGCCGGACTTGCGCAGTCGACGTGTGTCGAATACCACCTGGGCCATCTGCTGCCCCAGTGGCAGCAGAATGGAGCGGTACAGCCGCTTTCCACGGTGATCAAAAAACCTTTCGGCGAAAACGGCCCGCATCTCGTGCCCTCAGAGGTAACACTCGACCGGCTGGAAGCGCTCTTCACCGTCGACGCCATCATGGGCAAGAAGCCGGAGCTGGCAATTGCGCGCTGGCTGGACGAAGGCCTGTCCGGCCAAAACCCCAACCTGGATCTTTCCCAGTACGACATCGTGATGTTCGATGCGCCGCCAGCGAAAAACCAGACCACGCGCGGGGCATTGCTGGCCAGTGACTTCGCCATCGCTCCGGTGTCGATGGAGCGCTACAGCACGAAATCGGTTTCCTACCTTGCGGACGTCATCGGCGAAATGAAGAACACGTACAGCAAGTTTCCCCAGCTGTCCGTGCTTGGCAACTTTTTTGATGCCAAGCGGGTTCGGGTGGCTGCGCAGGTCATTGCACTGACCAGCAAATATCCGGAAGCCTGGATGGACAATCAGATCAGCACGAGCGAGGAATTCAAAAAGGTTCTGGATGAGGACGATGGTCTGCCCCTGGTGCTGGCCCGGCCGACCAGTACGCCAGCCGACGAACTGCGCGCGGCGACCCGCGAACTGGTCGACAGGATGGGCATGCTGGGTTCCAGTCCCCAGAAGGACGGCCTGCGCGCTGCATAAACAGCGCCGGTCATTGATGAAAAAACGGAGAACCTGTGACAAAACACCAGCAATCAGAGGCAGACTTCAATGCCTCCCTGGCCGAGCGCCTGCGGACCAGCACGCGCACCGCGGCGCCCATGCACATGAACGACCTGCCGAGCGGACCATCCAAGTCGCTGACCGATCTGTTGAACGACAACCAGGTGCGGGAACGCCAGTCGGTTCAGGATGATCCGGCACGTCCGGCGAGTTACGAAACTCCTGATCTGCCGGCAACCCGGCGCATCCCCCTGCACCTGATCGTCGACTCCCCGTATCAGCCCCGGAAAAAGTATGACGAGTCCGAACTGCAGCTGCTCGGCGAAACGCTGAAGGGCCGTGGCCAGGACGAGCCGGTTACGGTGCGTTTGCTCGACGGTGGCAGGTTCGAGCTGATCGCGGGACATCGCCGCGTGAGAGCCGCACGGCTGATCGGATGGTCGGAACTCGATGCGCGTGTTGTCAGTATGTCGGATCGGGAAGCCTGTCTGGCGACGCTGGTCCATAACGAAAGCAACGTCAAACTGTCCGATTACGAACGCGGCCTGGCATACCAGACGGCGCTCGCGGAAGGTTACGCAGCGACACAGTCCGCAGTCGCAACCCTGTTTGGCTGCACGCAGGCCCGCGTTTCTCAATGTCTGAGTCTGTTCGACCTGCCACCGGCACTGGTAGAGCTCATGGCCAAATACCCCGAACTGATCACGTACCGCAAGGGACGCGTCATCAAGGAAGTCCTGGCCCGATATCCGGACAGCGAGGAGATCATCATTCGCTCGGTCGAGGCGCTGATCGACAGGCCGCAGATGGACCAGTCCGAACTGCGCGCAGTGCTGCTCAAACCCTTCGAGGCAAAGCGTGTACGCACGAAGGCGCCCGTGCCCCGTACAATCAGTGACAGAAATGGCGAGTCCGCCTTCCGTGTGCAGGTAAAATCCCGCGATATCCTGATCCAGGTCGAGGATGGGGTCGACGTCGAGCTGACACTACAGCGTGCCATGGCCGCATTGCGCGATTTCGCGGGCACGCTCGAGCTACCGAGGAAACAGAAAACGGTCAAGACAGCCGGGTAGTTCCGACATGCGGATCATCACTTCCGCATCTTCAGTCACCGGGGGCGTACAGTGATATAAGCTGCTTATAAGGGCGCCTTAGGCGCCCTTGTCGTTTTCGCTCCTGGACATTGGCAGTCGGCCTTGATCTACGGAGCCGGACTGGCAGGAAGAGTCGTGAACGCGAAGCGACGAGGTGTGGCTGATCACTACTTCCCTGCGATATCGTCCATTGCCTCTCCTCCTCCCGAAGCACGATACAGAATCACCGGTTTCTCTGATTCCCGACTGGATCGGTCGATGGAACCGTACGCCCGGCAGGCCATGTTCAAACGGACCAGATCTCCCATCGGTTCTCACTTTCCGGGTCGTCTCGCCACGTCTCGAGAACAGGTGACGCGCGTCGATGGCCCGTATGCCCATAACTTCACCTGCCCCATCTTTCAGTTCGCCGGACCGCGCCAGCCTTCCAGAATATTCACGTTCGCTCTACGTAGGATGGCGCAGCCCGAGATGAAAGGAAAAGGCCTCAAAGGTGAGGCGCTACGGGGAGCGGCGGGCGGGAGACCGGCGCTGAACGGCAATAGCAACGGCCTTTTTGGCCTCCTGGAGCCTCGATCTCACGGTTGGAGCAGTGATCCGATCCCGTTCTCGCCGAAAGACGCCCCTGCGTCTCCTCGTCTGGTCGAAAGGTGAGCTTCCACGTGTAGTGCCAAGGAGTGCACTCTGTCGACCGGTGTCTCTGTGGCGGTCATTGCCGGGGCACACCTGAACCGGGCGCCCCGTCGAAAGCTGAGATTTCACGGCCGCAGAAGTGAGGCCACGTCCGATGTCTCCACTGCTGAAGGCCGACAATATGGTACTGGTATCAAGGTGAGCTCCATCAGGGACAGGCAGCGATCGGGCGGTCGGCGCAAAAGTCTGATGAGGTCTTACGCCAGTGACGGTAAATGGAGGTGCCTGAGGTGTAGCGTTCTGGGATGGCAGGAAAGACCTCATGAAACCTTAAAATTGCTTGTCCGACAGAACGGGTACACGGGCGCCAGCTGCAAGGTGATCCATTCACGCGTCGAAAGGTGAGCTTGGACAGGGACGATGCGGCAGAAATGTGGAGGTTCGGGACGTGCGGGACCAGCAACATAGGTCTTATAGCCGGTTGTCCTGGAACAGGGACGGCCGGCAGGCCACTACCCTACTGCCAAGTCTCTGCTTCTGAGCCGATATGCACGGAAGATACCGGCTGACTGGCCCAGTGGTGAGTACGATCAGGGACCGCCCCCCGGCCTGTCGCTGGCGAATAACGCCGCGCTTCCACTACTTCCTGAAGACCTGACTGTGCCCTTGGGCGACTGTGCCCTGCGCGTGTTTAATCTTTGTTGAGAGTGCGCGCGATCTGGCCCCGAATGTCTATGCCTGGGTTCCTGCCTGATACCCCTGAATATGTGAGCGGCCTAGGCGCAACGCACTTGTCAAGACCGCGATGGGCACTGAAACCCGTACGAAAGTGAAGGAAAGAGCCTGTGATCCTTCTAACAAGTGGGTAGCAGGCAAACGCTTATAAGCTGCTTATAAAGCCTGCGGAGAACTATTACGTCGTCTTAGCGATCCCGGGATGTTGGCGGGCTTGCCGCTACAGCAGTTATAGCTGTGGCGGCGGGAGCGGAGAGCTGGGCGACACATACTCCGGACTGGCGCCTCCATTTCATGAGCACGTCCGTGCAGGCATGCTGACGGATTGAGGTACCCGTAGCTGGTCTCACAAGGACGTGAAGGAAGAGATATGTCACCCTCCGGCCTCCGTTCCAGACCTGGAGGATGCAGAACGATTCGACCTGAACTACAGTCCACGGACCGCTTGCAATCGGTGCGGCAAACGGACGATGCCGCGCCAGACGAGTCACGGACTGACCTTTCCTGAGACGTTCCGTTTGCGACGCCCTCCCGAACGGCGATTAGCGAGGCCGCATATGCCGTCAGACGTTCAGTCCATCCGCTCTCGTTCACCGACTGTTGCCAGAGGCCTGAGTGAAATGCGTGACAGGAGCGTATGCCCGAATATAAGCAGATTATGAATCCGGCGGCCGTAACGGTCACTCAGCTACAACCTCAACGTTACAGACTGTTCCTGAAAGCGACTTGGAAGACCTTCGGTTCCGGGCAATATAAGCTGCTTATAAACGGCCGGTTGCTCTCTGCACCGAATGTCCCCCAGCAGTAACGTGACGCGGTGATTCGCCTTTGGAACCGCCCACCTCTGAATATAAGCTGCTTATAACGCCCGTTCCGCTCTAAAGCAACTTCTATAGTGAACGTCAGAAGGTCGGCCACGGCGCTCCATCCGATGGCCCACAAGGCGATATAAGCTGCTTATAAGCCGCCGATTCCCTGTTCGTCACGGCAGCGCCGCTGTCCGTCTGCAAGCGTCGATAGCGATCACCGTCACGGTTACCGTGCGGATCTGCATTTTGAGCACGTGGCGCTCAGGCTTTCGAGCTGTCGGTCTGCCACGCGGGCCACAAGTGCAGACATCATGCGGTCTCAATTCGACGCTACAAACCTTGCAAGGCGGGACAGGATGCGGCGTTCGCGTCGGGCGAGCGACCAACCGGCATACCCCCCTGTGACACGCGGTCGCGGCCTCATTCCATAACGTACGGTGTGCGAACCTGCGTGGATTTTATGGATGATATTACTGAACCGGTCCGGTGCAAGGTCAGGCCGCGCGACCATATGTCAGGGCCCAGGAACCTCGGCGCATCCAGTACTGTCCGGTAGCGACGTGTTCCTCACTGTCCCATGTGCGTGCGTTCCGGCACGTGCAGACGCACGAATCTGGACTGCACTTCAAACGTTGCCGCCGATACAGCCGTTGAGCGCACTGCCATATACGGCAGATACGTCTTTCTGAAAGGAGCATTATGAAACACGATCGACAGAAAGCCCTTATGTGGCCCGAAGAACACTGGACGCTCGCCAGGGTAATCTGTATCTGCGTCGTCGTCCTCGGCCTTGCACTGTCGGGACTCGGTCTCGTGAGCGCACCGACAGCTCTCATTGCCACATTGCTGGGAATCGTTTATGTGCTGGTACTGACCCGGCAGTACACGCGCGGGAACGGGAGCGGTGGAGGCGACGGATGAGGTAGATGAGAAGGCCACGTGCTCGTCGTTTTTCCTGCGTCATCGATACACGCGGGGCGCATGGTCGACCGGACACGGGTGTTCAGCGTTCGGGTGTCCCGCACCATCTATCGTGCTGAAGCCCAGTTTCGGATATCGGTCCGGCTCTTCAGGTCAGCCTGACAATCAGCAGTACGAGCGTCGCGGTAAGCAGGGAAGTCACCAGAGCTGTAATGCCATGTTCGAACAGGCGGATGCGCACGCGGCTCCGGAATTCTTCTTCCCTTTGTTCCGCGCCCTTACCCGGTTCTGTAGCATGCTGCGAGTCCCTGCACCGCAATGCTGCGAGCGCCGCGTCCTGCAGGGCGGTACGGTGCAGCTCGACCGTGGAATCGGCTGCCTCCTTTGCCTTGTGCTGTACGTATTCCGCCAGCACCGTCTTGGCCTCCTCGGTAAAGGCCGTTACCGCCAGGCGGTATCGGTCGCCGGCCTCATTCAGGACCCGGACGCTGACAGCAACCCGTGCCTCGGCCTGCGCAATCGATTCCGGCAGCTGTTCAGCCCGACCAAGCAGCCCGTCCAGTTCCCCCAGCATCTGCGCGATCAGCGCTTCGCGGCTCGTGCGAGCATCACCCATGCTGCTGCTGGTCGAAGGCGGCCCTGAACGCGTCGTCCAGGTTTCTGGTAGCGGTGACAGCGAGACGCCTGATCGCTACCATCCTGATGCACTGTTCCCTTTCCTCATCGTCATGGGTCTGACGTAATCGCGCCCGGTAATCGGTTTCATCAGCGAGGACGTCGTCCAGCGATTTTCCGATTTCCTTCAGCCTGTCGAATACTTCATTCGCATAAATGACTGCCTTGGGGCTGAGCGTGAACGATTTCTCCAGTTCGGCGAGCCCGAACAGGGGCGCAAATTCCTCCTCGACCGTGTCGTCGGTTTCGACCATGTTGAAAACGACACGGATCTTCTGCCGTGGTACGCCGATGCTGGACAGCATACGGATCGTATTGACCGTGTCAGCAAGCTGTTTATGTTCTTTTACGGCCGGAACGACGAAGTAATCGAATTCCTCATGCGACCCATGGTATTGCTGCATCAGCTTGAGAAAATCTTCCACGTTCGACGCGCCCACATCCACAATGGCCGAGTCGAGCCTCATCAACTGTTCCAGCAGTCCTCCATAATGACGCCCGCGCATTTTCTTCACGCCGATTCCATCCGCACCCCCGTCGCTGTTGAGCGATTCGATCAAATAGATGGGGGCATCCTGCATGCGTGGTTTCAGGAGATTGACGGCCACCGTCGTTTTTCCCACGTTTCCTGAAAAGTTTATGACAACGAATTTCATGTCCTGGTCCTCTTTGCCACTCTGGCCAGAGCTGCCAGGTCGGGGCGCGTGTTGATGATTCGGTCGAGATCTGCGGGATCATGCGATGGGCCGGTACCGCTCTCCGCGGGAAGGAGGGCGGGAGCGGGCGGTGCTTCCTGCGGCGGAGCTGGAGCGCCATATGCCCGGGCAGGGCCTGTCGCTGCCGACTGCTGTCTTCGTTTCGCCCTCAGTCGCTTGAGTGTCGTTTCGAACGTCGCGAGCGACATGCCGAGTCCGTGTGCTGCCAGCACGGCGAGTACGTCGACGCGCCTCGCCCCGGCTGCGAGTGCCATCTCGACGTCATCGAGGACATCCCGCAGACGCGCCGCCCGTGACCGTTTTTCGTCGTCAGCGGCCAAGGCCCGCAGGCGTTCCGCCACGGCTTTCTTGTCCATTCGTAGTCGTGCCCGGTCGTTATCAATACACCATGCATTGTCGGGCCGTACCGCGTCTGCCATGTGCGTGTACGCAAACGGGCACCAGAATGTCCCGATGATGTACCTCAGACGCATGAACGCGCATGATTTTCCGTGGCTGAGACAGGGACACAAAGGGCGTGGAGTTCCAGGCGGGATATGTATACGCAAAGGGGCACGAAAATCTCCCGATGATCGACCTCAAACGCATGAACCGGAATGATTTTCCGTGGTTGAGGTTAGGGACTACTAGGCATGAATTTCTGTTGAGGGATTTGTGCATGCGCAAAGGCCCGTGGAAACGTCCTGATGATCTACCTCAAACGCATGGACCCGAATGATTTCCCGTGGTTGAGGTAGGGACAAAGGAGGCTTGGGTTTCTAGGGCAGGATAGGCTTTACTGCCGCGTCTGTGGCACAGCCCATTTACGATCACCCGATACCTTCACCATGTCCGGCCCGAGCCCCATCGTCAAAACCCGCCTGAAGGGTCCGATGCACGCACGTTTTCTTGCTGAGCAGGAAGCGCGTGGCATGTCCGAATCGGAGCTGTTGCGTCTTGCCCTGCACCAGCTTTTCGAGAGCGGCGAAAAGCCGCCGGTCCAGCCACAGGTAACAGGAGCTGGCAAACCACGCCTGGCAATGCCAACTTCCGAAGAGGCAAATCTCGAACGAAAAACGGTATGGATGCCGGGATTTCTCGTCAAAGCTGCAGCTGAACGTGCGAGAGGAAAGGGCATGTCGTTCAGCCGATGGGCCAGCTCCCTGGTACAGTCGAATCTGATGCGTCCCCCCGTGCTGACCGAACGTGAACTGCTCGTGATCGAGGCCGCGACGCGTGAGCTCGGTGCAATCGGCCGCAACATCAGTCAAATTGCACGCTCCCTGGATGAGACATATTTCCGGACCGAGCGCATCCGGCTCGACAGGCTGGCCGAGCTATCCGCGAAGATTACGGCAACACGAACAGCCATTGGGGCACTGGTGCGGGCGAGCCGCCGCTCATGGAGGGCGGACTGATGTCACTTATCGAAGCCGAACACGCGCTGGAATCCGCGCTCAGTGGCGGACGGGTCCGGCGAAAGGTGAACAATACCGGAAACCTGCGGTCCAGAGCCGGCCGGGTTGCCAGAGGAAGCCCGGAGGTCATGGTAAAGATCACGGGTTTCGGACGGGGCGGGGATCATATCCGGGCACATCTTGGCTACATCACGCGCAATGGCCGGCTCGAACTGGAAACGGACAGGGGGGACATTCTCCGAGACAGGGAAGCTGTCAGGGATTTGTTGGGGCAATGGTCCGACGATATCGACAGTTCACCCCGGCACAAAAACCAGCGTGACACGATGCACCTGGTTCTCTCGATGCCCGAAGGTACGCCAGAAACAGCTGTACGTAACGCGGCGCGCGCGTACGCGAAAAGGACTTTTGGTGCGAACCATGAATATGTGTTCGTCCTGCATACGGACGAGCCGCATCCGCACGTTCACCTGACGGTCAGGATTTCCGGCTTCGACGGACGCAGGCTCAATCCGCGCAAGGCAGACTTGCAGGCCTGGCGTGAGGCCTTCGCGCGTGAGATGCGCGACCAGGGTATTGATACCGAAGCCACTCCCAGATCCGTGCGCGGTGTCGTGCGCAAGGCAGAGAAGGGTGTCGTGCGCCATATCGAGCGTGGCGATGCCCGGAGAGGACCGCGCGGGCCGCGTGTGAAGACGGCGCGCATCAGGGAAGTGGCCGAGGAGCTGCTCGCCGAAGTCGATGGCCGGCCGGTGGCCGGGCGACCGTGGGAGGCACGCATCCGGCAACGACAGCAGTTCGTACGAAACGCTTGGCTCAACGCAGCCATGGCCCTGGACAATACGGTTCATTTCCATACGGAGCAACGCAATGCACGACCCGAATACGACAGACTCGACCCCGCGCGGGTCCGCGCAGGCCAGCGCGCAGCCGCTGTATATCAGTCCGGTCCTCAGGGACCTCGCTTCCGTATACCGGCCGCTGCCCTCGCCCGCATGCGAGACATGTCCCGCCTCGATGTGGTTCAGCACCAGCGACCAGCTCAAGTGCTTCTGCACGCGCATGCACCTGATGGTGTGGGACGAGACGGTGGAGCCTATCATGACGTGCGATGGCCGCGAGCTTGCGCTACTGC
>Ga0265780_10011155_pt1 | contig 10650 bp, 5 predicted proteins | sample P1T30metagenome_FD_192432 | JGI IMG/M metagenome (GOLD analysis project Ga0265780, IMG submission 192432) | Plant litter microbial communities from East Loma Ridge, Irvine, California - P1 T30 | ecosystem: Environmental > Terrestrial > Plant litter > Unclassified | place: USA: California... | reverse complement strand
TCCAGCTTCACGTGGCTCATGATCTGCATCGTCAGCGAAGAGCTGTACAGCTTGGCGTTGTTCTTGCCGCAGTTCTTGGCGTGGTACATGGCGGTGTCGGCGAATTTCAGCAGCGAGTTGCAGTCGTCGCCGTCTTCCGGGAACAGCGAAATGCCGATGCTGGCCGTGACGAAGATCTCGTTGCCGTCGATGAGGAAGGGGCGGCGCATCGCTTCCTTCACGCGGTGCGCCACGTTCAGCGCATGCTCCACGCGCTCCAGGTCGGGGATCAGGATGGTGAATTCGTCGCCGCCCAGGCGCGCCAGGTTGCTGGCGGAATCCTCGGTGGATTCATCGGCGCCCGCATCGCCTCGCGAGACCAGGTCGCTCGGGCGGATGGTCTCGCGCAGGCGCTCCGAGACGATCTTCAGCAGGTGGTCGCCGACGTTGTGGCCGAGCGTATCGTTGATGCGCTTGAAGGCATCCAGGTCCATGAACAGCACGGCGAACTTCTTGTTGCCGATCTTCGAGCGCTGCAGCTCGCGTTCCAGGTTTTCGAGGAAGGCCTGGCGGTTCGGAATGCCGGTCAGGCTGTCGCAGTAGGCCAGGCGCCGGATCTGCTCTTCGCTGCGCTTGCGTTCGCTGATGTCGCGCACCAGGCCCAGCACCTCGGAAGGGCTGGTGGCGACCAAACGCGCCTCGAAATGCTGGGCCGCGCCGAAGCGGATCAACTCGTATTCGACCGAGCGGATTTCCTGGGTGCGCAGCACTTCGCCAAGCTGCTCGAGCATGCGCGCCGCGATCGGGCGCGGCAGCACATCGCTGATGTGGCGGCCGATGCACCGTTCGCTGGAGAAGGGGGCGTTGTGGCGGTCGGCGGCGCGCACGGCGCGCTCGCCCGGCGTACGGCCATGGCCAGGCCTGTCATGCCCCGGCTCGTAATCCAGATAGAAGCCGTCGCGGTTCATGCGGAAGAACGTGTCCGGAATCGCCGCCAGCACGGCGCGGTTCTGGGCGTCGGCGATGCGCAGGCGCGCGATGGCGTCGCTGGCGCGCAGCACGTACAGCACGCGGTGGCCGAGGATGGGCCAGTTGATCGGCTTCGAGACGAAGTCGGTGGCGCCGGCCTCGTAGGCGCTGGTGACGGCCTCGATGTCGTCGCCGCCGGTGACCATCACGATCGGCACCAGGGCGCCGCCGGGTTCGTCGCGGCGGATGGCGCGGCAGGCGGCAAAGCCGTCCATCTGCGGCATCTCGACGTCCATCAGGATCAGGTCGGGCCGGCGTTCGTGCGCCAGGCGCACTGCCTGGGCGCCGTCGGCGGCCTCGATCGCATCCAGGCCGACCTGGGCCAGCATTTCCAGCATCAGCATGCGCATGATCGGATCGTCGTCGGCCACCAGCACGACACCGCGTTGGGAAAAGGTTGGAGCGGGCATCTCAGGTTTCCTTCTCTAGCATGGCATTGAGCGAATGCCGGACCGCCTGGAAGGCGTGTTCCATGTCGGTGAGGAGCGCGTCGGCGCCCTCGATGGTGTCGGCGCGGCCGAGCTGTTCGAGGTCCTTGCACAGGCCGGCCAGCCCCTCGGCGCCGACGTTCGCGCTGGCCGATTTCAAACTGTGGGCGATGCGCCTGACGGTGCCGGCATCGTGGCCGCCGACCGCCTGGCGCAGCGTGCGCAGGTGCTGGGGCACGTCGCCGACGTAGGCGTTGATCACCTTCTGCACCAGGATGTCGCCGCCGTCGCGGCTCAGCGCGCGGATCTTGTCGAGCGCGGCGCCGTTGATGGCTTCGCGCTGGATCGCCTCGCGCGCTTCAAGAGGAAGCGTCGGCGCCGCGTCGCCGTGGTGCACGCTGCCTGCCAGCGGCAACGCGATCCAGCGGCCGATGACGGCGGCCAGCTGCTGCTGGGTGAAAGGCTTCGACAGGTAGTCGTCCATGCCGGCGGCGAGACAGGCTTCGCGGTCGCCCTGCAGGGCATTCGCGGTGATCGCAATGATGGGGAGGGTGCGCGGAATACCGGATTCGCGCTCGGCGCGGCGGATCGCGGCGGTGGCGGCAAAGCCGTCCATCACCGGCATCTGGCAATCCATCAGCACCGCTTCGACGCCGCCCTTGCGCACCGCCTGCAAGGCTTCCATGCCGTTCTGCGCCACCTGCGCCTGCAGGCCCAGGCTTTCCAGCATCGCCTTTGCCACCTCGACGTTCACCGGGTTGTCCTCGGCCAGCAGCACCCGGCGCACCGGCGTCACGCCGCCCGGCTGCGGCAGGGCCGGCGGCGGCATGAATTGTGGCGCCGGGGCAGTGGCGCCGCGCGGACGCGTGGCCAGGCAGGCAAACAGATCGGCCGCGCGCGCCGGCTGGATCAGCTGGTAGGCCACGCCCGCTTCGCGCCGCTGCACCGGGTCGGCCGCCAGGCGCTCGGGACTGAGCAGGACCAGGCGCGTCGGCCGCGTGACCGGGTTGGCCTTGATGGTGGCGGCCAGCAGCAGGCCGCTCGAATGCTGCAGTTCCATGTCGAGCACCGCCGCATCGAAAGGCTGGCCGGCGCGGGCGGCGCGATCGAGCTTGTCGAGTGCCTCGGCGGCGCAGGTGGCGCTGGCGCAGTCGGCCTGCCAGGCGGCCAGGTGGCGCTCGAGGCCGACGCGGCTGGTGTCGTTTTCGTCGACCACCAGCACGCGCAGGCCGTCCAGGGTGTGGTGCTGCTCGCCCGGCGCATCGGGATCAACGCGGCGCTTGTCGAAGCCGACCGTGAACCAGAACACCGACCCCTGCGGCTTGCCGTGCTCGACGCCGATCGCGCCGCCCATCAGTTCCACCAGCTCCTTCGAGATCGCCAGGCCGAGACCCGTCCCGCCGTACTTGCGGGTGGTCGAATCGTCGGCTTGGGAAAAGGCCTCGAAGATGCGGCTGCGGGCGTCGCGCGCGATGCCGATGCCGGTGTCCTGCACCTCGAAGCGCAGCATTACGGCCTGGCTGTCTTCGCCGGCCACGCGCACCCTGGCCTGGATCCGCCCCTGCTCGGTGAACTTGATGGCGTTGCCGAGCAAATTCGCCATGATCTGGCGCAGCCGGTTCGGGTCGCCGCAGATCGCCACCGGGATGTCGTTGGCGATGTCGAAGTCGAGCGCGATGCCCTTGCCCTGGGCCTGGGGCGTGTAGACGGTGTGGATGTCTTCCAGCAGGTCCCAGAGGTTGAAGTTGATGTACTCGATGGTCAGCTTGCCGGCCTCGATTTTCGAGAAGTCGAGGATGTCGTTGATGATCACCAGCAGGTGCTCGCCCGAGCGCTTCACCAGGCGCGTGTAGTTGCGCTGGTTGTCGGTGAGCTCGGTCCCGAGCAGCATCTCGGCCATGCCCAGCACGCCGTTCATCGGGGTGCGGATCTCGTGGCTCATGGTGGCGAGGAAGGCGCTCTTCGCGCGGCTGGCCGCCTCGGCGGCGTTCTTGGCGCGCTCGAGCTGTTCGGTGCGCACCGAGACCTGGCGTTCGAGTTCGTCGCGGTGGTTGGTGAGCGCGGTGCCGCGGCCCTCGATCTGGGCCAGCATGGTATTGAAGCTGTCGATCAGGGCGCCCAGTTCGTCGTTGCGGCCATTCGCCACGCGCAGGGTGTAGTTCTGGCTCTCGGACACCTTGCGCGCGGTGTGGATCAGTTTCGTCACCGGGTCCGCAATCGAGCGCGTGAAGCGGCGCGCCAGCACCAGCGACACCAGCAGCGACACGCAGGTCGCGGCGCCGATCACGCCGACGCTCTTCGCGATGCCCAGCCACATCGGCAGCAGGTCGGCTTCGATCACGATCACGCCGGCCTGGGCATCCTCCTTCATCACCGGGCGGTACAGGCGCATGCGTGGCGACCAGATGCGGCTGCCGGCCTGGCTGGCTGCGGCCAGTGCGCCCTCGTCGAAGGCGTCCAGCTGCGGCGGCGTGTTGGTGTTGGCATCGGCGTTGGCGCTGGCGTGGCGGGGCGACTGCCAGGATGCGAACAGCCGGCCCTTGCGGTCGTACAGGGCGGCGCTGGAGATTTCTTCCTTCGCCGCCAGGGCGGCGAGCAGGGCGCCGGCCAGGCTGCGGTCGTTGAAGACCAGGGCGTCGGCGCTGTTGGTGGCCACCACGCCGGCCAGCGACGAGAGCTGCATGCCCTCGTCCTTGCGCCCGTTCAGCACCGAGGCCACGGCAAAGGCGAGGAACACGCACACCAGCGCGCTGCCGGTGGACAGCAGCGACATCATAGTCAGTTTGCGGCTCAGGCTGGAACGCTGGAAATGGGGCATGGGGTCGGGGTCCGGCATTGAGATGCGGACCCGCGCAAGGTGATGCGCGCAAGCCCTCCATGCAGAAATGCAAATTCCTGCAAGAAAAAATATACGTTGCCGGGGGAGGGGGGACTTTGCGCAAACGCAAAGTGGGGAGGGAGGTGTGGCGATGCCGAGGACGGCGAAACGGTCGATGATTGGTGGGTTCGAGAACCCACCCTACGCGCATGCGGGTGTCGGGTTTGCTACGCGCATCCTCGTAGGGTGGGCACTTGTGCCCACGCTGTAGTAGGGTCGATCAGCCGCAAAGGCAGATAGCGTGTTGTCGTGGCCGTTCCTGAAAGGTTTCGACGTTTATATGCTGGACCGCGTGGGCACAAGTGCCCACCCTACAAAAACGAGTTCGCCCGAGATTCGTACAGTCCGTAGGGTGGGTTTTCAAACCCACCATTTAAAAGCCCGCAGCACCGCCGGCATGCGTTTCATTGTAGGGCGGGTTCTCGAACCCACCATATAAAAAGCCCGTGCCATCACTGGCACGGGCTCCATTCAGGCGGTCAAGAATGAGCGCCTCAGCAGCACCCCCCGCTGCGCCCCGACCCATACCGCGCTTCCTGGCGCTCGCGGAAAAACTCCTCGTAGGTCATCGGCGTCTTGTCCGGATGCTCGCGCTCCATGTGCGCGAGGTAGGTGTCGTATTCGGGCAGGCCGACCATCAGGCGCATGCTTTGCCCGAGGTAACGGCCGGCCTGGGCCAGGGTGCTGAACATCACTGCACCTGTGCGGTTGGTGCGGCCGGGTTGGCAATGAACGGCGATTCCTTCACCGTCGGGCTGTTGCTGTTGCGCGCATGGATCACGGTCTTGATGCCGTACACCAGCACCGCGATCACCACCACCATGAAGAAGCCGGCCAGGGTGGCGTCGACGTAGTCGTTGAAGATGATGCGGCGCATCTCGGCGAGCGACTTGGCCGGGGCCAGCACTTCGCCGGCGTCGAGCGCGGCCTGGAACTTCTGGGCGTGGGCGACGAAGCCGACCTTCACGTTGTCGTCGAAGATCTTCTGCCAGCCGGCGGTCAGCGTGCAGATCAGCAGCCAGATGGTCGGCAGCACCGTCACCAGCGCGTACTGGCCACGCTTCATCTTGAACAGCACCACGGTGCCCAGCATCAGCGCGATACCGGCCAGCATCTGGTTGGCGATGCCGAACAGCGGCCATAGGGTATTGATGCCGCCCAGCGGATCGACCACGCCCTGGTACAGGAAGTAGCCCCAGGCCGCCACGCACAGGCCGGTGGCCAGCAGGTTGGCCGGCAGCGACTCGGTGCGCTTCAGCGAAGGAACAAACGCGCCCAGCAAATCCTGCAGCATGAAGCGGCCGGCACGGGTGCCCGCATCCACCGCGGTCAGGATGAACAGGGCCTCGAACAGGATCGCGAAGTGGTACCAGAAGGCCATCATGGCCTTGCCGCCGACCACGTTGGCCAGGATGTTGGCCATGCCCACGGCCAGGGTCGGGGCGCCGCCGGCACGCGAGATGATGGTGTGCTCGCCGACGTCCTTGGCCACTTGCGTGAGCGTTTCAGGGGTGATCACGAAGCCCCAGTTCGACACGGCCGCCGCCGCCGATTGCGCGGTGGTGCCGAGGACGGCAGCCGGCGCGTTCATGGCGAAGTAGATGCCCGGGTCGATGGTCGATGCAGCGACGAGCGCCATGATGGCGACGAAGGATTCCATCAGCATCGCGCCGTAGCCGATGAAGCGGGCGTGGCTTTCGTTCTCGATCATCTTCGGCGTGGTGCCCGAGGAAATCAGCGCGTGGAAGCCGGACACGGCGCCGCAGGCGATGGTAATGAACAGGAAGGGGAACATGTTGCCCGACCAGACCGGACCGGTGCCGTCGATGAAGCGGGTCACGGCCGGCATCTGCATGTGCGGAGCAACCACCACGATGCCGATGGCCAGGGCGACGATGGTGCCGATCTTCAGGAAGGTCGACAGGTAGTCGCGCGGCGCCAGCAGCAGCCAGACGGGAATGACCGAGGCCACGAAGCCGTAGCCGATCAGCATCCAGGTCAGCTCGACGCCGGTGAAGGTGAACATCGGGCCGAAGGTCGGCGAATCGTGGACCCACTGGCCGCCGACGATGGCCAGCATCAGCAGCACGAAGCCGATCAGCGAAATCTCGCCGATGCGGCCGACGCGGATATAGCGCGAGTAGATACCCATGAACAGCGCGATCGGGATCGTCGCCATCACGGTGAAGGTGCCCCATGGGGAACCGGTCAGCGCCTTGACGACGATCAGGGCCAGCACCGCGAGGATGATGACCATGATCATGAAGGTGCCGAACAGGGCGATCACGCCCGGGATTTCGCCCATCTCGGATTTGATGAGATCGCCCAGCGAGCGGCCGTCGCGGCGCATCGACATGAACAGGACGATGAAGTCCTGTACCGCGCCGGCGAACACGACGCCGGCCAGGATCCACATCATGCCCGGCAGGTAACCCATCTGGGCCGCCAGCACCGGCCCCACGAGCGGCCCCGCGCCGGCAATGGCGGCAAAGTGGTGGCCAAACAACACGTATTTGTTGGTGGGGACGTAATCGAGACCGTCGTTGTATTTGTAGGCGGGCGTCTGGCGGCGCGCGTCCAGCCCCATCACCTTGGTGGCGATGTACAGGCTGTAGAAACGGTAGGCGATGAGATAAACACAGACGGCAGCAGCGACCACCCACACGGCATTGATCGACTCGCCGCGGCGCAGGGCCACATAAGCGAGCGCGAACGCGCCGAGGAGTGAGACCGCCAACCAGCCGAGCTTGTTTCCGAGGCTTTTCATGGTGGCTCCTTCAGTTTTTTATTCGTCAGGGTAGGGCGCGTCCAGCGTCCTGCCGCGAGCGGCAATACGGCCGCGGCACCGGTCGCCAGATAGTCGACAGGATGACAACGGCCGCCCCCGGCGTCCGATACACATCTTGCACCATTATGGAAATGGCAAGCGCATGATTCTACTCCGCAGCTCAGCCGTATCCAGTTCGTATTAGTACGTAGTCAATGTATCTCTGAGGAAACAAATATAGTTGCCATTAGCTAATCGCTCGTCTAATATGGTCCGATCACTCACTCAGAGGAAGCCGATGGCCGCCTTGGACTTGACCCCGTTCCCGCTGGTGCAGATGCACCCGATCGCCAATGGGCGAAACGAGTGGGTGGCGCTGGGCCTGGACCTGCGTGCGCAATCCGGCAATGCCGACGCGCTGCCGCTGCTGTTCGGCTCTCCCGACTTGCTGGCTGCGATCGCGCCGCTCGACTGCGTACTGCAGCTCGACGGCCCGGCCCAGCTGCCCTTGCCCCTGCTGAAGCAACTGCCGCCGCAGCGCGTGGTGCTGGCCATCGCCGCCGCCTCCCTGGTCCAGGACGCGGCGCCGCGCCAGCTGGCCGCTTTGCAGGAAGAGGGCTACCGCATCCTGCTCGACGGCGCCTTGCCGCCGGGCGTGGCCCGTCCCGCTACCTTGCGCGCCGTGGCCCTCGACTGCGGCGCCGGCCTGCCGCTGCCCGGCCAGCTGCTGGCGCTGTTCGGCCCACACCTGGCCTACGGCCTGCCGGACCAGCGCGCCATGCAGGCCTGCGAAAAGGCCGGCTTCGCCTGGTTCGCCGGCGCCTACCTGGAACGCTGCTGCCCGGCCGCTGGAAGCGGCGCCAGTGAAGTGCCGACGCGCCGGCGCCTGCTCGGCCTCCTGGCCCTGCTCGCGCGCGACGCCGATTCGCGCGAACTCGAAACCCTGCTGAAGCAGGACCCGGTGCTGTCCTGGCACCTGCTCAAGCTGGTCAACTCGGCGGCGTTCGCCCTCAACACCCAGATCACCGGCTTTGCCCAGGCGATCGCGCTGCTCGGGCGGCGCCAGCTGCAGCGCTGGCTGCAGCTGCTGCTGTACGCGCGCACCGATGCCGAAGGGCCGCTCAATCCCCTGCTGCCGCAGGCGGCGCTGCGCGCGGCGCGGCTCGAGGTGCTGTGCAAGATGGATGGCGGCGACCGCGACGAGCAGGACCTCGCCTTCATGACCGGCGCCTTTTCCCTGCTCGACCACCTGCTTGACATGCAGATGGCCGACATCGTCGGCGACCTGTGCCTGCCGCCCCACGTGGAAGCGGCGCTGCTGCGGCGCGAGGGCGTGCTCGGCGCGCGCCTGCGCCTGATGGAAGGCGGCGCGGCCCACGTGCAGGCGCTGGCCGCCGCCGGCGTCGATGCCGGCTCCTGGTGGCGCAGCCAGCTGCACGCCTATCACTGGGCGATCCAGGTGGGCCGTAATGTCTGAGCTGCTGGCGCTGCGCAGCCACGATTTCGCGGCCGCCGGCGCCGCCCTGGGCGAAGCCGTCATGCGCCTGCGCGGCGCGGCGCTGCACGAGGAACTGGGCCGCATCGCGCGCACCCTGCTGGCCAGCCCGCAGGGCAGTTTTACGCACGCCGACCCGCTTGCGGCGCCGGCGCCACGCGCGGACGCCGGCGCCATTCCTTTCCTGCGGCAGGACATCCGCTTCGAGGGCCACCTCTTCGGCAGCGTCGAAGTCGCCGGGCGCCTCGACTACGATGCCGAGGACCGGCGCCAGCTGGCCAGCCTGGCGGCGCTGGCCGGCCCGCTGCTGCAGGTGCATTCGCTGGCCCAGCGCGCGACCCACGCCTACGTGCAGGTCGAGGCCCAGCTGGCGCACCAGTCGCAGATCCTCGACCAGATCCACGAGTCGGTGCTCACGCTCGACCAGATGGGCTACATCACCAGCTGGAACGGCGGCGCCGAGCGCCTGTTCGGCTACACGGCGCTGGAAGCGGTGGGCCGCAACATCCTGTTCCTGTACGCCGATGAAGATGCCAGCGACAGCCAGCCGGACCTGTTCGCCGAGCAGGGCGGGCGCATGATGGAAGTGCGGCGCCGGAAAAAATCGGGCGAGATCTTCTGGGCCAGCCTGTCGCTGTCGCCGCTGCGCGACATGGAAGACCGCCCGGCCGGCCTGATCGCCTACCTCACCGACATCACCGAGCGCAAGCTGGCCGAAGAGCGCCTGCACCACCTGGCCTACTACAACGAACTGACCAGCCTGCCGAACCGCACCCTGTTCACGCGCCTGGTCGACCAGGCCCTGATGGTGGCCCAGCGCAACGAGCTGTCGGGCTGCGTGCTGTTCATCGACCTGAACCGCTTCAAGCTGGTGAACGACACCCTGGGCCGGCGCATCGGCGACGAACTGCTGCGCCAGGTGGCCGGCCGCTTCCGCGCGGCGCTGCGCGAGGAAGACGTGGTGGCCCACCTGTCGGGCGACGAATTCGCGGTCGGCCTGTTCGACGTGCGCCAGCACTTCGAGGCCACCACGGTGGCGCAGAAACTGCAGGCCGCGCTCGACGCCCCCTTCCTGATCGACGGCCACGACTTGCGCGTGGGCGCCAGTGTCGGCATCAGCGTCTACCCGCAGGACGGCTTGGATGCCGATACCCTGCTCGGCAAGGCCGACATCGCGATGGCGCGCGCGAAGGAGGGGCATGCGAACCCCGACCACAGCGTGGCCTTCTACAGCTTCGACATGAACAAGGGCATGCACGAGCGCATGCGCATCGAATCCGGCCTGCGCCACGCGCTCGGGCACGGCGAACTGATGCTGGTCTACCAGCCGAAGTTCGAGATCGGCAGCGACCGCATCGTCGGCGCGGAAGCGCTGGTGCGCTGGGTGCACCCGGAGCGCGGCGTGGTGCCGCCATCGGAATTCATCCCGCTGGCCGAGACCACCGGCCTGATCGTGCAGGTGGGCGAATGGGTGCTGGAACAGGCCTGCGCCCAGGCGGCGCTATGGCAGCGCGCCGGCATGCGGCCCTTCCGCCTGGCCGTGAACGTGTCGGCGCGCGAATTCACCGAGTCGCTGCCGACCCGCGTGGCCGACACGCTGGCGCGCTACGCGCTCGACCCCTGCTGGCTCGAACTCGAGATCACCGAAAGCACGCTGATGCACGACATCGACCGCGTGATCGGCATCATGGACCGCATCAACGCGCTCGGCGTGGCCTTGTCGCTGGACGATTTCGGCACCGGCTATTCGAGCCTGTCCTACCTGAAGCGCTTCCCGATCCACACGCTGAAGATCGACCGCTCGTTCACCACCGGCATCCCGAACGATGCCAGCGACTGCGCGATCGCCAGCACCATCATCAGCATCGGGCGCCAGCTCGGGCACCGGGTGATCGCGGAAGGGGTGGAGACGCTGGACCAGCTGGCCTTCCTGCGCGACAGCGGCTGCGACGAGGTGCAGGGCTACCTGTATGCGAAGCCGTTGCCGGCGGCGGGGTTCGAGCAGGGGCTGCGCGAGAACTGGCTGCTGGTGGGGTAGGGCAGATTGGCCGGCCTTCGCCGCATTACTGCCCGG
>Ga0265780_10011153_pt1 | contig 10651 bp, 11 predicted proteins | sample P1T30metagenome_FD_192432 | JGI IMG/M metagenome (GOLD analysis project Ga0265780, IMG submission 192432) | Plant litter microbial communities from East Loma Ridge, Irvine, California - P1 T30 | ecosystem: Environmental > Terrestrial > Plant litter > Unclassified | place: USA: California... | reverse complement strand
GCCGTCCGCGACGAACTGGGCGCCTACGACTTCAGCCCGGCCCTGCGTCACAAGGTCAAGCTGTCCGAGAAAGGAACGGTCGGGTCATGAACAGCACCAATCGCGCTCTGAACCGCATCGTCGTCTTCGTCATCGGCCTCGTGCTGCTGCTCGCCGGCGGAGCCGTCGCCGTCGGGGCCCTTCTGCCCGACGTCCAGGAGACCGTCTCGCAGGGTGCCTCCGATGCGAGGGGCCCCGCGACCGACGCCCTCGGCGACCAGCCGTGGATCCTCTGGGTGGTCGCGGCGGCCAGCCTCGTGCTGATCGTCCTGCTCGCCTGGTTCGCCCTGCGACAGGGACACGGCCAGACCGGCACGTTGCTCACCGTCGACGAGGGGTCGCGTCGCGACCAGACCACCGGTGGTCGCCTGGTCGTCGACGCGAAGGTCGCCGAACAGGTCCTCGAGGAGGCGCTGGCCGACACCCCGGGCATCGTCTCGGTGGACGTGACCGCCTTCCGCGTCAAGCGCGAGTCGGTCCTGCGCGTCACCGCCAACGCGCGTCGCGGCGTCTCGCCGACCGACATCCGCCGGAGCATCGACCAGGCCGTCGCCCACTGGGACGGCGTCCTCGGGACCGAGACGCCCGTCGTGATCCAGATCAACGGCGGTCTGCGCAGCCAGATGTCGTCCGCGACGCGGCTCGACTGACCTCCCTCGCCCCACCGCACGGACGGCCCTCGCCCTCGACCCGAGGACGGGGGCCGTCCGTCGCCCCACCCACGTTCCACGATGAAAGGCCGGTCTCATGAGCGAGTCCACCCACCACGTCACCCCCATCGACATCGACGCCGCGGCGTCCACCCGGGCCACCTCGCCCGAAGAGGTCCTCGAGCACACGATCGGCGTCACCGTCCTCGGCGTCTCGGGCGTCCACGCCCTCGGCACCGCGTCCCAGCGGCTCGCCGGCGCCCTGCGCACGGCGATCGGCACGGGCTCCGTCCCCGGCGTCCGCGCCGGCACCACCGACGAGGGGCTCGTGGTCGACATCGCCGTCGTCGCCGAGTACCCGACGAACGTCACCACGCTCGCCGACACCGTCCGGACGCAGGTCAAGCACGCCGTCGGGCAGCTCGACGGCGAGGAGGTCACGGTCAACGTCACCGTCACGGACGTGCACGGCCCGTTCGACTCGGACGAGGACGCCGCCGACAAGGTGAACGCCGCCGCGGACAAGGCGAAGCAGACCGTGTCCGACGCCGGCGACCGGGCGAAGGAGGCCGGCGAGAAGACCAGGGCCGCCGCCGGCGAGGCACGCGACCGCGCCGCGACCGCCGCGGGCGACCTGTCCGACAAGGCCCGGACGGCCGCGGGCGAGCTGTCCGACAAGGCCCGCGAGCTGGGCGACAAGGCCGGCGAGGTCGCCGAGCAGGCGAAGGCCACCGCGGGCGAGGTCGGCGAGAAGGCGGCCGCCGAGGCGGACGACGTCGCCGACGGTGCCCGCGACGTGGCAGACCAGGCGCGGGACGCTGCTGCCGACGCCCTCGACTCCGCGGCGGACCGTGGCGAGGACGCCCGCTCGACGACCGCCGACGCCACCGACGCCGCACTGGACACGACGTCCGAGGTCGTCGCCGACGCCCGCGCGAAGGCCGCCGACGCCGTGGACGGCGTGGCCGACGCGGTGGACGAGAACCGGGCCTCGGACGGCGACGCCACCCGCGCCTCCTCGGGCGACGCCCACGACGCCGACGGTGCCGACGTCACCGTGACGGTCGACGGCGGGAGGGTCACGGTCGAGGTCGACTCCGACAGCGACGCGCAGGTCGTCGTCGACGGCGACGACGTCGCCACGACGGAGAAGTGATGTTCGGGCGGCGCACGACGACGACGACCCGACGCCCCCGGCCGCGGGCCGTCTGGGCGGCCCTGGTGACCTCGGTGGTCCTCTGCGTGCTGATCGTCGTCGGCGTGCTGCTGCCCGTGCTCACCCTGATCGGTGCGGCGGACGGCGGCACGGCCGGCGCCCTCGACGTGCCCGTCGGCTCGATCGTCGCGGCGATCGCCATCGGTTACGTCCTGGCCCTGGTCTTGCTGCTGCTCATCGTGAAGGTGCGCAACGGTGCCCTGGCCTGGGTGCTCGGGGTGGCGGCCGTGATCTCGACGCTCGTGGTGTCGCTGTGGCCCCTCGTGGCCGTCGCGATCGCCGGCGTCGACCAGGTGCAGGACCTGATCCCGTTCATCCAGGACCTGATCACCCGCTTCTGGCCCGGCAGCTGACCCACCCCGGGGTGGACCGACCCGTCTAGGCTGAGGCGGTCGTCGGAAGGGGTCCGGCGCACCACCGGGGGACCACCATGCGCACCACCACCACGCCCGCACTCTCGACCGTCGTCGGAGCCGTCGCCGTGACCCTCCTGCTCGCGGGCTGCACCGGAGGCGGCGCCGACTCCGGTGACGCCGGTCGGTCGTCGTCCCCGGGGCAGGCGACCGCCACGGCGGACGCCGCCGACCAGCCGACCGGCGAGTTCACCCTGCCCGCCGACTGCGAGGCGGCGGGGGCCGTCCTCGGCGATCTCGTCACGGGGCGGACCCTCGTGGCGGAGACCTCGACCATCGGGTCCGACGAGGCGAACTGCACGTGGACCAGCGAGGCCGACGGGTCCCGGGTCGGCTTCATCGCCACGGTCCAGGAACTCGACCAGGCGGGCATGGACGCCGAGGTCCCCGCAGGGGGCGGCGTCGACGGGCTGTCGCTCGAGCAGGTCGAGGACGAACGGGCCGACGCCTTCGACGGGCGCGCCTTCGTCGCGACGGCCCAGGACGGGTCACCGGTCGTCGGGGGCGGGTCGATCCTGCTGACGCCCCACGGGCTCCTGAGCGTCATCGTCGCGGCTCCGGCCGGGTCGACCGCTCCGATCGATCCCGCCCGATCGCTCGATCTCGTCTTCGACTTCCTCGACTGACGCGAGGCCCCGAGGAGGCGCGGTGTCGGTCGACCGGCACCGCGCCTCCTCGGTCGTCAGGCTCCGGAGAACTCGACCGGGAGGTCTCGGCTGGTGTGCAGCACCCGGTGGACCCGCACGGCGTCCGTGTCGTCGGTGTAGAGCACCACGAACGGGAAGCGGCGGAGCGCCAGGCTCCGCAGGCCGTCGATCCCGGTCTCGACGGCGAACCGGGCCGACCCCAGGGTGGGATGCGCCGAGATGAGCGACCGCGCGTCGTCGATGGCGTCGACGAAGTCGAGCGCGGCTGCGTGCGCCCCCTCGTCGAGGTAGTGGTCGACGGCCGACTCGATGTCGTGGTCGGCGCGTCGCGAGGTCACGACGCGGCGGCTCACGCGCGGTCGGCCCCGGCGCGGTGCACGCGGTCACGGAGGCGGTCGAGGTACTGCTCGTCGAGGTCCGAGCCCGCCCCGGACGCCATGCCGTCCACCACGAGTTCGCGGAGGCGGGCGCGCGCCTGCTCACGACGGATCAGCTCGCGGATGAACTCGCTGCTCGTCCCGTAACCGCGCTCGTCGACCTGGGCCTCGACGAAGTGCTTCAGACCGTCGGGCAGCGAGACGTTCATGGTGGCCATGGACCGATCCTAGGCGCGATGGCAAGGTTTGTCATGCGTCGACCGGCACCGCGCCTCCTCGGTGTCCCCCTAATGGTGGGCATGACGCGGCGAGGGCTCTGTGGCATCGTTGCAGGGTTCGGAGACGGCACGCTCCCACCAGGCGCGCCCAGCGAGAGGGAGCCGTGTGATCAGGGACGAAGTCCGCGAAGAACGTCGGCAGCGAGCGGTCGAGACGCTCGGCATCGTCGAGTCGGGCCGTGAGGCCCGCCTCGACCGCGTGACCCGCGTCGCCCGGGCCGTGTTCGGGGTGCCGCTGTCGTCGGTCACCGTCATGGACCACGAGCGCGCGCTCTTCGTCGGCCGGGCGGGCTTCGACGACCCCGAGTCCGGGCGCACCGACACCCCGTGCAGCCTCGTGACCGACACGGGCGAGATCGTCACCACCGACGACGCCCGCGTCGACCCGCGGTTCGCCCACCTGGGCGCCTTCAACGACAACGGGCTGCGGTTCTACGTCGGTCACCCGCTGCGCGACGGATCGGGCAACGTCGTGGGGTCGTTCTGCCTGATGGACGCCGAGCCCCGGCAGCTCTCGGACGACGAGATGGCCGAGTTCCGCGACCTGGCCGCCTGGGCCCAGGTCGAGCTCCTCGCCGACGCCGACGCCTCGGCCGCCCGGTCCACGCAGCAGGCGCTGTTGCCGGCCGAGCCCCTCGAGGTCGAGGGCGTCCGGGTCGAGGGCATCTGCCTGCCCTCGCTGAGCGTCGGGGGCGACTACTACGACTACGGACTCGTCGGCCGGTTCGTTCACGTGGCCGTCGGCGACGTGATGGGCAAGGGCGTCGGGGCGGCCATCATCGGGTCCTCCGTCCGGGCGGCCTGTCGTGCGGCCTCACCGCAGGTCGCCGCCGGACGCGAACTCGGCCTCGCGGTCGACCGCATCGAACGAGCCGTGCGGACCGACCTCCAGCGCACGGGGACGTTCGTCACGTACTTCCACGCCGTGCTCGACCTCGACACGGACGAACTCTCGTTCGTCGACGCCGGGGCGGGGCTGTCCATCATCGTCCGGGCCGACGGCAGCGTGCAGCACCTCGCGGGCACGGGGCTGCCGCTCGGGCTCGACGAGCAGCAACAGCACGTCACCGAGACGACCCGCCTCGGCGTCGGCGACCAGCTGATCGTCATGAGCGACGGCGTCCTCGACGTCCTCGACGACGAGTTCGACTGGGCCCTCGAGGTCGGGCGGCTCGCGACGCGGCCCGCCACCGGCGGTGCCGACGGCCTCGGCCTGCTCGGCTCGATGGCGGCCCTGACCGAGCGACGCCTCTCGCGCGACGACGTCACCGTCGTCGTCATGGACCGTCGCGCGTGACCGACACCCTGAGTCGCCGCGACCAGCGGCTGCTCGACCGGACCACCCCGGGTCGCCGCATCGTCGCGATCCGGGTGGCGGTCCTGCTGGCGTCGCTCGCCGGTCTGAACTACATCGTCTGGCGCTGGGCCGCGTCGGTGAACTGGTCGTCGTGGTGGATCGCGGTGCCGCTGATCCTCGCCGAGACGTACAGCGTGATCGACTCGCTGCTGTTCGGCCTCGGGGCCTGGCGGCTGCGTGAGCGTGGCGAGCCGCCGACCGCGCCCGACCCGGACGGCCTCGAGACTCGGGTCACGGTCGACGTCTTCGTCACCACCTACAACGAAGAGGTCGACCTCGTCATGCGCACCGCCCTCGCGGCGCAGCGCATCCGATACCCGCACACGACCTGGATACTCGACGACGGCGGTCGCCCCGAGATCCGGGCCGCCGCCGACGCCGCCGGCATCGGCGTCATCACCCGGTCGGACGACTGGGCCGACCGGCCGCGCCACGCGAAGGCCGGCAACCTCAACAACGCCCTCCTGTCGACCGAGGGCGAGTTCCTGCTGATCCTCGACGCCGACCAGGTGCCGAAGCCCGAGATCCTCGACCGCACCCTCGGCTACTTCAAGGACGAGCGCGTCGCTCTCGTGCAGACGCCGCAGTGGTTCGAGAACGTTCCGGAGTCCGACCCCCTGGGCAGCCAGGCGCCGTTGTTCTACGGGCCCATCCAGCAGTCGAAGGACGGCTGGAACAGCGCGTTCTTCTGCGGGTCGAACGCGGTCCTCCGTCGGGAGGCGCTGATGCAGCTGGGCGTCTCGCGGTACGTCACCGAGGTCGAGGCCGCCGTGCGTCGAGCCGTCCGCACCTCGCGCAAGCTGCTGGTGCGGGCCCGCGAGGAGGCCGTCGGCCAGCCCCGCGTGCTCGAGGCGTTGGACGACGCCGAGACCGTCGTCGAGCGGGCCCGGGCCGAGTTCGCCGCGGGGGAGTCCATCGGCGACGTCACCTACCGGTTCCAGCGCAGCATCGACACGATCGCCTTCCGTTTCGCCGACGCCGACCTCGCGGCCATGAAGGGCGACCTCGCCGAGCTCGCGGCCATGTCGCTCGGCCCCGACACGTTCGACGCCCTCGACGAGGCGGCCCTCGACCTGCTCGCGCAGCGGTCGTCCTCGCCGCTCGCCGCCATCGAGTCGATCTCGTTGCTCGTCGGGGCGCTCGACGTCGACCGCGGCTCCGAGGCGCAGGCGATCATGCCCCTGGCCACGATCTCGGTCACCGAGGACATGGCCACGGCCATGCGCCTGCACGGGCTGGGGTGGAGGTCGGTCTACCACGACGAGACCCTCGCGATCGGGCTCGCGCCCGAGGACCTGGCGACCATGATGACGCAGCGTCTGCGCTGGGCCCAGGGAACCATGCAGGTGTTCTTCCGCGAGAACCCCCTCGTGCAGAAGGGGCTGTCGTGGGGCCAGCGGCTCATGTACTTCTCCACCATGTGGAGCTACCTCTCGGGCTTCGCGGCCGTGGTCTACATCGCCGCGCCCGTGCTGTGCCTGTCGTTCGGCGTCGTCCCGGTGCAGGCCTACAGCGTCGACTTCTTCGCCCGCCTGATCCCCTTCCTGGTGCTCAACCAGCTGCTCTTCTGGGTGGTCGCGGCGGGCAGGCCGACCTGGCGGGGGCAGCAGTACTCGCTGGCGCTCTTCCCGGTCTGGATCGCCTCGGTCACCACGGCGTTCCAGAACGTCTACCGCGGCCGCGCACTCGGCTTCTCGGTGACGCCCAAGACGAAGCAGGCGGCCACCGGCCCCCGGTGGGACCTCGTCCGACCGCAGATCTGGGCCGTCGCCTGCCTCGTCGCCGCACTCGTGCTGGTCGGCATCCGCTACGCCACCGGGCAGGCCGAGGGCATCGCGCCGCTCGTCAACATCGCCTGGGTGCTCTTCGACCTGGTGATCTTCAGCATCATCGTCCGGGCCGTTCTCTATCCGGGGCCCTCGGCACCCCACGACAAGGAACAATCATGATGACCGTCACCGTCGAGGCCGTCGAAGGCGGCTGCGTGCTCTCCCCACAGGGGCGCCTCACCGTCGTCTCGACACCACAACTCCGCGACGAGGTGGCCGCACGTCTCGCGGCCGGCGACCGCCTCATCATCGTCGACCTCTCGGGCACGACGTTCGTGGACTCGTCGGGCCTCGGGGCCCTCGTGTCGTGCCTCAAGTCGGCACGCCAGGCCGGGGGAGACCTGCGGCTCGTGGCCCCCACCGAGCAGGTCTCGATGGTGCTGCGCCTCACGAACCTCGACCGCATCCTCAAGCCCCGCGCCTCGGTCGCGGCCGCCCTCGATGACTGAGCGTCCCGGCCCCGTCGTCATCGACGTGGCCGTCGAACCCGAGAGCATCGACCTGGTGCAGAACGCCTTCGAGGCGTGGTGGACCTCGCTCGGCGACGACTCGCTCGAGACGCGCTTCTCGTTCGAGACCGCCATCGTCGAGATCGCGGCGAACGTCGTCGAGCACTCGCGCCGGTCCGAGGCCGACCGCGGCCGCCGCTTCACCCTCGAGCTCTCCGCCACCGACGACCGCTTGAGGGCCGTCTTCCACGACAACGGCATGCCCAGCGAGATCGACCTCAGCGCCGTCTCGATGGCCGACCTCGAGGACGAGGACGGTCGCGGCCTGGCCCTGGCGCTCCTCAGCCTCGAGAGCCTCGACTACCGGCACGAGGACGGCCGCAACGTGTGGACGCTCGTGTGCCGACGCTGAGGCACCCGTCGGCGACGGTGCCACGTCGGCGGGCGGCCCGTCGGATCGGCGCGGCCCTGCTCGCCGTCGCGGCGTTCGTGCCGCTGGCGCTGGGGCCGGCGGTGCTCGGGGACGCGACGTCCGCGTCGGCCGCCGCCGCGCCTCCTGAACCCTCGGGCACGTGGTTCGGCCCCGACCTCGACTGGGGCTCGGACGGCCCCGACGGCTACGCCGGTCGACTCGGCGCGACGCCGTCGCTGTACGGCGTCAACATCGACTACCCGCTCGACGGTCGGGCCACCGACGAGTGGCGACGGTCGGCCCGTGCCGCGGCCGCCCAGGGCGCCGTGCTCGTGGTCAGCCTGGAGCCCACCGGGCGGCTCGCCGACCTCGACGCCGCGGACGCGCGTCGGGCCGACGACCTGCTGACCGAGATCGACCAGCAGTACGGCACGCTGCAACTGGTGCGCTTCGCGCCCGAGATGAACGGCAACTGGCAGCGCTGGGGGCAGCAGCCCACGGCGTTCGTCGGGGCGTTCCGCACGCTGGCCGACGTGGTCCACGCCGGGGACTCGCAGGCCCGCATGGTGTGGGCTCCGTCCTACGGTGCGGGCTATCCGTTCTCGGACGCCGTCGGCCGGCTCACCGAGACCCCCTCGGGCGACGTCGACCTGCTCGACACGAACGACGACGGGCGCGTCACCGAGGCCGACGACCCGTACGGGCCGTACTACCCGGGCGACGACGCCGTCGACTGGGTGGGTCAGTCGATGTTCTACTTCGCGAAGGGCAGCGCCTCGACGGCCGCCGGCACGTCGGTGCCGCTGGTCGAGAACCAGGCCCCGGCGGCGGGTGAGGTCGAGGCGCGCTTCGACGAGACCTGGGGCTACACCGAGGCTCAGCCGTCGACGTTCTACGAGCGCTTCGCCGAGGGGCGCGACCGACCCATGCTGCTCGACACGGGCGCCCTCTACGCCGACGAGTTCGACGGTGCCCCCGAGCTCGACGTCAAGCAGGGCTGGTGGCGTCAGGTGTTCGACGCCCTGCCGACCCACGACCGGATCGCCGGCGTCACCTGGCTCGAGGTCGAGCGGGACGAGGCCGAGGCCGGCGACCGACCCGTCGACTGGCGGGCCACCGCCGAGCCGGGAATCGCGGAGGCCCTGCGAACCGACCTCGAGGCGGGCGACCGCATCGACCTCGGGCCGGTCAGCGACCGGGTGACCTCGACCGACGGCGACGCCGCGACCGTACAGGTGCGCGACGGCGGCGGCGACGAGATGGGCTGGATCGTCGCCTGTGCCGTGGCGCTCGCCCTGGCCTTCCTGGTGAGCGGCGTCGTCGGGCGCCTGCTGCCCCGCTGGCGCTACCCGGACGACGGATCCCCCGCCCGCGACCTGCGCATCGACCTCTTCCGCGGGTTCATCATCCTGGCCGTCGTCATCACGCACATCGAGGTCGCGGGGCCGTTCTCGTTCGTCACGCTGAAGGCCGTCGGGGCGATCACGGGCGCCGAGATGTTCGTGTTCCTCAGCGGCATCGTGCTGGGCATGGTCTACCCGCTCGGCATCAAGAAGTACGGCGAGAAGGCGGCGGCGATCGGTGCGTTCGTCCGGGCGCGCAAGCAGTACGTCGTGACCCTCGCGGTCATCCTGATCGTCTTCGCGCTGAGCTTCGTGCCGTTCCTGAACACCGCCGCGATCACGACCTTCACCGACCGCGGCACGGGCATGACGGGCACCTCGGCCGAGGGACGCGTCTACGACCTCTACCCGAACGTCGACCGCCTGCTCGACTACCCGCCGCCCTGGTACGCGGTGCGCCAACTGCTGCTGCTCGAGATGGGGCCGTGGCCGTTCAACATCATGGGCCTGTTCGTCGTCCTGAGCCTGACGATCCCGGCCCTGATGTGGGCGATCAAGCGGCGTGCCTGGTGGGCCGTCCTGCTGCTCAGCTGGGCGATCTACGCCGTCGGTGTGGTCTTCCCGGACTTCCACCTCCTGCCGTCGCAGTTCGAGCCGGTGTTCCCGCTCTTCGCCTGGCAGGTGCTCTTCACCCACGGTCTCGTGATCGGCTGGTACCGGCGGCAGATCGTGGCGGCGCTGACCACCCGGCTCGGCAAGGTCCTGGTGGGCGTGGGAGTCGTCGGTTACGCCGGGTTCCTCGCGCTGATCTGGGCCGGTCACGCCTACGGCTTCAGCCCGGGGCCGATCCCGTCGGGTCTGTACGACACGCTGTACGCGACCGGCTACCAGCGGGTCGACATGCAGTGGGGCCGGCTGGTCGACGTGGCCCTCGTGGTCGTCTGCGTCTACGCGATCCTCACGGTGTTCTGGAAGCCGCTCTCGGCGGCACTCGGCTGGTTCTACGTCCCCCTCGGGCAGGCCAGCCTCTACGTGTTCATCTGGCAGGTCTTCTTCGTGCTCGCCGTCGCGTCGATCCCCGGGCTGGACCGCTCGGACGTGATCGTCGGCACGGTCGTCCACGTGGTCTCGGTGCTGTTGCTCTGGGTGATGGTGAAGAAGAAGTTCTTGTTCTCGGTCGTCCCGCGCTGATCAGGGGGCGGCGACCACGAGGTCGAGACCGGCGTCGACCAGGGCCGCCGTCGCCTCGTCGCCCAGGCGGTCGTCGGTCACGATCGTGTCGAGCTCGGCGAGGCGGAGGGCCCGGTACTTGCCGAAGCGACCGTACTTCGAGCTGTCCGCGACGAGCACCGAGCGTTCGGCGACCTCGAGCGCGGCCCGCTTGACCTCGACCTTGGCCTCGACGGGCGTCGTGACGCCGTGCGTGAGGTCCCACGAACTCGACGAGATGAAGGCGAGGTCGAGCGACAGCTCGGTGAGCGTCAACCGGGTCAGCCGCCCCAGCGTCGACTGGTTCGCGCTGTCGACCCGGCCCCCGACGACGATGAGGTCGACGTCGGGGTGGTCGAAGAACGACCGGACGGTCGCGAGGTCGTTGGTGACGACCGTCAGGCCGGTGAGGTCGTCGAGGTGCTCGCGCAT
>Ga0265780_10011149_pt1 | contig 10654 bp, 8 predicted proteins | sample P1T30metagenome_FD_192432 | JGI IMG/M metagenome (GOLD analysis project Ga0265780, IMG submission 192432) | Plant litter microbial communities from East Loma Ridge, Irvine, California - P1 T30 | ecosystem: Environmental > Terrestrial > Plant litter > Unclassified | place: USA: California... | reverse complement strand
GAGACTAGGGACGTCAGTCGCACCAAACCATTGCTACAGGACTTCGACGCTCTTGGAGCATGGTTTGACGGTGTCGCCGCGATCAACACAACCACGTCTGCTTCCTCATCTAAGAAGAACGCGACTATCGCGATAGTCGGCGCCGGAATCTCTGGTCTCGCTACAGCACTGATGCTCGACAGTGTGGGTGTGCACAACTGGGAGATCATCGAGGCAAGCGACCGGGTCGGAGGACGGTTCCGCACCAAGTACGTTGGTGGAACACAAGAATGGGCGGAGATGGGTCCTATGCGCCTTCCTCACTCGATTACATACAAGGATGGAGAGACCATCGAATACAGCGACCATCAAATGGTATTCCAGTTGGCCGAGATGCTCAATGAGATGAACGCAAACGATCCGCATTACAGAGTCGACTTCATTCCATGGGTCCAGCATCACCCCAACGAGATTCTCGGCCTAGGAACTGGCAGACTTCCAAATGGACAACTTCCAACGCGAGCGGAGATACAAGCAAACTCGTCTCTTAGGCGACCAGCACCACTGGACACGCAGGAGTACACCGAAACGAAGCAGCGCATGACAGAGCTTTTGAAGTCACAGGACAGACTCAAGGCTGTGCAACGCGACGTGTGGCGCGAACACAAGAAAGCCATGGATCAAGGTCTTGACGACTGGAGCGAGCAGGCCATGATGCGCCACGTCTTCGGTGCAAGCGAAAACGTCACAGACGCCATCTGGACAGCGAGCGACTACGACGTCTTCTGGGACGAGTTGGTGCACAACTCGAACCTTGCGCAAGACGGCGGACCGGATGCTTTGGGCATGACTGACTGGAAGTGTGTAGACGGCGGCTTTAACAGACTGTCCGATGCGTTCCTTCCTCAAATCAGTAACCGTCTCACCCTCAACCGTAAGATCAGGAGACTTGAGGCTGTCGAAGATGCCGAAGGTCACACACGCACGAAACTGTCCTGGTATCCCAGTGTCAGCAACCGAACGTACGAGTCGAAAGAATACGACTACACAATCATGGCAGTGCCATTCACCATGACACGCTTCATGTCGCTTCCGAAATTCTCCTCCGTACTCGGTCGCGCGGTCAGCGAAGCTGGCCTCCGTTTCAAATCTGCCTGCAAAGTCGCGCTGCTGTTCAAAGAACGTTTCTGGGAGAAGGGCGACCGTCCCATCTTCGGTGGATACTCCACACCTCCTAGTGCGGCCGTCGGCGCTCTCTACTACCCAGTGTACGGCCTCAATGAGTCCCGCCCAGGCTTGATCCTGCATTACCGGGGTGGCCACTGGAGTGACGAGTTCACGAGCTTCTCAGACGAAGAGTATGTTCAGACTGTGCTAGATGCCATTGTAAGCGTGCATGGCGAGCAAGCGAGAGAGCTGTATACGGGTGACTACGAGAAGCTGTGTTGGCTGCAGGACGAGCATACGGGGACTGCTTGGTGCCGTCCGGATGTAATGCAGCATAAGTTGTATATCCCGGCATATCATCAGACGGAGCACAACACTATCTTCGTTGGAGAGCACACTGCGCCAACGCATGCTTGGGTCAGTTCGTCGCTGCATTCGGCTGTTAGGGGTTCTGTGCAGCTGTTGCTTGAGTTGGGTTTGGTGGATGAGGCTAAACGAGTCAATGAAGAGTGGATGGGCAGATGGATTCAGCATACAGCCACGTAGGAAGTCAAGAATTTGAGCCTCAATCTACATGTAGTGTAAAATCGGTTACATGAAGCAAGTTGGTTTTGGATATAAATACACATTGGGGCAAGTGAGAGATACGTGAGGAAGAGAGAGAGAGCTGCCAAACACGTGCCCTATCAATCTTTGTTCTACGACACTAGCTCTCTAGATAGTGAGCCAATAGCTAGCTGTATCTGGATCTAGAGTAGTCCAACAGTAAGGCATGTCTCCGCACAGGCCGTCCTCCCCAAACCTCCTGTCTCTGATGACCGCACTAAAATTTTTCATCGCGAGTCGAAAATCCTGCTCCGCGCTCTGTACTTCTTTACCCATCCTGGCCAGCATGGTTGTATTGTCGAACATGTGCGATATCGTTTCCTCGCTGTTGACGAACGTAGGCCGGTTGAAATCGACGACTAAGCTGATTTGGCCAATAGCCGCTCCAACTTGTGGCATGAAGGGCATGATGTCGGTGACACCTTTCGCAGTTGGCAATGGCGAGTAGAAAGCGAGTGGGTGGAAAGGAAGAACGCCAGTTGAGGCGGCGAGAGCATTTGTGTTAAGCGTGCCGTGGACTACTGATACGAGGTGGGCCATATGGGTCAGGATGTCGATGAGAGTGTGCTTGTCCTTGAGAGTAGATGGAAAGTCGACTATCTGTGCTGGTACTGCTTCATGGATCCACGCCTGGAGCTCAGCGTCGTTTATAATTGCGCTTGCATCCTTGTAATACGATTCCACGAAGGTGGTCATGAACCGGCCAATGGCAGCATGGATCACGGATGCATCCCGGTAGAAAGGAAACGCTTTGATCTCGGGACCGAAGTTAGAGCCAATCAGGCCTCGCTTCTTCAGATTTGTTTCGAAATAGTTCGCCTGGAAAGAGCTGGATTCGCCTGAGTGATACAGTGAGTCGGTGTAGTTACCGGCTTGACTGCCAGACCACGGGAAGAGTTGATCGATGGGGCCACCGGGGTTTATCAGGCTGTCGCGGCCGATGACTCGGAACGCCCAAGCATCCTTCATCACTACATTACCGCTATGAGTTGGGAGTCACAATCGTGGAAGAGGAGTTAAACTTACATCGATGCAGTATAGCCATGACAGGATGTTCCTCACTCAGCGTCCGGATAGCGCTCAGGTACACAATCTCACTCACCGCGTGCGTGGCGCCGAGATGATACCATTGCGCGTACCAGAAGCTGTTCAGATTGAACATCATCTTGGCCAGCAACCAATCGTTAGTTAAGTCGTGAGGGGTATAGACGAGGTCAGAGCCTTCTGCATTCGATTTGATGGCGAGCGGCAGGAAGTTCTGAGACTTGGGGTCGATGTAGAAGTACGCTTGGCAGGCAGCCCCGTATTTGCCAGCGGACTGTGGCTGATACTTTTGGTCCAGATAATCGGCAAGAAAGAGACGGCCAGAGGATTGGAGTGCTTGCAGTGTCTGTCCCGATATCGCGTCGGCGTTTGAGACGGTGAAAGGAAGTTTCGCGTCCTTTGACACCCGCACGATCTTGTACGGATTGTCTGAGAGCTGAGTCATTGAAAAGAGCAGATCATCTGTGTAATTAGTCAATAGTCCTGGGTATGGACCTTTGGGCGCGCTTTCTTTCCATAGGCCGTTATACAGCTTCGCATAGTCATCCAAAGTGTTCAAGCCGCCAGCCTGAGGTATGTTAAGCATAGATCTCCGCACCCAGTATTTCAAATGTACTTACTGCGACAATGAATGCTTGGGCAGATTTAGCATCCGCATCATTCTTGACGCTCAGTTCGTCCTGGAAAGCTTCCAAGCGGTCTCCTTGCGCTTTCGCAACAGGTCCACCGATACTGCCAGCTGGATAAAATGCCGTGTTGCCGGCGATTGAGGGACCGTATTCCCAGCCAGCTCGCTTCTCTGCAAGCTCAGATGCACGCGTACTAGAACTGGAACTGGTGCCAATCGAGAAGGGCGATATGTCCCGGCGCCAGGATGGGAGGACTGCTCCGTGAGCAGAAGTACTGGCGCAGAGCAAGAAACAGAGTTGATAACGCATCTTTGACATAGAAAATAGATGAAGAGGAGTGTAGATACGAGATGGATAGATGTGTTGGTTCTCGTTCCAAGTGGCTGAGTCGATGGTTTTATGCTGATCAAATAGGTCCGAAACTCAACGCATTGCAGTCATCAAGACCGCGAGAGCCGAGTTGAACACAGAAGCCGAGAAATCCGTCTCGTACAACCTGTCTGGGAAGTCTATGCATTGTGTTAGTGAGGTCAGAGAGCTGAGGTGAGCACAATGTAGCTAGCCCTGCGCGCTTCCGACATGAACCGTCTGACAACCGAAAACAATTCCGCCCGCAAGCGCACAGCAAACAATCCATATAGTAGCTAAGTTTCATTCGACTCTAAGTACCAGCTCTGCCTGGGGAGGCTCATATAAGGTTAATGCTGGTGCTAAGTTAGTGTCGAGACGTCAACGAGATGGCGTTAAACCACCACAGTACACTCTATCTGCTGATATCGTTTCTGGTTCACTTTGAGCCCAAGAAGTCAGATTGTGCGTCTGTCTGCCCAATGTGTGATTGATCATCGCGACAGCAACTCTGGAATCGAACGGGCTTCGTACGAGCCGGCGACATTATAATTCATCATTGCGACATCGACTTCCGAAGTAAACGGGTTCCCAAGCAAGCCGACGGATTGGGTTCGGTCCCGAGGCGAAGAGCGCTAGTACAAAATCAGCATAGATCCGCAACTCTCATCTCCAAGCACTGAGTCGTCTCCGGCCGCCGACAGCTAGATCTTTGTGACGCGCAAACAACTTCTCGTCCCAATTGCTGCGCGCCGCAAAATACGACCTCACGCCTTTGAGCAACGCCACAACGTCGCCTGACTTTCGCTTTCCGCTACCGCAAGTCGTCAGTTGCATGTCACGTGAATTTTCTGCGCCATCCACGCGTGCTGGCGCAGACTCGAGGCTCGCTCGAAAAGGGTCCCCCGCCTTCTTTTGATTCTCCGGAAGGACGTCTGCGATCATGAGTTCTGGTTCATTGCGTCCTCCGCCTGTTGTGCAATCGCGGATCAGCGGCGTCGTCTGAGGGTCGTCAGGTGCGGCTAAAACATAACTTAAGCAGCTTAGCCTTCTCGCACCGCTCGATACGGTGCACGGAAAGGTACCTGATCCGGCTGTGCGTGTTTGCGTAGTCTGCACATGCTAGCGGGCAGTCGTACTGGTTGTGATAATAGGTATTCGTGTTGTCAATGGGTGAGGCATCGTCCTCAGTAAGGGGTTCGCTAATCCACGTACCGTTGGGGTGCCCCGTGCGCTGCCCCAAAAGAGCAAACCTTGGAAATGAAGAGATATCTTGCCATTGCGAGTCTGGTGAAAATTTGAGGTTTACTTCACCACACACTGCTGTCAAGTCGATGCAACAACGCTGGACTTCTGCACTTGTTGAAACACATCCACATCTTGGGAATAACCACTACGCAGATCTCTTGTACTCGCCGGAGTCAAGCAGTGATGCGGCGCAGCTGCAGATCCTATCGTGGCTGTAATATAGGGCTGTTGGGTGCTTAATACCAACATGTTGGTGGTGCAGAGTTGAGATGATGTGCGGCTAGTCGGGTAAACGAGCCATGGTTTAATCCACAGATCTCTTCGACACGATGCTGAACAGTATCCTCCTGGCGCCATCATCATGCCGATGCTCGAAGATATCAGCTACTCGCGCGAGGCGTGCATCGCCGCGGTCCGCGATTACTACCACTTTCTTACCCAAATGTACATGGAAGAAAGCGTCGTTGTTGAGCCACCCAAAGGAGGCTGGCCCTCTGTCACTTCCGACTCCATGCGAGATGTTAACAAGACGGACGAAGTAATAGCCCTCCTCAAACAACTCCCGTATATCCTTGGACCCGGGAGCAGCTTCGAAAACCCCCAAGGAACCCCGTGGTGTGTCTTCTCCGACTGGCAGGGCGACTTGGAACACGTATCTCGAGGTACCAGCACTGCGGAAACACTCAAGCTTTGCTCTGAAGGCGCATGCATCACTGACGAAGTACCGGCCCACGTCATCGGTTTAACAACGGGTGGGAGAGACAATGCGAACTTCCTGCTCGATACAGAGCTGGGCGTCATCTACTGGATCGAATGTCCCAACGAGATCACGAATAATTCCTCGCGCGAGGGGATCCAGGAAGATCCATACGACTACGCGCCTGAAAACGAGGCCCAGTGGCGGGCTGAATCGGGGTGCTGGGCTATTGCTGATTTCTTCGAAGTGCTGAAAGACCAATTTCGACAGCTCTCTTTCATTCCCGTCACTCCGAAGTTAGTCATCGATATCTATGCGACGCTAGGCCACAGAGAAGAGGGGCTTGTGGTCATGCTACAGAAGATCTATCGTGAGCATGGTTGGCCAGATCTGGCGCGCTATCGAAAGACCGAATGTCTCGCCGCTGTACAAGCAGCCCTGCAAGAGCAATATCCCCACTGGATCTATTAGAAGTTTGGCGACTACTATCAAGAATAGTGATGCCTGCCATGTACCCCTGAGCGGGAATGTCGAACCTTTTGAGTAAATGACAAGCTTCAAGCAAGAACCAAACATTTTAGGCTACCAAAGTCATCCCAAAGCGATGGCATGCAGTGACGAACAAACCACCCTGGTAGAATGCCTTGTTTCCATTCAACCGGATCGAGTGGTGTGTGGCACAGCTGCACTTGGTCATGGCGTGAAACCCCTATTGATCAATATGGCACTTACCCTGATGATTTAACGAAGGTATATGTCTCAAGTCTCTGCGTTGCGATATCACTTGACTAATAACCTTACTTTGGCATATCAACACTCAGCGATATCTGTTTGAAATGGCTCTTGCCACGGGCACCCTTCCATTTGAAGCTGCTGTTACAGCGCCTGCAGTCCAGCTGACGCTCATGCCCATCGCAGAGCCAACGACTACCCGAGATCCTTGGTACTGCGCGACCGAAAGCATCGCGCAATATTTCGATATGCCGAAGCCAACTGGAGCCCTTCTGGATGAGCTTCTAATCTACGGAGACAAACTCATCGAAGACTGCACACTCACTATCACGCCTTCGGCCACGGTTGTACCTACCTGTCCCTTTCCGGAACGGACTAGTTGGTGCGCTTTCACTACCGCTGCACCTCAAGAAGTCCTTCCGGCCTACTCTTCCTATGCTAGCGTAGCATCTTCTTGGTGGGCTGCGCATAGCTCGCGAGCCGTCGAAGTCGTTCAAAGCTGCCCTAATACTTGGCTCAAAGAGATGCGAGAGGCCCTATACGGCGAAGTTTGGCTGAATAACACCATTGCGTTCGCGGGATGCTACGCCGAGGCGCGTGAGATCGACGAACCTCTGACGACTACGCAATCAAAAGGCGGCTCTGTGCAAACGACTTCTACAGCCTCGACTGCTATTCAGACCCAAGCTCTCGCATCGACCAAGACTGATTTACCGAACAGTGCAAGTGGCAGAGTGGAGAGCACCAAGCTGATAGCTGTTGTGGGCGCGGGGATAGCTGCAGCTGCGATTAATCGTGTGTTGTAATTAGGCTGGCTAATATGGGCTCATTGAGCGAAAGTTATTCCTTTTGTATATGCGTATAAGCTCGAACATTCTAGGAAGCCGAGCAGCACTCTTCCATTCTCGCTAGGACGCAGTGCTAGATGAATATTGTACCTCCGTCAAGAAGCATGAGCAAGCCAATTATCCAACTTGCCCCAGTCTATGAACTCTAGTGATGAATCTTCCATGATGTAGTCGGTGGCCATAAAATCATGCGCGCCGTCCAGATCCATGCTGTCGAAAATTGTGCCGTCGGTGTCGTTGGAGAAGGCGAAAGGATTAGTGCTGTCGAACACCATGTTTTGCGTAGGTCCGGATGGCGCCTGAAAAGAGCTCGGATCCATCAGCCCATTGAAGTCATCAGGTATAGCATTGCCGTCGGTTCGGTGCATGTCAGTCCCCGCTTGATCAGTAGAGGCAGCCGCATGGTCGCTATTTGAAGCGCGTTTCTGGCGTCGCAACCTGGCGCTATCGCGTTGGTGTCGTAGACGTGCTATGAACCCAGGAGGCGAACGGAAATGGCCATCTCTCGAACGCATCAGTGCCTCATGATCGTCGTAGGCCTTCAAGCAAAGGTTTCCAACAGCTGCATGAATGGGCCTTCTCATGTCTTCAAGCATCTCCGGGTTGTTGTCGTACGTCTCAGTGATTAGTCGCCAAGCTCGATCAGTGTCGATCAAGCTGGGATGGGCGCGAAGAGTATCTAACAGATGGATCAAAGCATGCCATTGCCGAAAGTAGGATGCGCTCCACGCAAAGCGCTTGATGACAGGGTTTGTCTGCAGCATGATTTGCTGCTCGAGAAGCTTGAGACAGACTTCCCAGATCTTCTTGCGCTCTTCGAGAGGTGTTTTCTCGAATGTGCCCCAGTTCCGTGGATGATGTATCAAAAAGCGGGCTACATTGAGACCATACCGAGCCACCACCATTGCAACAAGATGTAAAGGCTGAGATGGGTCACAGTAGCGAAGATGTTTCGTCTCAATAGTATCCTCAAGCTCTTGGATCAAGCGTTCACGGGCGGTCTTGCCCTTTGCTGAATGATCGAGGTTCATCTGCCTGGGATCCATTCCTTCTTGGCGCAGCGCTGCAATGCGAGGCGCGGCGAACTTCCCCATCTCACATCTTGTCACAATGAAGATGACATCTGTAATTCTATTGGATTCTGGGGGTAGCTCAGACATGCCAGGATGCAGCTGATCGTCGTTGACGTTGGTAGGCCATTCAGCTCGCTCAGGACCAATATCAGGATCTCGGTATTTCGCGAGACCACACAACTCCGCAGCTCGAGAATCATGAGCTTTCAACTGAAACCATATACGACGGCGTATTTCGGTCTCGAAGGGAGAAAGCCCAAGGTATTTACCGTCGCGCTCGAGACCCATGCTTTGCGCGATGCGAACAGCTACGCCGGTAAGTGTCCAGGTCGCGCGTGGCGCATATATCTCGCGGATGGTGATTAGATGTATCACCAAGGCCTGAAGAACAACAAGATTGGAAGTCTCCATCACTCTTGCTCTAGACAACGCCGCTTCTGTCCCCGAGATGTACTGAGAAAGTAGACGATCGCGCGACTTGGCGAAACGTTGCTCACACTTCTCTTGGCTCAATGACATGATAGCGGAGCCGTATATAGCAAACATGAGAGCTTCGAGCGGTCGCGGTACGAACCCAAGGTTTTTGAAAGCTTTTTCAACCAGAGGCCGTAGACTAGGTACATGTACCACCTTAGTCAACGGATCCACGTTGCTGACGAAGATCTCCCAAAGCTTAATAAGGCGCTCGGGCGGTGGATGACGAGGCTTGCCGCTGCGATGGGCAGATCTAATAAGAGCAAAGCTAGAGTTATCGATCGTGGACTCATCCTCGCTGATATCGCTTGAGTCCTCTAAGTCGTTGTCAGGGTCGAGAGACTGAACAGTCGTCAGCATCGGCGCGATGATGAGATTGCCGTAACAGCACATGGCATAGGTCTTCCACTCACTTCTTCGACCACTCTATTCCAAAGACTGTTCTCCACAAACCGAAAGGGTGCCTGGCCACGAACAGTCGAATTCTGAAGGCCATACGGAGACGAGTCAGACTCAAGAGACGAAGGCGTCTGCAATTGAACGACGAGCTGCTCTTGTTGATCGGGCGCGCCGTGCATCAAGGGTTGCGACTGTGGCCTACTATCCGTATGGTTTAGAAGGTTTCCGGGGTCGATTCCCTTTTCCTGAAGGAGAGCCTCATACTGTTTCAACCGATCAGTCAGTACTTTGACTTTGACGCGCTTGTTTCTCTGTTTCGGCGGTTGCACGGGTTTGAAGATGCATTCGACGTTGCTCTTGACACAACCAGCACATGGCCTCTGCCTGTCGCACTTGACCTTCCGTTCAGCGCATCGGATGCAGGAGAAAGTGGGTCTTTTGTGAGTGCTCGTAGAAGGCGTTGTGGTTGCCATTGTCGAAGTCAGCTGCGCTGAATAAAGGTAACGGCAGGTGTCGCTATCTTCTCGTTACAGGCCATTGGGGTAAGCACAAGATGCGAAAGAAGATGACAGGAGTTTGGGAAGTGGCGATACGGGATGATGGTGATGCGTGACACCCCATCGGGAATAGTGCGCAGTCCATTACCCCCGAGCCGTTGCCCGAATGCACGAAACCCGAAGCACGGCAACACCGAAACCTCATCACATCCTTCAATGCGCCCGATCCTGCGCGTTCAACTATAACGATTGCGTTGTTCTTATCTTATATATAATGATGATTGATCTCGCAACCATGGCAAGATATCAGATACCGAGCTTGTTCGAACTGCCTCCAAATTTCAGCTTAACTAAACAACCCCATTCTCTATCATGAACATCTTAATCGTCGGCTCAGGCATCGCTGGCCCAGCATTAGCATATTGGCTCTCCTTCAACCCCAAGCACACCATCACCATCCTAGAAAAAGCACCCTCGCTCCAGCCCCACGGCCAGAATGTCGACATCCAAGGCAGCGCCGTAACTTGCATCAAAAAGATGGGCCTAATGCCACAAGTCCAGCAATGCAACACCAAAGAGCTCGGCACCCGATTCATCGACTCTCATGGAAATCCCTTCGCACCCTTCCCCATCAAAGAAGGTGGTTCAGCAAGTCCAACCTCGGAATACGAGATCCTACGCGGCGACCTCGCAAAACTACTACACCAAGCAACAAGTTCTCAATCCAACGTAACATACCTGTTCAAGACCACAATCACGAAAATTCTCCAAAATGACGCTTCATGCGTCAAAGTCCTCCTCAGCGACGACACAACACGTACCTACGACCTCCTCATCGCAGCAGACGGCCAATGGTCCAAAACACGCAGTCTGGTCTTCCCAGCCCAAGACGTATCTATCGAGCACAAAGGCA
>Ga0265780_10011148_pt1 | contig 10654 bp, 7 predicted proteins | sample P1T30metagenome_FD_192432 | JGI IMG/M metagenome (GOLD analysis project Ga0265780, IMG submission 192432) | Plant litter microbial communities from East Loma Ridge, Irvine, California - P1 T30 | ecosystem: Environmental > Terrestrial > Plant litter > Unclassified | place: USA: California... | reverse complement strand
CGCGGAGTCGGGGCTGACGCTGGCGTTCAGCGGTCCGAACCGCGGTCAGGAGGAGTTCCGCAACGGGGCGATCCGCACCACGGGCGCGAACCTCACCGGGTACTTCACGCACTTCTACGCCTGAGCAGGCGTGCCGAGGGCGGCCCGACGCTAGCGCGTCGTGCCGCCCTCCGTCGTTCCCGCATCCGCTTCGCCGTCCTCGTGCATGTGCCGGTGGCTGAACCGGCCGAGCAGCGTCTTGACGAGCCAGGCGACCAGCAGGAACGCCACGATGATGCCGACGAAGACGTAGCCGGCGCCGTGGATGCGGTCGCTGAGCTCCTCGTAGGTGCCGACGGCCGCCCAGCCGATGCTGGCGTAGGCGAAGGCCCAGAGGATGCACGCCGGCACCGTCCAGGTCATGAAGCGGCGGTAGGGCATCGGGCTCATGCCGACGGTGACGGGCGTGAGCGCGTGGAAGACGGGCAGGAACCGCGAGATGAGGATCGCGAAGCCGCCGCGTCGGGCCACGAAGCGCTCCGCACGAGCCCAGTTCTCGCCGCCGATGCGCTGACCCAGGCGGCTGGCTCGGATGCGCGGGCCGAAGAAGCGTCCGATCGCGAAGCCGAGGCTCTGCCCGCCGAGCGAGCCGACGATCACCACGGCGACGAGCCACCAGTACTCGGCGGCGGAGACGATGGCGGTGCTCGCGACGATGACGACGGTGTCACCGGGCACGAGGAGGCCGACGAGCAGCGAGGTCTCGAGGAAGATCGCGAGGCCGGCGATCAGCAGGCGCAGCACGGGGTCGACGCCCTGCACGAAGCCGATCACGCCGTCGAGGATCTCGTTCACGCGGCGAGCCTAGCGAGGGGCGCATGGGCGGCACCCGACAGTCGCTCTACCGAACGTAGAAGAATCTTCTACCTTTGGTAGAAATGCGGTTCTACTTTTCGTAGAATCGTGCTGCGCCACCACCCCCGGCGACGTCGCACCCCCTCTCGAGAGGCATCCACCCCGATGAACGAGCTCCTCGATCCGCTCATCCTCGCCCGCTGGCAGTTCGGGCTCACGACGCTCTACCACTTCCTCTTCGTGCCGCTCACGATCGGCATGGCCTTCCTCGTCGCCATCCTGCAGACCGCGTGGGTGCGCACCTCGAACCCCGCCTACCTGCGCCTCGTGAAGCTCTTCGGCAAGGTCTTCCTCATCAACTTCGCCATGGGCGTCGTCACCGGCATCGTGCAGGAGTTCCAGTTCGGCATGAACTGGTCGGAGTACTCGCGCTTCGTCGGCGACGTCTTCGGCGCCCCGCTCGCCATCGAGGGCCTCGCGGCCTTCTTCGTCGAGGCCACCTTCATCGGCCTCTGGATCTTCGGCTGGGACCGCCTGCCCAAGCTGCTGCACCTCGCGAGCATCTGGATGGTCTCGCTCGCGACCATCGCCTCGGCGTACTTCATCCTCGCCGCGAACGCCTTCATGCAGAACCCGGTCGGCTTCCAGATGAACGAGGAGCGCGGCCGCGCCGAGCTCATCGACCTCGGCGCCGTGCTCACCAACCCGGTCGCCCTCGCCGCGTTCCCGCACACGATCTTCGCCTCGCTCATGTTCGCCGCCACCGTGATCGTCGCGGTCTCGGCCTGGCACCTGAAGCGCGGCCAGCACGTCGAGGTCATGCGCAAGTCGCTGAAGTTCGGGCTCTGGAGCAACGTGCTGGCCTTCGCCGGCACCGCGCTCTCGGGCGATCAGCTCGGCCTCGCGATGGTCGCGGCGCAGCCCATGAAGATGGCCGCCGCCGAGGGCCTCTACGACACGATGGCGCCGGCGAGCTTCTCGATCTTCACGCTCGGCACGCCCGACGGGGCGAGCGAGCTGTTCTCCATCCGCATCCCGTACCTGCTCTCGTTCCTGTCGACCCACACGCTCGACGGCGAGGTCGAGGGCATCAACGACCTGCAGGCGCTCTACACGCAGCAGTACGGCCCCGGCGACTACACGCCGATCATCTGGGTCACCTACTGGTCGTTCCGCTGGATGATGGCGCTCGGCGGCCTCGCCGCGCTCGTCTCGGTCGTCGGGCTGTGGCTGACGCGCAAGAGCGCCAAGCGGCCCGTGCATCCGCTCGCCTGGAAGGCCGCCATCTGGACCGCGCCGCTGCCCATGGTCGCCTCGCTCGTCGGCTGGGTCTTCACCGAGATGGGCCGCCAGCCCTGGATCGTCTTCGGGCTGCTGAAGACCGAGGCGGCGGTGTCGCCCAACGTGGCCGGCTGGCAGGTGCTCGTCTCCCTCGCGGTCTTCACGATCGTCTACGGCTCGCTCGCCGTGGTCGAGTTCCGCCTGATCAAGAAGGCGGCCCAGGAGGGCCCGCCCGAGATCGAGGTGGAGACGGATGCGGACGGCAGACCCCGCGTCGACCCCGACAAGCTCGCGATCGTCTACTAGGAGACCGCCATGGACCTCGCATACCTCTGGTTCGGCATCGTCGGCTTCTTCTTCATCGGGTACTTCGTGCTCGACGGCTTCGACTTCGGCGTCGGCATGAGCATCCCGTTCCTGTCGAAGGACGACACCGACAAGCGCCAGATCATCAACACGATCGGCCCGATCTGGGATCTCAACGAGACCTGGCTCATCGTCGCGGGCGCCTGCATGTTCGCGGCGTTCCCCGAGTGGTACGCCACGCTCTTCAGCGGCTTCTACCTGCCGCTGCTGCTCATCCTGGTCGCGCTGATCCTGCGCGGCGTCAGCTTCGAGTACCGGCACCAGAAGCCGGAGTGGGCGCCCAACTTCGACCGCATGATCGTGTTCGGCTCGGCCGTGCCCGCCTTCCTCTGGGGCGTCGCCTTCGCCAACATCGTGCAGGGCGTCGCGCTCGACGAGGGCAGCAACTACACCGGCAGCGTGCTCGACCTGCTGAACCCGTACGGCCTGCTCGGCGGCCTCACCACGCTGGTGCTGTTCTTCACCCACGGCGTCGTCTTCGTCGCGCTGAAGACGGATGGCGGAGTCCGCGAGCGCGCCCGCCGACTCGCGACCCGGGCCGGCCTGATCACCGTGGTGCTCGCCGCCGTCTTCCTCGGCTGGACCGTGCTGCAGCAGCTCGACTCGCCGCACTTCACGCTGATCGCCGGTCTCGCCGGCGGCGCGGCGCTCGCGCTCGTGGTCGGCCTGCTCGCCAACGCTGCGGGCCGGGAGGGCCTGGCCTTCGCAGCCCTCGCCGCCACGACGGCGCTGGCCGTGGGCACCCTGCTCGCCGCGCTGTTCCCGAACGTGATGCCCTCGACCAGCGGGGTCGGCGGGCTGACCATCGAGAACGCCTCGAGCAGCGACTACACGCTGCAGGTGATGAGCTGGGTGGCGCTCGGCATCTCGCCGATCGTGCTGGGCTACCAGGTGTGGACCTACTGGGTCTTCCGCAAGCGGGTCACGCGCGAGCGCATCCTCGCGTCGGCGCACTGATCCGCGTCGATAGCCTGAAGCCATGAAACCGCTGGACCCCCGGCTGCTCCGCCACGCCGCCGGGGCCCGGCGCTTCCTCCTCCTGGGGGCGGCGCTCGGCTTCGCGCAGACGCTCGTCGTCCTGGCCTTCGCCTGGCTGCTGGCGGACGTCGTCGCGGGCGCCATCGAGGGCCGTCCCGTCACGGCGCCGCTCGCGGCGCTCGCCGCGGTGATCATGCTGCGCGCCGCGCTCGTCTGGGCGCTCGAGGCGGCCTCGGCGCGCGCCGCGGCCGTGGTCAAGAGCGAGCTGCGCGCGAAGGTCGCCGCCGCGGTCGTCACCCTCGGACCGGACTGGGCCGCCCGGCAGGGCTCCGCTCGGCTGCTCACGATCGCCGGCACCGGCCTCGACGCGCTCGACGGCTACTTCGCCCGCTACCTGCCGCAGCTGCTGCTGACCGCGATCGCGACGCCGATCCTGGTGCTGGCGCTGCTCTGGCAGGACGTGGTCACGGCGGTGATCGTCGTGATCACGCTGCCGCTCATCCCGATCTTCATGATCCTCATCGGTCTCGCCACGCAGGCCGTCCAGCGCCGGCAGTGGACCCTGCTGAACCAGCTCGCCACCGCCTACCTCGACCTGGTCGAGGGGCTGGCGACGCTCAAGATCTTCGGGCGCGAGCGCCGCCAGGCCGGCACCGTGCGCGCGATCACCGACCGCTACCGCACCTCGACCATGTCGGTGCTGCGGGTCACCTTCGTCTCGGGCTTCGTGCTCGAGCTCGCGGGCAGCCTGTCCGTGGCGCTGGTCGCGGTGTCGATCGGCATCCGTCTCGTCGAGGGCGAGATCGGCCTGCTCGCGGGTCTCTTCGTGCTGCTCATCACCCCGGAGGCCTTCCTGCCGCTGCGGCAGGTGGGCGCGCAGTTCCACGCGGCGGCGGACGGCGTGGCCGCGGCCGAGGACGTGTTCCAGGTGCTCGAGGCGGCCGCGGCGGCGCCCGCCCGTGACGCGCGCGGCCAGGCATCGCGTGGCGACCTGGTGCTCGAGGGCTTCTCGGTGCGCCGCGGCGACGACCTCGTCGTCGACGGGCTCGATGCGACCTTCGAGGCCGGCGCGCTCACCGTGCTGGCCGGGCCGTCGGGCGCCGGCAAGTCGAGCGTCGTGGCGGCGCTGCTCGGCTGGGCGCCCTCCACCGGCACGGCCAGCATGGGCGCGGCCGACATCGCCTGGGCCGGGCAGCGCCCCGGGCTGCTCGCGGGCAGCGTCGCCGCGAACGTCGCCCTCGGCGACCCCGAGCCCGACCCGGCGCTCGTGCGCGCAGCCCTGGCCGAGGCCGGCCTCGGCATCGATCCAGCACTCGAGCTCGGTGCCGGCGGCACCGGCCTCTCCGGCGGTCAGTCGCAGCGCGTCGCCATCGCCCGCGCGCTCTACCGGCTGCGCCGCCGCGACCTGCCGCTGCTCGTGCTCGACGAGCCGAGCGCCGCGCTCGACGCGGGCACCGAGGCCGCCCTGGTCGAGCGCCTGCGCGCGGTCGCCGCGGAGGGACGGGTCGTGCTCGTCGTCAGCCACCGGCCGGACGTGCTCGCCGCGGCCGACCGCGTCATCACCCTCGAGCCCCTGGAGGTGACGGCATGAGCGCTCCGCTGACGCCCCAGGCCCGCGAGATCCTCCGGCTCGCCCAGCCCTCGCCGCGGCGCGCCTGGCCGGGCATCGCGCTCGGCGCCCTCAGCGCGATCTGCGCGGTGGCGCTCATGGCGGCCAGCGCCTACCTGATCACCCGGGCGGCCGAGCAGCCGCCCATCCTCTACCTCTCGCTGCTCGTCGTCGGTGTGCGCGCCTTCGCGCTCGGCCGCGCCTTCCTGCGCTACCTCGAGCGGCTCGCCAGCCACGACGCGGCCTTCCGCAGCCTCGCCGACCTGCGCGTCGGCGTGCTCGAGCGGCTCGTGCCGCTCGCGCCCGCCGGCCTCGCGCACCGCCGCCGCGGCGACCTGCTCACCCGGCTCGTCGCCGACGTCGACCAGCTGCAGGACCTGCCGCTGCGCATCGTGCAGCCGCTCGTCATCGCCGGGCTCGTCTCGCTGCTCGCCGTCACCGGCGTCGCCCTCGTCTCGCCGCTCGCCGCCGCCGGCCTCGTCGTCGCGCTCGCCCTCGCCCTCGTGCTCGGCGGTCTGCTCGGACGCCTGCTGGCGGCTCGCGCCGAACGGGCGGTCGCGCCGCTGCGCGCGGCGCTCGCCGACCGCCTGCTCGACCTCGTGCAGAACCTCGAGGCGCTGCTCGCCTTCGACGCCGCGCCCGCGGCGCTCGAGACGGTGCGCGAAGCCGACGCCGCCCTCCGCGGCGCCACCCTGCGCCGGGCCGCCGGCGTCGGCCTCACCGCCGGGGTCGTCTCGCTCGCCGCCGGCGCCGCCACCCTCGCCGCGCTCATCGCCGGCATCGCCGCGCTGCAGCCGAGCTCGCCGCTCGGCCCCGACTTCGCGCCGCAGCTCGGCGTCGTCGACGGGCCGATGCTGGCGCTCATCGCCCTCACCCCGATCGCCGTGTTCGAGGTCTTCGGCAGCGTGCCGCTCGCGCTCGCCTCCTGGCGCCAGGTGCGCGTGGCCGCCGAGCGGGTGGCCGACGCCGTGCCGGCGACGGTGCCGCGGGAGATCCCGCTCGATCGGGGCACCGGGGCCGCGCCGAGCGACACGACCATCGTGCTCCGCGACTTCGCGGTGACCTGGCCCGGCGCATCCGCCGCCGCCCTCGCCCCCGTCGACCTGACCCTGCGACCGGGCGAGCGGATGCTCGTCACCGGCCCCAGCGGCGCCGGCAAGACCAGCCTGGCGAACGGCCTCGTGCGCCTGCTCGAGCACGAGGGGCAGTACACGATCGGCGGGGTCCCCGCCCGGTCGCTCTCCTTCGAGGCGCTGCGCTCGACCGTCGGGCTCATCGAGCAGCGGCCGCACCTCTTCGCCGGCTCGCTGCGCAGCAACCTCTCCTTCGCCGACGACGAGGCCGACGACGAGCAGCTGCTCGACGCCCTCGCCCGCGTCGGCCTGCGCGAGTGGGCCGAGGCGCGCGGCGGGCTGGATGCGGAGCTCGGCGAGCGCGGCGCCCTCGTCTCCGGCGGGCAGGGCCAGCGCATCGCCCTCGCCCGTGCGCTGCTCGCCGGGTTCCCGGTGCTCGTGCTCGACGAGCCGACCGCGAACGTCGACCCCGATCGGGCGGACGCGCTGCTGCGCGAGCTGCTCGGCGCCGTCGGCGACGACCGCTCGGTGCTGCTCATCGCGCACACGGCGGTGCCCGCCGAGCTCGTCGATTCGCGGCTGCACCTGACCGCAGTAGGCTGAGCCCTCGGGTGGAGGCGCCCTCGCGCCCGCCCGGAAACCCCTCGAAGCGACGAAGTGTGAGCACCCCAGTGTCAGAAGAGCAGCGCGACGCCAACGAGTACGACGTCCACGCCCTCCAGGTCAAGTGGCAGTCGTACTGGGACGAGCACGGCACGTTCCGCACCGACGACCCGGCCGACAAGCGGCCGCGCAAGTACGTGCTCGACATGTTCCCGTACCCCTCCGGCGACCTGCACATGGGCCACGCGGAGGCCTTCGCCTTCGGCGACATCGTCTCGCGCTACTGGCGCCAGCAGGGCTTCAACGTGCTGCACCCGATCGGCTGGGACAGCTTCGGCCTGCCCGCCGAGAACGCGGCCATCAAGCGCGGTGTCGACCCGCGCGACTGGACCTACGCGAACATCGAGCAGCAGAAGACCAGCTTCCGCCGCTACGGCACCAGCTTCGACTGGAGCCGCGAGCTGCACACGAGCGACCCCGAGTACTACAAGTGGAACCAGTGGCTGTTCCTCGAGATGTTCAAGAAGGGCCTCGCGTACCGCAAGGCCAGCTGGGTCAACTGGTGCCCCAACGACCAGACCGTGCTCGCGAACGAGCAGGTCGTCGACGGGCACTGCGAGCGCTGCGGCGCCGCGGTGATCAAGCAGAAGAAGACCCAGTGGTACTTCAAGATCACCGACTACGCCGACCGCCTGCTCGACGACCTCAAGCAGCTCGAGGGCAGCTGGCCGGCCAAGGTCATCGCCATGCAGCGCAACTGGATCGGCCGCTCCACGGGCGCCGAGGTCGACTTCGCGATCGAGGGCCGTGACGAGAAGGTCTCGGTCTTCACCACGCGCCCCGACACGCTCTTCGGCGCGACCTTCATGGTCGTCGCCCCCGAGAGCGACCTCGCCGCCGAGCTGGCCGAGGGCGGCACGGATGCGCAGCAGGCCGCGTTCGCGGAGTACCGCGCGCAGGTGCAGAAGTCCACCGAGATCGAGCGCCAGGATGCGAGCCGCCCCAAGACCGGCGTCTTCCTGGGCCGCTACGCGGTGAACCCGGTGAACGGCGAGCGCCTGCCCGTCTGGGCCGCCGACTACGTGCTGGCCGACTACGGCACGGGCGCGGTCATGGCCGTGCCCGCGCACGACCAGCGCGACCTCGACTTCGCCCGCGCCTTCGACCTGCCCGTGCGCGTGGTCGTCGACGTCAACGCGCCGATCACCGGTGCGATCCCGGTCATCGAGCTCGACGAGGACGGCGAGCCGATCCTGCCGGAGCTGCCCGACCTGAACCCCGCCGCGACCGGCGAGGCGCTGGCCGGCGAGGGCCGCCTCATGAACTCGGGCCCGCTCGACGGCATGAGCAAGCAGCACGCCATCAAGCGCATCATCGAGCAGCTCACCGCCGACGGCACCGGCCGCGCCGCGAAGAGCTACCGGCTGCGCGACTGGCTCATCTCGCGCCAGCGCTACTGGGGCACCCCCATCCCGATCGTGCACGGCGCCGACGGCTCGCTGCACCCGGTGCCCGTCGAGCAGCTGCCGGTCGAGCTGCCCCGCACCGAGGGCCTCGACCTGCAGCCCAAGGGCCAGTCGCCGCTGGGCGCGGCCACCGAGTGGGTCGAGACGACGAACCCCGTCGACGGCACGCCCGCGCTGCGCGACACCGACACGATGGACACCTTCGTCGACAGCTCCTGGTACCCGCTCCGGTTCCTCAGCGCGAACGACGACGACCGCGCCTTCGACCCGGCCGAGGCCGAGAAGTGGTCGCCCGTCGACCAGTACGTCGGCGGCGTCGAGCACGCGATCCTGCACCTGCTCTACTCGCGCTTCATCACGAAGGTGCTCTACGACCTCGGCCACATCACCTTCACCGAGCCGTTCAAGGCGCTGCTCAACCAGGGCATGGTGCTCATGGACGGCGCCAAGATGTCGAAGTCGAAGGGCAACCTCGTCGAGTTCGTCGAGCAGCTCGACCAGTACGGCGCCGACGCGATCCGCGTCACCATGGCGTTCGCCGGCCCGCCGGAGGACGACATCGACTGGGCCGACGTCTCGGCGCACGGCAGCGCGAAGTTCCTGGCGCGCGCCTTCCGCCTCGCCAAGGACGTCACGAGCGAGCGCGACGTGGTCTGGAAGGGCGGCGACGAGAAGCTGCGCCGCCAGACCCACCGCCTGCTCTCCGACGCGCCGGGCCTCACCGAGGCCTTCAAGTTCAACGTCGTCGTCGCGCGCCTGATGGAGCTCGTCAACGCGACCCGCAAGGTCATCGACTCCGGCGCCGGCGCGGGCGACCCCGCCGTGCGCGAGGCGACCGAGACCATCGCCCTCGTGCTCAGCATCTACGCGCCCTACACGGCCGAGGAGATGTGGAGCGTGCTCGGCTACGAAGGCTCCATCGCCGCCTTCGGCTGGCGCAAGGCCGACCCGACGCTGCTCGTCGAGCAGAGCGTGACCGCGGTCGTGCAGGTCGACGGCAAGGTGCGCGACCGCGTCGACGTGCCCCCGACGATCGACCCCGACGCCCTGCGGGCGCTGGCGCTCGACTCCGCCGGTGCGAAGCGCGCGATCGGCGACCGCGAGATCGTCAACGTCGTGGTGCGCGCGCCGCGCATCGTGAGCATCAGCACCAAGTAGCGCCCGGCGCGTCCCGCGCGCCGCCGCCGCGTCCCGCCCTCCACCGGGGCCGAGCCCATCCGCTCGGCACCGATGGAGGGCGGCGCCGTTCCCGCAGTCTCCTCGCTGCCTAGCGTCGCCTCCATGTCGACGGATGCGCGGAGCCTGCTGGCGGCGCCCGGCACCCCCGCGGGCGGTCGCGGGCGCGGCGCCCTGCGGCGCATCGGCCTCGGCGCGCTCGTGCTGCTCGGCCTCGCCGCCGCGGTCGGCGCGGTGCTGGTCGGCGCCCTGCGCGGCGGTGGCGCGGCGAGCACGGTGCCGCTGGCCGCACCCTCGGCCAGCGCGGCGGAGCCCGTGGCGCCGGCCGCGGTGCTCGTGCACGTGCTCGGCGCCGTGGCGCGCCCGGGGCTCTACGAGCTGGCCGAAGGCGACCGCGTCGTCGACGCCGTCGCGGCCGCCGGCGGCTTCACCGAGGAGGCCGATCAGGCCGCGCTGAACCTCGCGCAGGTGCTCGCCGACGCGCAGCAGGTGCAGGTGCCGAAGGTGGGGGAGGCGCCGCCGGCGCCGGCTGCGGGTGCGGCGCCCGGAGCCGCGGCGGGCTCGGCGGCGGGCGGCCTCGTGAACCTCAACTCCGCCGATCTCGCGGCCCTCGACACGCTGCCGCGGGTCGGGCCGTCGACCGCGCAGAAGATCCTCGACTGGCGCGAGTCGAACGGCCCCTTCACGAGCGTCGACGACCTGCTGGCCGTCAGCGGCATCGGCGAGGCGACGCTCGAGGGTCTGCGCGACCTGGTGACGGTCTGACGTGCTCGACCGCCTGCGCCCCGACCCCGTGCAGCTGCGCGTCGCGCTGCCGGCCGGGCTGGCCTGGGGCGGCGCGGCGCTCCTCATCGGCGTACCGTCTCTCGTGCCGCTCGTCGCTCCCGTCGCGGCAGCGCTGGCCACCACCGCGATCGTGCTGCTGCGCCGCGGCAGGCGCTCCGACGCCTCGCGGTGGAGCGCGCCGATGGCGCAGACCGTGCTCGAGCACGTCGCCCTCACCCTCGCGCTGCTGGCCGCCATCGCCGTCGCGGCGGGCTTCGGCGGCGCCCGACGCTGGCCGCCGGCCCTCGACGATGCCGCGGAGCGACCGGCCGAGATGGTGCTGCGCACCGAGGAGACGCTGCATCCCGGCGACCAGGCGCCCTGGTCGGCGGTGATCGTGCGCCTCGGCGGCGCGTCCGCGGACGTGCCGGCCCTCGTGCTGGACACCCGGCCCGATCTCGATGCGGCGGTGCCCATCGGCGCGGAGATCGCGCTGCGCGCCC
>Ga0265780_10011145_pt1 | contig 10655 bp, 9 predicted proteins | sample P1T30metagenome_FD_192432 | JGI IMG/M metagenome (GOLD analysis project Ga0265780, IMG submission 192432) | Plant litter microbial communities from East Loma Ridge, Irvine, California - P1 T30 | ecosystem: Environmental > Terrestrial > Plant litter > Unclassified | place: USA: California... | reverse complement strand
TTCTTGCAATCCATTGGGCGCCGTTTGAGGGTATTGTATACTTCAGCAAACGCCTTTTCAAAGACATTGGTTTGACAAGAATATTGGCACGGTTGCTTTTCTCCAGAAGTCTCAGGACTCTTCCTTAAGTGTTGTGAGAGACAAACACAGTACTGAAGCGAGACATTCATGCATAATTGTAATGTCTCATCAAGGTGTGACTGGCGCGAAATGGTACTCCTTTTAGGAACCTAAGTGCCATCTATTATACAATCTTGGATGACTACGACGACTAACTACAAGTACTTAACGGAAAGCTCCATCAAATTCTCGTTCACTGCCCATAGTTCTCCGTCTACTTCGCCTTCGTCAACTTCTTCCCATGGAACTAACACCCTCATTCTCCTTATTATCCCCTTCCTGGTTCAACCCCCAATGTGTGAATGTCTGCATCGTGGCACTGACTTGGACCTACACGCGGCTGCTCTGGCGTTCAGTGTCTGCGTCTGTTCCTAAAGTTGAGCCTACGTCGATGTGTTTGGAGGCGGGATGAGTGCGTATATACTCTAAGTAACCGCTGTATGTGAACAGATCCAGTGCTTCGACCTCGGCGGGAATAGCGAGACAGAGATAGCTCAGGCGAGAGAATGGGTCGCGGGGACTACGCGGGCGGAAGATGGAAGAGTGAGGTCCTGGTTGGGTAGGCGAATGCTGGACTTCGTTGCATTGGTGGCTCATTGGGCCGATGGTATGAGGCTGATCTGCGTCGTTAGCTTGCATGGAGGTGTCGTAGAATCCAGTGAGCTGAGAGTTTGCTGCGTCGGCGTCTGAAGGCATGATATTGGTTGCGTGGTAAGATTGAATGCTATTGCGGTGTGATAATACGTTCTTGGATGATACGTGGAACGATAGATATACTCTCTAATTTCTGTTGAGCAGCGCAGTAGATAAAATATACTTGAGCAAACACCGCTCAAAGACAGCGGATGAACAAGGACGTGATTGTGAATGGAGCATTCCACCGGATACTTCTAGACGTCTCTGGGGCTCTCATCGAGAAGACGTTGTACCACGACCGCTTTCAGCGACTCCTAACAAACAATCGAACAGCCAATTCACACTTTCACACCTTCCTCAAACCTCCTCGCAACCTCCAAAACCTCAGCATCCAACCTCGACCCCCCCAAAAACGTCACACTAAACGGCAAAACCCCCTCATCCCCCTCCTTCCCGCTCAACTCCTTAACCGGATACGTCCCCGCCGGCACCGCCACACCACACAAATCCAACACATTCCCACAATGCGTAAACTCACCCAGAATACTATTCTTCTTAATCGGATCAGCGAGCACCTCGTCTATGCGCCAGTGCGTAGGCGTAGTCGGTACAACGACGACATCGACACTAGATGCGGAGTATGCGAAGACTTTTTCTGCTTGTCGGGTGTAGAGGGCTTGGACCTGCAGGTCGCGGTACGCGTCTACGGCTGAGCTCTTCCGCGCGACGACGGCGTCCATGAGTTGTGCGGTTACGGGGTGGAGGGCTGAGCGGTTCTTCTCGAGGAAGTCGTCTGGGAGTGAGGCGAGGCGCTCGGATACGAATGTGCCGTCGTAGAGTAGTTGACCGGCTTTTTGGAAGGGTGACCAGTCGATTGGTGTGAGGACGCCGCCGATGGCTTGGAGTCTCGAGATCGTTTCGTTGAACATGCGACGGGCTGGTGGTGAGCAGATAGTGAGTGCCTCGGGCGGTGGGATGCCGAATTTGAAAGTGCGTGATTGGGGGCCGATGCTGTTGATGTGGCGTTCGAAGCCCATCTCTGGTTTCGCGTATGGGTCGAGGGAGTCGTGACCTTCTAATATTTGCCATAGAGTTCGCGCGTCGGATACGGTTTTTGTGGAGAGCGCGATGCAGTCTAGCGACAGGCATGCTGGTGTGATGCCTCGGAAGGAGATGGTGCCTCGTGTAGGCTTGTATCCGACGATACCGTTGAAGCCAGCGGGTACTCTGCCTGAGCCGGCTGTGTCTGTTGCGAGTGAGAAGGAGACGAGATTCGCTCCTACGGAGACTGTGCTGCCGCTGCTTGATCCGCCGCTGATGTAGTCTTTGTGGTATACTGAGTGTGGGATTCCGTATGGGCTGCGACATCCTACGAGGCCAGTCGCGAGCTGGTCCAGATTGGCCTTTCCTATGAACAAGGCGCCTTCGGCGATGACTTTGTCGTACACGGGAGCGGAGGTAGAGGGTACGTGAGCCAGTGGTGGACATGCGGTTGTGGTGGGAAGACCAGCGATGTCGATGCTGTCTTTGACGCTGAAGGGGACGCCATACAGGGGTGGAAGTGCGTTTCGGTTGGGGTACGTCGATGCTAACTTCCTTGCGGCGTCTAGAGCTGCTTCGCGTGGCTGTAAGTGTATCCAGACTGCCGGGTCTGTTTTCTTGTATGCTTCAATCTTTTCGTAGATTGCCTCAACAACGGTTACCGGCGACAAGCCCCTCTTGTACGCTCGCTGTAAGGCAGATATCGTGAGGTCGCCATCAAACGTCGGTGGTGTCTGAGGAGGCGTCGAATTGGCGACTGGCCCCTTACTTGACAATGGCGAAAGGGCGTCTAGTAAAGGCTGCAGGCTACCAATGTATCCAAAAAGGCCCTGCGACCAATGTATCATATCCAGCGTCGACTTCTTGAAGCAAGCATCGTTGTATCCACTAGTAGCTTCCTCAATACCACAGCATTCAAAACCGCGGTCATTCGCTTCCCGAATAGTAGTAGCAAAGCAACACTCCGTAGTGACACCAGAGACAATGAGATGTGTAATAGCTCTCGCTTTGAGCTGATGCAGAATAGTCGTGTTCCAGAACGAGCCTTTGCCAGGTTTATCAATGACAACCTCCCCAGGAATTGGCTTCAGCTCATCGATGATATCGTGTCCGTATTCTCCTCGCGTAAGCAGGCGACCAAGCTCTCCCTTATCGCCGATGACTAGTTTGTGCTGGGTGTTGCCTGGAGCAGCTTCTTGTCTGATCAACTTTGACGATGGGCAGTCGGAGAGATCTGATTTGTGGCCTTCACGGGTGTGGAAGACAGTCATGCCGGCAGCTCGACACGCTTCCAATAGCTTTTTTGTTGGGGCGATGGATGCTTGGACCGCCTCCAGGTTTCCGCCTTGGATTTCACCAAAACCTTTGGTGAGAAGGAAGTCGCGTTGCATATCGATTATGAGTAATGCAGTGTGCTCCAGAGGGAAGGAGAACGCGTAAGGCTTCGCGTCAAAAGAGAGCATCGTGCCATTAGGAGAGGTGTTTGCCATCTTCGTCATATTGTGGCGAACGAGAGGCCCGGTAGTTGGGAGGTTGTGTATGGGCAGACACGCTCATGTAGGAAAACAACATATACAGTAGTTCTTCAGAGAATGACGATGCGCCATATCTACGTTCGATAGCGACTCCATCGGATGAACGTGGGGACTCCAACACGGGCCGCGAACGGAGAGCATGCAGCTGGCCTACGGGCCTACGGGCGGGATTTGGAGGTGTCTTATCGGTATCGGCTGACGCTAGCGCCAGATTGGTCTAGCTCGGCTCTCTGATGAGCAATCTCCACCATGCCCAGCGCCCAACGCTCCTTCATGCCTGTCGACATATCCAGGTTGTGGTTAATACTTGCCTTGATAATGATGCCGAACCATGATCGTCTCCGCATGCACCCCGCCATGTCATCAGCGACTATCTCCGAGCCAGGAGCCGAAGTGGTTATCAAGCTGGAGACTATCTTGATATGTAGATGCATGTAGCTGTTACGGCTCGAAAACCAAGACTCTGGGAGTTGATAAAGGTTAAATACAATTCACATGCATTCGACTTTTGCGACTTCACCGTACTGTCTTCAACCATGTCTGTACTCAAGGCGAGGCTTGCACCTCATCTTCATCTAAGGGTACCCTTCGAAAGCGGCAAGTATGGCTCGCGCTGGTCAAACAAAGGTAAGTCTTCTGGAGACCTACGTGTGAGTGAATCATGCTAATCGTCGCCTCCACATCAGATCTTGACCCGGTACCACCAGAGCAGCGGACCTGGGGTGGTCTTGACTACTGGGCATATTGGTGCTCGGACATGCTCGCACCTCCTTTGGCGTCAACCGTGAGCAGTGTCATGGCCCTGGGTTTCACCGCGAGAGAGACCATTCCGATCGTCTTCTTCGGCTTCGCCATCTGCAGCGTTGTCATCACACTCACCGGAAAGATGGGTGCCACATACAATGTGTCCTTCCCGGTCATCATCCGAAGCGTTTTCGGCATGTATGGCTCGTTTCCAGCCATCTGCATTCGAGCTTTCGTCGCCATGATGTGGGCTGCGATCCTAACAGTCCAGGCGAGCAACTTCCTGCAACGCTGCCTTGAGGCGATCTGGCCGAGCTTCATTACCTTCCCGAATCATCTACCAGAGAGCGCTGGTATTGACTGTAAGGCTCACATTTCTGAGATCATGTTAGGACGTTACTAATGTTGTTGCAGCGGCCGGGTTGCTCTGTCTGTTCTTGTACTGGTTCCTGCAGACTGCGCTCGCCCTCATGCCAATCTCGAAGTTGCGCGTCCTCTTTTGGATCAAGGGTATCGTCGTGCCGCCGACGTTCTTTGCTCTCTTTCTTTGGGCCGTCATAGTGACGAAGGGGTGAGTGGTCTCTCGATAGACACTGCGATGAACGATGCTGACTTGAGATCCAGTGGCGGTCCACTCATCAAAGGGAAGGTGGAGATTACTTCATCATACATGAACACCACCTACTCAGTGCTCACCGGTCTCAACGCTGTAGTCGGACTTTTCTCTTCTTTGGCCGTCAACATGCCTGATTTCGGCAGGTTCTCCAAGAACCAGCTCGCCGGCTACCATCAATTCCTTGCTCTCCCCATTATTGGAACACTAGGAGCCTTGACCCCGATCTTCGTCACCGACGCCCATTCGTACCTCTGGGGCGAGTTCGAATGGTATATGCCAACCGTCATTGCCAAGTTCGACTCACGAGCTGCGAAATTCTTCGTATCTGCCAGCTTTCTTCTTGCGACGATCGGAAACCAGATCGCTGCGGACACCTACCCGTTCGCGAACGATGTGGCGGGCATGCTACCAAAGTATATCAACATCTTCCGAGCCACCATCATCATTTCCGTCTTTTGCATCGTATCCACGCCGTGGAACATCATCAAGAATGCGTCGGGTCTGCTCTCGTTCTTGAGCGGATACTCATGCCTCATGGGTCCTCTCGCGGGTACCATGGTCAGCGACTATTACCTCGTCAAGAAGTGCGAATTGGATGTGGATCAGCTCTACACGCATCGCGGGATATACTGGTACAACGGAGGCTGGAACTGGAGGGCGTATGTGTCCTTTGTTGTAGGATTCGCTCCCCTTCTTCCTGGCTTTGCTAAGAGCATCGACAATTCTCTAGACATCGGTGGCGCGTGGAAAGTTTACACTTTTGCGTGGATCTTTGGGTTCTTCCTTTCGCTAGTTACGCACTACGTTGTATGTGCATATATTTCGCCGGCGACAGAATCGTTGGTAGAATGCGCGGTGTACCCGCCGCAAAAGGGTGAGGTGGTCGCGCCGGTTCTTGAGGGCGAGGAACTATCGAATAAGGGAACTCTTGTGGCGAAGGAGAAGGAGATGGCTAATATGGCTTAACCAATACCGCGCTAAGTACTCAATCTTGACCAATAATATTGTCTTCTGCCTTCTACAGATGATGTCGTGAGCGAGATGCGAAGCTCTCGTGTTCTTTTAGTGATGCCGCTGATCAATTTCCACCTGGTCCGTGCTTCCAGCCGCGGACAGGCTGGACCGCCTCGGTTCTCTCGCGTCCGAAGTGCTCTTCATCCCCCAACCTCCCTGCCGGTGGACCAACTCAACGCACATGGCACCCACGTCATCAGCGACATCAATGAACTTGTAGCATTCTTCAACACGCGTCAAGCAGGAATGGCAGTGTGATGCTATGCATTCATGGAAAAAGCACCATCGTCAACCATCTCGCGAAGTCGTCACGCGGACGCGCCCCACGTATCGCGATTTCACCCACAACATACTGGGGGTATCCGTCTGCTATCAAGACGGACATATACTGCAACCTGAAATGCAAGCATGAACTTCGTGCCTGGTGAGAACTCGCCGCCAAACTACCTCTTCCCACGTGTAGCCAACACCCAAACTACGAAGCCGAAATCGCGACGTCCATGCGATCCTTGTCGACGACGGAAGTCACGGTGCGAAATATCAGACAGCGGACCACCGTGCGTTCTTTGTCAATTTCATGATCAAGAATGCACCTTCAATGAAAACCCACTACCACGAAAACGACGTGCCGTGACTATCAACGAAGGCTCTGAGCTTACTGAAACCATCCGTGGCCAAATATCTCTCGCCAACGACTACAGGAATAATACTGCCCAGTCTACATCACCTCAGGATACTACTGCCAAAATCCGACAGGATCCGCCAATCGATGACTACGCAAATCTACACGGCCCTTCGCTCCTGAAGAAGACGTTGGGCCTGCAGACCAGCAGGCACAGTCGTCTTGTCGGCTCAACTTCGGAGTACGAACGTCTTTTATTGGCACTTGAGCCAGTTGAACCGGCTGGCACTGCTGCTGCTTTGGCTGGCCATCCAAAGTTACGAAAAGTAGATGACGCACATGCAACAACATTCGTCTCGTCCCCTGATGCCGGCACGCTCAACAGTCAAGGCGACATTCCGGATCTCGACGCTATCGAGATAGCCGTCGCACCACATGGCGCCGCGTTGATACGTCTCTTCTTTCGGATCGTACATCCTAGCTTCCCGATTCTGCATAAGAAGGTTTTCCTTGAGAAATATGAGCGGACTCATCGAGAGTTCTCGCCGCCGCTATTAGCCGCAGTTTATCTCCTAGCCCTTAACTGGTGGTCGTATTCCAGCGAGCTCGCACTACAATCGAAACCAGACGTTTCGCATCTAGAGTCACTTACGATGAGATCGTTCAGTAACATCGTTCACAGGCCTAAGCTTTCTACTATACAGGCAGGGTTGCTGCTGCTTCAGCGACCAGAGGGCAACAGCTGGGCGTTGACATGTCAACTGGTCGGGCTAGCACAGGATATGGGACTTCAACTTGACTGTACGACATGGCATATCCCAGCCTGGGAGTGTGGCCTTCGCAAACGTTTGGCATGGGCTGTATTCATGCAGGACAAATGGGGTGCGCTGGTGCACGGTCGCCCCTCGCACATTACGCAGATGGATTGGGATTTTCAGCCTCTGACTATCGACGACTTTCCGGAGAGCGCCGCTGATGAGGATGACGAAGATGGGAGTACTGAAGTGGAGAAGGGACGGATCTTGTTCTGCTATATGGTAGAGCTTACACAGATCTTGGCGCAGATCCTATCAACTTTCTACACGCTGAAAGCAGAACGCGACTTTGCAAGCCGTGCGCACGAAGGCGTACGATCATTGCTCCATGCAGCGAAGCCTCTGCAGCTTACACTACGTCAATGGTATGCCAACATGCCAGCTGCGCTAAAAGTGCAGGATATAGCTGCAAGGAAGCTCTCCAGCGTGGGCTATCTTCACCTTGGGTACTACGCAGTCGAGATGACACTTCACCGACGCATCATCCGCTCGTTGTCTCCAGCAGATGACCCCGAACTCCACAACATATGCCGACAAGCAGCGCAGATACGGCTCACATCTGCCATGAGCTTCGTGCAAACTCTGCGACCCGAGCACTTCCAATCCTTTTGGTATTCCTCGTCCACCTACAACTTCACACTCATCGGCTCTTTCATATCGCTTCTCTGGGTGACATCTCCCAGTAGGGAAGAGGCAGCCACATACCGCGCCCATCTAGACCAGTATAGGTGGATCATACGCCTCTCGAGCAGGTCAGCAGACTTCCTTGAAAGAGCCCTAGTGTCACTGGATGTGTCGTCCAGTGCGCTAATGAAAGCCATTCCTGACGAAATCAATTCACCCGCTACAGCGATTGGTCGTCAGGCCAGCACGGGATCAAGTCGCGATAATGGTGCGCTCATACCTGAGAGCAATAGGCCCGTGTCTGTTTCGTCAACTTCCTCCGCTACCCGATTCGAATACAATACATTGCTGGAAGGCACCGACCTCGCTGATCACTCGTGGTTTGATGTGATACACGAGAACAACTTCGGCAATGCGTACAATGGCCATGGTGTAACTCCGCCTGGGCAGTCGGACGTGCCATGAGGCGCGATCAACTGCAGCATTGTTGGATCAACCATACCACTGCAAAAGCTGTCGACAGGCTAGATCCATGCAAATTCTGGCAAAGAGTGTTGCAGAGCGCGCATGTCAGCTCTCACCCACGATGGTATTGGCCCTGAACGCTGCAAACCTGCATCGATGAAGCCAGACAACAGCGATGAGCTGCGAGTGTCGGACCAGCAGTCCAAAACACTATTCCGACTTCTTCTACCCGAGCTGGTCATTCAGCAGAGTCGCTCTTATTCTAAGCATATCCTTAGCGATGCGTCATTGTAAGTTGACAGCCCGACACTTCCCTGCTCCGCGCATACCATACAACCTTCAAGGACCCCTTCTTCGTCACATTCAGCGAGACAGAAGCGCCGGCCTATGAGAGGCTGTGAGGCGTTGAATCTATGCGCTTTATACTGCTCACTGGCACAAAAGGACCAAGTGAGCTAGCAACAAGTCCTAGGGCTTCACAGCGGTCACTAGACTAGGACACAGGAGCCGAAAGCCCGACCACAAGACACGGAATCTCTCAATGTGCGTCAGGAATATGCGAATAGTATTCAGATCATGCCTACATCGTCCTGCGATAGGTTGAGGGGGTGAAGCATGTGGAGGTCGAAGTTGAGGACATCAAGGGCAAGGATGAAGACGCTGGTGTTGAAGACGCTGAGGTCGAGGGTCCTATACAGGGGTTGACAGTATAACTTCTTTTATACTGTCAACCCCTGTATAGGACCCTCGGACTCAACATCTTTAGCCTCGATCCCGACGTCCTCAATCGTAGCAACTTCTTCTACAGCTTCTTAGATACGTTAGGCCTCTGTCTCCTCTGCCCAGGCTCTGGAGTCTACGTGGACCTAATCTTGATCAGTCTCATCCGTCTGGAATCACGCCCAGGTTTACGCCCGCTTGCAACCTAAGCCATGATTTTGGAGAAGCGCATTCATGACTATGCAGCTGCAATATGTATGCTGTTGGCCAAGAAGGCATTGGCGAATGGCCCATCCAACGGATGACCTGCTGCACACCCATAACGCAGCCTCCACTTCCAACATGATAGAAGTCGTACTGGGAACGGATCCTCCCCAGCCACCCAGGGTAGCTTCGGCAAGAGACTTCTATGGGGCTTGACCAGACATCGCCAATCCAGAATGAGGGAGAAAGAAGCGGTGGCGTGATAGTCTCTTGTTCCGGTGCTCGTCTCGCTTTCTATAAGAAAGGTTTCATGCTCGCTATTAGCAAATATTAGGCTACTAGCCAGTCCGATATCTATTCTCTACATAGTACGATACTACTTATCATCCCTGCCACCCCACCCCACTCTGACGCAGCCACGACTCTCTCCAAAGCCATGACCATCGGTCTCGTTGCCATTTTCACTTCCCTAGCTGAACGTGTACCCGTCACGGCGCGCAACGCCAAGATGATGGCGCTCCAGACTGTGGGTTGCGGCGAAGTTTGTCATTCCACGCAGGTAAGTGGTGGCCGAGTATGGAGGTGGCAAAGATTGCTGATGTTCTTTGTTAGGGCCTTTTGGGGATTTACGGCTGCGAATCGTGCCAATATTCTAGTTCTATCTACTTTCAGGGAAGGTTAGGGCATCCTGTCATATTGTCACTTCATCGTGGATAAGGCAATTTTATCGACAGTCATACCTGGGTCTCATTCGTTGCAATTGTGTGATGCACCGTATTGCGAGCCATGAATACTTCATACACTATCCTAGTATGATCTCGTCGAACTGAGCAGCCTGATCCCATACGTCCTTCAAGATTGTAGCTACACCCCGCCTCTCGAATACGCCTGGTTTACCGTTGACTGGTATGACACAGAGCGCCTGAACTTCAGGCTGTCCGGAGTCGCTGAGCCAACCAGCTTCAACATAGGAGATGCCGATGAAATCCAAGGTACCAGCTTCGTCCCAGAGAAATTGTGGAGGCCAGCGGTCGAAAGTCATATGGCCTACAATGGTCTCCTCTGCATCGTTTGTAGTTCCCAGCGGTATCAGAGATCTTAACGCTTCATTCGTAGTGTCTCCAGTGCTCAACGGTGTGCCTATTTGTACCAGTTTATCTTCCTCTTCATCTTCCTCTTCCTCTGATAATACACCAAACCGCGCTCTTTGTGCTTGGATGTACAGGTATGGGTCAAGATATTCCGGCTTGACTCGCTCCGGAGACGCCTTCTTGCTGCATTTCTCGCTAGTCATCTGATGATTCTGCAGACAAATATCACATTGCGCATCTATGACAATAGGTACCTGAAGCTCTTTGGCCTTATCCTTACCACTAGGCCACCAATGGCCGAGAGGTCTGCTGCGGATCGTTTGACAATTGTGTCGCCAGGCCATCCACGACCAGCTGGGCATGACGAATGATGCATCTTGACGTAGTAACATTCTCCTCTCCAAGATA
>Ga0265780_10011143_pt1 | contig 10658 bp, 8 predicted proteins | sample P1T30metagenome_FD_192432 | JGI IMG/M metagenome (GOLD analysis project Ga0265780, IMG submission 192432) | Plant litter microbial communities from East Loma Ridge, Irvine, California - P1 T30 | ecosystem: Environmental > Terrestrial > Plant litter > Unclassified | place: USA: California... | reverse complement strand
ATTTTTTCATCGATAAAGTTGTCAAGGTCGGAGAGATATTGCCTCAAATCATCCGGAATTGAGAAATTCATGGTTTGCGAGGGCGGTTTTATCGTCGTTCTCGTAGAGAATTTGGCCACAAGGGATGCCGTTCATGTGGATGTAGCCTTTGTCAACGGTTTGAATATCGCAAGCAGACGAAAATTAATCCGGAGACCCGGATTGATTGTGAGAAACTCGAGATATACATTGTGATGACGCGCGCGCAGGCTCCGTGGTGAAGTGCTGTGTCTGGGGGGAGTTGCTTTGCGGGGAAAGCACTGACCATGCGGGGATACCTCGGTCCATTCCCAGATCTATCCAGCTCCGGAAAAGCACCTGCGACTGCACTTTGCCTCGAGCTTGAAACATCTTTGACTTATTGCAGTGTTCTTAGATATTCAGCTTGCGATGCCTTGGAAGACAGGAATGTCAAATTCATCATCCCGCAAGCTTTACCTAGCCATCAGCTGAAGACTTTCTGTATCACTCAGGCGAAGGGATCACGACTGATAAATCCTGATAATAGTCACGGTCTCATCACTCAAGCCTCCATATCATTTTCTAATGTCATTGGAATATTTCTCTTATAATGGGAAAGACTTTTTGATAATTCAACTGTTTGCCATGAAAACGGAGATATTTCTCGATGGCAAGGCTGTAGGTGGAAATGGAGGTTTGCCACCCGTCCAAGGTCAGCCTATAGCTATTGGATCAAAGCCTCGCAAGCGATATCAACATTTTGATACTGCTATTCTGGCAGTCATCGCGAATCAGACGGGTGACCTCCACTCCGGCATCTTTGCCACCTTGCAGCCCAGTATTACACTTCGCAGTTTAACGTGTGCGATATCGCTCCTCAGCCTGGAATGTACCTGTACAAAGCCGCCTCAAACTACGGCACCGATTTCAAGGAAATAAGCGACTGCAGTGACGCAGCCATGCAGACTGTCATGGTATAATGATTGGTGTCAGATCCCCATACCATTGCCCAGCCCTCCCGGGCTGCATGGTCCTCCAACTCACCGGTCCGTTAGAACTTCAACATGCTCCAATGAGGCACACACGGCATAGCCGCGCCTCTCTTAATCTCTAATAAGGCAGCGTTTATTGATGTCATTGGAATGGAATTTGGGAAGGCTGCAAAAGTTGTATTCGACGCATATGCTACGAAAAGCACTGAAATTACATTTTTTTAGACGAAAAGTACTCAACTTACTTTTTTTTTAAGATACGAGGCAAAAACTCGTGAAATGCAGCAAAATTGAGACATGGATCACCTGAAAAAAGCTGCATGATATTGCACACTGTCCAGTTCTCAGCGATGTTGCCACTCAGCTCCGTCGGATAGGTGTTGGCCAAAACCTTTAACCCACGGATCCAGTTCGCCTACTACTAAGGATACTTTGGCTTCGAGCAATGGAATTCTCACTTTGAGCACCTTTGGAACACTCGACTAAGTATACCCAACCCATTTACTAGCGTTATTTTTGATGGGTTTGGGGGTGCGCAGCTTACTGGTGGAATACGTTATACCTGCTTACTCTTCAACTAATTAGCGCTGTCCCGCCAACTAACCCCAAACTAACTAGAGTGGAGTCTAAGCTGACGGGAGTGGAGTCTGAGCTGACGGGAGTGGAGTCTGAGCTGACGGGAGTGGAGTCTGAGCTGACGGGAGTGGAGTCTGAGCTACTCCAGAAGTACTCGATATCTCGCTCTCGGCTGTAAGCCGGCTAGCTAGCAGCTTGACCCCTTTCTATCGCATAAGCAAACAGAATATATAAACAGTAGAGAAAGACCGCTACGTGTGTAATCATTGTTGTCATTTTCTCAAATCAAACTTCTACAAGAAATTCTTCAGCGCTTATCAACTATGCATTATATCTACGCTATTGTTGCTATAATTTTGCCTATTGCTACCGCTCGCAGCACTTGCTTTACTATTACGGATACTTCGACTACTGGTTGTGAACGGCAGTTTTTGAATGTATGTAGACAATGACCAATAGGAGGATAATGTATTTACTAATAATTATACAGGGCAAAGTACGTCATTATAGACTACTTTTTTTAAACTAGGTATTAACTGTTTACCATAGTGGCAGCACGTATACAACGCCAATTATATAGTAGACGACGGGAGGTATGTTTGTAACTATTATGATGCGAGCTTCAATTTTGATGGTACTGTTCTTGTTGGCGGATGCTACCTCAATGGTGTCAAGAACAGTTGGTCTCAGGATATTAAGGTAAGTATTTTTACTACAATGTCTTAAGATTTAAGAAAATAGTGTGTTAATAAAAAGCAGTTCAGTTGTTGTCCTTGACCGTGGGGGGCTACTTAGGTTAATCAATGTGCGAGGATAAGGGTGTGGCGGAGCAAATATGGATAAATATAGCCCAAGGATGCTTGGATGGAAGGGACATAGAGTACGATAGGCCGGAGCCTAGTTGATGAATCTCTGATGATATATTGGTCACGTGTGTGACTATACCTGTCCAATCGACGTTCAGAACAACTCTTAAGAACCCTAGTAATAGATAGTTCTGTTCTCCATCGAATACAACTTCAGTGTACGTGTGCGATAGCTCCCTGGGCGTAGCCTCTTAGAAGACATTGCGTAAGGAATAGAAGTAGTAGTCTAGGTAGTGGTGAAGATATATGAGTAGGGCTCGTGGATGAAGTGGGCTTGGCTGTCGTGATTAGAGCCGTCTTTATAGGATCCAATCCGATTGTTGAAACGCAGACATAGTTCTTAGCCTATAGCACCTGAAAAGAAGACCCTACTGCAGGGTCACACGTATAGAATTGGTCCAAAGTGATTGCGTGTTTTTGCGAAAGATCCCCGCAGCTGTCGTTGTCGGTGACAAGGTGGAATGCGTCACAGTTTGATATAAGACCAGACTGTACGGGCGAAGGTGTGGTAACGCCATTGATTGGGCTTGGTTTGATGGAAGTAAGAGCAAGAGACACGGCCTTGCTAGTGGTCATCACAGGAGTTGGAGTGGGAGTGGGAGTAGGAGTAACCACAGGCACTGGAATCCCCTGATTCTGCTCAATGCAGTATGAGTTCCCTATAACCAAGGTGCATGCCGACGGGACAGACGGGTTCTAAAAGCGTCAAGAATGAAACAAAACTGTTGATCAACAACTTACATATGACTAAAATCGCTCTACCGTGATCCAATTGTCATCGGTTATCTTTGTACAAAAATATCCACTGGCTGCCACGTACCATGTTAAGCACTCCCGTATAGTATTCGAAGCTGTCGTTGGTGGTTCTATTAGATAGGCTGATACCAGCTGTACAACGCCAAGAAGAAGTGCGAGCTTCTTTGATTTGAAACGATTCATCTTGTCGGCCGATGAGCGAGAAAGACTAGTGATAGACGCAAGAGAGGCAATGAGAAGACAGTTCCTGTATCTGCTGATGCCCGGTGCTCAGCATGAACCAATATACTCATAGAAAAGGCGTTTATCGCATGCACAGGCTGTGGCCTCCATTCCCAACTCAATCTTACCACTTTGCACGATGCTACAGCGTATGGTTGTCCACCTGCTCCTGTGGCCACTGATATGGCACGCCAAGTAACTGAGCTTTGGATTTCTGCTAGTTGAAAAATGGTACTATGCTTGTCTTGGCATAGTTTCTATCAAAGGGAACGGCTCGAATGCTTGGCCTTAGTAGACCCTAAAATCAGTCGACATCCTGGGTGGGCCTTGCTTGCAATTCTGCACGGCTGTTTTGGTTCAACAAAACCGGTGAATATTAGCCGAGGCGAATATAGCCTTGAAAGAGACCGGGGATGATGGTCCGAGCCGAGCCGCGCATAACCTAAGAGGCACCTGAGCTGGCGTCGGGCAGGCGGCCCGCGTCTCTTACATGGCCGCCTCAACCGTAGTGGACTCTTTTATGGCACGACTTATAGTCCACATACGGATTCTACTGCAGAATGCTGATATTGCGGCACAGCATGCATGCAGAGGGGTGCGCAGCCTCATCGATCAAGCCGCTCTGGACAAGCTAACATATACTTACCTTGTCTGTTCCCCGCTCGTCGAGATGACATTACCGTCTTGCGAAAGACAAGACTCTTCCTCTTCCTCCCGGCTCAGCCAGCGCACATCAATGGAAGGTTTGGATCTAGAAGGAAACAACCACGGCGGAAGAACTTCGGCGAATAAAGTTATGCAGGACGAGGAGCTCTTCGATCTGTTGCCCGTTCATAAGGCAGCCGAACAAGGCGACATTTCGGTACTCGCATCCCTTGTACACTCTGTCGAGAACAATAGTTATGACACCTATGGTGAATGTACACCACTTCATCTTGCCATACACGGTGATCATGCTGAGGTTGTCAAGATACTTCTCAAAGCTGGGGCAGATCCAGAGAAAGTAAATTATTCAGACACTGCAGTTGATCCTCCACATCCAGCTCTTGACCTTGCAGCCTGGCTTGGATCATGCAAGTCCCTCAGGGTTCTTATTGACCATGGAGTCGTAGTGTCGCTATCGTCCCTTGTTTTGGTAGCATCTTTGCACCTGACAGACTGCATGAGGATCATTCTTCAGGAGCTCAACAAAGAAGAATCGTTATACGACACAAGGCAAGGGTGTATGCGTACAGTTTTGATATAAGCTGCGCAGTGTTGGCACATAGAAGCCGTCGGACTACTTCTCACGCACGTCGGTAGCTTTCCAGACCTCAGCGCTATCGAAGATAGATCTTGTCTAACCGATTCTTTTTTCATGGCTCTATATGGGTATTGTTGCGACCATCATTGTCGCGAACGTCTCTATCAGAGAAGCCCAGACAAGTACAAAAAACTTGCCCCAGCGATTCTCATCCATGCTTCAGAATCTCGTACACTACGGGGCTGACATAGACGCCACAGTGCCAGAAACGGGCATGACTCGCTTCTGGCTTCTCACGAGTCCCGTACGGAGCTTCAATCTTGAGAGTGTCTTAGGTTTGCTGTTGTCGAAGGGTCTGCGCGTAGATGAGGGGCCACATATAGATGACGGTACTGGGGAGTATCATCCACCTCCTATCATGGTCGCCCTCGCATTCATCAAAGATATTGAGACTATCAAAACAATGGTAGAGGCTGGAGCTAGCTTCGAAGTCACCGACCAGAGCTTGCGCACACCACTCCACCTTGTCCAAACGCGAGCAATTGCAGAGTTCCTCTTTAGCCTTGGGGCAGATAGCTCGGCCAAAGACGACCAGGGACGGATGCCCATCCACACAGCATGTCAAAAAGTTCACGCAGACGTGGTAGATCTTCTGATCTCTCGCGGTTCAAGCGTAAACGACATTGCCACAGAGGACCAATGGACACCACTCCATTTTACGACTTGCGGAAGACATCTATGTGCCAGAAGAATCATGGAACACGGCAACATCGACCTCTCTACTCGAAACCGCCCAGATACTCCTCAAGAACGGCGCGAACATCCAAGCAACAGCATCTGATGGGCGCACGGCACTGCATGGGGCAACAGAAAAGGGCGACATAGATCTCATCCGCTTTCTGCTTGAGCAGGACGCAAATGTCAACACTACTATTACAGTAGCAGGAGAAACTGCGCTACACATACTAGTAGCCATCACTGCTATCCAAGCACTCACGGAACATCAGATATCGGCCATCGCGACCCTCCTGTTAGACTACGGTGCCAACCTGGAAGCCAAAAATGAAACAGGAGCAACACCGCTGCGGAAAGCGATCGACAGGATGGTATCCGGTAACGGGAAAATAGGGCCCGCGTCTAATCCGAGCCGTTTCAATATGCTCGTAGAAAAGGGTCTTAATAGGTATGCCGCAGACAACACAGGAATCAAGGTCGTAGATCTTGTGGACTTGGATTACTGGTCATTCGATAAGATAGGCAGACTGAAATTGAAGTCAGGTTAACCTATATAATATAAGACAATAGTGATGATTATTCTTACACCAAAAGTAGTATCAATTTACATGTGCTATCGGTGTTGATAATCATATTTTCACAACGCGGTATTGTAATAAAAGCAATACAAGAAAGCAGTTAAGACGCTATCCTAGCACCTTATTGTTTTACAAGTGACATTGATGCTTAACAGCAGATTTTCACAACGCGGTATCGTAGTAACAGCAATATAAGAAAGCAGTTAAGGCGCTATCCTAGCACCTTATACCCAGTTAAATGCGGTATTTACTTAGTAAATATACGCAGGTAGGGCAGCTATAAGCGTACAATAAAGGAACTTTTTCAAATTTAGAACTATCGCAACGCCTTATACTGTTGCAACTCCTTGTCCTGTTCCAACGCCGATTTGATCCCAGCACCTTATAATTAGTTGAATGTAGTATTCGCGACGTTTACGACAACCCACAGTCTTATTGCAGACTAACAACGCTGTTTCTCCGGCGTTGGCCATTTTCGCTACAAAGAACAGCAACGCAAGCCCAGCCTAGGCGGCTGTTGCGACGTACAAGGTAAGCAATTACATACCTCATCGCCGAGCTTCACTGACACAGCGCGTTGCCAGTCATCCATAAGCGCCTTGTTCTCCGACTTTTCATCCGCTAGTCAGATATTCGCATCAAACAAGTTTTTCAATACCAAAGTCTCAGGTTCCAACCCATCTCAATTTAGTATTGGTTCTATCGGCACCCACTTCCCCGGACCATTCTCCGCCAGCGACGACTGCATCACTTCTCTCGACCACTTCATTCGCAGCGACTATAGCTCTGTCCAACCTTTCAGTATCTCCCCCCAAACTGACAAAATATGTACTCATGGTAGTCAATGCGCACCAAAAATCTGTCACAAGCTGGGCTTTAACTCGCATGGATTTTGTTGTGAACCAGATTGCCTGGGCTCTCATTAAGCATGAATAACTGTCTGGACCCGTTCCAGTGCCAGAGGGGCGTATCTGTCTGCTGTGGTCTGCTGCATTATTCCATGGGGAACATAGAGGCGGGTTGTTGAACGCGTTGAGTGGGAAATGTCGAATGCATGATCGCCATCAGCAACGGAGCGATTTCTTCTCATGCATGGAAGTAGGATACCCAATGAACATAGCTTAGATGAGTAGATAGAGACAGAGTTGGTACGAATTTCTCATCGTGAGAAGACTAATTTTGTAGAGAGATTGTAAGGATAAGGCTGTACGCATATAGTGTAGACTTCAAGTGTGTAACTCATCACTCATCAAAGACGGTCGTAGCCTCGTTTTCCCCAATCTAGTCCTGTTTCCATTGCATATAAACCTAACGATTATAGCGACTGCAATATCACTGTACGCCGGAAGTTCTCAGCTTCTTCAAACGTTTACATGAGCCATGTTGCATGTCACATGACATGCCTTGGCATACCTACATATAGTGGGGAGATCCCGATTCCTAGTTAGCGACCTCATAATATACAAGGATAACATACCACAACTCTCATATTGCAGGTTAGCGAACTAAACACATGTCGTTCCCAATGTGCCCTCAACCCATCAGAACTACACTCTTCGGAACACCTTGTACCACTGCCTGTTGACGCCACTCTGTTCTACCTCGAGTTTCTCCTCATCGCTAATTTGGTCATATTCCTCCAAAGTCAGCGTTGCAAGTGATTCGCTCGAGCTATGCTCAGCGCTAATATACCTGTCTTCGCCTATGCAACGAACCGAAGCATCCATAGTGCTGGGAGCGTCCGGACACCCCGCCTCTGCTTCAGCCGTCGTGACATCTTCTAAACGTCCCAGTTTCTCACAAGATTTAGACACTCCCGCTTGCTGCTTCTCCGCCGCCTGGATTTCGTGGAGGTCCAGGCCCTGAGCTATCTCACTGTGGTGCGGGAACGCGCCCATTTTCGACGGAGAAGGTCGTTCCTCAAATGGAAGAAGATCTGTTACTGCTTTGGCAAGCTTGTCAAGGTCATCGTCATCATCGCTACTGTACACACTGCTACTGGCACGACTTTCGTCCGGAAAATCTAGGCCTGTAATGGATTTTGCTCTGTGAAGCTCATCGTCATGCGAAATATTCCCAGGTACTTGCGGTATACCTGACTCGGTCGTACTATGTGTTAAACTACTTGCTGGATCGAGACCATACTCGCGGCATTCTTCAACCTCTAGACGTTGGCCTTCAGGCATCGCAAGAGCCTTTGCTTGCTCTTCGGCGCGCAGCTTGCATACAAGATCAAGCGTAGGTGTGCGCTCGATTCCTTGCATTGATTCCTGCTTCTTACTAAATTCTTTGGGCCGAGAGATCTCCTCTACGATGAGCGATGAGCGATGAACGAACGTTTGCTTGGTAAAGAAAGATATGGGGTCAGTTTTCACGATTGGGAAACTTGGTGACATCTGTGTTTCGGGTCTGTAACTGGATTTTAATGGACTACTTGGTGCCTTTGGATGGCTTTCTTTCTTGAATGAGAGTTTTGTCGTATTGGCATATGCTAATGGACCAGGCGCTTCGTTTCTTTTCCCTCCACATTTCGCTGTCGATGCCTGGATTGTAGCCGTCGCGCCTTGGTGCAACTTTTGGTTTGCATCTTGCTTTCCGACAGATCTACGAAACCGGTCTGTAGTCGAACTCACCACGCCTTCATGTCTCCATATATATAGCATGCCTAAACATAGTCTGAATCTGGAATCTTTACTCTCCCTGATGACTGGATTCTCAGCTGGAGGGTCATGTTGGCTTGCCACCTTCTTGTCGTAGTCCTTCTTGTATGCATATGGCATGTCCTGCACTATCGCCGTGCCATCATTAGCAGCTGATTGCTGAGCATAAGGTCCACCGCCAACAATCTCGGCATATGGGTTATGCCAGCCGTAAAAAGGCTGCGCCTCGGGTCTATTGCGACGCCTTGGAGGGTCACTAGGAATCTCATAGATAATGCCATTTGAGTCATCCCAGTACGGAATGCTATGCGAATCACGGTAGAATGGGTCGCTTTTTTGGTTGCCGTTCTCGATGATGTCTGTTGGCTCAAATCCTTGTTCTTGCTCGCACGAATTCTGGTTTTGGATCTGACTGGGCGCAGTCTGTGATGCAGGCGTCGGGTCGCTCGACGCTTGGTCATGATTTCGGACTTGTGGCAAACTGTGCCCCGGAAAATGCAAAGGGATGGCATAGGTATCCTGTTGGAACATGTTTTTCGTTGTCAATTTGTCCAACTCTGAGATGATAAAGTATTCAAGGTTGTTTTGGAAAGCGATGGCGAGCTTGTGCTAGGTAAGGAGTGTGTAGACCAATGTATAAAGAACTTCGCAGAAGGTTGGACCTTGTGAAAATACATGTAATCTATGAATATTCAACTTATTCAAAGCGATATTTCCCAAGTATGTGGTGTTACGCGCGCGGTCACACAGTCGAACAACGGAAAATGTGCAAACGTGACCGCGGAGGATATTCAAGCAGTATGATACGTTGTAATTTTCTATGAGTACCAGTTCATTGATGTATTTGAAACATATCTGATGTATTTACTACCTAGTACCGCCCTGATTATGTCCTGCTGCCCCGTTGGATGCAGACGCAACACATCCCCCAATCACCTCGCAGTCTTCCTCGTTCCCATTATCGATGATCTCAAATTTCCCACCCAAGCTTTCATCATCTGTATGTTCCGGGAAGAAGACACTTTCCGTCTCAGCACGTTCTCTCATCTTTTTCCTTTTGGCTGCTGGATGTGAATGAGTGTTAAGCGCCTTTGTAACATCTGCTGCCTCCAGCATCTGAGTTTGGCGTAGTTGCAGTCCTTCTCTGACTACGTCAGCTGCATCTAGCTCGCGTATTCTGCATGTTCGCGAACGGTGTGCGATGTCTTCAGCATCTGGACGTGGATTTACCGGAATGCTTGGATCGAGAAGCTGCTCACCATAACGTCGCTGTACGCGCTCTCTGTGTTGCTGCATAAGGTGCTGGTCTATGATATGATCACGGTTTAAGAGTTCAAGCAACATTTCATCTGTCATGGTCGCTTCTCTGGCATTCTGAAATAGAAGTGTGAGGTTACTTGGAGGGTTCAGTATTCGTTCGCGACTGCGAACGGGATGATATTGTTCAGTTGGCACGTTGCCCCGTGGAGGTTGACTGTTATGCGACATTTTCGATGGTCAGGGGTATTTTGAAAAAGAATGGAAAGAAAAGAGGGACATGGAAATGAAGAAGTTGAATATATAGATAAGTAACCAATTCTATCGCCGACTTTCGCGACGCAACGTAGACGTTGAGCTGGAATATGAAACTAGTCACAGCCAGCACAATGAATATGCTCACTTCACTATTTGCTAGTACCGTCACGTTAGGGATGCTTTCAATGCTACTCTCGTGAAATATATCAGTGTCCATTGATGACACAGCAACTGGATGTGACGTGGTATGGATTGCTAACCGTCGCAAGCGTCCACACTGGCATTGCACAAGGGTTAATGTTTGCTTTTGCGGTTATTAAGATAGCGGAAAGGCAATAAATTCAACCAAATCAATCCGTTGTAATGCTTCTAGGCTGGTAGGACTATGTAAATCATGTCCATTGAATCAAAACCCCATCTCCTCTGACTTGAAAACTGACGAATATGATTTACAAGAGCCACCCTTTGCCGCCGACTACGCCGTGACACGTTCGTATACAAAAAATCTTTTTTTT
>Ga0265780_10011142_pt1 | contig 10658 bp, 13 predicted proteins | sample P1T30metagenome_FD_192432 | JGI IMG/M metagenome (GOLD analysis project Ga0265780, IMG submission 192432) | Plant litter microbial communities from East Loma Ridge, Irvine, California - P1 T30 | ecosystem: Environmental > Terrestrial > Plant litter > Unclassified | place: USA: California... | reverse complement strand
TTCCGTTGACTTTTCGTTCGATCGTCCTCTGCAGTGTCGTTATCACTTTACCGTGTGTTGCTTCGTCGAGGGAGCGGGAAAGGAAAGGAGTTGAAGGGAAGGAAAAAGATACTGAGGGTTGCTACATACAAACATACTGTACCTTGACGATTTTTCTTGCTACTCCCTCTTTCTTCAACAAGGCACGGGAAATGGAAGTACAAGGTAGGTACGTAGGTAGTCACATCCAGTAGGGAGCCTCCTCTGCCTAAATCGTCGCTGCTGCTGCTTTGTCAGTTGGGCGACTCCTTCGCGAACGGGCTTATAATATTTCTCCTGAGATACAGTACTCCTCGTTGTATAATGTAGTTACTCTACCTACAGTACATACTTGCACACACACCACCGCGTACGTACATACCCTACACAGCATCCGTAATCCGTGTCGACCACATCGATCTGCAAAATCAAATCGACATACCCTAGCCTGCAGCGATACGATACGATCCGATGCGATCCATGGGATGAGATGCGATGAATATTGGATCAAGGCGATGTCGTAGACAGATCAACAAGCAAGCACATCCAGCGACATATACATACCATTGCCAAAGTGCGTGCGAGAAGACGAACATTCGACACAATTTTCGTCTCCCCTTGGACGGACCGTCGAAACAGAACGGACCATCTGATGGCGCAACCTATCCCGCGCAAGACTGTTCGCTGGAATGGGTATACTGAGTATACTGTGAGTTATAGTAGTGCTGGTGAAATCTGGTATTGATTCACTTCTCGGTTTTTGTCTTTTTGCTGACAATGATGGTCTTTGGGTTGAAAACAGATGGTCGGCGTCAACGAACGCGCAAAAGAGAATGCGCAAAGTGATGATTCGCAACGGACGGTCTTCTTGACGGGGGAAACAGACGAGGAGGAGGAAGAGGAAGAGGACGGCGATGATGGGGAAGACGAAGACGATCAGGGCGACACGATCAACGAAGAGCCGCCTTCATGCGTCGGCCATTTTGATCGGCTGGATGTCGAGTACACCTCGAAGCCTGCGCAGGCGAGGGTGTACGTGTACCATGATGAGCGTCGCGTTGCGACCTGGTCGGGTACGCCTCTCTTGCAACAAAACGAAGCCTCGCAACATCGGGATTCTGTTGCTGCTGCCATGAGGCGCTCGGGACAGTTGGAATTGGACGACAGCGAGATGGAAGGGCAAGGAACACCCAGAGGAGGTCCTCGCATTATCCTGTCAGCGCCGTCGGATGGGCAAGATGAGAAAGCACCGGACAGACTTGCGCCGTCGACGACGTTTTCGTCGGGAGTTGAAGGTCCTCGAAGACAGCTGAGAAAGCGATCGAACCCACCCTCCCCCTCATCACCACAGTCGCCCAGGCGGGTACTGAAGAAGCTGCGGGTTTCCCGTACTGCAGTCCACCTACCGGAAAGCGAGGATCCGTTCTTTGCTGGCCGACTGGCGGCGACAAGTGTCATCATGGTTCGCGATGGACTGTTGGCCGAAGCGGAGAGGCTTGGTCGCTGGAGCGTTGACCTGGTTGGCAAGAAGCAGTGGGACAGGATGGTCGAGTGCTACGGTTCATCGTCGAGGCTCGACACCGACAACCACAACTGGATGGCATCGTTGTTCGACGATGTCCACACCAGCCTGCAGCCGATCGATGAGGAGAAGGCTGCACAGCTGCAGGGAATGATTTTAGAGTGGCAGGATATGGGCATTCTTCCAAGGCGGTCAGCGACTCCTTCAGAAGCTACCTGACAATAATGAATTCGGCAGGCTTGAGAGGGAATGCGGCGGGAGCAAGGCGGCGCTATTGGAATGCTCAGCCTTGAGGTGGGATTGAGGAAAAGGCTTGGTAGTCCGCCACAGATCATCTGGCTTTCTTGCTTAGCATCACGGAACAAGACTATCCGTACCATCCATCTTTTGTGTTTCTTACCTGCAGAATAATCATGAGGTAAGTTGATCATGGCGGGCGCACGTTGTGTTTCCATCCCTGATCCGTTTACCCACGAATCAAAGATCGAAGGTCCTGTTTTCAGACGTCACGATTAGTTTGCTCGCGACACCTTGGTGGTTTCTTTTTTTCTTTTTGCCCAGACAATGAGACGCGTACATGTTGTGAGTTGTGGAGCCTCCCCCAGTGTCGGAGTGTGGAGTACCACGATTCACGTCGCATATGTGCGCTTTGCAAGCATCAAGCGACCCAGTAATCATTTATCCAGAGAGTCGGCGTCAGCGCCTGAGGATGTTGATGCCTGCAACTTTGATGCAACTTGCTGCATACCATGCGCCTCAATCGACTCGTCAGTAATTAGGTTCCTACGTTAGTCCGGGACAGGGTTGTGTGACGCCAAATCCGAACATGAGCCAGTTGTGAGTGGCCGCGCGAGTCGTTGTTCGAGTGTCGATCTTCGGATAACGTGTATCTTCGGCGTCTTTTGCACCCGGGCAAATATCGCCAAGAGAATGGAAGAGGGCAAGCACCAAGATGTTGATGATGGTGAAGGTTGGCAGGCTGAGCAGATGCTCTTTTAGGTTGAAACGAGATTGGGTTTGCTAGGGGTTGGAGAGGTGAAGTGGTACCGTTGTCTTTTCCAGCCCTTGGTGTACAGGAGTTGTAGTAGTGAGGTGACCCGAGACGAGACGAGACGGACGAGAACGACTTGGAATCATTTCTTTGCTAGGCTCGGCCATTTGCCGACCGAGCGCACGGGTCGTCTACTGTTACTGTCTGTATGACACTCCACCTGTCTGTTTTTGCCACGCCTGGGGAACAACGGGGTAGTGTCGAGTCAATGCGTTTCTTTGGCGCCCACAGTGCTGGAAGTGGCATCCATCATGAACCTACATGTACACTAAAACCACCATCATTCTCAAACTGTCATCGTGGCGCCCCGGCCTGGGCTTGGCTTGGGCGAGATAAGGTAAGATGAGATAGATAGCGAGAGAGATCTTCAATCTTGCAACGCCTGTCCGTGTCACATCATCGCGAGGAGGCGCAGCAATCCTCAACAAACGTCCAGACTTTTCTCCTTGGGAGTGTGATGACGGTCGTGTGCATGCATTCCCTCACACTCGACTAGTAATTTGTTGTACTCCTTTGTGCTCATGTCCCCCTTCTCGCTGCCAGTCCACCACCACGGGTTGCATCCGGCCAGGGTAATTGGAAGATTGGAAGCTTAAGGCAGTTTGTTATCTCGGTGGCTTGCTCCTCCCTCCCTCCCACCTCCTCCCTCCTTTCACAAGCACTCTGGCCGAAAGTCAAGCGCAGATCACCCGTCCTGGCATTCTCTTGGCCCCAAGACAACACGACGTCGCTGTCCCACCCTGTCGTGCCTATGCGCGCATCGTCAAAGGCCGCGCCCGGGTTTTGGGTGTTTGGTCCTTGGGTGTTTTGGTCGGCGTCAAAGCCCGGCGGCCCTGTGCTTGTGCATGTCTTGGTGCCTGATGAGAAGAGGGACTGTCGATCGCCGGCAAAAGGAAGCTATCTGGAATTCCGGGTGGAAGTGAGATAGATGATCGAGATTGATATCGCTACCTGGGCATTACAGTGGTGTATTATGTATTATTGTCGTCGCGACTTTGCCCCTGCACGATCGCTCGACTGCCGGGCGAAGCAACAGCCACAGCCGGCAAGTAAGCATATTCATCCTTCAGCTCCCTGTCCAGTCCTCCCAGGTCCCCTTCCTTCCAGCGCAAAGCAAGGCGTTCGCCCAGTGCCCAGCAGTTTCGCCCAGGTACTTGGTGGCACACAGTGTTCTCGATCGGGTATCCTCACAGTGCAGGACTCGCGAGCCGCACCGGCGAGCCGTGGCCGACACACTACTTCACACGCACACGCAACACGCACACGCTTGGCTGAGTCACCATGGAAAGCCTATTGCTCGGCGCCTGTCTCGTCCGCCTGCTTACACAGAGATAAGGATCAAGGGCTGCATGTACATCTCGTCTTGGCAGGCCGCCAGGGCTCCACTCGCAAACCTCACTTGCAGTGCCCATCGTTCCTGCCTGCACTGCGAAGCCTCATTCTAGCTCGCCATGATGCTTTGTTCATCCACTTTGCCAGCAGGGTGACACGCACCGCGACCCACCGCTGCTACGCACACGCCTAGGCCTAGCCACGGAGGGCGCGCGTGCATCCATCTTGTGAGTAGAATTGGTGCAGCACCACACTAATGATCCCCCACAGTGTCAGTGGTAGCGTGGGTGGGTTTGTGGGCAGTGTAGTGTAGGATGGAGGATCATGGAGTAGGCAGTAGTAGTAGTCCGGAAACCCACTCCACTACTCCACTGCACCGCCGCCGCCGCCGTCACGGCAAGCCTCCGTCGTCGACCACCAAAGTATCCATTGTGAAACAGCTGACGCTTTACGCCGCGCCGTTGCCGCTGGACTGCCGTTGGATGGAATTGCATTATACCTCTCCCATCCTGGCCGATGACTCGTGGCGGCTCATCGTTGAAGTCTTGGCCACGAGCGCGCGGGCTCCGGGTGGTATGCTTCCATGCTCCATGCCAGACCGGCGACGTCTTGGGCGTGGAGGAAGGTGCGACCTCCTGGTCGGCGCCATGTGCACAGATGGGGGTCGCGGGCCATGGCGGGGTGCTGCGTAGATGCTTGGTCTTGGTGATCGGGTTGTCGTTGTCATTTCGTCCCGGCGCTCAATCGCCGTCGGTATGCACGAAACGCATAGATAGTCTCACCTCGCCCTTCCATTCCCCATCGTTGCCTCTTCCAATCCAATCCCATCCCGGCGCCTTACCTCATCACCACCTCACCTCGACCACTCCTGCGCCTGTCCGTGGTCCAGACTCTCCTTCACCACCACCTGCAGCCTGCAATACCGTTACGACGTCACGCCTCGTCTCGTCCCGACTCCCATCCCTCTCGCTCAGACCCATTGGCCTCGACTACGGTTCGCCGTATGCCACCTACCGCCGCCATGGTATCCCCAAAGGAGCCCGTCGAGTCCAAACTGGATGACTCTCGCCTCACATCTGAGAAGACCTCGCTGGAGCTCTCTCGCGTACCCAGCAAAGACAACCTCAAGCGTGAAGAAGAAAAAGTAGCCTTCGATGACGACCCTCAACAACCGCCTCTCGAGGCCATGCGATCGTTGTCCATGGTCTCTGAGCGTCATGTCTACCCCGATTCCGAGCCTGACTGGCCTACGGAATGGAGAGCATATGCGTGCTTGCTCGGTGGCTTCCTCCTGTAAGTGTTCAATCGATGATTGAAGTTGCTGCAACTCACTCTCACTCTGCGGGAATGTCGGCTGACCAACCTACCACAGCATGTTCAACAGCTGGGGCATCGTCAACGCTTACGGCACATATGCATCCTACTACATGCAACACCTCCTCCCAGGCCAAGACATCCTCCTTTTCAATCTGATTGGCTCGACACAGTCATTCATCGTCCTGCTTTTGTCCGCCGTCGTTGGCCGCTTCCTTGATGCTGGCTACCACAGGACCCTCATCGTCGTCGGCTCAGTACTCGTAGTCCTCGGCCAGTTCCTGCTCAGCGTTTCGGTCGGCGGTGGCGGCTATGGTGAGGGCAACTATGGCCTGATCTGGCTGACTCAGGGATTGATCACCGGTCTCGGCATGGCTTGCTTTTTCGTAACAAGCTCCCAAGGTATGCAATCTTGTCACCCATCCGCATCAACACCCCGCTGACTAACATTTACAGTCGTCGCCACATGGTTCAGGAAAAAGAAGGGTTTCGCTATCGGCATCGTCGCTTCCGGCGCGAGTATCGCAGGCTTGATCTACCCGATGATGATCAAGTTCCTCATCCAGGAGGTCGGCTTCAACAACGCCCAGCGATACACTGCTACCCTCACCGCAGTCACCTGCTTGCTCGCAATCCTCATTGCTCGCCCGAACCCAGCACACCCATTCCGCAAGCCCGAAACGTGGGCCAGGATCAGCGTTTGGGTGGACACCCACGCTTTCCGCAACCACTCCTTCGCCTGGCTCTGTGCCGCCATTTCTTTCTTGTTCTTCGGCTTCTATGCCGTCTTCTTCAACCTGGAAGAGTGGGCCGCCGAGACCGGCATCGGCTTCAAGGACAACCCTCAGGGAGGTGGACCTCTTAGGGATGAGAACACCCAACCTGACGCCATGCGTGCATTCTGGCTCCTGAGTATCATGAACGCGACCTCCACCATCGGCCGCCTGAGCTCAGCATACCTGTGTGATCACTTTGGCGCTATGAACGTCCACTGCTTCGTCACCACGGTAGCATCTCTCCTTGTTCTGATCCTGTGGACCCTCACCGACACCGTCAAGTCAGCCATCGCGTTCGTCGTCGTCTTCGGTGTGTTTTCCGGCGCCGTCATTGGCCTCCCTCCTGCGTCAGTCGCCCACATTCTGGGACCAGACCCTGCTGCGCAAGCCAAACTCGGCCAGTGGACGGGCATGATGTACTCGTGCGCAGCAGTCTTTGCTCTCACGGGTCCTGTCATCGCCGGCCACTTGATCACAGAGTTCAAGAACGACTTCCGCACCGTGCAGCTCTGGAGTGGCGCTTGCATGTTCATCAGTGCCTGCTGCATGGCCATGGCCATCTACTGCAAGCACCGCCAGATGACGCGCGAGTGGTTCTCTGACAAGCGCCGCCGTCTCAGCTCAGTCACCACCGGAACGATGTTGAGCAAGAGCCGCAGCCGTGGCGGCGTCAGCCAGAGAGAGGAGGTCTAAGTCGTCTTGATCCATGAAGATCGACTTGTTGCGACATTTTCGTCATTTCTCGGAGTTCAACATGGAGCACCTGCGTTTGGGAGTTTTTGAAAGTGCAAGGCTCATCGCCGGCGCTCAGCCATCTTCGATATGGCTTTTACGGCTGCTCTGTTTTTCCATCTTGGCATTTCTGGCGTTGATTTCGTTTTTCATATCGACCACCCAAGGAGGGGTTGAGTCGCCCGGCTATTTCTTGGACGCTGGTCCCATTTGGCGTTGGTCCACATTTTGGTTTTTTCTTTTGATTTTACCTCTGCTTTTCATCTGCAGAGGGGAGCAAGCGAGCGACTAGAGGAAGAGACACACGTTTCGGACGATTTTTTCCTTCTCTATGACGGCTGATCATGAGGATGTGTTTGCGTGTGTTAGCTAGAGACGGCGACCTTCTCAAAGGGAAGCGGTCTGTACAAGGTCTGCGAGTGATGAGTGGGCGGGCTTGGCTCCGCGAAATCATTGATGAACAAACTATTGGTTTCCTCAGATTATCACTTCGGTCTTTTATTTTTCTTCGTGAACCTCGTGTTATCGAAACGTATCGCTCCATGACTCACCTGGTGCAAAATGAAATCAGAGGGCGGCGTCAATTCGTCTCTCGCTGATGACCACATGCAAAATCAAAGCGATAGCGACAGCTGCAAGCGGGCACACGATCATTCTTTTGACTTGGAAACTCCCCCTCCTTCATCCTCCCACCATCACATATTAAGCGAGCCGAAACCCGCATCCTTCCCGTTTTACATATCGTTTAGTCATGATCAATCCAATCGGGCTTGTCAGAACTGCCCGGCGCGTCTCGTTCAAGATGAAGCGAAGCGAACAGGTGTGTCGGCTGCGTCATGTCCGAAGCCGGCACGACGAGTTGGCGTCGTGTGTGTGTGTGTGTGGAGAGAGCTTGTTAGAAGATAGATGTCCATGTTCAAGAGCTTAGACTTGCCTTTGTGGTTAACTAACATTCCGCTTTTCCTTTTTTTGTTACTTGCGATACGTTGTCCTGAGTGCGTGCTGTAGACATCGCTGCTGCTGCTGCTGCTTTGCGCTTGTCGTGCTCTCTCTCTCTCTCTCGCTCAGCTCCGCTCGCTTTCTATTACTTGGACCGCTGCTCGACACTACGGTATACTTTACCCACGCACGCGCGCGAGCATCAGCCGGTCTGGTCTGCGCTGCTTCATACTGGACTGGACTGGATCGCGCCGCAACAACACTTCGTTGGGCTCGCGGCTCCTTCGTGTAGGATGAGCGCAGAAGTGGAAGCGGCTTCTAGAGCGTTGGAGACCGAGCAGGAGTTCTGGGATGGTATGTGTACCCGTCACTTTGCAGTAGAACACAATTGTGCGACTTGCTCATATTGGACTCGGTGTATTCTCCGCGGCACTTGGGCTGACTGAATGTTGCTTTGCTTTGCTAGAACTCGACACGATAGTCACACCCGAACACGACTCCTACGAACACATCGACGACGTCCTGCGGGCTTTTATCGACCTTGCTGCGAGACATAAATGTACGAGTTACTTTCATTTCAAGAGCTAGAGATGGTGATATGGGCTGCCGCTCAGAAGGACTGGCTGTACTCGAGCTCGAAATCGGCGTAAGAAAGGAAAGGAAAGCGAGGATGGAAGGCTGACGCGGTGTATGTGAAGTGGAATATTTGCTGTCCGAATACGACTTTGCGCGATACGTCTACAAGCTCCTGGACTCGAAGCTGTTTGCGGCGAACAAGGAATATGTTCGCCGTCAGATCTTGTATTGCTTGCTTCAGGTGAGACGCGCTATGAGTCCGATGCGGAGGGATATCTCAACAACAGACGAGGGACATGCTGACCTAATCACTAGGATGACGACGTGGACACACTGCATCTGGCGGCTGCCATCTTCTTATTCGACGGGCGGGGAGATGAGTCTGCCTTTGAGATGATGCAAGACGAAGGTGCTTTCGGAAGACTGGTCAGCCTGATCAGCGATCGCAGAGATGATGCTAGTGGCCTGTACCGCATGCTCCTGGAACTCTTGTTTGAAATGGCGAGGATCCAGAAGCTCACGCGGGAAGACATGGTGGTGATCGACGACAGCTTCATCCTATACCTCTTCCAGCTGATCGAGCAGCTCTCGGACGACGCAGAAGACCCCTATCACTACCCAATCATCCGCGTCTTGCTGGTTTTGAACGAGCAATACATGTGCCTGGCGAACGCTCCGCCAACACCGAACTCAGATGGCCCGCTCACCAATCGCATCCTCAAGATCTTATCTATGCATGGTCCTTCATACCGGACCTTCGGCGAGAACCTGATTCTACTTCTCAACCGCGAGTCATCACTAGGCCCACAACTACTAATCCTAAAACTGCTGTACCTACTCTTCACCACCCCCGCTACCTACGAATACTTTTACACCAACGATCTGCACGTCCTAGTCGATGTGATAATCCGCAACCTTCTAGATCTGGACTTGGGAACCGGCGACGTGCCCAATACAGCCGCCGACGGCGTTGAACTCGACGGTCAGCGAGCCCTGCGCCACACTTACCTCCGAGTCCTGTGCCCTTTGCTCAAGAACACCCAACTCGGCCGAGAGGGAAATAATTACAAGCGGAACGAAGTGCGCCGTCTCTGCTACATCCTGGTCAACCGCTCGGGCGCTCACTTCGCCCCCGTTGACGAAACTGTCATCCGCCTCGTCATCCGCTGCAAGAATGTCGAGTGGATCCGTGAGGAAGGCGACGAGCAGGACCCGGAAATCGAACTGAAACTCAAGCAGGCGAGCGCGGCGGCAGCAGCGGAAACCTCATCGCCTCCGCCGGGCGACAAGGAAGTCGCGAAGAAACTTCTAGGCATGTCTATTGTTGACGACGGCGCGGATAGCAATCTCTCCGTTGATGAGGTTTCGGCCAAAATCGGCGGCGGCGGGAATGGTACTGGTGGTGGTGGCAAGGAAAAACCTATGGTTCCGGCTCCTAGACGGAGGAAGGGCAAGACGGCGCCGGCTGCTCCTCCTTCTCAGCCAAGCAAGGAGAGTGGTTCTTCGCAGCACCACGCGAATGGAGGGAATGAGCTGAAGGTGCCGGAGACGGGTGGCAGTGCGGATGAGGGTGGGAAGAGTCCGTTTGCGGACGATATGGCTGAGGAGGTGTGAATTCAGCACAAGGAGAGGAGGGTTCTTCGCACACGGAAGCGAGCGCGTGCGTGCCGGAAACGAGCTGGAGGCACCATCAGCAGATGTGCATGAGACAGACGGCCGTGCGGGATGAAGAGCTCGTTTGCGGATGGCATGACTGAAGAGGTGCATGAAGGCACTCAGTTCCCGCTCCGAGGTGGAGAAAGAACAAGACGCCCACCAAGGGGGACTCTGTCTTCGGCGCATGTGAATGCACATCAGACGGGCAGTATCACGGACGGGAAGAGTGATGACATGACAAAAGTTGTCGGATGAGTGCTCTTCCCGTGACAGCTGCTCGAGACGTCACGTCTTGTCGCTCGTCGCAAGGACTCTCAGCATGACACCAAGACGCCACATGTCGTTCAAGAGGTGACGGCCCTTGCTGTTGTCGCACTTTGTCAGCATTGTTGGACAGAGTGCAACAGAACTCCGTTGGGCTCCTTGCTTTGGACTGAAAATTCGATCATGGTGGCCGCATGTCGACAGCCCGGGCTGTTGTTCTGCGGCCGTATCACAAACAACAGTGGGATGGTGCGGGATATGCGGAATACCGCGGACCCACTGCGACAGCAGATGTTCCAGATCGGATATGCACAAGCTCCGCAGCTCTACGTGACACAGTACCTGCAGCCAAATCTGCATCTGTACCTGGCGCACAACTCTGGCCTTGCGTCGTTTGCCAACAACACTTTTCTTCTGGCTTGTTGACTGAGCGCCACTTAGAACTGAGACAGGTCTCTCGCGTTGCTGGTGGATTAAT
>Ga0265780_10011141_pt1 | contig 10659 bp, 10 predicted proteins | sample P1T30metagenome_FD_192432 | JGI IMG/M metagenome (GOLD analysis project Ga0265780, IMG submission 192432) | Plant litter microbial communities from East Loma Ridge, Irvine, California - P1 T30 | ecosystem: Environmental > Terrestrial > Plant litter > Unclassified | place: USA: California... | reverse complement strand
CGACGTTATAAGCAGTACAGCAGGTATATTTTTTGACTTTAATGCGCCTGTAATAACCAATACCGTCACGACAGTATTTACAGAAGTTGCATCTGTTAAAGCAAATGAAACTGGTAAAGTTAAGCTGCATCCTAACCCGGTTAAAGATGCGCTGTATATCAATGCGCTGCAAAGCACCTTGCAATCGGTTGATATATACGATATCAACGGCAGGCTCTGTATTACATCAGGCTCTGTAGCCACAATAGACACTCATATGCTTAGTGCGGGAATGTACCTGGTTAAAGCCACTACGGACAAGGGCACCTCAACTTATAAGTTGATAAAGCATTAACTAACAAATAGTTGTAAAGTATAAAGGGAGGCTTTAAACCTCCCTTTTTTTATGTTATACGGTCGTATTTCATTTTGCGTAGTACCCGCATGGCCTCTTTAAACGATACATAAACCGATACATCAGGAAAGGCTTTAAGCAGTGGCTTGGCCGCGCCCAGCCGTTGCTTAGCCTCGCTAAAGCCGTTAAGGTGGCAAATCATTAGGGTGCTGGGCAGGTTTTGCATGTCTTTTATTTCCCTGTCAGAGAGGGGTATGCCTTTCTCCAATTTCTCCAGCAATGCCAGGTTGGCATTGTAGATGTGATACATCATCTTGCGATTGTACTGGGGCGGGTCAAAAACCAGGCGCGACTCAATTTTGTAGTTGCCACTCTCGCTAAAGCGTATGTTGACTTCTTCCAGCGGGTAGTAGCTGGTTTTATCGTTAAGGCCAAGCGCTACATATTCGGTTATGCTGAAAGTATCCTCGGTAAAATCAATGCTTACTTCATCCAATGCCGAGTAAAACAACTTTACCTGTTCGTTTATGAGTTCAATATCAACACGGTAAAAATACGTTTTGCCCTTAACTACTTTTTTATGCCCCGCCCAGCACACAACAAACAACTCATTAAAAACCTTGTAGCGGGCCGTCATGTCCTTATGGCGGTTGTTTATAAAATCAAGCACACCATCAAGCGTGTGGGCTATGCTGTTGCGCGAGCCATTCTCAATATCGGCCACTGTCTGGGCGTTTTGGGCGGGTGGCGGCATGATGCCCTCAACGGGCATAGAATTGCTGCCACGCCGCACAAAAACGGTGCCTGCGGCTATAGTGTATACGTTTTTTTTAAAGTACGACGTCTTGCCGCTGGGGTTTATGGTGACCAGCCCCACCACGCGGTCTTTAGGCAGGTGCGGAAAGGGCACGTTTTCATACTGGATGCGCGGCGGGTTTTCTAAAAAGGCGTTAATAAGGTTCTGGATGCGGCTGTCATCATAAAAATCGGTGCCGGTAATTTCATTGTCGCCATCTTCCACGCCCACCACTATATAGCTGTTGTTGTCAGGGTTAGAGTTAGACAGCGCGCAAACGTGCTTTACAAACTTGGCCTTTCCTTCTTTAGTATGCAGGTTAAGCTGGCGCTTTTTATCATAAAAACTGCTCTCATCGTTGTGAGCAAGCAGGTTTTTAATCAATAGGCGCTTGTTGATCATTTTATGGTTGGGGGTTGGGAGTTGGGGGTTGCGTGTTAGCTACCTGTTCGTTTTTCAGGCTGTTAGCTTCTCCTGTAAATTTATCGCCCCTATAATTAATCTTATTCAGGTAGGCCATGAAAGAGCCTATCCTTTTTTTTTCCGATAAAGTTTTTTCTGAAATGATGTTAAATTGTGCCTGTGTAATATGCTTACGGTCTAATGCCCTGTATAATTGAGAGCGTAGCTCTCCACATGATCCTTTAGAAATACTTAGGAACTGAATAAATTCCCGTGTTCCGTTTCGCTCAAAACCTTCGGCAATGCTGTCCATAATAGAACCCGAAGAACGGCTCATTTGGTTTTTTAATTCAAAATCCCTGCTGAGTGATGTGTTTTCCAAAAAATACCAGATGTCATTACAAGTCTCCCTTGCTAATTGCCAGACTTTTAGATCTTCGAAATGTTCAATTTTAACCATGTTATAAACAACTTTAAAAGTAACCCTCAACTCCCAACCCCCAACAATTACACAAAATGGCTCTTATTTATCATCGTAGCGCTGGCCTGTGCTGTGGGTAGTACAGTTAAATCCGCTATATTAACATGGTAGGGGCGGGTAACCACAAAGTGTATGATATCGGCAATATCCTCGGCTAAAAGCGGGTCGAGGCCCTTGTATACATTGGCTGCACGCTCGGTATCGCCTTTAAAGCGCACCTCACTGAACTCTGTTGCTACCATGCCCGGGTTTATGGCGCCTACGCGAATACCATATTTGTTAAGATCCATACGCATAGCGATATTAAGCGAATCTACAGCATGCTTGGTGGCGCAATATACGTTGCCGTTAGGGTAGGTTTCTTTGCCGGCTATAGAGCCTATGTTGATGATGTTCCCGCTTTTGCGCTCTACCATACCCGGAATTATTGCTTTGCTAACATACAGCAATCCTTTGATGTTGATGTCTATCATGGCATCCCAGTCGTCTACATCGCCATTTTCTATAGGGTCAAGGCCATGGGCGTTGCCGGCGTTGTTAACCAATACGTCAATGGTATTAAAATCGGGCGGAAGCGAGGCAATGGCCTTAGCCACTTCCTTCTTTTTGCGCACGTCAAAGTTTAGCGTAAGCACCTGCGTGAGTGCGCTAAATTCGTCCTGCAGCTCGGCCAGGCGGTCTTCGCGGCGCCCGCAAATGATAAGGCGAAAGTTGTTTTTTGCAAGGTAGCGTGCCGTAGCACGGCCTATGCCGCTGGTAGCACCTGTTATTAAGGCTGTCTTCATTTTAGATCGTTAGATTATTAGATATTTCGATTGTTCGAGATCCCGTTTTTATAAAGCCTGAGTGAAGCTGCTGCCTACTGCCACTGCTTACTGCTACTAAGGAACTTTTTCTCCCATACTTTCCGTCCATATGGCAAACCAGTCTTCCAGCTCCAGTTTTATGCCGGTGGCTTTCATCTGGAATTTAAGCCTTTCGCTCTGCAATGATCCTGATACCGGCACAATGCCCGCCGGGTGGCGCAATATCCAGGCCAGCAGCAGCATATCGCTCGATGTGTCATATTTATCGCCCAGGTCTAACAACAGGCTTTTAAGGCGCTGGGTTTGTGGGTTGGCCCGTTTAAACAAGGAGCCTACTGGGCTCCATGCCAGTGGCTTTATGTTGTGCACCTGCATATAATCGAGCGTGCCATCCAGCATGGGCTGGTAGGCTGTAGCACTAAATTCTATCTGGTTGCATACCACTTCGGTACGGCTGCGTATAAGGTCGGTCTGGCTGTTGGTAAAGTTACTCACGCCAAACTCGCGGATTTTGCCTTCGCTTTTAAGCTTTTCTACGGCTTCGGCAATTTCATCGGCCTGCATTAGCGGACTGGGGCGGTGCAACAGCAGGATGTCAAGGTAATCGGTCTGCAAATATTTAAGCGAGTTCTCGGCACTCCAAATTATATACTCTTTACGGTAGTCGTAGTGCTTAACTTTATTTGGCCTGTTGCCCACAGTATGTTGTATGCCGCACTTGGTTATAAACTGTATGTTTTCGCGGTTAACGCCGCTTTCTATAAATGCCTGGCCAAACTCGGCCTCGGTTGTGTAGCCACCATAAATATCGGCATGGTCAAAAGAGGTAATGCCATAGCTAATACAGTCATTAATAAGCTTTGCCATTTGTGCGGTGGTAAAGTTACCCTGCCACACACCCCAGTTCATTGTTCCTGCAATTATGGGGGATAGTTGAGTCTTCATTGTGTTTGTTTTTTTATGACCATAAAAATAATAAAAAAAGGCGCCCTATTTTTGTATGCGTGCACCTATTTACATACAACACCCATTTTAATTTACCGCCAAAAGATGCCCTTTTACCGCCCTTTTTAACTTTTTTATACTACAACTAAAATAGTTTCGTTGTATGATGGCGCCTGCCGGGCGAAAACCGTGTAGCTTTACGCACAATAGCGGAGTGTAAGCGTTAACAACGCATTAACAACGCGTTTGCGTCAAACGCAATAAATTCGGCAATGAATTTGCAATGTAAAAAAAGCTTATTAAATTCACACTCCAAAATAAACAAACAAATATGGAAGATAACACAGCCGCTTTAGACATAAGGGCAATTAACGAAAAGATAGAAAGGGAAAGTGCCTTTGTAGACCTGCTTGTTATGGAAATGAACAAGGTTATTGTGGGTCAGAAATATATGATTGAGCGCCTGCTTATTGGCCTTTTGGGCCAGGGGCATATACTGCTTGAAGGCGTGCCGGGACTTGCAAAAACCCTTGCTATCAATACGCTGAGCCAGGCCGTGCATGGCAGCTTTAGCCGTATACAGTTTACGCCCGATTTATTGCCTGCTGATGTGGTGGGTACCATGATTTATAACGTTAAGCAAAACGAATTTACCATAAAAAAAGGGCCCATCTTTGCTAATTTTGTATTGGCAGATGAGATTAACCGTGCCCCCGCAAAAGTGCAATCGGCACTTTTAGAGGCCATGCAGGAAAAGCAGGTAACCATAGGCGAAACAACGTTTAAGCTGGAAAAACCATTCCTGGTAATGGCTACCATGAACCCCGTTGAGCAGGAAGGAACTTACCCATTGCCGGAAGCCCAGGTAGACCGTTTTATGCTAAAGGCTGTTATTGATTACCCAAAAATTGAAGACGAACGCCTGGTGATACGCCAAAACCTTAAAGGATCTTTTGAGAAAGTAAACCCGGTGGTTTCTATAGACCAGATACTTAGGGCGCAGGCTGCTGTGCGCGAAGTATATATGGACGAGAAAATAGAAAAATACATTCTTGATATCATCTTTGCCACGCGTTTTCCTGAAAAATATAAATTAGAAAAGCTTAAGCCGCTCATCAGCTTTGGCTCATCGCCAAGGGGTAGTATTAACCTGGCTATCGCGGCCAAGTGCTACGCCTTTATAAAACGAAGGGGCTATGTAATCCCGGAAGACGTTCGCGCCGTGGTGCACGATGTGCTGCGCCACCGTATAGGCATTACCTATGAGGCCGAAGCCGAGAACGTAACCTCTATGGATATCATCAATAAAATTGTGAATGAGATAGAAGTGCCATAAAAGTTTTTAAAGTTAAATGTTATAAAGTTTTAAAGTTGCCAATAGCAATGTATAAACTTTAGGCAGTATTGAAGGTGTTTATGTAGGGCACAAAACTTTACAACTTTCAACATTCAAACTTTCAACAAATTATGGATACAAAAGAGATAATAAAAAAGGTCCGGAAGATAGAGATCAAGACCCGGAGGCTTAGCGACCACATATTTTCGGGCGAGTACCACACGTCGTTCAAAGGGCGGGGTATGACCTTTGCCGAGGTGCGACAGTACCAGTTTGGCGATGATGTGCGCGCCATAGACTGGAACGTTACCGCGCGCTACAACGAGCCTTACATAAAGGTTTTTGAAGAAGAACGCGAACTTACCATGATGCTTATGGTAGATGTTTCGGGCTCCGAAAGCTTTGGTACGCAAAACGCCTTTAAAAAGGATATAGTGACAGAGATTGCCGCTACCATGGCGTTTTCGGCTACAACCAATAACGATAAGATAGGGCTGATACTGTTTTCTGACCAGATAGAGCTTTATATTCCGCCCAAGAAAGGCAAAAGCCACGTGCTGCGCATTATCCGCGAACTGATAGAGTTTCAGCCAAAAAGCAAAAAGACCGATTTATCAATAGCGCTTAAGTTTCTTTCAGGAGTGCAGAAAAAGAAGGCTATTGTATTTTTGATATCTGATTTTATGAGTGCCGACTTTGAGCATACGCTTAAAATTGCCGCTAAAAAGCACGATATTACAGGCGTTAGGGTATATGATCACCGCGAGGAACAAATGCCCGATATAGGCCTTGTAAACATGCTGGATGCCGAGACCGGCGAGACCATACTGGTAAATACCGGCGCTAAGAGCGTACGGGTGCAGTATGAAAAATATTATGCCGAAAGGGTGGCCTATTTTAAGGAAACCTTTAGCCGCTGCGGCGCGGGTACCGTTACTACCCGCACAGACGAATCGTATGTAACCAAATTGCTGGGTTATTTTAAAGCCCGATAAGCAGGGGAATAATATGAAAGTAAAGATTTTAAAAAATATATATGCACTGGTGCTGTTTTTTGCAGCCCTTACTGCTTTTGCACAGCAACCGCAGGTAAAGACCAGTATAGATTCTACCAAGATAAAAGTAGGCTCGCAGGCTAACCTGATCATTAAGGCCAATGTAAAGGTTAAAGACAAGGTTAACTTCCCACAAGGCAAAAACTTTGGGCAGCTTGAGGTGCTGGAATCCTATCCGGTAGATACCGTAAAAGACGGTGCACGCATACAGCTCATCAAAAAATACGGGCTTACCCAATTTGACAGTGGCAGGTATGTTATTCCGCGCCTTCCGGTGGTTATCAACAACAAAACCATCCAGACTGATTCGCTTTATCTTGAAGTGGCTAATATTAAGGTAGATACGCTTAAGCAAAAGCTGTATGATATAAAACCTGTGGCAACCGGCGAAGGCGAGGGCTTTAACCCGATGTGGCTGCTGGTTGGGTTTTTAATTTACTGTGCTGTGGGCATAGGGGTTTGGTGGCTGTTCTTCCGTAAAAAAGGGGCAGCTAAAGAAAAAGCCGCACCGGCCATACAGGTAACCCCAATTGAAAAGGCAACCGCGCAGCTTAAAAACCTGGAAAAGAAAGACCTATTGCAACGCGGCGAAGTTAAGGAGTACTACAGCGAGATGTCTAACATTGCGCGTACCTATATTGAAGAGGCCATACACATCCCGGCCATGGAAAGCACCACAGGAGAACTTATTGAGGCAATGCGCAATGCCGTGCAACGCCGCAGGATGAGCCTTAAGCCCGATACCTTTGCCCAGCTGGAGCAGATATTGCGCAACGCCGACCTTGTTAAGTTTGCCAAGAGCCGCCCGCTGGACTTTGAAATTGCCGAAGACCGTACCCGTATAGAAAAAACTATTGTGGTTATTGACCGCTCCATACCTGAGGAGAAGGAGGAAGATGAAGAACATACGGCACTTTGGCTGGAAGAGCAGCGCAAAAAGAAGGAGAAACAAAAAAAGAGGATTATTATATGGTCTTCTGTAAGTGTTGTTACCATTGCTGTTATAGTGGCTATGGTACTGTGGGGCATTCCGTATATTAAAGATAATTATTTTAGCTACCCTACCAAAGAGCTTGCCGAAGGCGAGTGGGTTAAAAGCGAGTACGGCAACCCCGGTGTGGTGGTAGAAACCCCCCAGGTACTAATGCGCCTTGATAAAGAAACCACGCTGCCTAACGGTACTATGGCGCTGGTTAAAGACATGCAGTCGTTTGCTATGGGCTCTGTAGAAAAGCATTTTTATGTTGAGGTGGCCACGCTATCGTTTAAAGAGCCTAAAGATGTAGACTTTAACGAGTGGGCAGACGGCATCATAAAAACATGGGAGTCTAAAGGGGCTAAAGACATATTGCTTAAATCAGAAGACTTTAAGACCGATAAAGGAGTTACAGGCATGCGCGTATACGGCACCTTGCGTCAGCCGTTGGTGGCAGGGCAGGGCAATGTAGACTGCAAGTATGAGCTGTACCTGTTTAAACAGCAAAGCGGCCTGCAGCAGGTGGTGGTTATTGGCCGCCAGGCCGATGAATATTCCACAAATATTATGGAAAGGATTAAAAAATCAATAGAACTAAGGGTGCAGTAGTATGAAAGATATAACGTTTTTAAATCCCGGTTTCTTTTGGCTTTTTGCGGCGCTTCCGTTTGCCATTGCGTGGTACATCTGGAAACGCAGGCAGCAAACCGCTACCCTTACCATCAGTTCGCTTAACGGGTTTAAGGTAAAGCCTTCGCTGCTGGGCAGGCTCAAGCCGGTGCTTTTTGCCCTGCGCATTTTAGCGCTAAGCTGCATTATTGTGGCTATGGCCCGCCCGCGCACGGTAGACATCAACAGCAAAAACCACAGTACACGCGGTATAGATATTGTTATGGCTATGGATATATCGGGCAGTATGCTGGCCGAAGACCTTAAGCCCAACCGCCTTGAGGCGCTTAAAAAAGTGGCTGCCGAGTTTGTAGATGACCGCCCTAACGACCGTATAGGCCTGGTGGTATATGCTGGTGAAAGCTACACCCGCACCCCCGTTACCAGCGATAAGCAAATTGTAAAAGATGCCATTAAATCGCTTGATAACAAGGGAGAAGATATACTGGCGCCCGGCACCGGTATTGGCGTAGGCCTTGCCACAGCCATAAACCGCCTTAGGGACAGCAAGGCCAAAAGCCGCATCATTATATTGCTTACAGATGGTGTTAACAACACCGGGCAGGTAGATCCGCGCACTGCTGCCGATATTGCTAAAGAATACGGCATTAAAGTATATACAATAGGTATAGGTACAAACGGCAGGGCACGATCGCCGGTGGCTATAGACCGGGCAACGGGTAAATGGGTGTACGAAAATGTTGAGGTTAAGATAGATGAAGAACTGATGAAGGAAATTGCTAAGAAAACCGACGGTACTTATTTTAGGGCTACCAGCAACAGCAAGCTTAAATCTATTTATGGCCAGATAAATAAACTGGAAACCAGCGAGATAAAAGAGCAGAAGTTTTATAATTATAACGAAAAATTCCGCCCGCTTGTGTGGCTGGCCTTTGGGCTGCTGCTGGCCGAGGTGGTGGCACGCAAAACACTGTACAGGAGCTTTATTTAATTATGGACTACGAATTAGACGAATCAAAATATTTATATTTACTGGCAGTGATACCGTTGCTGGTACTACTGTTTTTGGGTAACCTTTGGTGGAAACGCAGAAAGCAACGCCAGTTTGGTAATCCGGACCTGGTAAGAAAGCTGAGTCCGCAAAGCTCGGTATTTAAGCCTGCGCTTAAGCTGGCATTTATTTGCCTGGCGCTTGCGGGTATAATACTGGCCCTGGTTAACCCTAAAACCGGCACACGTACCGAGAAGGTAAAGCGCGAAGGTATTGATATTGTGTTTGCCATAGACGTAAGCCGCAGTATGCTGGCCGAAGACGTGGCCCCAAGCAGGCTGCAGAAAGCCAAGCAAATAGTATCGCAAATAATTAACACCCTGGGTACCGACAGGATAGGTATTGTGGGCTATGCAGGCAGTGCCTACCCGGTATTGCCCATAACTACAGATTATAGTGTGGCCAAGATGTTCCTGGAAAATATGAATACCGAAATGGTGAGCAGCCAGGGTACCGCCATTGCCGATGCCATTTCGCTTTCGGAAACGTATTTTGACGACCCGCAAACGAGCAAGCTTATTATATTGGTATCTGATGGTGAAGACCACGGGCAGGATAGTGAGGCAGCTGCTGAAGAGGCTAAGAAGAAAGGCATAAAAATGATAACCGTAGGGGTGGGCACGCAAAAGGGCGGGCCGATTCCGCTAAGGGAAAACGGTAAGATAAAAGGCTACAAAAAAGACGGCGACGGGCAAACGGTGGTTACAAAACTATACCCGGATGCCCTGAAAACACTGGCCGAACGCACTAATGGCGGTTATATTTACGGCAGCAGCACCCGTGCCGTATCTGATTATGTGCAGAAATCGCTGGGGAATGTAAAAAAGACCGAGTTTGAAACCAAAGATATCACAATGTATGAATCGCAGTTTCAGTGGTTTTTAGGCGGAGCGCTTTTACTGCTGTTCCTGGATATATTTTTGCTGGAACGCAAAACCAGCTGGATAACGAAACTTAACCTGTTTAACGAAAAAGAAAAATGAGAAAATCAGTAACATTTGCCCTGCTGCTGTGCGCCGGGCTGGGCTTTTCGCAGGAAAAAGAAAAAGTAACGGATAAAAAAGAAAAACCGGTTGATGTAAACCTGCCTATGGGCAATATGCAGTTTAACCAGAAAAAATATGCCGATGCGGAGGCCAACTACCGCATTTCTCAAAGTAAATCGCCCGAGAAGGCAGCGGCAGCCTACAACCTGGGCAATGCCATTTACAGGCAAAAACAGTCGGCAGAAGCTAAGGCAGCCTATGCTAAAGCTATTGAAAATGCTAAAGATGATAAAAAGCAAAAGCACATGGCCTACCACAACCTGGGTAATGTTTTAATGGGCGAAAAAAATTATCAGGGGGCGGTAGATGCCTATAAAAACGCACTGCGCAATAACCCTAATGATGAGCAAACGCGTTATAACTATGCATTGGCTAAAGACATGCTTAAAAATAACCCGCCGCCTCCGCCAAAGAAAAATTCGCCACCGCCACCGCCTAAGCCCGACCCAAAAAGCCAGCAGCCTAACAAAGGCGGCGGTCAGGGCGATGATAAGCAAAAAAACCAGGGCAACCAGGGCCAGAACCCCAACCCTCAGGATAAGGGCGATGACCAAAATAAAAATAAAGGCAAAGGCGATAACAAAGATAAAAATGACGACCCCGGCGATAATAAAAATAAAAGCCAGGGCAATAACGATAAGAACAAGGGCGGCGAGCCTGAGGCAACCGGCACAAACCCTAACAAGGAGCGCATGAAAAATATGCTGGATGCCATGAATAACGAAGAGAAAAAGGTTCAGGACAAGATGAACGCCAAACGTGTTAAGGCACAACCAAAAAAACAGGAAAAAGACTGGTAGC
>Ga0265780_10011139_pt1 | contig 10660 bp, 7 predicted proteins | sample P1T30metagenome_FD_192432 | JGI IMG/M metagenome (GOLD analysis project Ga0265780, IMG submission 192432) | Plant litter microbial communities from East Loma Ridge, Irvine, California - P1 T30 | ecosystem: Environmental > Terrestrial > Plant litter > Unclassified | place: USA: California... | reverse complement strand
GTTCTCGTTCCAGGTGTCGACAATGCCGTTGAGGCTGTCTGGCACCGAATTGAGGAAGCACGAGATCGGCAGGCCACGGCCCGTGCCGCCGTTCGATAGTACCGGCGTCGCGGGCATGAACCACAATTGCGAGATGTAATCGTACAGCCGCTGGGCATGGCCGGCATCGTCGGCATACGCCGAGGCGACCCGCACGAACAGATCCTGGAAGCGTTCGCCCGGCAGCAGGTAGCGGTCGGTCAGCGTATCCTTGCCGAAATCGGTGAGCAAGCCGTCACGCGAATGATCAACCTCCACGGGGTAGAGTTGCGGCTTCACCGCCTTGGAATCGCCGCGTTCTGCCAGCTTGCGGTCGGCACCATTGGCGTCGGGCCGGGTCGCTTCGATCGTGTCGGTCGCCATCGTTGCGCTCACTTCCTGGGTGTCCCTGAAATCCATCGGCCTCGCCCCTGTTCAACCTGTTGTAACGGAACCGTGTTCGCGGTCCGTTCCGAATCGGGGCCATGCCCCATGCTATCATTCCGGGCGCCTCCCCGGTGAGAACAAAATGAGGCTATCGCTGCCCCGGCAGCGCTGTCGAACATCCCCACCATATGGGCACGAATGCGTCGCTCTACCAGCTCTAGGGTTCGCCCCCGACCCTTACCCCTACAGATTGTGCCGGATCGCCGTGAACCGCAAGACGGTAAATGGCAGGGCAGGGACTCCGTTCGTCGCGATTTTGCCAAGAGGTGCGGCAGGATCAAGACGCCCGCACGTCGCGACGCGTGGACTTGCGCGGGGTCTGCGAAACGCAAGAGAACGGATCGGGAATTCCACAGAAATTTCTTTTGTGAATGTCGCCACTACCAGATGTCGTGTGCGGCGATCCGGTCGTTCCGGGCGGTCGCCAGATCTGCCGGATTCGGCGGACGAGGCAGTCAGCCTGCCTTGCGGGCCGGCTGCGCAACGGCTGCAGAGGCCAGCCGCTCCATGTTGAAGGGCCGTTCGAATTCCAGCCCGGCGCGCCCTTCTGCTGCCCAGCGCAGTTTTGCCGGGAACATCTCATCTTCGATCAACTCGATCTGCACGTCCATGCCAACCACTTCGCCGTCGATTTCGATGCCGTCGATCATCGCGCCGGTAGGGGACATGTTGCGGATGCGAATCTCGCCTAATGTCTCGCCGACCTGAAGCTGCGCGGTGCGGATCATCGCATGGCGGACAGCGCGGCTCTTGCGATAGCCGGAGGCGAGTGCCTTGCCGCCCTGCGCAGCCAGCTGTATCCGGACCTCCGTCGATCGCGCCGCCTTGCCATACACCCAGCCCTGAATGTGGCTGCACCCGAGGCTGCGGATCAGATCGATCTCGTCGTGCGTCTCGACGCCCTCTGCGGTGGTCTCCATGCCGAGTGCATCGGCGAGCGTGACGATCGCGCGGATGATCGCGGCGTTGCGGTTACCGGTGATCGCGGCGCCGCGCACGAAGCTCTGGTCGATCTTGATCTTGTCGAACGGCGCCTTCTTCAGATAGCCGAGCGAGGAATAGCCCGTACCGAAATCGTCGAGCGCGAGCCGCACGCCGATCGCCTTCAGCGTGCGGAACATCTGTTCGGAAGAGGTCGTCTCGTTGAGGAACACACCCTCGGTGATCTCCAGTTCCAGCCGCCCCGGCGCGATGCCGGATTTGGCAAGTGCCGAGGTTACGACCGCAGGCAGCGCCGGGTTGGCGAACTGGATCGGCGAAACGTTGACCGCGACCCGCACGTCAGTTGGCCATGCGGCTGCCTCCATGCAGGCTGTGCGCAACACCCATTCGCCGATCGCCTCGATAAGCCCGCAATCTTCCGCAACCGGCACGAATTCGGTCGGCGAAATCAGCCCGCGCGTCGGGTGTTCCCAGCGTAACAGCGCCTCATAGCCGACGATACGTTCACTCGCGGTGCTGACGACCGGCTGATAAGCGACGTGGAACTGGTTGCCGGCAAGCGCGTGACGCAGATCGTCCTCGATCTGCTTGCGGCTGCGGGCACCGTCGAGCATCGCAGTCTTGAAGAAACGGTGGATGCCACGCCCGTCCCCCTTGGCGCCATACAAAGCCAGATCGGCGTTGCGCACGAGCGTTTCGCTGTCTCCGCCATCCTCCGGCGCAAGCGCGATACCGATCGAACAGCCGATCGCAATTGACGATCCGTCGATCGAATATGGTTGCGACAACGATTCGATCACCAGCCGCGCGATCGCGCTGAGCTTTTCGCGGTCCGTCTCGCCCGGCAGCACGACCTGGAATTCGTCGCCGCCGAGCCGTCCGACCAGGCCGCTGTCGCCGATCGCGCGCACCAGCCGCTGCGCGACCTGCTTCAGCAAGGCGTCGCCCGTCTGGTGGCCGAGCGTATCGTTGACCGCCTTGAACCGGTCGAGATCGAGCAAGAACAGCGCAGTGCCGCGTGCTCCGTTCGCCTGTGCGAGCGTCTGATCAAGCCACTGCCGCATACGCTGGCGATTGGCGAGCCCGGTAAGGCTGTCGAACAGCGCCAGTCGCGCGATCTCCGCGTCGGCGCGACGACGCTCGGTAAGGTCGCTGCCATTGCCGATAAAGCCGAGAAAGGTGCCGTCTGCGTCGCTGATCGGCCGCCCCGACATCGACCACCAGCGATCGAGCTTGCCCGGCACGGCGGGCCGCACCGAGTAATTGGAGAAAGCGGTACGCGAGGAGAGATGAAAGGCGATGGTCCGTTCGGTCTCGCCGGCGTTGGTGTCGACGCGGAACAACGCGGTTGCAGCCGCACCAACCGCGGGCAAATTGACGGTGTCGAGTTCGGCGGCGACCTTGGCCGAGAGATAGGCGATGTTGCCCTCGGCGTCGGTCTGCCAGAACCAGCCGGTGCCCTGCTCCTCGAACTCGCGCACCAGCCGCGCAGCGATCTGATCGGCGGTGGCGTCGGTGAGCGCGGCGGGCCGCCGGCGCCGCGCGGCTAGGAACCACCATGCCACTATGCTGAGAAACGCGAGCGCTGCGCCGGCGATCAGCCAGTGGCGGCTCTCCACCGCTGCCCCGCTCGCGGCTGCGACGCACAGGCAGAGCGCTGTGGTTCTGATCGGGCTGAGCGGTGGAAGCATGCGCGAACCCTATCGCCCGATCCTTGCCAATACCTTTCGCTGTATTACCGAAATCACCAGTTCGGGAGCAAATCCGTGATGACCGAAACATTCACCATCATTTGACAAATGGCGCGCGTTGCGACGGCCGGAGGCCGGCCCTTTCCCTCCTCGCGGTAACTGGTCTAGTGCGGACCGGTCCTTCTCTCCAGCGAGCAGCCATGACCACCATCATCCGCGAAGCCGACCTGATCGAGAGCGTTGCCGATGCGCTCCAGTTCATCTCTTTCTATCACCCGATGGATTACATCCGCGCACTCGGCGATGCGTATGAGGCCGAGCAAGGCCCGGCGGCGAAGGACGCGATCGCGCAGATCCTTACCAATTCGCGGATGTGCGCGGAGGGGCACCGGCCGATCTGTCAGGACACCGGCATCGTCAACGTGTTCGTGAAATGGGGCATGGACTGCCGCTTCGACGACACCTCGCGCCCACTTCAGGACATCGTCGATGAAGGCGTGCGGCGGGCGTATCTCAACCCGGAGAACAAGCTGCGTGCCTCGGTGCTCGCCGATCCCGCCTTCACGCGCCGCAACACCAAGGACAACACGCCTTGCGTGCTCCACGTCGAGATGGTGCCCGGCAGCCGCGTCTCGGTCGATGTCGCGGCCAAGGGCGGCGGCAGCGAGAACAAGTCCAAGTTCAAGATGATGAACCCGAGCGACTCGATCGTCGACTGGGTGCTAGAGATGCTGCCGCAGATGGGTGCCGGTTGGTGCCCGCCCGGTATGCTCGGCATCGGCATCGGCGGCACCGCCGAACATTGCGTGCTGCTCGCCAAACAGGCGCTGATGGAGCCGATCGACATGGGGCCACTGAAGGCACGCGGGGCCAGGACCGACATCGAGGCGCTGCGCATCGAGATTTTCGATAAGGTCAATGCGCTCGGCATCGGCGCGCAAGGGCTGGGCGGTCTGTCGACCATCCTCGATGTCAAGATCCTCGATGCGCCGTGCCATGCGGCGGGCAAGCCGGTCGCTATGATCCCGAACTGCGCCGCGACCCGCCACGCGCACTTCACGCTCGACGGCTCCGGCCCGGCGTTCCTGGAGACGCCGAAGCTCGACGAATGGCCCAAGGTCGACTGGAAACCCGACGCCGCCGCGATCCGCGTTGATCTCGACACGCTTACGCCCGAGGACGTGAAGGGCTGGAAGCAGGGCGACCGGCTGCTCCTCAACGGCAAGATGCTGACCGGCCGCGACGCCGCGCACAAGCGCATCAAGGACATGCTCGACGCCGGTCAGCCGCTGCCGGTCGAGTTCAAGGGCCGGGTGATCTACTATGTCGGTCCGGTCGATCCGGTCGGCGAGGAAGTCGTCGGTCCGGCCGGCCCGACAACGGCGACGCGGATGGACAAGTTCACCCGCATGATGCTTGATCAGGGCCTGCTCGCGATGGTCGGTAAGGCCGAGCGTGGCCCGGCGGCAACGCAGGCGATCGCGGAGGCGCAAAGCGCCTATCTGATGGCGGTGGGCGGCGCTGCGTACCTTGTGGCGCGTGCGATCAAGGGTTCGACCGTGGTGGGCTTTGCCGACCTCGGCATGGAGGCGATATACGAGTTCGAGGTGCAGGACTTCCCCGTCACCGTCGCGGTGGATTCGTCTGGTGCCAACGTCCACCAGCTGGCGCCGCTTGTCTGGAAAGAGAAGATCGCCCGCGAACACCTGCTGGCGTGATCGCCTCCATATGGCTCCCCGCCACGCTTGCCGCCGGCGCGATGCAGGCGTGGCGGACGGCGGTGCAGCGCCGCGCGGCGCGTGACCTGTCGATCAACGCCGCCGGGCTGGTGCGGTACCTCTACGGTCTGCCGTTCGCGATTGCGATGCTGCTCGGCTATCATGCGTTGGCGGCGCCGGGGGCTTGGCCGGCCTTGGGCGGGCAGTTCTGGCTGTTCTGCCTCGTCGGCGCGATTGGACAGATCGTCGCGACCAACTTGTTGCTGATGGCATTTGGCGAGCGCAATTTCGTCGTCGGTACCGCCTATTCCAAGACCGAGGCGGTGCAGGCGGCGATCTTTTCGGCCGTGCTGCTTCACGATCGTCTCAGCCTGCTCACCTGGGCGGGTGTCGCGCTGGGCGTGGTGGGGGTGATGGTGCTGGCGACCGGCGGGCGGCGAATGGGGCTGCTCGGGTTCGTGGCCGCGCTTGGCGACCCGGCGGCCCGCTATGGCATCGCTTCGGGCACGGTCTTCGCGCTGGCGGTGATCGCGATCCGGCGTACCACGTTCGAGGTTGCGACGGCCGATCATATCCTAGCCGCGCTGGTGACTCTGGTCGCGACCGTTGCGGTTCAGACGGTTTTGCAAGGTGGCTACGTGTTGCTACGTGAGCCTGGCGAGATGCTGCGCGTAGGCAAAAGCTGGCGCGTGTCGGGGCAGGTGGGGCTGTTGTCGTCGGTTGGATCGGCCTGCTGGTTCACCGGCTTCGCAAGCGCGCCCGTCGCGCTGGTGCGGATCGTCGGACAAATCGAAGTCGCCTTCACCATGGGCTTCGCGCACTTCTATCTTGGCGAGCGGATGGCGCGAAGCGAGGTGGCCGGGCTGCTGATCGTGGCGCTGGGCGTGGTGCTCGCGCTGGCGGGCGCGCGGTGAGGCTTGCGCGGCGGTGACGTAGCGGCCAAGTATCTCGGATGCGGCTATTTCGTCTGTTCGTGGCGGTGATCCTGTGGATCGTCGTCGCCCTGTGCCTCGCGATTACCGTCGAGCCGCGCTTCCTCGATGCGCGGTATTATCGCGGGGGTGCGAGCGCGCATTTCGACGGAGCGCGCTTCGCCAACCCAGATGGCGACGACACCTTCGCGCCGACCACCGGGACCGGTGGCAAGCCCGGCCCGGCGCCCGGCGTCGGCATGATGGTGCGCTTCCTCACCGGGCGGGACGGTCGGCCTGTCTGGCCCGATCATGTCGCCGTTCACCGCATCGCGCCGCCGGCGCGGGTGGCGGGCGCGGCGATGGTCGCGACGTGGGTCGGCCATGCGACGGTGCTGGTGCAGACGCAGGGGCTCAACATTCTGACCGATCCGGTCTGGTCGCAGCGGGCAGGGCCGCTCGGCTTCGGGCCGGAGCGCGTGGCGGAGCCAGGCATCGCGTTCGCGCAACTGCCCAAGATCGACGTGGTGCTGATCAGCCACGACCATTACGACCATATGGATCTCGCCACGCTGAAGCGGTTGTGGGATCGCGACAAGCCGCTGATCGTCACCAGCCTCGGCAATGACAGCGTGATCGGGCAGGTCGGCGTGCCGGCCACCGCGCGGGACTGGGGCGGGCGCGTCGGCGTCCGGCCGGGCGTGGACGTGATCGTGACGCGCAACCACCACTGGGGCAGCCGCTGGTTCGCCGATCGCAACCGGGCCTTGTGGTCAAGCTTCGTGGTGACGCTGCCGGGCGGCAACCTGTTCTTTGCGGGCGATACCGGCGCGGGCGATCTGCGCTGGGCGGATGAGGCGGCACGGTACGGCCCGGTGCGGCTCGCGCTGATCCCGATTGGTGCGTTCCGCTTCTCCGCCGGGCAGATGGCGGCGGGCAGCCATATCGGACCGATCGACGCGGTGGAGGCGTATCGCCGACTGGGCGCGTCGAGCGGGATCGGCATTCATTGGGGCACGTTCCGCCTGTCGTATGAAGCGTATGATACGCCACCACGCCTGCTGGCGGCGGTGCAGGCCTGTCGCGGGCTGCACGGCTTCGGCACGGTCGCGCTGGGCCGGCCGACCCCGATCGCGCCTTACGCCCGACCGGCTACGAGCGGCGTTTCGCCAGCGGCGGCGAATGCGTGCCTCGCCGGGCCGTCGGTGCGCGATCTGCCCTGACGCGATCTCCGTCTTCACGACGGCTCGATCGTCGGCAGGTGCCAGAAAAGGAACGTGGCGCGTCGGCTCCCGACGCGCCACGCAGGTAACGCTTTCGTCGTCCCGGACCTGATCGCGGATCGGGCCGGGTTACGACGCGGTGTTACCGATAACGCCAGCCGCCCTCGCGGCGGTCGCGATGCTGCCAGTAGCGATGGCCGTCCCAATAGCCGCGACCTTGGTAGAAGCGATCGACGACGAGCACGTCGCGCCTGCCCACGCCCGGCCCGCCGCGATTGGGGCGGCAATGGCCGTAGTCGCCGCGATGCCCGCCCCGGCCACAGCCTTCGCGCGCATCCGCAGCCGATACTGCCGTGAGTGCAACGCCGATCGCCAACGTTGCGGTAAGAAGTTTACGCATACAGACCTCCTCTTTTCGAAGACCAGTGTAACGCGGGCGAAACGGTCTCGTTCCCGCCGCCGCGCAACGGTCTGTCGCATCACGGCCGGCGGTGCGCGGTAGCCCCCGCCGGGCCCTGCTCATCGCCGCGGCAGGCACCGGTGCGCTTGCCGTCGATGGTGATCGTCATCTTCTGGCCGGTCGCGCCGGGCGCCCCTTGCGGCTCCACATTGGCGTGCATGTCGAAATGATAGCGTTCGGGCGTGTATTCGCCCGCCATGGTCGCGCGCATGACGCCGACCGGGTTCTTGCAGGTCATTGCCGCGTCGATCTTGCCACCGCGCAGCGTGAAATGCTCGTAGGTGCAATCCTTGGCCTGCGCGCCGGTGAAGAAGCCGCGATTGTTCTTCACGTCCTCGGGCGTGACGCAACTGGCGAAGGGATGCGGCTCGCTCATCCGCGCGGTGACCTGCCGCTGAACCTCGGGGGGCAGGCCGCTCATCTGCATGTCGTGCATCGTCATGGTGCCTTCCCATCGGCCCGGCCTGACGATCGCCTTGTCTCCGGTCGCGGCGGAAACCTTGGCCTGCACCTCGGCGACGCTGGCGTTGGTCGCCTTGACGGTCGGCTGCGACGATCCGCACGCGGCGAGCGGAACGATCACAACGGCGGTAAACAGCAGGCGCATCATCGCTTCCCCTTTGGTCCCGCCTTGGCGCGGTTTGTTTGGTACAACCGTTCCCGCTTTGTTGCGGCGAGACGTTCTACAACCCATATTGCCGGCCATGGCAATTCAGATTCGCACGACGCTGGACGAACCCGAGACCGGACAAGCCTTCGTTCCGCACCGCCCGGCGCGCCCGCCCAAGGCGGAGGGTGGCAAGCCGTTCAAGCTGGTGTCCGAATATACCGCGGCCGGCGACCAGCCCGCCGCGATCGCCGAACTGGTCGAACAGACGCGCGGCGGCGAGCGCGATCAGGTGCTGCTCGGCGTGACGGGATCGGGCAAGACCTTCACCATGGCCAAGGTGATCGAGGCGGTGCAGCGCCCGGCGCTGATCCTCGCCCCCAACAAGATCCTCGCCGCGCAGTTGTACGGCGAGTTCAAGTCGTTTTTCCCGGACAACGCGGTCGAGTATTTCGTCAGTTACTACGATTACTATCAGCCCGAGGCGTATGTCGCCCGGTCGGACACGTACATCGAGAAGGAAAGCTCGACCAACGAGGCGATCGACCGGATGCGCCACTCGGCGACCCGATCGCTTCTGGAGCGGGACGACGTCATCATCGTCGCGTCGGTTTCCTGCTTGTACGGTATCGGTTCGGTCGAGACCTATTCGGCGATGATCTTCGATCTGAAGAAGGGCCAGGTGGTCGACCAGCGCGAGATCGTGCGCAAGCTGGTCGCGCTGCAATACAAGCGCAACGATGCCGCTTTCTCGCGCGGCAACTTCCGCGTGAAGGGCGACAACCTCGAGATTTTCCCGTCGCATTACGAGGACACCGCCTGGCGCATCTCGTTCTTCGGGAACGACATCGAGGAGATTACCGAATTCGATCCGCTCACCGGCAAGAAGGTGGCGAATCTCAATTCGGTGCGCATCTACGCCAATTCGCACTACGTCACGCCGGGACCGACGCTGAAGCAGGCGACCGAGGCGATCAAGCATGAGCTGGCCGAGCGGCTCAAGGAGCTGATCCCCGAGGGCAAGCTGCTGGAGGCGCAGCGGCTGGAGCAGCGCACCAACTTCGATCTCGAGATGATCGCCGCGACCGGATCGTGCGCGGGCATCGAGAATTACTCGCGCTTCCTCACCGGGCGCATGCCGGGCGAGCCACCCCCCACGCTTTTCGAATATCTCCCCGACAATTCGCTGCTGTTCGTGGACGAAAGCCACCAGACGATCGGGCAGATCAACGGCATGTCGCGCGGCGATCACCGCCGCAAGCTGACGCTCGCCGAATACGGCTTCCGCCTGCCGAGCGCGATCGACAACCGGCCGCTGCGCTTCAACGAGTGGGAGGCGATGCGCCCGCAGACCACCTATGTCTCGGCGACGCCCGGCACCTGGGAGATGGAGCAGACCGGCGGCGTGTTCGTCGAACAGGTGATCCGCCCGACCGGGCTGATCGACCCGCCGGTCGAGATCAAGCCGGTCGAGGAGCAGGTGCAGGACTGCATCGTCGAATGCCGCAAGACCGCCGATCAGGGCTATCGCACGCTCGTCACCACGCTGACCAAGCGCATGGCGGAGGATCTCACCGAGTTCATGCACGAGGCGGGCTTGAAGGTCCGCTACATGCACTCCGACGTCGAGACGCTGGAACGTATCGAACTGATCCGCGACCTGCGGCTCGGCGTGTACGACGTGCTGGTCGGCATCAACCTGCTGCGCGAGGGGCTCGACATCCCGGAGTGCGGGCTGGTGTGCATCATGGACGCCGACAAGGAAGGGTTCCTGCGCTCCGAAACCTCGCTGATCCAGACGATCGGCCGCGCCGCGCGCAACGTCGATGGCCGCGTGATCCTCTACGCCGATCGCATCACCGGCAGCATGGAACGCGCGCTCAACGAAACCGACCGCCGCCGCGAGAAGCAGCATGCGTATAATCTCGAACACGGCATCACGCCGTTCACGATCAAGCGCAACATCGGCGACATCATCCAGGACGTGTCCCAGCGCGACCAGGTCACGGTCGAAATCGATGAGGACCGCCCGCACATGGTCGGCCACAACCTGCGTGCGTATATCGAGGAGCTGGAGAAGAAGATGCGCACTGCCGCCGCCGACCTCGAATTCGAAGAGGCCGGCCGCCTGCGCGATGAGATCCGCTCGCTCGAAGCGGAGGAATTGGGCTTGCCCGGTGCGGAGCGCTCGGTCGCGCCGCTGATGGGACGCTCGAACGAAGGCAAGCCGGGCACGCGCAAGACCCGCTACGGCAAGAGCCAGAAGATGCGCGGTGGCTTGCCGGGGGCGAGCAGAAGGGCGCGGTGATGGCAGTCAGTCGCCGCGTGGTTTCCATGTGGCGACCCGCCAGACGTACAGCACCGCCACCGCTACCATGATCGCGACGCTGGCCGGGCCGAACCACGTCTCCAGTATCCGGAAGCGCGCGCCGAGGTACCAGCCCGCCCACGCCAGCAGCGTGTTCCAGATCGCCGCGCCTGCGGTTGTCCACACCAGGAACTTCCAGCGTGGCATCCGCGCCATGCCGGCTGGCAGCGAGACAATGGTGCGGAACGCGGGCATGAAGCGGAACACGAAAACCACCCATTCGCCATGACGCTCAAAGAAGGCGTGGATGCGCTCTACATCGCGCCACTCGATCA
>Ga0265780_10011138_pt1 | contig 10660 bp, 7 predicted proteins | sample P1T30metagenome_FD_192432 | JGI IMG/M metagenome (GOLD analysis project Ga0265780, IMG submission 192432) | Plant litter microbial communities from East Loma Ridge, Irvine, California - P1 T30 | ecosystem: Environmental > Terrestrial > Plant litter > Unclassified | place: USA: California... | reverse complement strand
CGCTGGTCACGAGATATCAGAAACTGGAATCTAGAAGGCCAGGTCTGGCTTAATCCGGAACGGATTCAGCCTGAAGAATTAAAGCAAGCCGCATGAGGTGACGCGACAACTACGTTGACAAACACCGCTGACAACGGCATATACGAGTGTGAGGCAGACGTCGGCGGGGTATTACGCGTACGGGACTTGTTCTTGAGAGTCAGGGAGAGACTGGCTCGTCGAACGTCGGCGCTTCGACAGCCAGTCGCGCAATGCGCTCGTAAAGCGTTAGCTTGAATTCGTCGCGGTCGGCCGAATAGTGGCAGCGACGGTGGCAGTTCGGGCACAGGGCGACTGCGTTTGCCGTCGTGTCCGAGCCGTGGCTGGACAAGGGCATGACGTGATGGACTTCCAGGAAGGGCAGGCCGTCCGTTCCCTTGAACGGAGCGGGGGCGGCGCAGCCTTCGCAGTGGCCGTTTGCTGCTTGCAGAACCCATGCCTTGATTGCTGGATCGCGGACGTAGGTCGTGATCGTGCTGGTGACGGTGGTGGGGTTTGCCGATCCTTTGGGTAGCGTGCCAAGCTGGCGCTGCCTGAGATCCGAGACCCGCGCCGCCAGGATCGTTGCATCCGAAGTCGGAACATAGGCTTCGAGCGATTCGATACCCTGCATGCTTAGCAGAGCAATCATCCTTGGCTTAATTGAAGAGCCGATATTGGCCCTTGGAAGATAGCCGGCGATGTACGGCATCTTCAGTTCGTACAACAGCGCAGAGATGTTATGCATCCGAAGTTCGACTGAGCCCCTCGATCTATTCGAAAGTGGCCCTGCCCGAAGTTCCCGATTTGCCGCAGCTTTATTGAAGGCGATGCCTTGCAACTCCGCGTGCAGCATCGTTAGGTAGGCTTTGAGCGCGGCGGTCAGCTCTTCATCGCTCCAAGCGTCGGTGGTTGCAGGTGGTAGATTGAATTCAGACATGAACTGGAAGGCATTTCTATCCTCTCAGTTTAGTTCTTGTTCAATATCTTCTCAATAATATTCGAGCGGTCGATCCACGGTGTATGCAAACAGACAGTCCCTTAGATATCTTTCGACCTGGCAACGCCCGTTTGATACGATCACGGGATGAAAGACTTCTCATCAAATACTGCTGCCTCTCCGAGGATTCGTAATCGCCAAAATCTGGCGCTTGTGCTGCTGGTTGTCACCGGCGTCATCAATTACCTCGACCGCGCCACGCTTGCCGTCGCTAACGAATTTATCCGCGCTGACCTTGGTCTCTCGCTCGGCCAGATGGGCCTGCTGCTGTCTGCCTTCTCATGGAGCTATGCGCTATGCCAGCTCCCTGTCGGCGCCTTGGTCGACAAGATCGGACCGCGCTGGTTGCTGGGCATGGGCTTGGTTGTCTGGTCGCTTGCTCAGGCTGCCGGTGGGCTGGTATCGACTTTCGGCTGGTTCGTCCTCGCGCGCATCGTGCTCGGGATCGGCGAAGCGCCGCAGTTCCCGGCAGCAGCACGGGTCGTGAGCAACTGGTTCCCCTTGCGCGCACGCGGCACGCCGACCGGCGTCTACAACTCGGCTTCGCCTCTGGGCTTCGCGCTCGCGCCCTTGTGCCTGTCACCCCTGATCGCTGCGACCAGCTGGCACTGGGCGTTCTTCGTCACCGGCGCCCTGGGCCTCGTCGCAGCCGTCGTTTGGGTTGCCCTCTACCGCGATCCGGTGCGCGAGCAACTGACTGAGGCAGAGCGCGCCTACCTGGACGAAGGCCAGACCATGGAAGCTGCGCCGGAAGCCGGCTTTGCCGCATGGCGCGCGCTGTTCCGCCAGCGCGCCACCTGGGGCATGCTGCTCGGCTTCTTCGGTTCGGTCTACTTGAACTGGGTCTTCCTCACCTGGCTGCCGGGCTATTTGCGGACGGAGCGTCACATGGACGTGGCCTACGTCGGCGTGGCGGCGACGATTCCCTTCGTGTGCGGCTTTGCCGGCGCCCTGGTAGCGGGCTGGGCATCGGACAAGATCACCAGCCGTGCGAAGTCGACCGTCTTGGGCCGCCGCACTGCGGTTGTGCTGGCCATGCTGGGCATGGTGGCGTTCACGATTCCTGCCGCGCTCGTCGAAAGCAATACCGCAGCCATTGCCTGCATCTCCGTAGTCATCTTTCTCGCCAATGCCGCATCGGCCTGTTCGTGGTCGCTGGTGACGGCAGTGGCGCCGCGCAGCCGCGTGGCTTCTCTCGGTGCGATCCAGAATTTCGGCGGTTTCATCGGCAGTGCGCTGGCGCCCATCTTCACTGGCTATATCGCACAGAGCTATTCCTTTGTTCCAGCCTTGCTGACCGGCGCCGGCATCGCTTTCCTGAGCGCGATGTCGTACCACTTCCTGGTCATCAAACCTATCCCTGAACAGGATTGATCATTGAAGGAGCGTGTAGTGCGGGTCATAAAACAGCAATCTTCATGAGCCTGTACCTCGGCGTAGATCCAACGATCGCTCCAGAAACGAAGCTCCCGGCTGCTGTCGCGAAGTACGTAGAGGACTCGAGAATTGCGACCAATTTCGCGTGAGTTCCTAGATCTATCCACGCGGCAGCAGATGAAAGGAGTGCAGTGTGAAATCCGTAAGCTGGGTACCGGTTAAGGACAAAAATTTCGTGAACTTAAAACGCAAATGTGTAGGCAATTTGGCAGTCTTGAAACGTTTGGTCACCTTCTGCGACTGGATAGAACCGGCACTAAGACAGAATTCGAAGAGCCGCCTTCTGTCAGGCTGTACGTGAATAGTCGTCAACACCAAGCGGCATATTCTGCCAGGCGCAAACGCACTACCTCTTCAGCAAAATACGCGCCTGTTCGTTCTGCGTGTAGGCGGCCGCTGCATCCTCCACTTTGCAGGAAAAGCTTCTTGCGATCTCGTCCAAGTTTAAATCCTCCTCCAACAAGATCTGGTCTGCTTTTGCAATTAGCGTAGCTATAGGAATACTGCCCGCATGGCCGCGTTGATGCGCCTTACGCAACTTCGGAAAATCGTGCAGTATGACCTTGAGCTCGGCCTCGCCAAATCCGTACATGCGTAGAATGGCAGCGTCGATGAGCGCACGCAGGAGCGAGCGTTGTCCGAGCCACTTAAGCGTATCGCTTTCTTGCTTGACGGGCTTGGACAGCATGCGTACCGCCTTAATAACTAGTACCTGGACAGCACTATGCACATCCCTTGTGGGTAAGGGAATATTCTGCCAATAGAAATGATTCACGGTCGTAGACACGAAACGCCGCATGATCCAATCAACTACAAGCGAATTCGCCAGCGCCAGCCAAAGCAGTTCGTCCTCGGGGCCGCCATTGCTTAGCCGTAGGATCGGCACCTTGTTGCCACAGACGCAGTTTGGCGGCAGTAGCGAAGCCAGCAAGGTGCGCTCATTGGCGTGACCACTGATCTCGCAATAGCCTACGCGTTCAACTCCGGACCAGCCACGCTTGACTGCATAGTCCTTCGGGACGAGGTAATGCGGCATAATTCTGCGTTCTTCGATCGATGGGACCTTCCAGGCCGCGCCCCGTCCCTGGCCCGACAGGTAGACCTTTGCCATTGGGTCATATTGATGCACCATGCGGCCCTCGTAGAGGGGCAAAAGTGCAGTACCAAGTTCGGGCGCTCGCCAGCATCCATCGGTGTCCGCTACATATCCTTCTTGCAGCGCCTGGGTAACGGAAATAAAGGCATCGGCGTCGTTGGTCATGTCCAACTCGCGCTTGAAACTAAACTGCCAGCTGCTACCCTCCTGGCCTGCCGTCGGATAGCGCCGGAATGCGCGCCACAAAATGTCTCGTTCGGCTGCTGAACGCACCTCTGGAACTAACAAGTGCGGACCACCCACAGCGGCCAGGAAATTGAGGTTGAGTTCCACCGACTCTGTATCATCGTGGCCGATGTTTAGTTTCGAAAAGGTGGCTTTTCCGATACCGCCAGGCGTTCCCTTATCGAACAGCACGGTGCAGAAGCGGTACATCGCATGAATATCGAACAGCTTATTTCGGTTTAGGTATTCCACCAGCTGGATGACGTTGCCGCGCTCTCGCAGCAGGCGGCGTAGTTCGGCCGAGCCCTGGGCACGCAACACGCCAGACGGCAGTAGTAATGCTGCGACGCCGTTATCGGCGAGCAGGGCCAGTGAGCGCTCTACGAAGTATTTATAAAGATCGGTATCTCCCGAAGAACTCTGATTTAGTTCATATTCGGATGACTCACGCAAGGTACGGGACAGCTCGACCGTCGTGGCGGTATAGCGTTGCCACGGACCGTTGACCAGATCGGCAAGGTGTTCTTCGAGATAGCGACCCAGTTCGGTGCCCTGATAGAGTCGCACGCGCTTGTCCATGTGTTCGAAAAACTCGTGGCGCAGCGGTCGCAGCTTGCTCCACGGTGGGTTGGTGACCACTGCACTGAAACCGGCAGGGAAGGCCGATGGGAACCATTCGCGCCAGCTTGCGAGAGGTGCACTGATGGAATCTGCTACGTGCAAATGGTGGTCGAGCTGTTGCGGATTCCAGTCTGGCAGGTTAACCTCTGCCCTTAGCAAAGCGCGGGTGGTTGCTACCGCAACAGGGTCGATGTCGGTCCCAAAGACGCATTGTCCGGCCAGTTGTGCTCGGATCTCAGCCGAGGTCATGCCCTGGAAGCCGCGGCGCTGTGCCAGCAACTGTGCCCCGATGCGCACGACCGCGAGCAGAAAAGCGCCGCAACCGACGGCCGGATCGAGAATTGTTATGCCGGCGAGCTGCTCGGGTTCGTCGACCCTGGCTAGCACGCGCTCGAGTGTCGGATGCACGAGTGCTTCCGCCAGCGCCGACGAGGTGAAATAGATGCCCTTGCTGCGTCGCTCCGACGAGCTTTCCAGCTCGAACCTGCCGTCGCTGCCCAGCTCCACCCGCATGCCGCGGATAGTTTCGAAAGCCGTGCCAAGCTGCGCCGCCATGCTGCATGCTTCATCGATATGCGCTAGGGCCTCATTCAGTTCGCCATCTAGCTGGATAGAGTGTCCATCGGCAGTATGTGCATGTTGCGTCCCAAGGCGCCGCCAAGCTGCGGCAAGTGTGGCATCCATTGTTTTCGCGACCGCGGCCTCGTACAGATCATCCGACGACCTAATGCCTTGGGCGTGCAGCGCTTTTGCATGGAAAATCAACAGGCGGTTAACTACGTCTTGAAGGGAATTCATGTTGCAACATCGCGAGCGTCGAGCAGTGAAGCAAGCGCATCTGCGAGCTTGTAATCGATTGTTTGAAGGTCAGTGTGGACGCGGAGGCCGCTGAGGTCCAGCGCCAGGGCGGAAATCGTCAGGATGGCGCCAAACGCATTGACGGTCCAGGTGTGAAGCCTGCCGTCATCCAGGACGGTATCACCCAGCACGCGAGGATAAACGAGCAGGCCGTGGCGGCAATTGTGGGCCGTCATAGCCGCCACCAGCTCGTACACGTCGGCGTTCAGAGGTTTGCGCGCCTTCATGCCTTCGGCATCCGATAGTCGCTTGTATTTCGCATCGACGACGATAAGGGGGGCGCCATGCTTGGTGACAAGGTTGTCAGGCCGTGAATAGAAGCTCATCGTCGTGCCTGCCTTTGGATGGGCATAGGCAGTCGTAGCCTGTCGGCTGGTGCCAATTCCATCCTGGCCCAGCTGGCCGACGGCACGAGCGAGAGTAATTTCGACAAAATGCTCGAACAGCCGCTCCATGTTGAAAACGAAGGAGTATCCTGACGTGATGCCGGCGCCGGTAGAGTGCGATAGCCCTGAGGACAACAAGGACGCGATGTCGAGCGCCTCCCCCCAGGCGCGGAACTGCGGCGGGGGCTGGACGCGTGTGCCACGCAGCGCCAGGCGCCGGTTGGGCCGGCCGGGCATACGTAGCGCCATGTCGCTCATCTTGCGGCGCAGCGCGGGCTCGCGTACGGCCGAGGCAAAACTCGTTGCTGCCCACTTCAACAAGCCGTTGAATTCGTTGTCCGTATCGAGCTCGTCGACGTCGCATTCCAGTAGGTGCGGCGTGGTGAAAACGACCTTTAGATGCCGGGCAAGATTGAGCCGTCCGCGTATGACCGGCAGTGACTGCTCGGTGGTACGGTAGCGCAGGATCATTTGGTCCGATAGGGCAGTTTCCACGGCGTCCGCAAAGGCCATCGCCAGTAGATCGACAAAACTGCTGCGCTGTACGCCAAGATGCTGCACCTTGACGAGGGCGAGGTCGCGCTTGCGTGCATACTGCATGAGAAGCAACACACTGGCCGACCATTCAGGCAAACCATTACCCTGGGGCGTAAATTTGGGGGCGATCGTGAACAGCAGGTCGCCAACCCCAACCGTCCCCGCGATGCCAGATGTCTTGATCTCGGTGCCGCCATTCCCGGTTCGGAATAAGAACGGATCGGAGCGCAAGCCCAGCTGCTTGCGAAAACGCTTTCCCAACGCTTCCAGGGAAGTGCGCGCCCTGATTGGGTTTGAGACGTCGGCGGCAAGCCCCGTTTCCCAAGAGGTCCACTCTCCATTCTCGAGCAGCAAGCGTGGCATACGTGGAACGAACGACATTACGCAGCGACCGCCGGTTTCGCCGGTGCCGTCGCCGCCATTGGCGCGCCGATGAAGCGCTGTAGGAATGCGATGACTTGAGCCGGCTGTGGAACTGGTTCGGCCGTCGTGACGAACGAAATGCCACCCGATTCGGCTTCTTCCTGTTCTGGAAGGTGCATGTCGAGTCCGGAACCAAGGTTATTGTTCTCGAGGCGGAGCAGAGCAATCAGCAGTTCGGTACGGCCATGGAACAGCTCAATCAACTGAGGCAGGATGCGGTACAACCAGATCTCCACGAGATTGCCGGGCTCAGCCGGATTGGTGTCAGCCTTCAATTGCAGATACCACTGGCCAAGCATGAAATCCTGGCCGAGGTAGAGACCGATGCCACGGTTGAGCTTTTCCATCACATGGACGGCGAGCCGCGCAAGGTCTTCATTGGTGACAATGGCGCCAACGGCAGCTGCAGGCGCATCGTCCATCGGATCAAGGTTGACCGCCTGGCGTAAGTCCGCTGCGGAGGGGAAGATATTGATGATGTGGAAGCGGCGGCGCAATGCAGTGTCGAGCGGTGCAATCGATTTGTCGACCGAATTCATGCTGGCTAATGTGTAAAGCCGCGGCGGCATCGAGAACAGGCGCTCGACCTGATGGATACTGCCCGACGCCGTCGTGACCTGGACCTGTTCGCCAGGTGCAAGATAGGGAAGGGTTAGGGTGATTGTCGTCGCGGTGACATTGCCGCTGTTGTCACGACGTTTTTCCGGCTCCATGAGGGTAATAAATTCACCAAAGATGCGTGAAGTATTGCCGCGATTGATTTCGTCGATCAGGAGGAGACCGGCACTGTTCGTTGCTTCCGCCACTAATTCCAACAGCACCCCAGGCCGCGGAATAAGGGAAAATCCTGTACCGGCAACAGCTTGCGGACGCATGCCGAGGATGAAGTCCTCATATGAGTAACCTTGATGGAACGTCACCCAGCGGTGGGGAACACCTGGCGCCGACCCGGTTATCAAGGGGGCATGCTCTTCGGCCGTGTCGATGAAGATTCCCGGAACTGTTGTAGGGGCTACTGCGCCGTCCTCGATAGTGAAGCGGCGCGCCACCTCATTCATCAAGTGGGATTTCCCCGTACCAGGAGGACCGTACAACAGCACGTTCTTGTGGCGCCGGAGCGCTTCTATGATGTCGTCAACGGACGTTGCCATTAAATATTCCTCCACCCTGCATTGTCTGAATTAAGTATGTCTTGTATGTCCGGCGGAAGCGCATCGAAATATGCATCCTGAATCCAACGAGCATGGAATTTGCTCTGGACGTCACGTACGATCACTAAATACTCACGCGCATCGCTGTCGAATTCTGTCGGCGCTCCGCGATTCGGGCGCCATAAAGGATAGGCAGTTGCACTGCGTTGCGAAGGAATGTTCCAGTCGCCGCGGCCACTTTCCTCTCCCATAAAGCGCACGCTGAGGGTTTCGGCGCCGACCGGCTCAGACCCGGAAAACGGCTCAATCGGCACGTCGAGGGTAAAACCTCCCCGCGATGTTTCGTCTTTCTTCGGTACCCCTACGAAAAACTCTTCATAATTTCGTTGGGGGAGCGCAATGTGAAACTGCCCTTTCGAACGGTCATTCAAAGTGTCGATCGTTGCTTTGTAGCATTTTCGCCATAGAATGGCAGTGACTTGGACGAGCATGGATAGTGTCGTTATCTCACTTCTAAATGGTAGATTCGCTCTGCCACGGTCGGGCCTTTATGTGGAAGCGAACTACTTTTGTAGCGCCGCAGAGGCATTTCCCGGAAGGAAACTCTTCCGAATGGGAGCATAACATCGAGAATCTGATTATGCTCCATTTGACCATCTTCGTTATAGCTTAGAAAAAAATGTTCACATTTCATTAAGCTGAGTAAATCTTTCAAAGCACCTGGCGCTTTGCGCTTGTAGCAAAAATCCGACGACTGCGTTTCCCAATCCCGTAGTCCGGTGGAGCCGGTTAGCGTAGGCTTGTCATTTTGGACGATTGTTTCTAGAACGTGGTAATAAGCAGCATATTGACGTTTAGTGTACGGAGGGTCGGCATAGATGATTCGTGCCGTCGAGTTTTTCACCATGTCCCTTGCTTCCAGGGAAGTAACCGCATGGTCCCCCTTATTGCCGCCGATGAAACCGGTTGGCCGAAGGATCAGCGGCGCCAGCGCGCGCTGTTTCCAATGCTTCAGGTAGCAGCCGAAGGTGCCTGCGACATTACTCACCGCGCTGACTGCCCGCACTAAATCGCTGACGAGAAGTGCATGCTCAGCATCTGCCAATAGTGGACGCCATTTCGCGATTTGGTCACGGATGGCATCGATCTTTTGGGCGTTTATTTCTGTGAAATAGCGGCGCTCCACGCCGATCGTATCACTCGAAGCCGGAGAAAAACTCTGATGGACAAACCCGCCGGGTCGAGGCACTAGGCTGTTCAGTTGGTCCAGCACTTGCTGATAAGCGTCCTCCTTGCCTATACCTTCTAAGACTTCAGCGGCAAGTCCTTTAAAATAGGGGGCACGGTCATTCAGTAAGATGGCTGAAGTCAGATTAAAGCATGTCGCTAGGTGATCGTTGGCAGTCACACGGTATCCAAGCATCTTAAATGAGGCAGACACGACACCTGTGCCTGAAAAGAGATCGAGAATCTCTCGCGAGCCAGTACCGCTTTGCTCGACGATTGCACGTGCCACAAAGTCCAGGATTGATCGTTTGTTGCCGATGTATTCGGTTGCCAGCGACGGTAGTGAAGATATAGCTTGAGCTAGATTTGACATTGATGCGTTTATTGCTCCTGGATCGATATCCTGTGTGCCTCTAACAGGCACATGGAGTGCTCCGGTGAACACGTACTTGGAATCGGTCACAATTCGGAGGCGCTGGAGTGATGTGCTCTCAAAAAGAGCGCGGACGCGAGTACTCAGGACGGGGTGTGAGTGTAGCAGATCGCCTGCTCCAGGACTATGGCTGAGCGATGCTAGAAAGCTAGGAGCCGGTTTGTCAGTCAGCCCCGAAACACAGATGCCCCGCACTGGCGGGGCATCTAGAGAAGCTATGCGTCGAAGGCGCTGGAAGCTTAAACGTCGATATTTCCCGCCTGCAGCGCATTCGACTCAATGAAGTTCCGACGCGGTTCCACTTCATCCCCCATCAGCGTGGTGAAAATCTGATCCGCCGCAATCGCATCCTCGATCTGCACCTTCAGCAAACGACGCACGGTCGGATCCATCGTGGTCTCCCACAGCTGCTCCGGATTCATCTCGCCCAGACCTTTGTAGCGCTGCTTCGAGACGCCGCGTTCCGCCTCTTCACGCAGCCAGATCATGGCTTCGTGGAAGCCGCGCACCGCGAATTCCTTCATCTTCTCGCCTTCGCCGCGGCGCATGATGGCGCCGTCGCCGATCAGGCCCTGGAAGGTAGCGGCCGCATTGGCCAGCACGGAGTAGTCGTTGCTCAGCACGAAGTCGGCGTCGATCGACGTCACTTGCACGTTACCGTGGCGCATGCGCTCGATGCGCAGCGCGTGCTTCTCGGACAGTTCGTCCGAACGCACGACCACTTTCACGGCCGGGTCCTTGATCGCCGCTTCCATCGCCTTGGCCGAGGCTTCCGCCTTTTCCAGGGAGCTCATGTCCAGCGTGACGCCACCGGTGATCGCGGTCAGCGCCGCGCGGTCGATCACGCGGGTCAGGCGCATCATGATGGCATTCGACAGGTTGTACTGGCGCACCAGTTCGCTCAGCGCTTCGCCGGTGATCGGGTCGGCACCGTCGCTCGGGATCAGGGAGGCGCCGTTCAGCGCCACCGTCATCATGTAGCTCGCTTCCTCGATGTCGTCCTTGAGGTAGCGCTCGTCACGGCCGGCTTTCACCTTGTACAGCGGCGGCTGGGCAATGTAGATGTGGCCGCGTTCCACCAGCTGCGGCATCTGGCGGTAGAACAGGGTCAGCAGCAGGGTACGGATGTGGGCGCCGTCGACGTCCGCATCGGTCATGATGATGATGCGGTGGTAGCGCAGCTTGTCGACGTTGAATTCGTCCGGGCCGATCGAGGTGCCGAGGGTCGCGATCAGGGTGGTGATCTGC
>Ga0265780_10011136_pt1 | contig 10661 bp, 11 predicted proteins | sample P1T30metagenome_FD_192432 | JGI IMG/M metagenome (GOLD analysis project Ga0265780, IMG submission 192432) | Plant litter microbial communities from East Loma Ridge, Irvine, California - P1 T30 | ecosystem: Environmental > Terrestrial > Plant litter > Unclassified | place: USA: California... | reverse complement strand
GTCTCCGAGCCCGGCTCCGAGCCCGGCTCCGAGCCCGACCCGGCACCCGGTGCCGCGGCGGCGCCCGAGAAGGGCGCGCGCCGGGAGCGCAGCCGCGGTGCCTCGGCGCTGCGCGAGGCCGTCATCGTGCTGGGATCGGCGCTGATCCTGTCACTGCTCATCAAGACGTTCGTCGCGCAGGCGTTCTTCATCCCCTCGGCGTCGATGGAGTCGACGCTGCAGGTCGGCGACCGCGTGCTCGTCTCGCGGCTCGCGCCCGGGCCGTTCGACGTCAGCCGCGGGGACATCGTCGTGTTCGTGGACCCGGGGGGCTGGCTGCCGCCGGAGCCCGCGCAGGGCAACGAGGTCCGCAACCTGCTGACCGAGGTCGGCGAGTTCGTCGGCCTGCTGCCGGCGAACACGGGCTCGCACCTCATCAAACGCGTCATCGGGCTGCCCGGTGACACCGTGACGTGCTGCGACGCCTCCGGCCGGATCAGCGTCAACGGTGTGCCGATCGACGAGCCGTACGTGATCGACGGCGCCGTCCCGAGCCTCGTGACGTTCGACTACACGGTGCCGGCGGACCGCCTCTTCGTCCTGGGGGACAACCGCCCGAACTCCGCCGACTCGCGCTTCCACCCCGGTGACCCCGGCGGCGGCATGGTCCCGATGGACAACGTCGTCGGCGTCGCGAACACCATCATCTGGCCCGCGGACCGCTGGAGCATCCTGCGCAACCCGGGTGCGACGTTCGAGCAGGTCCCGGACCCCTCGTGACGGCGGGCAAGCCGCCCACGCTCCGGCTGGAGCGCGAGCTCGCCGAGGGCGGGGGACTCGTCGCGGGCATGGACGAGGTCGGTCGCGGCTGCCTGGCCGGCCCGGTCAGCGTGGGCGTCGCCGTCGTCGCGACGACGACGGGGCGCCAGCCGGGCGGGCTGCGAGACTCCAAGCTGCTCCCCGCCGCCGCCCGTGAGCGGTTGTGCGCGCCGATCCGGCGCTGGGCGCTGGCCGGCGCCGTCGGGCACGCGAGCCCCGAGGAGATCGATCGGATCGGGATCATCGCGGCGCTGCGGCTGGCCGGTCACCGCGCCGTGGCCGAGGTGACGTCGGTGCTCGGGGCGGCCCCCGCCGTCGTGCTGCTGGACGGCAACCACGACTGGTACACGCCGCCGACCGACGACCTGTTCGCAGGGTTCGACGAGGTCGACGACGACGGTGCCGCTGAGGGTCCCCGCGTCCTGACGCGCATCAAGGCCGACCTCACGTGCGCGTCGGTGGCGGCGGCGAGCGTGCTGGCCAAGGTGGAGCGGGACGCGATGATGCGGGCGGCGCACGAGCAGGATCCGCGCTTCGACTGGGCGGGCAACAAGGGCTATGCCGCGCCGCTGCACGTCGCGGCGCTGGCGGAGCACGGTCCGACAGCCCTGCACCGACGTTCCTGGCGCCTGCCGGGCGTCGTGACCGCCGACCGGGGCATGATGGTCTCGTGAGTGCAGAAGACCTCGAGAACTACGAGACCGACATGGAGCTCGCGCTCTACCGCGAGTACCGCGACGTCGTCGGACTGTTCGCCTACGTGGTGGAGACCGAACGCCGGTTCTACCTGGCCAACAACGTCGACCTCCAGGTGCGCTCGGCGGGCGGCGAGGTGTTCTTCGAGCTGACGCTGAGCGATGCGTGGGTGTGGGACGTCTACCGGTCCGCGCGGTTCGTGAAGCAGGTGCGGGTGGTGACGTTCAAGGACGTCAACGTGGAAGAGCTCGCGAAGGCAGATCTGCAGGTCCCGTAGCGGGATCGGCCCAGCGGCGCACGACGGCGACGCCGAGCACCACGGCGCCTGCGCCGAGCCCCTGGGCGAGCGTCGGTCGCTCCGCGAGCAGGAACCACGCGAGCAGCACGGCGAACAGCACCTCGGCGAGGCCGACGAACGACGCGACCCGCTCACCCAGCATCCGCACGGAGATGACGCTGACGCCGTAGGCGACCGCGGTCGGTACCGCGCCGACGATCACGAGCGGCACCCAGGCGGGCACCTGCGAGTCGAGCAGCGCGACGTCGACGAACGGCATTCGTACGGCGAGGATCCCGCTGACTCCGATGAGCACGACGGCGAGGGCGCCGACGATCATCCCCAGGCCGGCCATCGCGAGCGGCGGGATCGTGAGCGGCCGGGCGGTGAGGGTGAAGTAGGACGCGTTGCCGATCGCGGAGCCGGCAGCGAACATCAGGCCGACAGGGTCCAGCTGCAGGTCCCCGGTGAGATCCAGGACGGCGACGAGGCCGAACATCGCCAGGCTCGCCCCCACCAGGACGCCCGGTCGCGGCATGCGCCGGGTGCGGAGCCAGGACCAGCCGATGAGCAGCAGGGGACCGGTGTACTCCACGAGGAGGGCGACGGCGACCGGCAGGCGCTCGACGGCCAGGAAGTACAGCGTCGAGGGTGCTGCCACGCCCATGATCCCGAACGCCAGGATCCATCGCCAGTTCTCCCGCACGCTGCGCCAGCCGCCCGGGGTGCGTCGCAGCACCAGGAGCGTGGGGATCGCGAGCAGCACCGCGCCGATGGTCAGGCGCACGATGATCGCGCCGCCCGGCGTCCAGCCCGCCTCGAGGAGCGGCTTCACGAAGGGGCCGCTCGTGGCGAAGGCGGCCGAGGCGGCGAGGCCGACGAGAAGGCCGAGGCCGCGGTGGCGTGGGGTGGCGGCGCGGGGGTGGGGACCACCATGCGTGCCCGTGCGATCGACGGCGACGGCAACGGGGGCCGGCGTGGCGGCGCCGAGCCCGACGACGGGAGTGGCGAGCGGGTCGAGCAGGGGAGCACCGGACATGGGCGTGTCTTTCGCGAGGGCGGGGCGGGGCGGGTCGAGGCGGTGGGTCCGGCGTCGGGAATCCGGTGTCAGGAGTGAACGGCTACGATGGTGCTGACGCTAGTGGTCCGCGACGACAGGAGTCAACGCCATGTTCAGTCATGACACGACGGTGTCGCTGCACGCGGCCGCCGGGCTCGTGAACACCGGTCGGATGCGCGACGGCGGGGACCGCCTCGCCACCGTGGCGGACCTCGACGACTTCTACGCCGCGCACGACTACTCCGGCACCCACACGCGGGATGCGGCCGAGCTGGCGGCGGTGCGCGAGGTGCGCGACGGCCTCGCCCGGCTCTGGCGCGTCGATCGTGACGAGGCCGTGGGCCTGGTGAACGCGATGCTGCTGGAAGGACGGGCCCGGCCGCAGCTCGTGCGGCACGACCACTGGGACTGGCACCTGCACGCGCACGCGCCCGGGGCCGCGCTCGCCACGCAGATCCAGGTCGAGACGGCGATGGCGATGATCGACGTCGTCCGCGCGGGAGCGTTCGACCGGCTGCGGACGTGCGAGGGGTGCGAGGCGGTGCTCGTGGACCTGTCGCGCAACTCCTCGCGCCGGTTCTGCGACGTCAACAACTGCGGGAACCGTGCGCACGTGGAGGCCTACCGGGCAAGGCGGTCCGCGGCCGGCTGAGGCCTGTTCCGGGACCAGGGCTGTCCCCAGGTCCTGCGTTCGGCCGGGATCGCCGGTGCCGAAGCCCCGTGCCCGAGAGACGTTGGCGTTCGGTGCCAACCTCGGGCGCGGAGGTGGTCGACGTGGCCGAGAAGGATGCCCTGGGCAGACGGGGTGAGGACCTCGCGGCGTCGTGGGCGCTCGAGCAGGGGTGGCAGGTGCTCGCGCGCAACTGGCGCGGTGAGGGCGGCGAGCTGGACCTGGTGGCGCAGGACGGCGACGAGCTCGTGGTCGTGGAGGTCAAGACGCGGTCGGGGACGGCGTTCGGCGATCCGATCGCCGCCGTCACCCCGGCCAAGGTGGCGCGGCTGCGCCGGCTGACCGGGCTGTGGCTGGCGGCGCACGAGGTGCGCCCGCGCGGGGTGCGGCTCGACGTGATCGGCATCCTGTGGCCGCGCGGCGGGCCACCGCTGCTCACCCACGTCCCGGGGGTGGGGTCGTGAGCATCGGCCGCAGTCACGCCGTCAGCCTGCTGGGGATGGACGGACACGTGGTGGAGGTCGAGGCGCACCTGGCCCTCGGGCTCCCGGCGTTCACGATCGTGGGCCGTCCCGACCCGGCCATCAGCGAGGCCCGCGAACGCATCCGGGCCGCCGTGCAGTCGTGCGGGCTGACGTTCCCGGCTCGGCGCATCACGGTCAACCTCCTGCCCGCCGACCTGCGCAAGGCGGGATCGTTCGACGTCGCCATGGCGATCGCGGTGCTGCGCGCGGCCGGTGTCGCACCGCACGCCCCGGAGCGCGTGGTCCACCTCGGCGAGCTCGGGCTCGACGGCCGCATCCACCCCGTCCGGGGTGTGCTCCCCGCGGTGCACGCCGCGGTGCGGGCGGGGTTCACGCGCGTCGTCGTCCCGGCGGGCAACCTCGCCGAGGCCGCGCTCGTACCGGGAGTCGAGGTGGCGGGGGCGCACCACCTGGCCGAGCTGATCGCGCGCTACGGGGGTGACGTCGAGGTGCCGGACGACCTCGGGGAGCCGATCGACGTCGCGCCCGTGGAACCCGCCGACGAACCCGACCTCGCCGACGTGCTCGGCCAGGCGGACGCGCGCTTCGCGCTCGAGGTCGCGGCCGCCGGCGCGCACCACCTCTTCCTCGTCGGGCCACCGGGGACGGGCAAGACGATGCTGGCCTCCCGGTTGCCGGGCCTGCTGCCCGACCTGACCGAGGCCGAGGCCGTCGAGGTGACGTCGCTGCACTCGGTGGCGGGGGTGTTCGACCCTGCGGGCGGGCTCATCACGCGACCCCCGCTGGAGGCGCCGCACCACACGGCGAGCGCGGCCGCCGTCGTCGGTGGTGGGAGTGGGATCCCCCGGCCCGGGGCGGCCTCGCGCGCCCACCTCGGGGTGCTGATGCTCGACGAGGCGCCGGAGTTCGCCAGCCGCGTGCTGGAGACCCTGCGCCAGCCGCTCGAGTCGGGGCATCTGGTGATCGACCGCGCCGCCGGCTCGGCGCGCTACCCCGCGCGGTTCCAGCTCGTGCTGGCGGCCAACCCGTGCCCGTGCGGACTCAGCTCCGGGAACGGGATCGGCTGCACGTGCAGCTCGATCCAGCGTCGGCGTTACCTCTCGCGGCTCTCGGGGCCGCTGCTGGACCGGGTCGACCTGCAGGTCGACGTGCTGCCGAGCAACGCGGCGGTGCTCGCGGGTGAACCGGGCGAGCCGACGGCGCAGGTCGCCCTGCGCGTGCGACAGGCGCGCGAGCGCATGCGACGGCGCTGGGCCGGCACCCCGTGGACCACGAACGCCGAGGTTCCGGGCGCGTGGCTGCGGCGCAACCACCGGATGGATCGCGAGGCGATGTCGGGACTGACCCGCGCCGTCGACCGCGGCACGCTCAGCCTGCGGGGGGCCGACCGCGTGCAGCGTGTGGCATGGACGCTGGCCGATCTCGCGGGACGCGAGCGGCCGGGCTCGGAGGAGGTCGCGGCGGCGATGACGCTGCGGATCCGGGGAAGTCATGGCTGAGTCGATGCTCGATGTGGAGGGTGACGGTCACGACGTGGGCGAGGTGGACGAGGCAGCCGACGTGGACGAGAACGTGCTGGCGCGCGTCGCGTGGGGCCGGATCGCCGAACCGTGCGACCTGCAGGCGGGGGCTCTGGTGGCCCATCTCGGCCACGTGGCCGCGCTGCGGTGGCTCCGCTCGTCGCGGGCCGAACCGCCGCAGGGTCTGTGGCCCGCACCGGTGTGGGAGCGGGCGCGAGCGCGATGGTCACCGCGGGTCGAAGGTCTGGACCCGGTGCGCGAGGTGGCGGGTATCCGTCGGCTGGGCGGGCGCGTGATCGTCCCGGGAGACCCGACGTGGCCCACGGCGCTCGATGACCTCGACGTGCTGGCGCCGCACTGCCTGTGGGTCCGGGGCGATGCGTCGATCCTGACCGGGCCGGCGGTCGCGATCGTCGGCGCACGGGCGAGCACGGGGTACGGCGAGCACGTGGCCGGCGAGCTGTCGGCGAGCCTGGCGGACTCGGGTCTGACGGTGGTCTCGGGCGGGGCGTACGGGATCGACGCGGTCGCGCACCGGGCGACCCTCGCGGTGGGCGGCGCGACGGTGGCGGTGATGGCCGGCGGCTTGGACCGGTTCTACCCCGCGGGCAACGCCGACCTCCTCGCGCGCGTGTCGCGGGAGGGGGCCGTGGTCGCCGAGCTCGGGCCGGGCAGCTCACCGAGCCGGTCACGGTTCCTGACCCGCAACCGGCTGATCGCGGCGCTCGCGGGTGCGTGCGTCGTGGTGGAGGCGGGGTGGCGCTCGGGGACGCTGTCGACGGCGATGCACGCCGCCCGGCTGCTGCGCCCCGTCGCGGCGGTGCCGGGTCCGGTGACCTCGGCGGCCTCGGCCGGGTGCCACCGGCTGATCCGGGAAGGGGTCGCGGTGTGCGTGAGCGACGCCGCGCAGGTCCGCGAGCTGCTGGCGAGCGCGGGGGAGGACCTGGTGGTCGAACCGACCGACGACGACGTCCGACGCCCGAGCGACACGCCTCCCGGGCTCGAGGTCGCGCACGCGCAGGTGTGGGAGGCGCTTCCTGCCCGGGGCTCGGCCACGCTCGAGTCGGTCACGCGCGTCGGCGGCCTGGCTGCACGGGAGGTGCGGATCGCGCTCGGGGCGCTCGAGCTGGCGGGCCACGTCCGACGCGAGGGGGATCGCTACCGCCGAACGCCGCGGTGACGCCGTCACGCGGTGACGCGGGCGGTGGTTCACGGCGTTGCGGTGCTTGCCAGTCGGGCCTGGTCGAGTCACCGTGAGGGCATGGCCGGGACGGGTGGTGCGACGCGAGCGACGGCGGGGGAGCCGGCGTGGTCGACCGTCCCGGGCGGGGTGCGCCCCGGTGACGCCGCCGTCGTGGGCGAGTTCGCCGCCCACCTGTCGTTGCAGCGCGGGCTCTCGGACCACACCGTGCGGGCCTACGTCGGCGACGTCCTCGACCTGCTCACCCGTGCCCCGGGCTCACCCTCGGGTGCCGACCTCTCGCGGGTGGACCTCGCGGTGCTGCGTCGCTGGCTCGCGTCCCTCGCGGCGCGCGGACTCAGCCGTTCGACGCTCGCCCGCCGCGGCGCAGCCGCCCGGACCTTCACCCGGTGGGCCACGGGTCAGGGCCTCATGGCGACGGACCCCGGTCTCCGGCTTCGCAGCCCGCGGCCGGACAAGGTGCTGCCGACCGTGCTCACCCCGGCGCAGGCGGCCGCGGCGGTCGGGGACGCCAAGATCCGCGGTGCCGGCGCGACCGACGAGACCGCCGAGGACGAGGCCGACCCGCTCGGGGAGGCGCTCCGGCGTCGCGACCGGGCGATGCTGGAGCTGCTCTACGGCGCGGCGCTGCGCGTCTCCGAGCTGACCGAGCTCGACACCTCCTCGCTCGAGCCCGCCGAGCAGCTCGTGCGGGTGCTGGGCAAGGGGCGCAAGGAGCGCGTCGTGCCGTACGGGGCGCCGGCGGCCTCGGCGATTCACGACTGGCTCGAGGTGCGCCGAGAGCTGGCGACCTCGGCATCGGGTCGGGCGCTGTTCCTCGGCCGACGCGGTGGTCGCATCGACCCGCGTGCCGTCCGCACGGTCGTGCACGCCGCCACGGCCGCGGCCGGCGGGCCGGAGATCGCCCCCCACGGGCTGCGCCACAGTGCGGCGACCCATCTGCTCGAGGGCGGCAGCGACCTGCGCTCGATCCAGGAGCTCCTCGGCCACGCGTCGCTCGCCACCACGCAGCGGTACACCCACGTCAGCTCGGAGCGGCTGCTCGCCGCGTTCGCCCAGGCCCATCCGCGCGCCTGACTCCGGTGACGGCCGCCCCGGACCGACGTCGTCCGGTCGAGTGGCCATCGCGACCGGCTCGGTCCACCGACGGCGGTGGCCGACCGTCAGTGCTCGGCGACGACCTCGACCTTGAACCCGGCCGCGTTCTCGAGCCACGCCGCGTAGTGGTCCGGCCCGCCGGCGTGCGGGTACCGCTCGGCGTACAGCGGACGCCAGCCGTGCGCCGGAGCGTCGAGCACGACGGCGTCGACCTCGGCGTGCCCACCGCCGAGGAGAGCCAGGTGGTTCAGGCCCGGTCGCCGCCTGTCGTGATCGTTGCCGCTGAGGTTCGGGGACGTGGTCAGGGTCAGGTACGGCAGGGGAGACGACGCGTCGGGCACCGGGGTCGGGACGGCCCACGACTCGCCGCCGCTCACGTCGTCGCCCCACGCCCCGGTCTGCACCAGTCCCAGCCGACCGAGGAGCCATCCCCACTCGTGGCGCGTGGTCACGAGGTCGGCGACCCAGATCTCGAGGTGGTGGAGGCCAGGCATGCCCACCATCCAACCAGTGGCGCTCCGCCCCGGGCCCGACACGGAGGCCGCCCGTCCGCCCCTGGCCCCACCGGGCGGCCTCACGGGGAGCGGTCACTCCCACAACCGGATCACGACCTCGCCCGCGACCAGGAGCGCCGGGTCGACGTAGGACTGCGGCCCCGTGCGGGCGCCCCAGTGCAGCGTGGCGCCACCGTCGCCGGGCACGGTGCCTCCGAGACCGGGGTGCCCGGCGTCGAGCGTCCCGATCACGGTGCCCCGCGCCACGATGTCACCGCTGGCGATGACGGCGGTCACCGGCTCGTAGGTGGTCCGGATCCCGTCGGCGTGGTCGATCGAGACGACCCCGCGCCCGGCGACGGAGCCGGCGAACGCGACGACCCCGTCGGCGGCCGCCCGCACGGGAGACCCCACCGCTCCTGCGAGATCGACACCGCGGTGGCCCGGCAGCCACGGCTGCTCGGGGTCGTCGAACAGCCTGAGCACCGCCGGTGGCGCCACCGGCCACTCGTAGACGACCGCGATGCTGCTCCCGGTCCCTGCCTCCGTCGGCGAGACGTGCACGTCCGTCGATGGCGTCGCTGTCGCCACCGAACCCTCCGGAGGGCCCGGCGCGGACGACGAGGCGAGCGCCGCCGTCGTCACCAGCGCGGCGAGGGCGGCGCCGCCGGCGACGATGCGGAAGACCTGGGACACCTGGGGCACCGGGCGATCCTGACGCGACTCGATGCGCCGGCGGGGGAGATCTGTGCACGAGGTCGGGGCGGGGAGCCGAGGCCGCTGCTGGGGACAGCCCGCGCTTCGGCGGCGCGGGCGCCTGCCCTCGGCGAGACCGTGCTCCACACGCAGCCCGTGGGGGAGGGACCGACCCCGCCGGTCGGGTAGTATCGCCGGTGCAGTCGGCACGTGCCGACTGACATCGCGTGCCCGCACATCGGTGCGACAGCCGCGGAGGACCGCACCGGCTCGCCGGTCGGACGTCCGCGGACCGAGTCGCCCGAGGCACTCCTGATCGGTCCACCCCAGGGTGGTTCCAGGAGCGTCGCAGGCACCAGGCCGCCGCTCGACACGAGCAGCGGGACAACCGGATCAGCGGGCGCACCCACGGGGGCGTCCGCGAGTTGCGCGGGCACACGTCCGCGCCGAAAGGACGTGCCATGGCCGTCGTCACCATGCGCCAGCTCCTCGAGAGCGGCGTTCACTTCGGGCACCAGACCCGCCGTTGGAACCCCAAGATGAAGCGCTTCATCTTCACCGAGCGCAACGGCATCTACATCATCGACCTGCAGCAGTCGCTGCTCGACATCGACCGTGCCTACAACTTCGTCAAGGAGACGGTCGCCCACGGCGGAAGCATCCTCTTCGTCGGCACGAAGAAGCAGGCACAGGAGGCCGTCGCCGAGCAGGCCGCGCGCGTGGGCATGCCCTACGTCAACCAGCGCTGGCTCGGCGGCATGCTGACCAACTTCCAGACGGTGAGCAAGCGCCTCGCGCGCCTCGCCGAGCTCGAGGGCGTCGACTTCGACGACGTGGCCGCGTCCGGCCGCACGAAGAAGGAGCTGCTGATGATGAAGCGGGAGAAGATCAAGCTCGACCGCACTCTCGGTGGTATCCGCACCATGGGCAAGGTCCCCTCCGCCGTGTGGATCGTCGACACGAAGAAGGAGCACCTCGCGATCGCCGAGGCGCGCAAGCTCAACATCCCGATCGTCGCGATCCTCGACACCAACTGCGACCCCGACGAGGTCGACTTCCCGATCCCGGGCAACGACGACGCCATCCGCGCCGTCGGTCTGCTGACCCGCGTGATCGCCGACGCCGTCGCCGAGGGCACCATCGCGCGTCACTCCGGTGGTTCCAGCAACGCCGGCGAGGCTTCCGAGCCGCTCGCCGAGTGGGAGCAGGAGCTGCTCGCCGCGAGCGAGGCCGGCAAGAGCGAGGGCGGCGCGGACGAGTCCGCCGCCGTCGCGGACGCCGCCGCTGACGTCGCGGAGGAGGCCAAGGCCGACCCCGAGGTCACCGACGAGGTGGCCGTGGCTGCCGAGGTCGTCGCCGAGGTCGTGGCCGAGGCCACCACCGACGAGACGCCCGCCGTCGAGGCGCCCGCGCAGGAGTCGGCCCCCGAGGCCGACACCGACGCCAAGGCCTGAGCCTTCCCGACAACCAGCACTGACGAGAGAGAGTCACACACCATGGCGAACTACACCGCTGCCGACATCAAGGCGCTGCGTGAGCGGTCCGGCGCCGGCATGCTCGACGTCAAGAAGGCGCTCGACGAGGCCGGCGGCGACGTCGACAAGGCGATGGAGATCATCCGCGTCAAGGGTCTGAAGGGCGTCGCCAAGCGCGAGGGTCGCAGCGC
>Ga0265780_10011135_pt1 | contig 10662 bp, 8 predicted proteins | sample P1T30metagenome_FD_192432 | JGI IMG/M metagenome (GOLD analysis project Ga0265780, IMG submission 192432) | Plant litter microbial communities from East Loma Ridge, Irvine, California - P1 T30 | ecosystem: Environmental > Terrestrial > Plant litter > Unclassified | place: USA: California... | reverse complement strand
CTGGTAGAAACCAATATTTACGATGTATAAATGGGTGCCCCGGTATCTATATAAGGGTTAAAGGTACACGTGATGTCTATTTTTGACCGTTACGACCTTGCGCAAAACCGCCTGGTCATGAAAAAGCGCACCAAGTTGGAAGACGGCGTTTATTTGCAGGTGCCGGATAGGGATTGAGTTTTGGAACCGGGGCTTTGAGGAGCGGGTTAAAAGAGCTGGATATAGCGACCATATTGACCACAAGGTACGTTAAGGATTGAAGCGGATACCGGCCCGTGGCTAAGGCCTGTGCAGTATGAGCGCAAAGCCTGACCCGTTAGGGTAACGCCCTTAATAGATCTTATACTAAAATTATGATCACGTCATTGCGAGGTACGAAGCAATCGCTGCACGCCAGGTAACCGCTTGATTAGCCTATGCAGGGATTGCTTTGCACCTCACAATGACGGTAAAAAGAAAGATTATATACTACCAATTATAACCAACAATGAAACTCATTATTCACGGCGGATTTTTTAGCGAATCGGGCACTAACCAAGAGGTGAAGCAGGCCAAGCAGGAAGCGTTAAAACAAATTGTAACCCAAGGCTACGACTATTTAAAAACGCACACCGCTACCGAAACGGTGGTATATACGGTGAGTTTGCTGGAAGACTGCGACTTATTTAATGCCGGTACCGGCTCGCAAATTCAGAGCGATGGTTGCATTCGTTTGAGCGCCTCTTTGATGGACGGTAAAACGCAAAAGTTTTCGGGGGTTATCAACATAGAGGAGATTAAGAACCCTATACAGGTTGCAGAGAAGCTTCAAGTTGCTGAAGATAAGGTATTGAGCGGGCATGGTGCGCAAACCTTTGCGCGTGAGAATGGCTTTGAGTATTACAACCCCGAAATACCTCAGCGCCGCCAGGAGTATGAAACTAAACTCAATAATTCCATAAGGTTGGGTACCGTGGGCTGCGTGGCGTTAGATGCCGATGGTAACCTGGCTGCTGCCACCTCTACCGGGGGTAAAGGCTTTGAAATGCCCGGCCGGGTAAGCGATTCGGCCACGGTGGCAGGTAACTATGCTAATGCTGTAGCAGGTATATCGTGCACCGGCGTGGGCGAGGATATTGTGGCTGGCGCCGTAGCTGCTAAAATTGTTACACGCGTTACTGATGGTATTTCACTGGCACAGGCCACCGATAAAACCCTGGCCGAAATGAAGCCGTATGATGGCTTTGCCGGTGTAATTGGCATTTCTGCCAGCGGAGAGGCATATCATGCTGATACCCATCCGTATATGGTTTGGGCACTGTATGATGGAGATGTGAAAGTTTTTGATTAAATTACAATCGAATTAACTTCGATTAACAGGATTAATGGTATTTTTACCTGCTAATTAATTTAATTAAACCCAAACAATACCTTAATGAAAGTACTCTTACTTGCTTTATTGTGTACAATCAGCTTTTCGGCATCGGCGCAGTGGTGGTCATTTAAACCCCATAAACGTTATCCGTTAATTACACAGGCGCAAAGCCCTGCTTATCGTTTAAGCGCTGCCAAGTTTAGTGTGCCTAAAGTTATGCGCGTTGCCATTGGCCAAACGCCTTACGGTTTAGCATTAAGCGAGCATGTAGTCATGAAAACGGCACAGCATCAAATGCGTTTCAGAGAGTATGAAAATGCCAGTTACAGTTTTAACGAACTGGCTAAAATATATGTGCAACTTAACCAGCTATCAGAAGCTAAATGGTTCTTTTTGCAAAGTAATAACCTGTCGCGCCAGCAAAATAACGATCGCTTAACCATTGCCAACCTCATTGAACTCTCGAACGTGAAACAGGCCATTGGCGATTTCTCTTTGGCGCAGCAAGATTTGGAAGAAGCCCGTGACATGGCTAAAAATCACAACTGGCAGGATGATATGCTGGCAGTGAAGAAACATCTGGATAATCTGCAATTGACCAAACTGGCCGCTTTGAAGCCCGAAGCTGGTTTTGGCAAAGCGGGGCAGGCATCGTTGTAAAGCCCCTCCCAAACCCTCCCCGGAAGGAAGGACTAAAGAATACATTGAGCCTGGCTATTGCCGGGCTTTTTTTGCTTTTAAGTAAAAAATTATTTTAGGTGATCTTTTACTACATTTAGCTATAAATACTTATAAATGAAAATATTATCCATTGAGGCGTTCGTGCCTTCGTGGAGTGACTTTGCAAAGGCCAAGCAACTATTTCAGGAACTGGGTTTTCATATTAATTGGGAGTCACCAGGTTATGCAGGCTTCCAGTGTGATGAGTGCCGGTTTATTTTGCAGGATTATAATGTTCCGGATTTTGCCCAAAACTTTATGCTAAGTATAAAGGTAAACGACATTAATGAGTTCAGAAAAGGCATTTTAGATAAGGAGTTACCCCAAAAGTATGGAGTTCGTATTAGTGAGATTAAAAAACAACCTTATGGCCTCGAACTAAACCTGATAGATATTGCGGGTGTTTGCTGGCATTTCGTACAGCAATAATCATCATATAACCTGCCTAAGTGCGACGTGTTATAATAGTGCAGCATATTATATATCGTATTGTTTCTTCGTTGTAAATTTCTGGTTCACAGAAAAACAAAGTGTCGCAAATTATATTGTTTATCAAAGCCAGCTAAAATGCTGTCTCTTTTTTATTTACTTTGGCACTTGTATAATATAGGCACTAATATTGATGTTTTATAACTTGGATATTGATTTAAAATCTGTAAAAGAAATGGTTAAGAAAATATATACGTTACTGGTGGTGGGCGCTGCGCTGGCTTGCCAGGCATCTACCTCCAAACCTGTTAAGGTAGATGGCTCTGCTAATTTGCAGCCCGACCAGCAGCAAAGCGTTGTAGCAAAGGAAGTTGCGGGTATGATATCGCAATACAATTATAAAAAAGTGCCGCTTAACGATTCGCTTTCTGCCGTAATATATGATAGCTACATCAAAAAGATGGACGATAATCATAACTACCTGCTGGCTTCGGATATTAAGGATTTTGAGCGCTACAAAACACAGCTGGACGATGACCTGAAAGCAGGAAACCTGATTAACGTATTCTACATGTTTAACGTGTACCAAAAACGTTACCTGGAACGGATCAATTATTCGCTTACACAGATGGATAAGCCTTACGATTTTACAAAGAGCGAAACTTTTACCTACGACCGTGAAGACCAACCTTGGGTGGCTAACGTAACTGACATGAATAAACTTTGGAGTCAGCGTGTAAAATACGACCTGCTTAACCTGAAGTTAGCCAGCACCGATGCTACCAAAAATAAAGAAACCCTGCGCAAGCGCTACCAAAACCTGTTAGCCCAGGTAAAAAAGCTTTCTAACCAGGATGTATTTCAAATGTTTATGGATTCTTTTACCGAATCGGTAGACCCGCATACCAACTACTTTAACCCGGCCAATGCGGCCAACTTTAATATCGAAATGTCCCGTTCGTTAGAAGGTATTGGTGCATCGCTGTTATCAGAAAATGAGTACATTACCATTAAAAGTGTGGTAGCAGGCGGTCCGGCCGATAAAAGCAAACAGATTAATGTGGACGACCGCATTATTGGTGTAGCCCAGGGTAAAGACGGTGAATTTCAAGATGTTATTGGCTGGCGTATAGAAAATGCCATTGCTTTAATTCGTGGTACCAAAGGCACTACCGTACGCCTGCGTTTATTGCCTAAAGGTGCCGCCGCTTCGGTTAAGCCTAAGGTGGTAGAAATGGTGCGTGAAAAAATTGTATTGAAAGACCAGTTGGCTAAAAAAGAAATCCGTACCTATCAATCTAATGGTAAAACCGTTAAAATAGGCATCATTAACGTACCGGCATTCTATATCGACTTTAAGGCCTACAGTGCCAAAGACCCTAACTACCAAAGCACCACCCGCGATGTGAAGTTGATCTTAGATACCTTGAAACGCGAGAACGTAGATGGTGTAATATTGGATTTGCGCCAAAATGGTGGTGGTTCATTAATAGAAGCTATTGAATTAACCGGTTTATTTATCAAGAATGGCCCGGTGGTTCAGGTGCGCGATACCCGTAACCGTGTAGAAATTAACGAAGATGAAGATCCATCGGTAGCTTATGCTGGTCCGTTAGCAGTAATGACCGACCGTTTCAGCGCCTCAGCCTCTGAAATATTTGCCGGCGCTATTCAAGATTATGGTCGTGGTTTAATTATTGGTACACAAACTTATGGTAAGGGTACCGTGCAAAGTGCTATTGAATTAGACAAGGTGATTAATCCATCTATCAAAGACATGCTTAATTCACTGTCTAAAAAGAATTCTGCTACCGGTGCCGAGTCTAAATTTGGACAGCTAAATTTAACCGTAGCTAAATTTTACCGTATCAGTGGCAGTTCAACGCAGCACAAAGGTGTAATGCCGGATATCGCCTTCCCATCGGTTATTCCGTTAGATAAATATGGTGAAGACACAGAAGCCTCTGCCCTACCGTTTGATATGATAGCAAAGAGCACTTATACCAAGGCCGGCGATTTAAGCACAGCAATTCCGGTGTTAACCAAGTTGCATGAGCAGCGTATGGCTACCAATACTAACTACAAGTACTTGTTAGAAGATATTAGCGATTATAAGAAACGCCAGAATGAAAAAAGCGTAACCCTTAATGAGCAACAGTTGAAAAAAGAGCGTGATGCTGATGAAAAGAAAAACTTTGAGCGTAACAACCAGCGCCGTGTTGCTTTAGGCTTACCTGCACTCAAGAAAGGCCAAACCCGCCCTAAAAATGAAGACCTGGATTTCCTAAAAATAGAAGCCGGTCAAATTATGACCGACTTGGTAAACCTTGAAAAAACAAGCAAATTAACCAACAATATAGCACCTGCTAATCCGTAAGGCGAAAACGTAAGTTATGCACTCTTAGGTTAAAGCCAGGAAGTGCATGAACAAAGGATTTAGTTTAATAATTAATTAAATGCAAAAACACCCTGCTGTAATGGCAGGGTGTTTTTGCATTTAACAAGATAAGCGATTAAGCTACTATTGCTGCGGACGGCCATCCGGCTTAGCGTTACCTTCTGTATTATTGGTCGAATCTTTAGTGCCCATTCCAGGCATTTTGCCGTTTCTGTTTGCGGTGGTATCATTGGTCATGGGCGACCCTGTGGTTTCGTTTCCGGCGTTTGCTCCTTCAACCGAGTTCATCGTATCTACACTGCCACCTATGGTTTTTTGTCCATTATTGCCACCACATGCGGCAATAGATGCAGTTAGCAGAGCTATAGCGGCTATATTTCTTAATGTTTTCATAGTATATCTGTTTATAGTTTCAGTTAAACAGGTGCGTTTAGCTTAATGTTTTGCCTAAATGCGTTAAGCAGTTCGGGGCTTAGGTGCAAAATTGTAATTTTGCAGCGATTAACGCTTGGCAAAATCACTATGGAGCCGGCATCAACATCATATTCATGACGCAAAATCCTATTAATAATAAAACCTGGTTCTGGCTGTTCTTCTCCTTGCTGGTGGCTTACATTTTTGGGTTATTTGTACCGCTCATGAATGAGGATGCCTCCCACCATGCCAACATAGCCCTGCACATGGTACAAAACCACGACTATGTAAACCTGGTTGATGATATGGGCAAAGATTACCTGGACAAGCCGCACCTGCATTTCTGGCTGTCGGCACTGTCGTTTAATTTGTTTGGTGTAAATACCATTGCTTATAAGGTACCAGCCTTTTTAGCCACTATATTAGGCTTATTCTCCACTTTCCGTTTAGGCAAAATACTTTATAACCGCAATGCCGGGCTCATGGCGGCCGTAATTTACGCCAGTGCTCAGGCACAGTTTTTAGCTAATAACGATGTGCGGATGGATGCACTGCTTACGGCCAGCATCATATTTGCTACCTGGCAATTGGTAGAATCGGCCAGTGTTAATGCACGCTGGTATAGTTATGTGTTGGCGGCTTTAGGATTGGCTATGGCTTTTACCACCAAAGGCATGATCGGGTTTGTAATGCCCTGCGCCGCCTTGTTTTGCTGGTTAGTATATCAGCGCAACTGGGGTAAAATGTTTAATTGGCGATGGATTTTGGTGTTTATACTTTGGTTGCTTTTTATTGCACCCTGCGTATACTGCTATTATTTGCAATATGATCTGCATCCCGAAAAGGTAGTACGTGGCATGACTCATGTATCGGGCGTAAAGTTTATTATGTGGCAGCAAAATTTTGAGCGGCTGGATGGTAAACACTGGGGTAAAGGCCATAAAGACTACTTTTTCTTTTTTCATACCCTGCTATGGGCTTTCCTTCCGTTTTGCCTGCTTACTTATATTGCATTTTTTGATAAGGTGACTTACTTTTTCAAAAGCCGGTTTGCATACCTTAAAAATCAGGAGCTTTTAACTGCAGGCACCATCGTTATCATCTTTGTCATCATTTCTTCTTCGGGCTACCAGTTGCCACATTATTTAAATATCCTGTTCCCGTTTTTTGCCTTAATTACGGCGGGGCTGTTATCTGCTAAATATGAGCAGCACCAGGAAAAAACGCTGAATGTTTACTTGAAAGTACAATATGTGGTCATAGGCATTGTGGCTATCTTACTTGTGTTACTTAACTTTTGGTGTTTCCCTATACGTTCGTGGTCGGTTATTGGCGTTTCGCTCATTGTATTAGCGGCAATGGTTTATGTAGTTTTTAAGGAAAGGGGTGTGCTACCCCGCCTGGTGGTTTTATCGGTGTTGATGGCCTCGTTAACCAATGTGTTATTGAATGGCAATGTTTATCAGCAATTGTTAAACTATCAGAGCGGTATTGGTTTAGCACAGGTGGTTAACCGTAACCACATTCCAAAAGACCGTATTTTCAATTTAGATTTTCACAGTTCGGGTTTTAATTTTTACACACAGCACCTAACCGGCTTTACCAGCGTAAACGAAATCAGAGCTATGCGGGCCAAAGGCCAAACCGTATGGATTTATACAACAGCTGGAACCAAGCAAATGATGGCTAAGGCTGGTTTGCAATTTGAAGTAGTGTGCAGTGATACCGATTTTGGTGTTACCCGCCTTACCAAGGAGTTTTTAAACCCGGCTACCCGTAAGCAGGCCTGCAGTACCGATTATTTAGTGAAGATAAGATGAGTTCATAGGTAATAGTTCATGGATCATAGTAGAACCCATTTAATCCTATGAACCATTATCTATGAACCGTGAACCATACACTATCAACCGAACTAAAAATTACTTGACTATCAATAAAATATTTCTTACATTTGTACATCGAAAGAGGGGACCTGTGTCCCCTCTTTTTATTTATCAATCAAATTTTTGTGGAAATGACTACTGTTGAAAAGAGAGCAACAGAACTGGTTGAGGAAAAGCTGACCGAAAAGCCGGGTGTGTTTTTGGTAAGTTTAAAAATGCACAGCAACGGCAAACTCATTATTTTAATTGATGGTGACAATGGCTTGGGCATAACCGATTGTGTAGATGTAAGCCGCCATGTGGGCTACCACCTCGAAGAGGAAAATGTAGTAGATGAGGCTTATAACCTGGAGGTATCATCGCCAGGTATTGATACGCCGCTAACACTGCCCCGCCAATACATTAAAAATGTGGGCAGGCAGGTTGCCATTAAAACTATCGATGGCCGTATACATGAGGGTAAGCTGCTGGCATTTAATACCGACCATGTGCTGATTGAAGAGACAAAAAAAGAAAAAGGTAAAAAAGCGGAATTGGTAGAAAGTACCATCCCTATAGATACTATAACAGAAACCAAAGTTTTAATATCGTTTAAATAAAGATGAGCAATATTAATTTAATTGATTCCTTTCAGGAATTTAAAGATTTTAAGAACATTGACCGCCCAACCATGATGAGTGTGTTGGAAGATGTATTTCGTAGCATGATCCGTAAAAAATATGGTAATGACGAAAACTGCGACGTAATTGTAAACACCGATAATGGTGACTTGGAAATATGGCGCACGCGTAAGGTAATGGAAGACGGTTTTTCGGAAGATGATGACCTGGAGATCGAATTAGCTGAAGCCGTTAAACTGGACCCTGACTTGGAAGTTGGCGATGAGTACGTAGAGCAAATTACTTTAGAAAGTTTTGGTCGCCGTGCTATTTTAGCTGCCCGCCAAACGCTGGTATCTAAAATTTTAGAGCTGGAGAAAGACGAGATCTTCAAGAAATACAAAGACCGCGTGGGTGAAATTATTACCGGCGAGGTTTACCAGGTTTGGAAAAAAGAAACCCTGGTGCTTGACGATGAAGGTAACGAGTTATTGCTGCCGAAAACTGAGCAGATACCGGCCGATTATTTCAAGAAAGGCGATAGCGTAAAAGCCGTTGTGCATAAAGTGGATATGATGAACACTAATCCTAAGATCATCATTTCGCGTACAGCTCCTGAGTTTTTACAGCGTTTATTTGAAATGGAAGTGCCCGAAATTTTTGATGGCTTAATTACTATCAAAAAGATTGTGCGCGAACCGGGAGAGCGTGCCAAAGTGGCGGTAGAATCGTATGATGACCGTATTGACCCTGTAGGTGCCTGCGTAGGTATGAAAGGGTCGCGTATACACGGTATAGTACGCGAATTAAAGAATGAGAACATCGATGTTATTAACTATACGAATAACATTCAGCTTTATATACAAAGGGCTTTATCGCCAGCTAAAATCACCTCTATTAAGTTAGATGATGAGCGTAAAACGGCCGCTGTGTATTTAAAACCTGACCAGGTATCGCTGGCTATTGGCCGCGGTGGTCATAATATTAAGCTGGCTGGTAAGTTAACCGGCTACGAGGTTGATGTATATCGCGAAGCTGATGAACATGAGGAAGATGTGGACATCGAAGAGTTCTCAGACGAAATAGATGGCTGGATTATTGATGAGCTTAAACGCGTTGGTTTAGATACAGCAAAATCAATTTTGAGCCTCAGCATAGGCGAATTAGTAAAACGTACTGACCTGGAAGAAGAAACCATTAAAGATGTTTTATCAATTCTGCAATCAGAGTTTGAATAAGCTGAATATATGCCGATAAAAAATAGTAATTTTGCATATAATAAGCAGAGAAAAAAATAATAAATGTCAGAAGACAAAAGTATAAAGTTAATTAAAGCAGCCAAAGAGCTGAACATTGGTATTGGAACTATTGTGGACTTTTTAGGCTCTAAAGGCTATAAGGTAGACAAAAACCCCATGACCGCCTTAAACGGCGAGATGTACAGTACTTTAGTAAAGCAATTTGCTGCTGATAAAAGTATTAAGGAAGAAGCCAAGCAAATTAACATCGGAAAAATCCGTAGAGATGAGCCTGGCTTTGTACCTGAAAACAAACCGGCCGAAAATAAGCCTAAGGAATTTGAGCGCGAAGAAATCCTGATCAAAAATGCAGGAAACTTTGCCCCATCTCCATCAAACAAGCCTAAAGAAGCTGATACTGCACAGGAGCGTAACGAAGGCTCGTTGCCGGGTGTGAAAGTTGTAGGTAAAATTGACCTTAATAACTTAAACAAGCCTGCAGCAGCACCAGCGCCTGCGCCTGTTGAGAAGGCTCCTGCACCCGAGCCGGTAGCAGCCAAGCCTGAAGTAGTGCCAGCACCGGCACCAACTCCTGTAGCACCAGTACCAACTCCAACTCCGGCCCCAGCGCCCGAGCCAGTGGCCGCTAAACCTGCTCCAGCGCCTGAGCCTGTAAAACCAGTTCCGGCACCTGCAGCAGTTGTGGTACCTCCGGTGGCACAAGCACCTGTAACCCCTCCACCTGCGGCACCACCTGTAACACCGGTGGCTAAACCACAAGAGGCAGCTCCAGCACCTGAAAATCAAGTTATCCGTGCAAAGGCCGATAGGCTTACCGGACCAAACGTGGTTGGTAAAATAACATTACCGGTAGAAAACAACCGCCGTGGTAACGGTCCGGTTGCTTCATCATCTAATACCGATCATAAGCGCAAGCGCAAACGTAAAGAGAATACACCGGGCCAAAATCCTAATCAACAGGGTGGTGGCCAGCAGCCAACGCAAGGTCAGGGTGGTCCAGGCGGCCAGCAAGGCGGCGGTGGCGGCTATCAGGGCAATCGCCCGGCAGGTGGTGGCTATCAAGGCAACCGTCCGGCAGGTGGTGGCTATCAGGGCAACCGTCCGGGTGGTAATAATGCAGGCGGAAGACCAGCTTTTGGTAACCGCAATGCACCAGCTACTCCCGGGGCTCCGAAAGAAGAACCTACAGAAAAAGAAATACAAGACCAGATCAAGGCTACACTGGCCCGTTTAAGCGGTGCCGGTAAATCGGGCAAATTTGCACAGCGGGCTAAGTTTCGTCGTCAAAAACGCGATGATGTGGCAGCATCGGCCGAAGAGCTTGCAATGGAACAGGATGCACAATCAAGAGTGCTGAAAGTTACTGAGTTTGTTACGGCTAATGAGCTGGCCTCCTTAATGGATGTATCGGTTACGCAGATCATCTCTACCTGTATGAGTTTAGGTATGTTCGTATCCATTAACCAACGTTTGGATGCCGAAACCCTAAGCATTGTGGCCGACGAGTTTGGCTACCAGATAGAGTTTGTAACGCTGGCCGATGAAGAAATTAATCTGGAAGAAATTGACAGTCCTGATTCATTAATTCCCCGTGCACCTATCGTAA
>Ga0265780_10011134_pt1 | contig 10662 bp, 7 predicted proteins | sample P1T30metagenome_FD_192432 | JGI IMG/M metagenome (GOLD analysis project Ga0265780, IMG submission 192432) | Plant litter microbial communities from East Loma Ridge, Irvine, California - P1 T30 | ecosystem: Environmental > Terrestrial > Plant litter > Unclassified | place: USA: California... | reverse complement strand
TCATCGCGGTTTCCTGGTCCAGCACCTGGTTGATGGTGCACATCTGGCCCAGCTTCATCAGCTGCTTGATGACCTCGGATGCCTTGACGGACATCTTGTGCGCCAGTTCGGCCACGGTGATGGTTTCCGGAACGTGGACGTCCTTGACGATCGCCTCGGTCGGGGCCTGGAAGTTCGATTCGCGATCGTCGTGGCCGCCACGGCGTCCGCCGCGTCCGCCACCCGAACGCCAGCCGTCACGGCCGCCGCTCGGCGCCGCGCTGCCGCGACCCTTGCCGCCGCCGCTTGGACCGCGCTTCTTGTCATCCGACCAGGTCGAGGCCACATTGGCCGACTTGATCGATTTCTTGTCGCCCGGCTTCGGACGCGCGCCGTTGCCGGTCGTTTCGGCCGGCTTGGCATCGGCCGGTTTCTTGTCGGCCGGCTTGTGCAGCGTGGTGCTTTCGGCAGCCTTCGGCTTGGCCGGGGCCGGTTCCGGCGCCTTGATCACGCGGCGCGGCTGGGCCATCATGGCCTTGATCTGGGCCACTTCGTCGGCCACGGCCTTGCGTGCACGCTCGGTGGCGGCGGCGCGTTCGGCGGCTTCCTTGGCGGCTTCGTCGGTCTTGCGCTTGGTTTCCTCGGCGGCGGCACGCTTGGCCTCGTCGGCGGCGGCGCGCTTCGCGTCGTCGGCAGCGTCGGCGGCGCCGGCGGATGCCTGCGCTGCGGCCGCGGTGGCGGCTGCCGCTTCGCGCTGCAGACGCTCTTCGGCGTCGCGGCGGGCCTGCTCTTCAGCAGCCTTGGCCTGCGCCGCTTTCTCGGATTCCAGCTTGGCCAGGCGTTCCTGCTTCTCGCGCAGTTCGGCTTCCTGGCGCGCGATCAGTTCCGCCTGACGGCGTGCTTCTTCTTCGCGACGCGCCTGTTCGGCGGCGTCGACGACCGGTTCTGCCTCGGCAGCCTTCGGCGTGACGAGGTCGTCACGTTGGACGAAGGTGCGCTTCTTGCGCACTTCGACCTGGATCGTGCGCGATTTGCCGCTCGAGTCAGCCTGCTTGATCTCGGAGGTTTCCTTGCGGGTCACCGTGATCTTCTTTTTTTCGCCCTGGTCGGCGGCGCCGTGGGTACGGCGCAGATGGTTCAGCAGCTTATCCTTATCATCCTTGGACAAGGGATCTGACGTCGAACTTTTATCGACGCCAGCAGAACGCAGCTGCGTCAGCAGCAAGTCTGCAGGCATCTTCAGTTCGGTGGCAAATTGGGCTACGTTGTTACTCGCCATTCAGTCCTCTTTTCTATGTGTCGCGAGATGATAATGAATTTTTGCTGCTTGATAAAGCGCGAAAGACCGGGGCACTCGCTCCGGTCTCTGTACTTCATTACGCCTTGGCCGTTTCTACCTGGTTCCAGGCTTTCGCCTGCAGGGCCTTGGCGCGGTCGTCGTATTTGGCGTCGACCATTTTCATCTCATCGTCGGTCACATCATTAAATGCATTTGTAATCAGGTCGCGGGCACGCTCGCTCGGCAGTGCCAGGATGGCGCCGAACTCGTCGTAGGCCAGGCCCGCGAATTGTTCCAGGGTCTTGATACCGGCCAGGCCCAGCTTGCCGGCAGTCGTGCGGTCCATCCCGTCCAGGTTGGCCAACGACTCATCCATACCCTCGAGGCCTTCTTCGGAAGCGATCGCTTCGGTCACCAGCGCGTCACGGGCGCGGGTGCGCAGTTCATTGACGGTGTCTTCATCGAACGATTCGATTTCCAGCATCTCGGAAATAGGTACGTAAGCGACTTCTTCAAGGCTCGAAAAACCTTCTTCGACCAGAATGTTCGCCACTTCCTCGTCCACATCCAGCTTCTGCATGAACAGCACGCGCACGGCGGCGGTTTCCTGCTCTGCCTTGTTGGCCGATTCCTCGGCCGTCATGATGTTGATCTTCCAGCCGGTCAGCTCGGACGCCAGGCGTACGTTCTGGCCGGAGCGGCCGATCGCGATCGCCAGGTTTTCCTCGTCGACCACGACGTCCATCGCGTGTTTTTCTTCATCGACCATGATCGACGACACATTGGCCGGAGCCAGCGCGCCGATCACGAACTGGGCCGGATCTTCCGACCACAGCACGATGTCCACGCGCTCGCCGCCCAGCTCGCCGGTCACGGCCTGCACGCGCGAACCGCGCATGCCGACGCAGGTACCGATCGGGTCGATGCGCTTGTCGGCCGTGAACACGGCGATCTTGGCGCGTACACCCGAATCGCGCGCCGCCGATTTAATCTGCAGCAGGCCCTGCTCGATCTCCGGAACTTCGAGTTCGAACAGCTTCATGATGAATTCCGGCGCGGTGCGCGACAGGATCACCTGCGGGCCGCGCATATTGCGGTCGACGCGCAGGATGTAGGCACGGACGCGGTCGCCGATGCGCAGGTTTTCCTTCGGGATCATCTGGTCGCGCGGCAGGCGCGCCTCGATCTTGCCCGATTCGACGATGGCGTCGCCGCGCTCCATGCGCTTGATGGTGCCGGTCACCAGCGAGTCGCCGCGCTCCAGGAAGTCTTGCAGGATCTGCTCGCGCTCGGCGTCGCGGACGCGCTGCAGCACGACCTGTTTGGTATCTTGTGCGAAACGACGGCCGAATTCGACCGATTCGATCGGCTCTTCGATGTATTCGTCGACTTCGATGTCGGAAATCTGTTCCTTGGCTTCGAAGTGCAGGATTTCCTGGTCGGGCAGCTGCAGGCCGGCTTCGTCGGGAACGACGTGCCAGCGGCGGAAGGTTTCGAATTCACCGGTGTCGCGATCGATGCTCACGCGGATGTCGACCTCGCCCTCGTAGCGTTTTTTGGTGGCTTGCGCCAGCGCGAACTCGAGAGCGCCGAAGACGACCTCCTTATCGACGTTTTTTTCGCGCGCGAGCGCATCAACCAGTAACAAAATTTCGCGACTCATGCTTTGCGACTCCTAAAATCCACCTTCGGCACCAGTCGTGCCTTATCCAGTTCGGCCAGCGTAAATTCCAGCAACGCCGCGCCATCCTTGCCTTGAAATTCCAACCCGATCTTGTCGCCCTGCGGCGCATGCAGGATGCCCGTCCAGCTCTTGCGGTTCTCGCTGCCGGGCATGGCCACGCGCAGCTTGACCGTGCACTCGTGGCCGGCAAAACGCTCGAAATCGGCCAGGGTGCGCACCGGACGGTCCAGTCCGGGCGACGACACTTCAAGCCGTTCGTAATCGATGTTTTCAACCGTGAACAAGTGCGACAGCTGGTGACTTACCGTGGCGCAATCCTCGACCGAGATCGGTCCTTTTTCGTCCGCCACCGCCGCCGGGAAGTCGATGAACACGCGCAGGATGCCTCGCTCCGCACGCTCGATATCGACGAGGTCGTAGCCCAGTCCGCTGACTGTCGTGGCAATCAAATCAAACAACTGCACAGCTTTCTCCACCGGTCCGGTGCCGGACCCTCAAAACGATTCAACAAAAAAAAAATGGGCAACTGCCCATCTTCTTATTTCCCAACCAGTGCTTACTTACCAAAAACATCGTTGGGAAGAAGTCGGGTTAGACATGCATTATAACCCGATCCAGGAATGGCCGCAATCGCCATCCCCGTGGAAATGAGCAGTCGAACAACAGTTAATCCTTTGGCTGCTGCGGCGCCGGCACCGGATGTTTTACATCGGCAAGAGCCCTGCGGCCATCACCTCATATGCATCCGGATGCCCGGGATTCAACCCCTGCGTCCGCGCCTCGGCATGCCGTTGTCGCTGATGCGCGGACCCTGGCCGCGGCGGCTCTGGCCGGCGCCACCGAAGCCGAAGGTGGTCTGCAGCGGGTCCGGCTGACGCGGACCCTTGCCGCCGCCACCGGCGCCACTGCCGCGTCCGCCCTGGCCGCCGCCCTGCCCGCCTTGCGAGAAGCCGCGTCCACCCTGGCTGCCGCGCTTGCCCTGGCCACCCTGGCCGCGCGGACCCTGGGCACCCTGGCCGCCCTGTGGGGCGCGGTTGCCGAGGATGCCGGGTTCGCGGCCGCTGTTGACGCGCACCGCTTGCGGGCCGAAGGGGTCGACGTTGCGGTTGGCGTCGGCACGGTCGATCCGGTTGCCGTTCGAGCGGCCGCCATCGATGTCGCGGTCGCGCTCGCCGCCACGGTCCTTGCCGCCCTGGCCCTTGGCGTTGCCGCCGCCAGCAGGGGCGCCGGCGCCCTGGCCGCCCTTCTTCTCGATGCCGAAGGCAGTCATGAAGTTGCGCACGTCGTTGTCTTCCAGCTCTTCCCAGCGACCACGCTTGAGGCCGCTCGGCAGGGTCATCGCGCCGTAGCGGGTACGGATCAGGCGCGAGACGGTCAGGCCGACCGCCTCGAACATGCGGCGCACCTCGCGGTTGCGGCCTTCGCCGATCACCACGCGGTACCAGCGGTTGACGCCTTCGCCGCCGCCGTCGGCGATCTTGGTGAAATTGGCCAGGCCGTCGTCGAGCTCGACGCCGGCCAGCAGTTTCTGGCGCATGCCCTCTTCCAGTTCGCCCAGCGTACGCACGGCGTATTCGCGGTCGATGTTGTAGCGCGGGTGCATCAGGCGGTTGGCCAGGTCACCGGAGTTGGTGAACAGCAGCAAGCCTTCGGTATTGAAGTCGAGGCGGCCGACGGCCAGCCACTTGCCGGTCTTCATGGTCGGCAGGCGGTCGAACACCGACGGACGGCCTTCCGGGTCGTCCGCGCTGACGATCTCGCCGGCCGGCTTGTGGTACACCAGCACGCGCGGCGGCTTGTTGTTGTTGACGCGGCGCTGCATCAGCTTGCCGTTGATGCGCACGGCGTCGGTCGGCAGGATGCGCTGGCCGATGTGGGCCGGCTCGCCGTTCACCGACACGCGGCCGGCGACGATCAGTTCTTCCATGTCGCGGCGCGAGCCCAGGCCGGCCTCGGCCAGCACCTTGTGCAGCTTCGGCGCGTCGTCGTCGGCGGTCAGGTCGCGGCGCGCCTTCGGCGCCTTGCCCTGGCCCTGGCCGCCCTCGGTGGCGTCGAAGGCCTCGGAGGTCACGAAGGAGAACACGGCGTCGGCATCGTTGCCGCCCTTGCGCGCATCGCCCCTGGCGTTGCGGCCCTGGGCCTGCTTGCCCTTGGCGTTCTTGTTGCCGGCCTGCTGGCCCGGCTGCTGGCCGGCCTGCTGCGCCGGCTGGCCCTGGCCCTGGCCCTGCTGGCGGGCCTGCTGCGGCTGGCCCTTTTTCTGGCCCCGCGGCTCTTTCTGCTGCCTGCCGGCGCGCTGCTGGCGCGGCTCGCCGCGGCCGCCTTCGGCACGGGCTTCGCCGTCCGCGGCGACCGGCTGGGCGGCGTCCGCCTCGGCAGCCTCGACCGTTTCGGTACGCTGCGGCTGGCGCGCTTCGCGCAGCTGGCGCTGCTCGCGCATCTGGCGCGGGCCGCGCGGCTTGCGCTGGCCATCGGCGGGCGCGGCGTCGCTGCCGGCCTGGTCCGCCTGCGGCGCGGCCGCTGCGGCAGGCGCGGGAGCGGCGGCTGGCGCAGAAGCGGCGGGCGCGGCCACGGCAGCGTCCGGCTCGGCCACTTTCTTGGCGCGCGGCTTGCGCGGCGCCTTGGCGGCCGGCGCGGCGACGCCGTCGGCAACGGCCGGCGCGGCAGCGCCCGGCGCGGCGGCAACCGGCGCCTCGGCGGCGGTCTCGGCCGGTGCGGCGGCCTTGCGGCTGCGTTTCGGCTTGGTCACGGTCTCCGGCTGCGCGCCGTCGGCTGCCTCTGCGAGCTGCGCCTTGGTACGGCGCTTCGGCTTGGCAGCCCCCTCCAGCCCTGCCTCTGCAGGGATCGTCTCGGTGGTGTCAGTTGGCTTCATCATTCGTTTCTTGGTTTTGCTGACCTGGCGCGGGAATCAAGCGTCGGATACGGGCGCAGGGTCGTGAATCGGGACTTCAACGGGTGAAGTGTCGTCAAATTGTTGCAGCGCCGCTTCCAGCGCCTCCAGGCTGCGTCCGGCGCCGATGTCGGCCGCCTGCTGCAGGGGCGGCAGCTGCGACAGCGATGCCAGCCCCAGGTCGTCGAGGAACTGCCTGGTGGTTCCCAGCAGGGCCGGCCGTCCCGGCACCTCGCGGTGGCCGACGACGTCGATCCAGCCGCGGTCTTCGAGCATCTTGACCGTCTGCGAATTCACCGCAACGCCGCGGATCTCCTCGATGTCGCCACGCGTAACCGGCTGGCGGTAGGCGATGATCGCCAGTGTCTCGAGGGTGGCGCGCGAATACCTGGGCGGCTTTTCCGGGGCGATACGGTCCAGGTAAGGCTTCATTTCGGGCCGGCTCTGGAAGCGCCAGCCGGATGCCAGGCTGACGATCTCGATGCCGCGGTCGCGCCAGTCGTGGCGCAATTCCTCGAGCAGGAGCTTGATCGTGTCGGCGCCGACCTGGCGCCCGCCGCCGTCTGCATCCGCAAACAATTTTTTCATGCCCCCGAGCGTCATCGGCTCGCGCGCGCACAACAAGGCGGTCTCGAGCACCTTCTTGGCCTCATCAGTGTTCATAGCGATGTCGTCAGCGGGTCTTGCGCCTGGATGCAAAGAAAATATCAAACATACACCGGCTCAACGGCAATCCGCCCGACGGCCGGTTTGCCCGCTTTGCGGACGGAACCTGCACTGCGACCTGCACGGTCGGTCCTGGTTGAGACTGCACTCGTTGAATCGGGGTTCCGTGCCCGGACTGGTTCCGGGCGGAATACGTGGGCTCGGCGCCCACCTCGGCAGCGCAGCGGCCGCAAGGGCCGCGTACCACCTACGCTGCAAACGCTTGATTTCAGACAAACGCAGCTGCTGGCGCGATTACGGCCAGGCGCGGGAGACTGGGCTCCGGGCGCACGCCACGCAAGCGAACGACATCGTTTCGTCCAATTGCCGGCCATTGTACCCGATAAAACCGCGCAAGGGACATGCTGCGCGCATCGGCTCGCACCGTGGCGCTTTTGCCGCAGGTTTCAGCGCCCGAGGCGCTCGGCCAGGATGGCCGAAACCCCGACGAAGGCAGGATACTCGGCCGTGATGACATAGGTCGGCACCTGCGACAGGTAGGCATTGAAACGCCCCTTCTGCTCGAAGCGCTTGCGGAAGCACGACAGGCCGAACTGCGCGCCCAGGCGCGGGACGATGCCGCCACCTATATAAATGCCGCCCTGCGCGCCCAGCGTGACGGCGAGGTTGCCGGCGATCGTGCCGAGCATGCCGCAAAATACTTCCAGCACCTCCTCGCACAGCACGCAGTCGCGCGCCAGGCCGCGCCGCGAGATCTCCGGCGCGCCCAGCGGCTCGGCAGCGATGCCGCGGTGGCTGGCCAGGGCGCGATAGATCAGTTCGAAGCCGGCGCCGGACAGCAGGCGCTCGGCCGAGACGTGCTCGAATTCGCGCCAGGCGAATTCGAGGATCGCCACTTCGGTCGGGTTGACCGGCGCGAAGCTGACGTGGCCGCCCTCGCTGCGCAGCGCGGTCCAGCCCTTGCCGTCCGGCGCCGGGATCAGGCCCGACACGCCCAGGCCGGTACCTGCGCCGACCAGGCCGATCGCCTCGCCCGCCAGCGCCGCGCCGCCGCCGACCTGCTGCTTTTCATGATCTGCCAGGTGCGGCAGGGCCATCGCCAGCGCCGAGAAATCATTAACCACGGCAAAGGTATCGAAATCCAGTTCGCGGCGCAGGGCCTCGATCGAGAATTCCCAGTGGTGGTTGGTCATGCGCACGGTGTCGCCGGTCACCGGATTGGCGATCGCGATGGCGGCGTGCAGTACCTTGCCAAAGGCGGCCACGGCCGGCATGGCCAGGTAGGCGCGCATGGCGTCGGCCAGGGTCGGATGGGCGGCGCAGGACAGCACTTCGATCGCCTCGACCCGGCCCGGCCCCGGCTCCAGCGCGAAACGCGCATTGGTGCCGCCGATGTCGGCCAGCAGGCGCGGACTGTCGTGGCGGGACGAAGAAGGAAAGGCGGCGATGGAAACGGACGGCACGGTCATGGCGGCGGATCGAAAACGGATGAGCCAGAGCTTAAGGAGTTCCTGGCTTTAGTGCAAGCGTTTATTGTAGTTTAGGTACATCGCATCGCATTCCCATGGGAATGAATGGAAAATACGCGCGCAATCCGGAAGTAGTCGAGCTACCTGCCCGCCGATGCCCAGTCGCAGCCTGCCTCAGCCTGCCTTGGGCGTCAGCTCAGCGTCGACCTGGGCCGTGGCGGCGCAGTGGGCGTTCCAGGCATCGAGGCCGCCGTGCAGCGGGCGGGCGCGCTGGAAGCCGTTCTTGACGAATTCCTTGGCCACCTGGGCCGCGGTGATGTCGTTCGGGCAGGAGCAGTAGATGACGATGTGGCGCTCCTTGTCGAGCGTGGCCATGAGGCGCTCGGGCGTGGCGTCGCCATACACCAGCGCGCCGGGGATGCCCTCTTCGAGCTGGCGCGAGGTGACGCCGCGGGCGTCGATGATCAAGGGATCGTGGCCGGATTCGAGCAGGGTTTTCAGCTCGTCCATGGTGACGCGCGGCACCTTGGCGGCGCCGAGGTTGCGCTTGCGCTCGATGTACTTGAGCAGCACGAAGATCGCCAGCAGCGAGCCGACCACCATCAGCGCGGTGCTGCCCAGGTTGCCGAGCCAGGCGATGACGTCGTCGATGCTGTCGTGGAACCAGGCGCCGATGCCCATGCCGACGCTACTCCACAGCAAACCGCCGGCCGCCGAGAAACACAGGAAGTGGCTGGTGCGGGTGCCGGTGGCGCCGGCCAGCGGCGAGACGATGGTGGAAAAACCGGGAATGAACTTGGCGACGATGAGCGACTTGGCGCCCCAGCGGCCGAAGTTGTCTTCGGTCTGGCTGACGCAGGAATCCGGCGACAGCGAGATCTTGCACAGCAGGCGCAGGATGCGCCGTCCGTAGAAGCGGCCGGCGCGGAACCAGAAGAAATCGCTCATCAGGCAGGCCAGCACGGCGGCCGCCAGGTACAGCGGCCAGCTGACGCCGCCCTCCACTGCCATCGCGCCGGCGATGATCAGGATCGGGAATGCCGGAATCGGCAGGCCGAGCTGTTCGACCAGCACGATGCCGAAGACGATCACGACGCCGTAGGTGTGGATGAGGTGCGAGAGCGAAGCCATTCGGCTATGTTAGCGGAAAACCATTTGGACGTTTGGAATTCCACCATTTCGGCCGCCGGGCTTACCCTTTCCGCAACATCCGGCGCGTATCAAGCCTCCTGCTGCGGCTCCGGCCCGCGCGTGCGTCCCGGCGCCGCCAGCTTCACCGTCTTGCCGCTGCGCGCCGACGCATAGATCGCCTCCATGATGCGCTGGTCCTGCAAGCCCTCCTCGCCCGGCGTATGCACCTCCTTGTCCTGCTGGATGCACTGGGCGAAGTGGTCGAGCTCGGCGGCAAACTGGTTCTTGTCGCCGGCCTGCACCTCGCTGCCCTGCTCGCGGCCGTCCACGATGCGCGAGACTTTCAGCTTGATGCCTTCGTAGGCATAGGCGGGATTCAGCTCGGCCCAGGCGGTGGTGCCGTTCAGGCGCAGCATCTGCGACTTGTGCGAGGCATAGCCGGTGCTGCAGCTGGCCGTGAAGCCGCTCGGGAAGCGCAGGATGAACTGGCAGGATTCCTCGACCTCGCGGAAACGCGCATCGCCAGGCGTCGACCATACGGTGCCGAACACCTCGCTGGGTTCCTCGCCGCTGAGGAAGCGCGCCGCGTTGATGCAGTACAGGCCGACATCGGGCAAGGCGCCGCCGCCGGCCAGGGCGCGCTTGAGGCGCCAGTGCTGGGCGTCTGCCATGTGCTGGGAATTCACGGAGATGAATTCCTTCAACTGGCCGAGCTGTTTGTCACGGATCATCTTGAGCAGGACCCGGTCGTTGGCCTCGTACTGGCTGCGGTAGGCGATCATCAGCTTCTTGCCGGCCTTGCGGCAAGCCTCGATCATCTGCTGGCATTCGGCCACGCTATTGGCCATCGGCTTCTCGCACAGCACATGCTTGCCGGCGCGCGCGGCGCGGACGGTGTATTCGGCATGCATGCTGTTGGGCAAGGCGATATACACCGCCTGCACTTCCGGCATGGCGGCGAGCTTGTCGTAGTCCTTGTAATCCAGCACCGCGCTTTCCGGGATGTTGTACTGGTGCGCCACCTTCAGCGCCTTGGCGCGGTCGCCGCTGACCAGGGCCACCGGCTTCGCGTGCTTGCTCTGGGCAAAGGCCGGCAGCATCTCGTTGACGCTGATGCGCCCGACGCCGACGATGGCGATGCCGACCCGCTCGTTCCACGGATCGCCGGGCGGCTCGGTCTTCTCGGGCTTTTCGCTCTTGGCCTCGAGCGGCGGAAAAGTAATCTTGTCCTTCTCGTTGGCGGCGGCCTGCATCGCGGGTGCGGACAGCGCCGCCAGCGTCCCCATATAGCGCAAGAACCCCCTGCGCTGCGGCTGGCTGTGCGTCATATAGCTTCCTCAGAATAATGGAAACCCATCATCCCACGCACATACAGACCCCAGCGCCACCTTGCCCATCAAAAATTCAGGCCCAAATTCGGGGTCAGAGCACAATTAAGCCTAGATTCGGGGTCAGAGCACATTTTTCGATCTGGCAGATTGGCTTCAGCTGCCTGCAAATTGGAGAGATTGTCTGCAGTTCTCGTGCTTCGAAAATGTGCTCTGACCCCGAATTTTCAGAAAAATGT
>Ga0265780_10011133_pt1 | contig 10663 bp, 10 predicted proteins | sample P1T30metagenome_FD_192432 | JGI IMG/M metagenome (GOLD analysis project Ga0265780, IMG submission 192432) | Plant litter microbial communities from East Loma Ridge, Irvine, California - P1 T30 | ecosystem: Environmental > Terrestrial > Plant litter > Unclassified | place: USA: California... | reverse complement strand
ACCCGCCGTAAGGCTTCACGATCCGATGGGGACATGGGAAAATGTGCCTGGCCGCATTAGCAAAGCGCATGTAGACCTGGTCGCTCTTTTGCCATGGACATGTGGTATTCTACCATGCTTCGCGTCGCCTGGGCCCGCCCGCGCCCGCCCCCTGCAATCGCGGACGGTTCTACCCTTCTTGGGCCAAGGACTGCCATGTAGCGCGCCGCCGTGTGTACGATACGCGGGTGTGTTTGCGAGTATCCATGCTTAGGCCTGGTAAGAGTTGTTGGGTGTAGTATTGTGGAATGGGCGCTAAAGAAGCAACGTATGCCGCTTGCTAATCGCGTATCTCGTATCGAGGAAAATCCAATGACATGCTCTGCTTACCTTATCATGACATAATCACACCAGGGCACCGGCATGCCACGCCCTATGATTGGCGGGAGGCGGTCCGTCCACTCACGAGCCTAGCATCCACAGCACTACTATGTAGTAGCCCATGCGCCCACACCCTTCTTCTCGCCGGGTCAACATTCACGACCATGGCAGGCGCGCCTTCGCGTGCTCTCCCACAGTTGCTTCCTGCTCCTCCAGGCGCCCGCAGACAGGCTACCAGCAAGCCGAAGAAGCCACAGACCTCAGCGGCTTGCAGCAATTGCCGAGCCCGTAAGACCAAGGTATCTTGACGAGGGGTTTCCGAGACCCTTTACCCCCTCCCCACTAACTTTGCCAGTGCAATGGAGGACGTCCAAAGTGCACCCAATGCGTCACAAAAGACATTCCTTGCGTCTACACTGAGACAGAGTCGCGTCAAGTGAAGCGCAAATACGAGGAGCTGCGCGAGAAGCGCTCCGCCTATGAGGAGTTGTTCGACCTGATCAAGACCATGTCAGAGGCAGACTCGATTGACGTTTTACATCGCATCAGAGCGGGCGGCAACGTGCAGGATATACTGAATCAGGTCCGGGATGGCAACCTCCTCATGCAGCTCTCGCTTGTGCCTGAGACGCGGCGTCGGTATGACCTCCCTTACCGCGTGGAAATGCCTGCTTTCATTCTGGTTGAGAACAACCCCTACTTGACATCCATGGTATACGAGAAGACGTTCAGGGCCTCAGAGCCAGCTTCGATAGCAGGTACGAAAGAGAGTGCGATGAACTTGTATCTGATGCCTTATTCCTCAGCACTGATGGCCGACCCTTTGCTCTCTCGGATAATGACAGCCAACTGGACTTCTGTCATCACTGATAACAATCTATTGAGACAGCTCCTTGGCGCGTATTTCGTATACCAGCATCCAAGCTTTGTTTACCTACATAAAGACCAGTTCCTCCAAGACATGGCTGATGGGAGACATCGATTCTGCTCGCCACTCCTAGTCAATGCAATACTAGCAGCCGGTTGCCAGAGTTCGCCTACCGTTCACGACAGCACTCAGTTTTGGAACCCACGCACACTCGGCTACCTATTTCTAGCCGAGGCAAAGAGGCTTTGGGAATTAGAATCTGCAGAATCGCGCTCACTTACTACTATACAGGCCGCGCTTGTTCTTCAGATTGCTTTGAATGAAAATGGTCTGGATCGAGTCGGCTTATCTTACATGTTGCAGGCTCTACTCATCGCGAAAGAGATCGACCTCTTCCAGAACCCAAAAACCTCTGCATCCGACGACGACGACGACGACGACATAACAAAGGCGCGTACAATCACAGCATGGGGTTTATTCAACTGGCAAGTCATGTATTGCTACTACTTCTTCCGAAAGTCTTTCCTCGACCAACCTCCCGATCTTGCCCTGCCGGACCCAGTACGATACCCACAATGGTACGGCCAAGTCTGGTTACGCTACCCTACATCAGAAACATTGACACCTACATACCTGGGGTGCGAATTGGTAGCGAGGTCTGCGTTGCGTGTCATCATGATGGACATGTCGATAGCACTATATGGAACATCAGAGCACCAAGGCATTCTAACCCTTGAACAAGTCCTTGGCTTTCATTTTCGCTTAGAAGCATGGTTTACAAGCCTACCAGACGCACTCACGGCCCAGAAGATTGTATACCCGACACAGTTGGAGCTCCAGTACGCATGTTTCGCCTGCACTCAAACGATCAAATTGCTGACAATCTTATAGTCTAGAGTATCACTGCCTAATTCTGCAGCTCTGTCAACTCGAGAGTGTTATCCAGATCAAGGAGCCCAATGCGTCCGCCATCTTCAAACAAAAGTTCGACAAGATAGCGTCTCAAGCGAGGGTATCTGTCGAAACCCTGTTAAGGCTCTATTACATCAGGCACAGCTTCGAAGTGCACCATACTTTCAGTGTCTGGATTCTAGTCTTCGTCGGCAACCTAGCTGTCGAAGCGCTTAAACAAGCGAGAAAGTGTGACAGCGTGGATTTCGACATGATCGATTTTTATCGTTCGACACTTGTACTGTGTGCGGTCGGGTTGCATAGCCAAGGCTGTAGCTACCAGCTTGGTAAGCTCTCGTTCCGAGCCCTGCAGGTTTGCATGATGCCAGAAGATCTGCAGTTGGTTCGCACGCATTGCACAGCTGGTGAAGAGGCTGAGCAGTCATTATTGCTGGAACACACCCAAAGTCTCTGGCCCGTACCGATCATCAATATCAACGATAATCCCGATACGGCGCTATTGAACGGTTTGCTAAAAGAGTACCAAGAATTGTCGCTAGACATTAAGGGCAAGTCGCGCAGGAACTCTACATCTGAGCGAGCGCGGGAAGTGGGAAGCGAGGGAGAAAGAGAAAAATTATAAGCATGAGATGTGTTAGTCACAAGTCAGGGCGTCTCGGAGTCTACAGGCATGACATGGTCGAGCTGAAGACCTTGATCCGGCGATGAGTAAAAATGAAACATTATCTGTAATACCAATAATCTCACGACAAGCATCATACATATTCTATCCAGAGACCACCAACCCCGTCTTCCCCTTCTGCAGTATCTAACCTTTCCCTGAGACCTTGCTCTTTACCCGGCCCCGCTTTTCCAAAAAGCACGACATCTCCGAACCAAGACCCAGTTTTGGCAACGAGTTTCCTATGCTCTTCATTCCCTGGATATCTCAGCACGACCTCCGCACCCCCAAAATCAACACCCTCTACCTTCTTTACTCTGTCAAGGCGAAATCTCAGACCTTTCTCTTTACTCTCAGGCTCACCAAGGATCTTCACATACTCATCACATGTGTCTGGAAAAAGCTCGAACCCATCCACAATGACGTTGATTTCCTTGACCCCCAACGCACCACACGCATGTGTCGTCTTCTCCGCATCAACTGGCACCCTAACCTCCCTCGGCGTGACATCATGGCAGAAGAACGGCAGCCGTCCCCTACTGCCCTGCCCACCCCTATCCCCATGCGGAAATGTAACATCCCACTCCACCTTGACGCCATCTGGTCTCTGTCTCCCTCCCCGGATTGGATCCGCGTGGCTTCCTGCCACCAACTTCTGGCTCTCGTTGGCGGGGAGAGTGTTGGTTAGACACCAGTCTTTCCATCCGGTGAAGTTTGCGTCGGGGCCCCACCAATGGCCTTCGGCGAGGGAGGGGTTGCAGAAGGATATAAGTTCAATGTAGCAGCCGTCTGCGAGCAGTATGAGAGTGTTGGAGGTTGCGCCATCGGCGTGGTGGCCGCCGGGGGTGAGGGTGAAGGATGAGGTGAGAGAAGAGGGGATTTGGGGGAGAGTGGTGATTGGGTTAAGGGGGAGAAAGAGGATGAGATGGTCGAGCGACTGTGGTGGAGGTGCCATGGTTGTGAATCTTGGGTATGATATGTATCTACTGGCCTGCAGCCTTATAATTGCTCGCGGCTCTGGAGATTTGGTATTGCTGATGAATCAGGGTGCCGGCTTGATTAGAGATACAAGACTTGTTGGTTGTTTGTGAATCAAACTCCTTGTCATTTCCAGACCAATGTCTTTGGAGTCATCCGAGAAAAAGATGGGGGCGCAGTTTGCCTGGCCAGAATGGGCAAGAAGCTTCATGGGAAGGTGGGGTAGGTAGCTGGTGACAGCATCTTCAAACTCCGGTCCAGCCCCTCATCGCGTTGTCCCGAATGCGAAAGCAATGAACATGATAACAGCGGGTCTACATCTCTCTCCGATTTCTGATGTCGGCACAACAGATGTTGGAGCGCAACAGTAGAGTCTGGGAAATATCGGCTTTAAGCAGCTCAACTCGCTCTGGATCAAACGCCACACGAACAGGCAGCAGGCAGGCATGCGAACCATTCCTTGATTCTTCCTGCATCCATTCTGCATAAGCAAATTGGCGTTAGGCATATTGCGCATCCCGCGCATTTGGCCCCCAACACTTTCACCCGTCGTCAGGAGCGACATTGCTTCTTATTGGTGCAACATGCTGGGCAAAATGCGTTCGCTGTCACGCCTTGATCACCGGCGGGGGGCTGGGGCGTGGTATTGTAGAGCTACACGAACCCATGATGCAGAAAGAGGAGAAGGGCCTGCGCGATAATAGAGACGATGGCGGTGACCTTGGCGACCGCTATATCGTTACGTATTCTGTTGCGTCAGCCGACTCGGGTGATGTCAGTATAGACACAGACCCGGAGATGACACCAGCTACTGAAGAGAAGGAAACTGGGCATGTGACTGTAGAGAAAGCGACCGAGAGTCCTACAGGAACTTTTGATGCTGAGATCAGTGGAAAAGATGCGCGGATCGATGAGAACCTGGCTGAGTCGTCGGATGAAGAGATTGTCTTCAAGGGCAGGGCGAAGCCCGAGAACAACACCGTACCTGTGAGAGACAAACATGATGGGAAAGAGCCTCGACCACGTAGTTCTCGAAAACCTGGGCAATCTAGAAAACATACCAGAAACGACGAGAGCCCGAAGAAACACATCCCAAACTACTATGCCGATCGTCAAGAGCAACCGCCAGAAAAGCAAGACGAGTACAAGCCCTTTGGCTACCAATCTTCATCGGCGCCATACAGTGGTGGATATCAGCCATATCAGCAGACCGGACAAGCATATGGCTCGGGATATTTCTCTGCGTATCAACCATACTATGGCATGCCTTATGGATATCCACCAATACCGTACCAGGGTACTTATGCCCAGGCGGAGATTCCATCACAGTCAGGGTCCCATGAATATACTGGAACGCATGCCGAGATGCGACCGGAAGGCAGCAACGGGAGAGACGCTGAGACACTGCAGGGACAAGGGGCAGTTGCAAGCCGGAATGAACCTAAAGTCAGGAAGCAGAAGACAGAGCATAGCATCGACAAAAGGGTTCCGGATGGTGTGGAAGGGAAAGAGCATGCAGTGATTTATGGGGACGGGGTGAAACTACCCGAAGAAGATCCGCGTTCGGATCGCGGTGCTGATCATGTATATGTCGAGGCAGAAGACATCGCGCGGAAACACGTACGTCCTGAAATCAATAAACCCAAAAACCGAGTCCAGAAGTCCCGGCATGGCGAATCGAAATCCAGTCAAAGTACAGTGAAAGCTAGTAGAGTGTCTCTAAATGCTTCGCGAAAACGACCCAAGAAGTTCGGTGTCCGCTTTGTATATCCAGCCAAGGAGGACGGAACCGCAGAGACCGCAGAGATTACGCGCCGGAGATCATCTACGTCTCAAATCTTGCCCTCTACATACAACACGGGTTATCCGAGCCATTTTTCAATGAAAGAGTCTCAGACAGAAGCCTCCATCTCGAACGATTACAGCCGAAACCTCTTGGAGTCTACTATAGAGCCTTTGACCTCTGCAGAAGAGGCTCAGCACATACCAGATCATCATGAACAGCCTACGAGAACCCAAGCATCTGGCAGAGATGAAACAGATGAAATTTCGAAAGAGGGACTAGTAATCTCAGTGCCGGTTCAATGCAGTTTTGCGACGCTGCATTCGCAGTTTTCAACATTACCACACCAGCACTGGCCAGAACGTTCATCGTTCAATGACTATGGGAGTCTTAGAGTGACAAAGGCTACCTGCGCAAAGCGCTCTAAACAGCGTAGTGGATCATATTCAATTGAGCTTACATGTGATGATGGACCTTCTGCAACAAAGGTTGACGCCAAATACCAGATACAGTGGCTGTAAGTATGCAGAAGTTCGACCCAGTGCCATACAGTCACTGATAAGAGTTCTTTTTCAGGCACATGCAAAGATGTCATATCAATCTTACGGAATTTGAGGTAAATTTCTTTTCCCGTACTCATTCAAATGTTTGAATCTCTCTGTATTCGAGTATCAAGGATAGGATCTAACGAGCATGCAGAACATGTGTCTCAACGCGCCCGGTATCGGCGGCGAAGCACGTTTCCTTGTGCTCCGGCTATTTAGGCAAGTCAAAGACGCTTTCCGTAAACGTCTTTTTGATGGGTACCATATCGAACCTGGAACTGTTGTACGTTGCGATGGCTCATCCTCTCGAAACGTGGATAATCTACAACTGTCGGCGACATTTGTATGCTTTCCCTATGTTGCGGTCCGAAGACATCACCAAAGCCTCCCTCCGAGTGGACACAAGTACTATCCTATGAGAAGTATGTTGCAGATTCTCTATCCATACGAATCAACTCCTCATCAGGAACCGGCTCCAAGCTTCTGCAGAGATCTACCCCAAGCCGCAGAACATGCCATGTTCGTGCCTCAATGTTGGGCAGTCATGATTGGCTCTGGTAAGCTCGTTGTACCGCTCCCTTTGATATCTATACTGACTATAAAAGAATATGTAATCACCTGCGGTGAACTGACCGGTGAGGATATGATCGGCTCATCTTTGCTGGTTGTGCGGCCTATTGACCATGTCCCACTTGTCACCGGGGACTGGTTTTCCGACACAAAATCGCTGCCAGATGCGGCAACAGCTACATTGGAGCAAGATTTAACCCCTGGGGAAGTAAAATTAAAGCTGCAGCCCCGTGGTGCGCTTATGAGTACAGATGCCCAAGCTCAGAGCACCTACGAACCAAGCTCGATGCAGCTATTCGGTGGACTCCGCATTGAAGACTTCTTGATCGGCGACGATGAACCAGACATCGCAAACAAATCGACCTCAACGATCAGAAGCCCAGACGATGTGAAAGATGTGATCGTTGCAGGAGATGAATTGGATTCGAGGAAGCGAAGAAGCGGCGAGATTTTCGGCATTGATGAGAGCCACTTGATCGATGCATGCGCCACCACTCTACCATCATCAGACTGTTCTGCACATTCGAATGCAGACACAAGCGAAGACTATGACGAACCCCTTCTTGTAGATATCGAAAAACCTGCAGAAGTAAACCCTGCTCGTACAGAGAAAGAGGTAGCCGAACAAGAAGCGTCAGTGCTCAGCATGTTGAAAACGCTGGAAGTACCCAAAATGACCACGCAATTCCTCGAGAAGTTCCGCGCTTGTATTTCCTACATTGTAAAATTATGGGAGCAAGCGCCCATAGAAGACCGAAGACGACAGCATGCCATCCTTGTACGGTTGGTGCGCAGCATCCAATGCGCCGACATGTTACGTAGCATGTGTGATCTAGAATCACAAGACAACGTCTTCTCTGAAAACCTCGCTTACAGAGATGCAATGCTCAAGGCACTTGGAATTGGGAACTCTTCGTGTGAACGTCAGTTGCAAAGTCTCGGAGAAGCTGTTCACGATGCTCGATCCCTGTTCACTGGTCTTACTGACTTGAATACTGCTGCAGCAATCACAAAAGCAAGGCAAACACTTCAAGAAAGAACAAGAACAGGCATGGTTCCAACCACGAGCGAAAATCGACATGGGGGGACACCATCTAAGTCTCTTCCTGCAGCCCTGTTTCTAGCACGGACATGGTCGCATTTTCAACCTAATCAAAATATGACGGAGGACCGCATCGCTGCAGAAAATCTTTTCGCCATCATGAGAGATGTAGAAAAGAGTCTAAAAAAGCGCGACGAGACATGCTACAAGCATGCCCCAGAGGAGACATTAGATGAGTTGGATACTCGTATGACTTTATTACAACCACAATCATCGAACAACCTGAGCGAGGACCTAGCGAATAGCTCATCTAACGCTATCATCCGACCGGGACCACAAGTTCTCAGAACCCAGCCATATTCTCCCCTCCGACACTCTATCAGCGAATTACTCGCCGAGGATGCTGTACTGCGCACGCAGCAAAACGCAATAATTACCGCGACCAACGAACTACTGGCAAGCGCAAAACGATTTGTAGGACTATATATCCCACCTCGCTATCCAAATCCAGTATGCCATAGGATTTGGGGTTCACTGTCTAGATTGACCAAGGTATGCCATTCCTTAAAACGTCAATCTATAATTTTGGTCTCAGGCTCTGTTTGACCAATATATGGTTAGACAATGGATGCGGATGGTGTATTTTGGGTTTTTTATCTATATCGAATTCACAAACGCACAGGCTTTTGCTAACCCAAGAATCAGAGTGTGACATCTACATTTGAAGACAATGGGAATTCCAGACAAGTCTACATTATAAGACCGCTCATGAAGGAGTTCATGCAGCAATACAGCATTGATCAACCAAAAATCGCCTTTGCGGACTGTACACTATGCAAGGGAGGGCACATTCATAGGTCTGCCCAAGACGCAGTATCGCACTTGAAGACTGTTCACTTCAGATACAAATCGCATCTACGCCAACTAGCGCATCTGCAGACAACCCACCGCTGGTTCGTGCGAACAGAAACCGATCTGCGCAACGAATTCGCCAACAAGCAGCAATTGAGTCTTCTGCGAATCTGTCTCAACTACCTCAATGCTCTCGTTGCTCGAGCTGAGAAGATTCACGCAGGAATTGCACATGAAGGCGGCTCGGCCTCCAACTATCAATTGCCTGATGACCTGATCGATTGTTTTGAGGGTACTGCTTTGTTCTTGATGCAGGCTGCAGCATCTGTCAAAGCTATTGAAAAAGAAATGCTACGTTGGCAACATGTTCCAGGAAAAGTGGTTGAAGAGTTGAACACGCCGGCTGTGCAGCATGCACTCGATAAGTTGGCGGAACTGGGGCAGTCAGCCCAAGCATCAATGACGAAAGCTGAGAAGACATTGGCGCTTGCGGATCCAGAGAGAAATACTATCAATATGGGACCAGCAGGGCCTGAGTTATTAGTGGCTATTATACTCCAGAATTTACAGAAGAGACCGGCATTGGACGGAGTTGATATGGAAATCAATCAGCTGCACCAAGAGCATACGTCAAAATTGGTAAGTAAGCTGCAGAACCCTGAAGCTTCGCTGCATCATTCCGCACACAGAGTTCATTTCAACTTGAAGCTGATGACTATATCTAGCAATACCAAGTCAATCAATTCCCGCGAAAACGGCTACTCCGAGACATTCAAAGTCTGCAAGAAGAGTTGTCTGTCGTTCAACTAGTCAACCTATGGCAGCAGAAGAGCTACGAAAACTTCCTCAGAGTGCTAGATCCCCGGTCTTTCGTAAAGCCGACACCAGAGCGCATCGACCTGTTTCAGTCAGAATCCGAATGTCTCAATGACAGCCTAAAACTGTTGGAGTCCAAAGCCATCGAGCTAAGGGCACTCGAAAACCGGACACAATACCTCCGAGAGCAGTTGAAACAAGGTGTTGAAATCCTCGAAGAAGACCACGGGAAGGCGATCTTGGTTTTCACAATGATCACTACCATTTTCCTTCCTCTATCATTCATTGCTAGCCTCTTCGGTATGAACACGTCGGACATGCGTAACACGGATAAAGGCCAGGGATTCTTCTGGACTATAGCAGTACCAGTGACGGCTGGAATCGTATTTGCTGCTGTATTGCTAGCATACCACGGCGACAAGCTTTACGATACAATCGTGCAGACGATACATCAGGAGAGAGACAAGCGAAAAAGAAATCAAGGCAAGGCAGCGCCGCTGAGTCTCACAAGAACTTGGCGCGAGAGATTAATTGTCCTTTCACGAGCATGGCACGTGCGCAAGGGAGGTCCCTAGAGCTGGATTTGAAGGCACTTTAAAACACTTTGAAAGCTTAAGACAGTTTTGTAACGTTCTCATTGCTCCTTTCAAACCAGATCACAATTTGCTCAGCCGTATCTGCCTGCGATATTCCACCAGCGAGTATATCGAAATATTCGGAATATGCGTCTCCCCAGAATTGCATTTCAAAAAGATTAGTCATACTGGAAGCTTGTTGTAAGGTATTTCAGGGCTCAAGCATCTTTATTTCTACTTTGAAGATCCCAGCTCGTTTCTACGTCCTTGGAGTTGTTCATTCCGCGTATTCAGGCGCATATGGTACATTACACAGAGTGAGAGGTATAAAGACTTGGCTCTGAAACCTTGTCATGCACGTCTATTAGATTGGATCAAAACTGTTTTTTGTCCCTATATCAAGCATGTTCCCAATTTTCGTCTCACGGGCTTCGTCAAGACCTGCACCAAGAGAAAGTGGTACTATATCCTAGAGAAGGAGTACCACGAGCGCAAAACGATTACCGCACCCACGACTACAACCACCAAGATGAAATTGCTCAGATTCCGGGGTGTCTCCCTTACACGTAAGTGAAACAAAAGCCATTATATCACTTTTATGCTATTTTGCTGACCCAAGGTTTAGTATACTGAAGTGTGACTGCCCCGCTTCGTGTGCCAGACCGCCCATGGATCTCGATAGCTTCGACTAGAATGACGCT
>Ga0265780_10011132_pt1 | contig 10663 bp, 5 predicted proteins | sample P1T30metagenome_FD_192432 | JGI IMG/M metagenome (GOLD analysis project Ga0265780, IMG submission 192432) | Plant litter microbial communities from East Loma Ridge, Irvine, California - P1 T30 | ecosystem: Environmental > Terrestrial > Plant litter > Unclassified | place: USA: California... | reverse complement strand
ACACCCTACGTATCGATCACATGCCCTACTTACATTAACTGCTTACATTCCCTACTTACAAGCCCTTCTGCACGCGCGCCAGCACGACGTCACGGCCGAACAGTTCCAGCACCGCATCGATCGCCGGCGTCTGCAGCTGACCCGTCAACAGCAGGCGCAGCGGCATGGCCAGTTGCGGCATCTTGAGGCTGTGGGCGGCCAGCACTTCCTTCAGCATCGCCGCCAGCGCCGCCTTGTTCCACTCCACCGTGGCAGAGCGCTCGGCGAAGGTGGCCAGCGCGGCGCGCACGGCGTCGGTCAGGTGCAGGGCCAGCAATTCTGGATCAGGCTGCGGATCGCGGTAGAACAGCATCGCCGCATCGGCCAGCTCGTTGATCGTGTTGACGCGTTCTTTCATCAGGCCCAGCACGGTCGGCAGCGCCGGGGCGCCATCGAAGCGCGCGCCGTCGCGCTCCAGCTTCGGCAGCGCCAGCTGCGCCAGGCGCTCGCTGTCGGTCTGCTTGATGTAGTGGTTGTTCAGCCAGCCCAGCTTTTCAGGGTTGAACTGGGCCGCCGATGCGGTCAGGTGTTCCAGGTTGAACCACTCGGTGAACTGCTGCATCGAGAAGACCTCGTCGTCGCCGTGGCTCCAGCCCAGGCGCGCCAGGTAGTTCAGCATCGCTTCCGGCAGATAGCCCTGCTCCGGGTATTCCATCACGCTCACCGCTCCGTGGCGCTTGGACAGCTTCTGGCCGTCGGCGCCCAGGATCATCGGCAGGTGGCCATACTGCGGCAGTTCGGCCCCGAGAGCGCGCAGGATGTTGATCTGGCGCGGGGTATTGTTCACGTGGTCGTCGCCGCGCAGCACGTGGGTGATCTTCATGTCCCAGTCGTCGACCGCGACGCAGAAGTTATAGGTCGGGGTGCCGTCCGGACGCGCGATGACCAGGTCGTCCAGTTCCTTGTTGCCGATCGTGATCGGGCCTTTCACCACATCGGTCCAGGTCACTTCGCCGTCCACCGGATTCTTGAAGCGCACCACCGGCTTGACGCCTTCCGGCACCGCCGGCAGGGTCTTGCCGGCTTCTGGACGCCAGGTGCCGTCGTAGCGCGGTTTCTCGCCGGCCGCGCGCATGCGCTCGCGCATCGCCTCGACTTCTTCCGGCGAGCAGTAGCACAGATAGGCGGTACCGGCGTCGAGCATGCCCTTGACCACCTCGCGATAGCGATCCATGCGCTGCATCTGGTAGAACGGGCCTTCGTCGTGCTCCAGGCCCAGCCACTTCATGCCGTCCAGGATCGCCTGCACCGCCTCCGGCGTCGAACGTTCAAGGTCGGTGTCCTCGATGCGCAGGATGAAGGTGCCGCCGAAGTGGCGGGCATAGGCCCAGGAATACAGCGCGGTGCGCGCGCCGCCAAGGTGGAGGTAGCCGGTAGGGCTGGGAGCGAATCGGGTGCGAACGGTCATGGCGGAAAGCAATCAGGTAAAAGAGCCTATTTTACCCCGTCGCCCTGCGCGCGGCTGCATCGGTCAGCCGCCTGCAGCCCCTTTCTGCGCCCCCTCCTCCTGCGCCATCCCGACCGCCATGCGCGCATCGAGATAGGCGGCCAACTGGGCAACCGTCTGGTATTCATATAACAGCTCGGCATTGATCGCCATCCCGGTCTGGCGCTCGAGCGCCAAAGCCACCGGCATCGCCGACAGCGAATCCAGTCCCACCTCGGCGAAAGGCTGGTCGTCGCCCAGCGTCTCGACGCCGCCATCCAGGCCATACAGCAGGCAGCGCCGCACCAGCGCCCGGGTATCGCCCGGCTCCGTCGCTGCCTCCCCCAATGCCTGCGGCTGCGCCTGTGCCTGCGGCGCGGCCGGCGCCGGCTCTGTCGCGGGCGCCCACTCCGGCGCCAGCAAGGAATCGCGCCTGCGGTCCTCGTCGGCCGCCTCCTGCTCCGGCATGCCGATCGCCTCGGCATAGGCGGCGATGCGCGCCGCCAGCGTCGCGGGCGCCGCCGACGCGCCGGGCTGCTTCAGCTGCGCCAGCATGGCCGACCAGCGGCGCCGCGCCCAGGGGGCGGCCGGACCGTCGCCGCAGGCCGCCACCAGCAGGGTCCAGGCGCACAGTTCGCCGGCCGCATGGCTCGGGCAAGCCGCGCCGGCCTCCAGCAGCGCCGCGCGCGCCTGCTGCACGACGTCGGACGCGTCCAGCACGTCGGCGGCGAACGCCAGGCAACCGCCGTCCAGCGCGCCGGCGCCCAGGTGCACGTACAAGGCCTCGGTCGGGCCTTCCAGGATGCGCATCACGCGCGCGTCGCGCATCAGCAGCGGCGCCAGGTTTGGCTCCAGGTAGCCGCGCCCGCCCAGCAGCTGCATCAGCATGTCGGCCGCCTCCCACAAGAGCTCGGAGGCCACGCATTTGCAGGCCATGCAGGCTTCCTGCGGCAGGCCGCGCTGCGCTCCGTGAGCGCCGCCCTGTTCGTCATGGGCGCCGAGGGCGCGCACCAGCGCTTCGAGCGCGCCGATCGCGCCAGTCAGGTCGTCCAGGCGCGCCAGCGTCACCGGATGCTCGAGCAGGCGCCCGCCCGCCACCTCGCGCCGGCTGGCGTAGCGCAGCATCAGCTGGGCGCAGCGCTTCATGCCGCCCACGCATAGCGCGCCGATCCCGAGCCGGGCGAAGGCCATCGCGTCGCGCGCCACCTCCATCCCGGCGCCCGGCTGGCCCAGCACGTGGGTGTCGGGCACGAACACGTCGTCGAAGCGCAGCGCATTCTGGACCATGGCGCGCATGCCCATGGTCAGCGCCTCGGCTTCCTGGCGCAGGCCCGGCGCGTCGTCCGGCACCAGCAGCGCCACCGTCCCCAGCGCGATGCCTTGTTCGTCGAGCGCACGCGCCACCACCGTGATCCAGCCAGCCCAGTTGGCCAGGCCGATCAGGTGCTTGTCGCCGTTCAGGCGCCAACCGCCGGCGCAGCGCTGCGCGCGGGTGCGCATAGCCAGCGGGTTGGCGCCCGCCGCCGGCTCGGTCAGCGCGAACGCCGCCAGCTGGCGCCCGCCGGCCAGGCGCGGGGCCACGGCCGCGCGCAGGCGCTCGGGCGCGAAGCGCAGCACGGGCCGCAAACCCAGGCCATTGTGCACCCCGACCGCCGTCGCCAGCGTCAGGTCGATCGCGGCCAGTTGCTCCATCAGGCGCAACAGGTCGCCGGTCGCCAGCGCCTTGCCGCCCAGGGCGACCGGCGCCTGCATGCCGAGAAAGCCGCGATTGCCCAGGTCAAGCAGGACGTGCGGCGGCATCGTGCGGCGCTCGTCCATCAGGCGCGAATCGAGCCGGCGCGGCGCCCAGCGCCGCAGCCAGTCGCGCATCTCGCCCGCCGTGCGCCGGCTTAGCTCGGCCGCGCCCGGGTCGCGCCCGTCGCTGCTGCGGCGGCGCGGATGCAATTCTCGCGCCGCGTACACCACGTCCAGTTCCTCGCGCGCGGCCAGTGCGCGGCATAGCGCGCGCTGCACCTTGCCGCTGCTGGTGCGCGGGAAGGATCCGGGCCGCACCAGCACCACCAATTCAACCGTGGTTCCGAAGCGGCTGGCCACCGCGCTGCGGATGCGCCCCACCAGCGCGTCGAGCTGGGCCAGGCTGGCGGCGTCGCCGCGCCCGCGGCGGGCGATGCGCACCAGGCGGCGGTCGGCTTCCAGCACGATCGCCAGCCGCTCCTGCCCGCCGCCGTCGACGCCGAACACCGCGCAGCGGTTCGGTTCCAGGAAGCCGGCAACCTCTTCCACCAGCATCTCGACGTCCTGCGGATAGATATTGCGGCCATTGACGATCATCAGGTCTTTCAGGCGCCCGGTGATGTACAGCTCGCCGTCGCGCACGAAGCCCAGGTCGCCGGTGCGCAGCCAGGGCCCGGCGCCATCGGCCAGCGTGGCCTCGAAAGCGGCTTGCGCCACGAAGGGCGCGTTGCGGTAGCCACGCGCCACCGCGGCGCCGGCCAGCCAGATCTCGCCGACGCGGCCCGGCCCGGCTGGACGGCAGCTGTCCGGATCGACTGCCAGCAGGTCCACGCCCGGCGCCGGCGGGCCGCAGCTCACCAGCTCGCGCGCATCGGGGTCGCCGCGGTCGGTCTCGCGCACCTGGCCCGCCTCGAGCCGCGACTGGCTGAGGGCGAAGGTGCGCGGCGCCTGCCCGCGCGGACCGCCCGCCACCAGCAAGGTGTGCTCGGCCAGGCCGTAGCAGGGAAATATCGCGCCGGGACGCAGCCCGCACTCGCCATAGGCCGCGAACAGGCGGCGCACGGTGGCCGCGCGCACCGGCTCGGCGCCGTTGTAGGCCACCGTCAGGCAGGACAGGTCGAGCCGTGCCTTGTCGTCCGGCGTGGCGCGGCGCGCGCACAAGTCCCAGGCGAAATCCGGGGCGCCGGCACAGGTGGCGCGGTAGGCGTGGATCGCTTCCAGCCAGCGCTGCGGCTGGCGCAGGAAGGTCGCGGGCGCCATCAGGACCGAACGAAAACCCACGCTGACCGGGGTGACGATGCTGCCCACCAGTCCCATGTCGTGAAACGGCGGCAGCCAGCTCACCATCACGCTGTCGGCGTCGAAGCCGAAGGCGGCGCGGATCATCGCGACGTTGGCCGCCAGGCTGGCATGGCCGACCTCGACCCCGCGCGGCGCCATGGTGGAGCCGGAGGTGTACTGGATGAAGGCCAGCGCGTCGGGCGCAACGAGCGGCAGTTGCGCCGGCACCCCTCGCGGCGCATCGGTGCACAACAGGCGCGTGCGCCCGCCATCCATCACGAAGGCCAGGCCGGGCGCTGCCTCGCGCATGGCCAGCGCCAGCGCCGGATCGGCGTCGAGCAGCAGCGCGCGCAGGCGCCGCTCGCCTTCGTTCCGGCGCGGCAGCGGCGCCGGCACCGCCACCAGGCCGGCGCGCAGGCAGGCGAAGAAGGCGGTCACGAAGGCCAGGCCGGGCGGATACAGGAGCAAGGCCCGCTCTCCCGGCGCGGCCTCGCGCGCCAGCAGGCCGGCCAGCGCGTCGACGCGCGCGGCCAGCTCGCCATTGCTGAAGGATTCCTCGCGCCCGTCCTCGCGCAGGAAGGTGAAGGCGATGCGTTCGGGCGCGCTGCGCGCGTGGCGCTCCAGCTGGCGCAGGACGAAGGCCGCCTGCAGCGGCTCGCTCTCAGCCACGATAGCGCTCCTGGTAGGCCTGGCGCGACGACTTGCCGGCAAAGGCGCCGGCGCCGGCGCGACCGCAGGCGTTGGCAACCAGGCTGGCCCCGCGCCGCAGCTGGGCCGGCGTGTGCTGGGCCATCAGCTGCAGCCGCAGCCGCGCCGCGCCGAGCGGCACGCCGGGAAACTCGACCGGGTTGACGAACACCGCATCGCGCTCCAGCAGCATGCCGGCCACCCGCGCCGCGGACTCGAGACCGGTCCACACCGGTACGATCGGCGACGGGCCGCCCAGGCAGTGCAGGCCGGAACAGGCCAGCAGCGCGCGCAGCTCGACCGCGTTGCGCAGCAGGTCGGCGCGCAGCCCGTCGCCCTCGGTCGAGGCGGCGATGCGCAGGCTCGCCAATGCCACCGCCGCCTGCATCGGCGACAGGGCGTTCGAAAACATATGCGGCCCGGCGTACAGCTGCAGCTGGCGCCGCGCGCCCTGGTTGGCGCAGGCGACGAAGCCGCCGTTGGTGGCGAAGGTCTTGGAAAAGCTGCCCATCACGATGTCGATCCGTCCCTGCATGCGCTGGCTGGCCACCACCCCGCCGCCTCCCGGCCCCAGCGCGCCCAGGTCGTGCGCCACGTCGACCAGCAGGGTCGCGCCGTACTCGCGGCACAGGTGCTGCAGCAACGGCAGGTCGGGACTGTCCGCATCCATGCTGAACAGGCCCTCGGTCACCACCAGGATGCCATTGACCGCATCCATCGTCCGGATCCGCGCCAGCAGCTCGCGCACATGGTCGCAGTCGAGGTGGCGGTGCACCAGCACGTTGCGGGTGGCGCAGGCCGCGCCCTGGCGCAGCGAGGCGTGGGCCAGGGCGTCGATAACCACATGGTCGGCGCCGTGCACCAGCGCCGTGATCGCACCGAACGCCGCCGCCCAGCCGGTCGGGAACAACACCAGCTGGTCCAGGCCCAGGAGCTCGCCGAGCGCGCTTGCCAAAGCCTGCGAATGGCGGGTATTGCCCAGCAAGACGGCCGAGCCGGCGCTGTGCGGCCCGGCGTCGTGCAGCGCGCGCTGCGCCGCTTCGTGCACCGCCGGATGGGCGGCCAGCGACAGGTAGTCCTGGGAAGCGAAATTGATACCGCGCGCGGGTGGCGCGCCATCTTCGGCCACGCTCGCCAGCGGACCGGGCGCGCCAATCAGCACCCTGCCGTAGGGCCAGACACCATGGCGGGCGCGCAGCAGCACCCAGGCGTCGAGCGCGCCGCCGCGGCGCAGCAGGTCGGGCCCGCGCGGCTGGGCAAAGTGGGCGACGTTGCCGTCCAGGGCGCCGGAAGCGCCAAGGGCCGCCGGGTCGCGCACGGGGTCGAAGGGAATCGATTCATTCTGCACGGCGTCCTCCGGCTACGGATTCAAGAATGCGGGTTGGCGGGAGCGTGGCATCGGCGCATTCGCGCCCCTGGCGCGCCAGCAGCGCCGCCACCAGCTCGGGCGACAATGGCCGATCGAACAGGTAGCCCTGGGCGGCATCGACGCCCATCGCGCACAGGTCGCCCAGTTGCTCCGGCGTCTCGACCGACTCGGCGATGACGGAAAGGCCAAGGCGGTGCGCCATCGCCACGATGCTGTCGGCGACGGCGTAGGCGCGAGTGCGGCCGCTGGCGGCGCCCAGGCGGCGCACGAACAGGCCATCCATCTTGAGGATGTCCACCGGCAGCTCGCACAGGTAGTTCAGGCTCGAATAGCCGGTGCCGAAATCGTCGATGGAGACCAGCACGCCGGCGCTGCGCATGTGGCTCACCACGGCGCAATTGGCGGCCAGGTCCTCGATCAGGATGCCTTCGGTGATCTCGAGGTCGAGGCAGCCGGGCGGCATCCCGGTCTCGGCCACGATGGCCAGTATGCGCGCGACCAGGCCCGGCTCGCGCAGCTGGCGCGCCGACAGGTTGACCGCGGTTTTTATCTCCGGCAGGCCGGCGGCGCGCCAGGCGCGGTTCTGCAGGCAGGCGCAGCGCAGCACCCACTCGCCGATCGGGACGATCATCCCCGTCTCCTCGGCCAATGGGATGAAGCGGGCCGGGTCGATCCGGCCATACACCGGATGCTGCCAGCGCAGCAGCGCCTCGACCCCGATCACGCGCCGCTCGCGCAACTCGACCTGCGGCTGGTATTCGATGAACAGCTGGCCCTGGGCCAGTGCGTCGCGCAAGCCGTTTTTCAGGGCCAGGCGTTCGCTCTGCGGCGGCGGCAAGGCGCTGGCGCTGGCGCTAGTGCTGGCACCACCGTCGCCCGCGCCCGCACCGACCCCGTTCCCCGCATACACGCGCACGATGTTCTGGCCCCAGCCCTTGGCGCTGCGCATCGCGATGTCGGCGCGCTTGAGCAGTGCGTCGAGGTCGCAGTCCGGCGCCGGATACAGCGCGACCCCGACCGCCAGGGTCACGTAGCAATCGCGGCCGGCGACCGCCAGCGGCGCCGTGAAGCGGTCGAGGATCTTGTCGGCCACCAGCAGGGCGTCGGCCTGGCTGCCCAGGTCTTCCAGCAAGGCCACGAATTCGTCGCCGCCCCAGCGCGCCACGGTGTCGCAGTCGCGCAGGCAGCGCCGGATCGCGCCGCCGGCCTGGTGCAGCAGCGCGTCGCCGGCCTCGTAGCCGAGGGCGTCGTTGACTTCCTTGAAGCGGTTGATGTTCAGCAGGAGCAGCGCCACCAGGCGGCCATTGCGGCGCGCGCGGTCCATCGCATGGCGCAGGCGGTCGCGCAGCAGGCGCCGGTTCAAGAGGCCAGTCAGCTGGTCACGCTGGACGCCGTCGGCGCCGTCCAGCGGCGCACGGGCGTCGGTCACCGGCGCGGCCAGGCTTCTTGCGACTTCGGCCGGGCCATCGTCGCCATGGCACAGCACCCGGTTGCGCCCGCCCGACTTGGCCAGGTACAGGGCCTGGTCGGCGCGCACGATGGTGTGCGCCACCTTCTCGCCCAGCCGGTACTCGGCCACGCCGGCCGACACCGTCAAGGTGATCGTGCGTTCGCCGTCCGTGCAGCGCAGGCCCTCGACCGCGCCGCGCACCCGCTCGGCCAGCGCGATCGCGCTCGCCGCCGGCGTCTCGGGCAGCATCATGAGGAACTCTTCGCCGCCATAACGGCCGAAGGCGTCGAGCGCGCGCAGCTGGTCCTGCACCGTGCGGGCGAAGGCGCGCAGCACGGTGTCGCCGGCGGCGTGGCCATAGGTGTCGTTGATGCGCTTGAAGAAGTCGATGTCGAACAGGCACAGGCAGAACTCGCTGCCATTGCGGTCGGCGCGTTCCTTTTCCTTTTCCACCAGGTCGAGCAGGAAGCGGCGGTTATGAATGCCGGTCAGCTCGTCGCGGATCGCCAGTTCGTTGATCGTGGCCAGCGCCTGGCGCAGGCGCGAAAAGCCGTCGTTCTTGGTCAGTTCGAACAGCAGCACGAACACCAGCACCACGACGTACAGGCCGAGGTCGCACACCAGGTGCAGCAGCGGCATATCCGTGCGCGGCGCCAGCGGCTGGGCCAGGCCATTCGCCTCCAACAGGTAGATCAGGGTGGCACTGGCGCAGCTCATGGCCAGCCAGACGCCGGCGCAGCGCTTGCCGCCCAGGAACATGGCCACGACCGGCCCCGTGATCAGCCAGCTGACGGTGGGCGAGACGATGCCGCCCAGGTGCCAGCTGAGCCAACTGAAATTGAAGAACAGCGCGCACAGGAAGACTTCGCGCGCCGCCACCACGCTCCCGGTCAGGCGCAGCACCGACGGCGCCGACAGCATCACCGCGCAGCACAGCAGGATCTCGACCGCGGCCATCTCCAGGCCCAGCAGCCAATAGGCGAGCGCGTACAGCGGCCCGGCGGTGCCGGCCATCACCGCCGCGTTCACCACGTTGGCGGCACGCGCCGCCTGGGCCGCATCCTGCTGCAGCGCAGGCGGGATGAAACGGTGCGCGACGCCCAGGTAGCGCCCGCTCCACCGCTGTGTGCTGTCGTCGCTCATTTATCACCCACGTGATTCCCCATACCCGTTTGCACACCCGTGCCGTGGTCGCTCAAGGTCGAGTGTAGGTAGGGAATTTCCTAACGACTTTATTTTCAAACAGATAGTTCGCAGGAAAAAGCTGACCGCCCGGCACGGTTTCGAGATGCGAAATGAATGACGCGCGCCAACAACAAGTGCTGGCGCGCGTCAGTGTGAAGCGCAAGGCAGGCGGATGACGGGGTGGCGCCCCGCGCCGGATCAGTCGTTCTTGACGACGATGCTCGGGAACTTGCTGCTCATGTCCTTCGCTTTTTCGGCGATCTTGATCGCCACTTTACGCGCGATCTGCTTGTAGACGGCAGCCACCGCGCCGTCCGGATCGGCGACCACGGTCGGACGGCCGGCGTCAGCCTGTTCGCGGATCGCCATGGTCAGCGGCAGCGCGCCCAGGAAGTCGATGCCGAAGTCGGCGCACATTTTCTCGCCGCCGCCATGGCCGAAGATCGCTTCGGTGTGGCCGCAGTTGGTGCAGGTGTGGGTGCTCATGTTCTCGACCACGCCCAGGATCGGGATGCCGACCTTCTCGAACATCTTGAGGCCCTTGCGCGCGTCGAGCAGGGCGATGTCTTGCGGGGTGGTGACGATCACGGCGCCGGTGACCGGCACTTTCTGCGACAGGGTCAGCTGGATGTCGCCGGTGCCCGGCGGCATGTCGACGATCAGGTAATCGAGGTCGCGCCAGTTGGTTTGCTCGAGCAGCTGCTGCAGGGCGCCGCTGGCCATCGGGCCGCGCCACACCATCGGCTCGTCCGGATCGATCATGAAGCCGACCGACGACACCTGGATGCCGTGGTTTTCCAGCGGTTCCATGCTCTTGTTGTCGTGGCTGACAGGACGGCCAGAGACACCCAGCATCATCGGCTGCGACGGACCGTAGATGTCGGCGTCGAGCACGCCGACGCTGGCGCCCTCGGCGGCCAGGGCCAGGGCCAGGTTGACGGCCGTGGTCGATTTACCAACACCGCCCTTGCCCGAGGCGACGGCGATGATGTTCTTGACGTTCGGCATGACCTTCATGCCGCGCTGCACGGTGTGCGACACGATCTTGCTGTAGGCGCGGATGGCGACGCCTTCGACGCCGGGCAATTCCAGTACGGCGGCGGCGGCCATGCCGCGCAGCATTTCGACCTGGCTGGCGGCCGGGTAGCCCAGTTCCAGCTCGAAGGTGACCTGGCCGCCTTCGATCTTGATGTTCTTGACCGACTTGGTCGTGATGAAATCTTTTTGGGTGTTAGGATCGATGACTTCCGACAAAGCGGTCTTGACGTCGTTCTCAGTGATGCTCATGGTGCTCTCCGGATGATATTGGGGCGAAGTGTAGCGCAAAACGGCCTGCAAGCTGGGCGGAAAGGGCTGAAAGTCGGGAATACCCCCTGAGCGCGCAGGGCCATCCACTGGTAAAATGCTTCTTTTCATATAACCCGAGCGTTTCGACACCATGACCCGCAAGCTGTTCGTCACCACCGCACTGCCCTACGCCAATGCTGCCTTC
>Ga0265780_10011131_pt1 | contig 10663 bp, 10 predicted proteins | sample P1T30metagenome_FD_192432 | JGI IMG/M metagenome (GOLD analysis project Ga0265780, IMG submission 192432) | Plant litter microbial communities from East Loma Ridge, Irvine, California - P1 T30 | ecosystem: Environmental > Terrestrial > Plant litter > Unclassified | place: USA: California... | reverse complement strand
GTTGAGGAGGACGTTGTTGCGGCATCTGCTGTTGCTGAGGTGGGCGCTGCTGATGTTGCTGTTGAGGGGCCATCATTCGCTGTTGCTGTTGCTGTTGCTGTTGCTGTTGCTGCTGTTGCTGGGCTTGCATGGGCATTTGGGGAATATGGCCTTGTTGAGCAAGGTTGGGGAAATTCTGCTGGTGCCCGTTACCTTGTTGGTGCATGCGTTGCTGAACCAGAGCTGCCGCACGCTGCCGTGCCAACTCGTTGTTCTGCTCATAACCGGTGTAACCATTGTTAGCAGGCGCGGCTTGAGGATAGTTGTTGATAGGCTGCTGGTATGTGCCCTCCATCTTTACGGATACATTGGGAAAGTTGGGTTGTTCTTGCGAGCCGGACACAGGTGGCATTTCGTTGTCAGCCTTTACGTTGGACGGCACAGTAGGCGGCTGACGCGCAGGTTCAGGCGCTGGATCCCAGGGAAAATGAGCAATCTTAAGAGCAGACAGTCTCTCTTGCCATCCCTATCTCCAGTCAGTTATACACATTACGACGGTATGATGAGACAAGATGTAAGTAAAGGTAGATGTCACATGACAGACTATACCATGTTGGGAAGTGATACGCTGGGCTTGGCGGGTGGGGGAGCTGTGCAGGGGATATAAGAAGGCGACCCAAATACTGAGACGCCCCCGAAGCTGCCAGACCGACCGGCAACCCAGCCCCGCTTTCAGCCGCCCATCACCCCCAAGCAAGGCAGCCATCGCGCGATCGTCGTAGCCAGCGAAAACGAAGCAAGGAAACGATTGACAAGTAAGATGGAAATAAGAAAAGAAGAAGTGAAATGACGACGGAGGGAGAGGGCCGAGGCGCGACAAAGGAAAGGCGCAGGCGCGATAGCTGAGATAGCGGCCAGGTTGCAACATACCTGCTTCATCTCGTCGAGGGTGCTCTGGTCGACGCCGGACTCTTCAAAGTCATTCTGCGACGCCTGAATCACCTTCTCCATGATCATCTGGTACACGCCGCCCTGGGAGTCGCTGTTAGCAAGCCTGTCCATGGCCTTGGACCGCTCATATGCGCGCGCCTTGGGAATACTAACCACAACCGAGTTCGACATGATGGCGATTGCTTGATACGGTTCAGCTATCTAGTATACGATATGGGCTCTGCGAAAGCTGCGCAGTGGCTTGTGGTGGTTGCTGCTCGCGGGCAATTGCTTGTGGTATAGGCAGGCAATCCAGGCAGGTGATGTCAGCGCTTGAGGCTGCAAATCGGTGCGCGCGCTCGAGAAAGCTTCTGCGCTGTCAAGGAACTTCTATGGAAATCGCTGGCCCAGACGGAAGGCTCTGTACGACGTGTTCGGGTGCCCTCAGCTTTGTTGGTCGTGGGGTGTATGAGTGATAGTGAACGGCACTCCGGCGGTCGCTGAGGGCGCCGATTCCTTAGCGCCACAAGCTAGCGTAGCGTCTCACGTGATTCCGTTTGCTCAACATCGAGCGTGATAGCACTGCAACAGAACCTTCTGGCTATATACTGTGGTAACATACAAGGATTAATTACGACGCGCAAACATAGGCAGTATTGGGTTGTTATACATGAAATCCTGCCGTCAAAGGAGCCCTACTTCGCTAGTCCACCAGTCAGTCGCTGATGACGGTCCTCCCACTACTCCTTTCGAGTATTTGTGCTCATACTGTAGCATATCAGTCATTTTTACGTTTAAATTAATGCCTTTTGTATCGCCCTATCGACGTCTTTGCGTCTGTAGCCAGGCGCCCGTCCAAGGCAAACTGCGCAGTTGTTGATTTCTGCCGCATTTGTTAGTCGACCTTTCTTTGTTAAGGCCTAAATCGTGAACTGTCGTACTCACCTTCAACAAGCCGGGAAACATCGACCCAAGCGCTCTTCTTCCTCTTCTGCCTCACTACTGGCAGACTTCCCACATTCCCATCCATCATCTCCAATCCCATACCCATGTCACCAATGGGAAAAGCATTACTACCCGCGAATGCGTAGTCGAAGCCGGGTGCAAGATCTAAGCCCAATGATTCAAATGAAGGATTATAGTTGACGTGTCTGGGGAAGTTGTTGGGATAATTTGGCGACGTTGCATTACCAAACGGCATGTCCAAGCTGTAAGGTCCGGTTCCAGAGAGGCTGTATGAATTGTTTGGTGTATTTACCGCAGTGTTAGAAGAGCCTGCTGAAGAACTTGCGGAGCTTTGGCTGAGAGGAGGCGGCGCGCGCTCATGGACTAGAGTCTGCCGGGACGTGGTATGTTCTTCCGTTTGATCGTCGTTGTCGTCGACCAAGCACTCTGCATATGCGCTTTTCGGGTCAATCTTACACGAGTAATGATCCTCCAAATACCCTTGTACATCATGGGTATCAAACCACTCTCCCTCATATCCCCTCAGATCGACCCCAACGAGCTCTGAGCTCCTTCCGTCCTCCGTATGTTCCATTAGAGACACCTTCATCTCCAGAGGCCCAATCTGCCTTACAGTCCATGCGTTCTTTATTGGAATCACATTGCCAGCAGGGTCTCTTCGAGGATAGTGTGTACCCGCACCGCCAACATGGAGGAAGGGAGAGTCCCACCAGTCCAAATCCTCGTCGATAGTTCGTAATACAGTCCTTCGGAAGCGCTCTCGCACCTGATCCAGAGTCATATATGCCAATGAGAATTTGAAGATGTGGTTTATAATCTAATGGATGTGGTCAGTGTGTACTCAACGTCAATAGGAGAGATGGTTGGGGGGAGGGCTGTCTTCACAGTTTTGTACGCACAGGAGTAACGGTTTTGGAACTGCTGAGTAGATGAAACCCAGCCTCAAGCGCAGTCCGTGACAATCGCCTAGCAAATGTCCTTTCTTCAAAACTATAAGTCGTGACAGCAGGAAGACTCTTCGTCGAAATCTTTGGTAGAGAGAGAGGCGGCGTGGGCAGCCTGGTTGCGGGAGGCGTAACATCAGGCGTTGGTATGTCGACTGAGTAAACGTGTGGGTTATTTAATGTGTATGACTCTTGATGCTGACTGAGAAGGTCGACAAGACCAAAAGGAAGCTGTATCGATTGCGATGTTGAATGTGAAGGCGATGGGTTCGAGGGAGCTTGTGACGATCGGCGTGACTGACTTAGTACATCTTCAACAGTGAGTTGACGGCGTCTGACAATGCTGCTGTTGCTCGAGTCCGATTGATCATAAATGGGTACAACGTTCGACAAGTAGCCGCCCGTTGTTGATTGCGCTTGTTGTAAGTTTTCCTGATCAAAATTATGAGCAAAGTTCCCGGGGATGAATCACAGGCTGTGATCGATGTGAATCTAGGCATGGTTATGATGTTCCTCACATACCTTCGCTACTGAACCTGGGATGGTCGAGTATCCCCATCCGATATGCCGAGTTTCTGGTTCTGGCTGAGATGGTGCCTGTGCACCTGCGTCATCTGTGACTTTCTCGGAAGTTTCGATGTCCTCCTCTCCCTCGTACTGACCTTCACTAGCTGTCTTGACCAAACCCGAAAACGTATCCGTAGCGAGCTTGAATTCTTGAACTAAACTGGGGTTCAGTTGCAACAGACCTGATTTTAGCGTTGCATCATTCAATCGAAGGAATGCGGTGTTCATTTGCTCGATGATGGATTGAAGCTGTGTGTTTTGGTTCTTTAGTGATGCGATTGTAGTTTCTTTCCGTTGGCGGTAGGCACGCTGGGCAAGCCGGATTTGTGTTCTTCGCCTCTGGCAGCTGGTCAGTACGAGACGACATCAAGTTCACCATGTTTGATGGTGGAGTAATGTTCTCAGTTAGTGGGATGTAGATGCTGGAAATGGGTTGTTCATTTATGGTTAGCTATCACGATTGAGTTGGCTGGGGGCTTGAGTCAGTGACACGACAGCAGCCTTTTTCGGCTTTTCGGCTTGACGTGCACCACGACCACAGAACCTCATCTGCTATCTTATGCAGACCAGAACATACTCCTTCATTGAGATAGAAGAGAAAGAAACAATTGACTTACATCTGCCGCCGTAGCGTCCTGCGTATCCACCCGCGGTCGTCCCCTAGCCTTCTTACCCAAACCCCCACCATCTTCGCCGCTATTGCTTCTGCGCGAGCGCTTGCGCGACGGCTGTGTCTGCTCTTCCGATTCAGAGCTCGGCATAACCCTACTCTTGCTCTCCTGATTGATGAGATGGATCCAGTGGAAGGCGGGATTGTCCACGACGGGGTTGATGACCAATAGCAGAAGCGCGAGGTTGGTGATGTGGAGTGGCCTCGGAAGCTCCCGATTAGTGATCGAAGCTCTCTCCTGTGAACTCCATCCCCATTACTCAACAACAACAACAACCGACTCAGACGGAGATCTTTGGTGAAATGATAGTCGCAACACGGTCCGTAGGTGGATTGTTCGTAGCAGGAGTCGTTGTAGGATGAGAAGTTGGTATCTGGTCGTCCGTCAGGTGAGATGCCGCGCCCCCAAGGTTCAGCGTGACACGGTCTAAAAGTAAAAGGACCATCCGATGCCGACAATGCCGACTCTCACTTGAGCTCACAGGCTTGGATCAAGGGGTCTGCTTGTACACAGCCCTGGTGCTTGCTTTCGCGCTTACAAAGCCTCCACTAATCGCTGTAGGACGAAAGACGCGGAGGGCGGCTACGTGTTGGCGCACGCACGAGCTAGGATAGTGGCATCATCATATTGCTTCTTCCGGAGAACAGTACGCCGTAATACGGGCTGGACCTAACAACGCTAATGACGGCGTTCGAGACTTGGACAGTCAAACAGTCAAAAGTACACGTTGCGACTTCTGTTATGGGGGTGTTTTGTCAAGAGAAGATGATAGAATAGTTGCTGACATGATTACTGAACGTAAATCCCCGTCTCAGCCTAGTGAGCGAAACACTGGTCTAGATCACGTGATGCTTCGGTCGATTCAGATAGCGACGCATGCAATCTTGCGTCCGATGCCGACTGCAATGCCCAGCGTGCCGACGAAGGATTGCTGACATGTTATTACTGTAGGTGGCATGGTATCAGTCAAATAGTAATCAAGATTTGTGCAAATGGACTATTGCAAACTTTACAACATGAGGAAAATGGTCTGATCAGGACGGCTGAAGCCTAGAAATCTTATTTTCCATCTACTTGTATTTATGTGAGAACTCGAGGTAGTTTCTTGGCGTATGTGAAAAAGCAAAGTGTGTGTCTACGCCTGATCTTGCCCCGGTCCATGTCTCAGTGCAGGGATGACGCCCATCCAGGTATTCGCAGGTACATCCTCGTCAGCCCCCAAAGCGGCCGAAGTTTTTTCGGAACCTACGTCTTTCTTTTCATCGTCGTGGTACCTATCACGTACAGGTTTTGAAGAAGTTTCATGCGGTGTTCGCGAACTGGATGTATCTTTTGAGGTACCATCGTCTTCGCTCCGCAATATGCTCTCATCTTTCTCAGCATCATCTGTTGAAGTATCGTTGATATGCTGGCGCTCTTCATTGGACGCAGTAGCACGGTCCTCATCGATACGCTTCTCTCCTCTTCCTTCCTCGTTGATCCAGTGTTGTAGCCCTTCATCCGAAGGCTTGTAGAAACACCACATCTCATCTGATGTCGTGTAGCCCGTCCCCATACCGCCCTGAAAGTTGCGCTTGAACTTCCTCTGTAAGCTGGTGGCCATGCGTTTCCTGAACTCATTATCTACCCGAAGGCGGGCGGCTATCCATTGGTCGTCCGGTCGATGCTCTTCCGGAATTTCCTCCAACAATGGCGTTTTCAGTATATCCTCGTCAGTCATACAACGATTGATGAGTGATTTCCCCCCGCCCGACTCGGGGGTTACTAGGCGCAAAAATTCAAGACTAGTACTGACGTTGAGATCGATGGCTCGCTGTGGGTGAACAGTCGCCTTCATGAAAAAGGAGGACACATGCTCATATAGGATTGAAAAGTCGCTTTGGTTGATGTGCACGGATCCTCGGACGGTGAGAAGATATGCAGGAGCACCATGCTCGCTAGCTTCCTTCATAAGGGACATGCATGCATTCCAATTCTTCTCCCAGTACATGAAAGCTTCGCTAGCGATGCCAAGCAGGGGCAGATGTATTCGATGTTTGGGGTCTTCCAGTGGCGGCTTTATGGGAGCACTGTAGTTACGTTAGTTTCATGTCTGACGATTGAGATACAGACAGCTTACCCCCATATATCATAGATGATCCCTGCTTGCACGTTAGTGAACCGTTCAGTATGCCTGAGCACTTCGACTACGGTCGCTGCCCCAAAACTGTGACCAGCCATTGTCATCTTGTCGACATGAAAGCGATTCTTCCATTGAGACCAATCAACCCCAATGAGACCTCTCGATGAGCCGCCAACATAGCCTTCACCACGCAAATTCTGCCTTGCAATTTCCTCTCCGTCACCAGCGCAAATGATTTTAAGAACTCGGTACGCCTCCTCGAGCTCACAAAGACGCATTTCAATCTGCGCACTACGGAGTTCACTATCGACGCCGTGCTCATTGTTCGGTGCGGTATCCTTGGGATTGTCCTTGGGGAAGATGTAGTCCTGTGGTCGTTAGTGTGCGACAATAGCAGCCATCAAAGAGACATACTACGTAGTGATAGCCCTGTGCAATCTCCTTCTCAGTGTGGTCCATGTGCTGGAACTTTGCGAAATCCTCCTCGCCTTTTCCTTCGTCATCGCAGTCTGTATCGTTTGCTTTGCCTCCTCCGTGTCCATCTTTCCTATGTTTGCTTCGCTTCTTGTGATTTATGAAGGACCGTGGCCCACTCCCATCCCGATGCTCCACAGCGCACACAACGAAACCGTAGCTTGCAAACTCAGAGCATAGGCTGCTGTATGCAGTTCTTGAGCCGCCAAGACCATGACTGAACATCAACAGTGGAAAGGTCGGTTCTTCGCCCATGCCCTTGGGCGGCTTGCCCTGCTGGTTCTTGATCTTATATCCGTCCTTCTTCAAATTGCCTTCTGGTGGCCAGTGGGTCGCGGGAGGACAGTTCCGGTATGCGCGGAGTTTTGTCAGCATGGTAGTCGCACCGAAGAGCCCAATGCCCACAAAGTTCGGTATTCCTGCAAACTGCGCATAACCCTTAGCCGTCTCCCTACGTGGTCTTGGAAGCCACGTTTCCCGACTCCATTTCTTCTCTCCTCCAGGGGCCTTCCCATTCCCACTCCCAAACGAGGCCGGGTAGTACAGTGTAAACAGCACTGTCTCTAATTGCAGAAGGTGCCTGCCCTTCCGCTTGATATGCGAGATGGGTCGGGGCTTCTCAACGGGAACTTCAATCTCCATGCTTCCTATGGAGTAGGGCCCTGACGCGGGACATAGGGTAGAGTTTGGGTAAGGAAGGTGGTCGCGCAGCGAGGCGGGTGGTCGGGTACGAGGTTTTCTCGCATTGGGTACCTTGCCTGACGAAGAGGCGTGTATGATGCTGTTCCGACGACCGCCGTGGTCATCGCCGGTGATTCGCGTCGTTTGGCGTTCGAGAAAAGACATGACGGGCGCTCAGTGATAGTATGAAGGGAAAGTTGAGGGTATCACAACAAGAGAAGCTATACACAAAAAGTAAGTCGGGCAAGGACAGTGCTGCTCAACGTAACGTGCGGAAAAGCAACCGCGACAGAAAAAAAGACTATGAACACTTCGCCATGCTTGTCGGAGGTCAAGAGTCCCGGCCAAACGCATCGTCCATCACGGAGGTTGTGCGGATGCTCGGAGACTAAGGAGATAGTGTTCGCGTGTTTTGGCTCGCCAGTGATGTCATCGCTTGCTCGGCTATCGCTGTGAGCGCGTCCCGGTGCAGGGGGCCTTGCGATTGAGTCTCCACAACGCGTTCTGGCGTTGGGGCCACGACAATGCACGAATAAATTGCCCCAACTAAGGCAACGTAACTAGCTTGTTGGCTAATTAGAGTTTTGCCGCGCTACTGTGGAGCATACTGATGCCTTAACATCTCTTATCCTCTCCGTGAGCGTGAGTCATACAAATCTCGCCAAAGACTGATTTAGACATTACACCAACAGTTTGACCCATTCATCGTGACATTAATAGCTCCATCTGCAGCAATTCGACCCAACTTGCCCATTTGCCACAACGAGCACCAAACATCAGCCAATGCATGGTAACTGTAAGGCAAGTATAAAGCCGACATGGTAGTATGGTATTAAGCTACTGTCCAGGATTAAATATTGACGTCCGTTGTGCTCACACCACACTCAGAGCAAGACACCTATAGCCCCAATACCATGTAAATCTGCCGCTACGATCGCTCTTGTATATATGAGAAAGAGAAAATACCAGGCGTCTTACCCACCGTTCATCGACTGAGTTCTGAGTTCAACCCCCCAAGGCATTCGGAGCTCGCTCATTGGTATTTTCCGATGGATGAACTAGAAGCCCGACGTCTTCGCCTTGTCAACCACTGGATACTCGTCCGTACCAAACGTAGAGTTCAGGGATACCTTTCCTGAAATCTGGCCATTCTCCAAACGGATCCATGTATCTACTACATTCTGGCCCAACGAATCTTCTCCAACAACAATCTGACGCGCACCACGAGTGTAGTCGCTGTACCCGCCGTAGCCCGAGTGCCTGTTGAAGCAAATGTTGAGACCGTTGCCATTGCTAGGCGACGTGTTGGGGAGGTCTTTAGACCATTTCATGCACCAGTCGACTTTGTGATCGTGACCAGAGAAGACGGCCATGAGTCCCTCAGTTTCGACGAGCGCTTTCATGAAGGGGATGTCCGCGCCGTTGTAGTTGCAATTGTTCCCCGAGCTGTCACAGCTATCGCCTTGTTGTCCAATGGCCTCCTCGTTAAGACCCGGATTTGTAGTGCTTCCGTAGTCTGCGCTTTGGAAGGCATAGGTCGCGTGGATCGGTATATGAACGAAAGCCATACTTGGAATGGCCCGGCCGTACTGTTGGCGAAGAGCGCTGTTGGTGCTGCGAAACCAATCGACAACCTAACATGTCAGAGATGTAATAATAACAATAATATGCGAAGCAGTCATTACCTTCTGGTCTACCCAGCTGGGCAGTTGGACATCATCACCAGTAGGCTGGTACTTGCGGCCACCCTTGCTGTCGAAGAACCACAGCAACATCTTGAGTTCACTGCTATCGGTAGAGCTGTAGACCGGTATAAAGTAGTTGCTCCAGCCGACCTGATCATAATCGCCAGATACCGACTGCGTCGTGAATGACAACTTCTGACCGTTCTTGCCTTTGACTTCGTTCCACATGTGTTCGCTCATCGATATGGTGCTGCAAGTCTTGGAGGCGTCATGGTTGCCAAACGTTGCGCCAAAGGGCAGGTTGCGATCAACCAAAGGAGCCACGACTTGATCGACTAACGCGTTCAAATTCTCAGGAGCAACCCACTCGCAAGACACAAGGTCGCCGTTGAGGATTACGAAGTCAGGGTTCTCGTTGTCGAGAACCGAGTTCATAACACCGACAGTTTTGAGGTCTGCATAAGGTCGGCCACGCTGAGACTCAGCTTGGAGTTGTCAGCGGTTACTGGTAGCAATGTTCGGGTTAGTGGTTTAGCTTACGCTCGCCAAAGTGTAAGTCACTGAAGACACTAATAGAAAGCTTCTTATCCGATCCGAATTGAATGCCAGGGTAATTGAGCAGATTCCGACTAGGGAGTACCACGGCGCCTGCTGTACAGGCCAATAGCACAAGCAGTTTTGCGTGCTTCATGACGAGTGTAACGATTGGAAGTGTTGGTGTAAGTTGGTATAGTTAAATGGTGGTGGGTAGTAGCGTAGTTGAAAGAGAGTGGGAGTCGATAGCGAGGCAGATGGATTGGACTGGTTAAAAGAATCGTGGGGAGAGTGTGATTTCAGGCAGTGAAAGAGCGCGGTCCGTGCGAATTGATAGCAAAGTAGAAGCCATGGTGTATTGAGAAAGAGCGTACGAGCATGTAACACACGTGCTTCGCAAATTGACTTCTCGCATCTGCACTGTTGCTGCTATCACGAAACTGCTTGCCTAACCCGTCTCGAGCAAAACAAGCTATGAATGTACTGTACAAAGGAAAACATGTCTCACGTTTGTCTCTCACTCATACTCACACGCTTTACTATGAACAACATAAAAGCTTACCATGACCGTATAGGAAACCCTTCTCCAGTAAAGCTTTAACATGTTCAGAAAGGCTAGAGACTACTTTGACTTGATAGGCAATACTGTGCCATCAAGCCAATCAAGAACAGGAGTAAAAGGGAAAACAAGAGAAGATGTAAAGACATTTATTCTACCAATCAAGAGCAACGAGTGAGCGTAACTAACACAGAAGCAGGAACCCACTGCACGTTGGACGGGGAGGGCAATAAAACTGTCTGGGAACGCTGCTTTTGAGCAATGGTACGATAATAACAAGGACGCAGATGAGCAGGCGGATGATGACAGCGACGCCAACAATGATGCAGCCATTATACACTCTTATGCACTTGCAGCTTCCGCTTTGCACACGCCGCTCAACTATCATCCCACGCTTACCCCTGTCTCGCTTAGCACAGGCTTTTCCTTAATTGCTCTAGCTCTCCTTAGCACAATCCCCCGCTCCCTGTTACTTATTAGTATTAGTAAGCATTTTACAGCGTACTGCACAGTTCTTTTAGCAGAGGTAGTCTTCGCGCATAGTGGAAAGC
>Ga0265780_10011130_pt1 | contig 10663 bp, 11 predicted proteins | sample P1T30metagenome_FD_192432 | JGI IMG/M metagenome (GOLD analysis project Ga0265780, IMG submission 192432) | Plant litter microbial communities from East Loma Ridge, Irvine, California - P1 T30 | ecosystem: Environmental > Terrestrial > Plant litter > Unclassified | place: USA: California... | reverse complement strand
AAGAAGAAGCACCGCAAGCTGCTTCGCAAGACTCGTCACCAGCGTCGCAAAAAGAAGTAGTCGCTCGACGCGAAGGCCCCCGCCGACCACCGGTCGCCGGGGGCCTTCGTCGTGACCGGGCGCCAGCCGGCCCTCGCTACCCTTGAGGGCATGGCCGAACCGCGAATCACCCTCCTGACCAAGCCGGGCTGCCACCTGTGCGACGACGCCCGTTCCGCGGTGCACGGCGTGCTGGCCGAAGCCGAGTTCGTCGATGCCGGCGTGGCCGTCGACGAGCAGAACATCCTCGACGACGCCGAGCTCACCGCCGAGTACGCCGAAGAGATCCCGGTCGTCCTGATCGACGGTCGCGTGCACACCATCTGGCGAGTCGAGCCCGAGCGGCTCCGGACGGCGCTCCGCGCGGCCGTCCGCTGAGGACGGCCGACGGCGCACGACGACGAGAAGCCCCGACGAGACACTCTCGTCGGGGCTTCTGTGGTCGGTGGCGAGGAGCTACGGCTGGAGGCGCGTGGGGCCGCGGAAGAGGAAGGTCACCTCACGCAGGTTGGCCTGGTTCAGCATGAGCATCAGCACCCGGGCGAGGCCCATGCCGAAGCCGCCGTGCGACGGGGCGCCGTAGCGGAAGAAGTCGAGGTAGCTCGAGAGCTCTTCGGGCTTCATGCCCTTCTCGCGGATCTGCTGCTCGAGCACCTCGATGCGGTGCTCGCGCTGCGCACCCGTGGTGATCTCGGTGCCGCGGTAGATGAGGTCGTAGCTCTTGGTGAGCTGCGGGTCGTCGTCATGACGCATGTGATAGAACGGGCGGATCGAGGCGTCGTAGTCCGTCAGGTACACGAAGTCGTGTCCGAACTCCTCCGCGACGTACTCGGCGATGCGGCGCTCGCCCTCGGGGTCCATGTCGGCGTCCGCACGGGGCACCTCGTAGCCGCGCTCGGCCACGATGCGCTTGGCCTCGGCCAAGGGGATGCGGGGGAACGGCACGGTCGGCACCACGACGTCGACGTCGAAGAGCTCCTTGATCTCGGCGCCGTGCTTGTCGGCCACGGCCTGGAACGCGAAGGCCAGCAGCTGCTCCTGCATCTGCATGACGTCCTCGTGGCTCTCGACGTAGCTGATCTCGGCGTCGACCCCCGTGAACTCGGTCGCGTGACGCGACGTGAACGACGGGTCGGCGCGGAACACCGGAGCGATCTCGAAGATCTTGCCGAAGCCGGCCGACTGGGCCATCTGCTTGAAGAACTGGGGGCTCTGCGCCAGGTAGGCGACACCGTCGAAGTAGTCGACCTTGAACAGCTCGGCGTTCGACTCGCTCGGGGTCGCCATGAGCTTCGGGGTGTGGATCTCGACGTAGTCACGCTCGATCCACCAGGTGCGCAGGGCGTGCTCGAAGGTCGTCTGCACGCGGAAGATCAGGGCGTTGCGGGGGACGCGCAGGTCGAGGAAGCGCCAGTCGAGGCGCTTGTCGATGCCGCTGTCGGCGGCGATGGGGGTCTCGGGGTCGGCCAGCGAGTCGATGACGAGCGTCTCGACCTTGACCTCGATGCCGCCGAGCTTGACGCGCTCGTCGTGCTTGAGCTCGCCCGTGACGGTGACGAAGCTGCCCTGCGACAGCGACGAGATCGCGTCGGCGACGTCGTCGGTCTCGCCCGCGGCCTCGAGCACGTCGGCCGCGGTACGGGGGCGGACCAGCTGAAGGGCGCCCGTCTCGTCGCGGAGGACGACGAACTGCACCTTCTTCTGGTCGCGCACCGTCTCGACCCAGCCGGTCACGGTCACGGGTCCGTCGGGCAGCGCGGACAGGTCTTTGATGAGGGTGCGTTCGATCACGAGGCCCGAGTTTACAGTCACCGCCTCGCGCGACCCGCCGGACCGCCCCGGCGGACCACGGCGAGCTTGGGGCTTCCCGTGTGGGAGGTGTGCAGGCGGTCCCGACCTAGACTCGTCCGCATGCCCGCGCAGCAGATCCACCTCGTCCGGCACGGTGAGGTGCACAACCCCGAGCACGTGCTCTACGGCCGCCTCGACGGGTTCGGCCTGAGCGACCTCGGCCTCCGGATGGCGGCCGCCTCGGCCGACGCCTTCCACGAGCAGGGCGTCCCGGTCCGTGCCGTCGTGGCCTCACCGCTCCAGCGCACCCGCGAGAGCGCGGCGCCGTGGTCGTCGGCCTTCGGGCTCGAGACGCAGGTCGACGAGCGGCTGATCGAGCCGAGCAACAAGTACGAGGGTCGTCGCAGCGACTTCACCATCGCGAAACAGCTCAAGGTGCCGGCCGAGTGGCCCTGGATCGTCAACCCCCTGAAGCCCAGCTGGGGCGAGGCCTACGTGAGCATCGCCGCCCGCATGCTCTCGGCGGTCGACGAGGCCTGGTCGAGCGTCGACGAGGGCGACGTCGTGCTCGTCAGCCACCAGCTGCCCATCTGGATGGTCCACCGGAGCGTGACGGGCGCCCGCCTGTTCCACGACCCGCGCCGCCGCCGCTGCACCCTCTCGAGCATCACGACGCTCGAACGCCGCGAGGGGGGCTTCGTCGAGGTCGGCTACCAGGAACCCGCTGCACACTTGAACCAGTCCGCCGTCGACCTGGGAGCAGTGTGAGCCAGAAGACCATCCGTCCGACCCGAGCCCGACTCGTGGTCCGGGGCCTCGCGCTCGCTGCAGTCCTGGGCGTCGTCGCCACGGGGTGCTCGTCCACCGCCGACGACCTCGCGAAGCAGTACGGCAACGGCACGACCGAGAACTACATCTCGGGCAACGGCACCGTGACCGAGATCGCGCCCGAGGACCGCACCGACCCGGTCGCGTTCACGGCCGAGACGGACGCGGGCGAGACCGTCTCGAGGAGCGACCACGAGGGCGAGGTCGTCGTCCTCAACTTCTGGTACGCGGCGTGCCCGCCCTGCCGTCTCGAAGCACCGGAGCTGGAGAAGCTCAACCAGTCCTACGCCGACAAGGGCGTCGAGTTCCTCGGCGTCAACGTGCGCGACCAGGCCGACACCTCCCTGGCCTTCGCCCGCACCTTCGACGTCACCTACCCGTCGGTCGTCGACGCCAACGACGGGGCGGTCCAGCTCGCCCTCGCCGGCACGATCGCGCCCAACGCCGTGCCGACCACGATCGTCCTCGACAAGCAGGGCCGCATCGCGGCGCGCATCCTGGGCGGTCTCGACGGGCCCGGCATCCTCGACACCCTGATCTCCGACACCCTCGCCGAGACGTCCTAGGTGTACCAGGGCAATCCCTTCTTCGACGCGGTCGTGGGCGGTCAGCTCGCGGTCGGCCTGCCGGTGGCCCTGCTGGCGGGGCTCATCTCGTTCCTGTCGCCGTGCGTGCTGCCGCTCGTGCCGGGGTACCTCGGTTACGTCGGCGGTCTGACGACGGGGGCGACCGAGGCGAGGGCCCGGCGCCGCGACCGCCGCCGGCTCGTCCTCGGCGTCGTCCTGTTCATCCTCGGCTTCTCGGTCGTCTTCGTCGGCACCTCGCTCGCCTTCGCCTCGGCGGGGTTCTGGTTGATCCAGTGGCGCGACGTCGTCACCCGGGTCATGGGCGTCGTGGTGATCCTGCTCGGTCTCGTCTTCATCGGGCAGTTCACGTTCTTGCAGCGCACCCTCAAGCCCGGGTTCCTCCCGAAGACGGGTCTCGCCGGGGCGCCCCTGCTCGGCATCGTCTTCGGCATCGGGTGGACCCCCTGCATCGGACCCACCCTGGCCGCCGTGCAGGTGCTCGCCCTGGGCTCGGGCTCGGCCTGGCAGGGAGTCCTGCTCGGGGCCTTCTACTGCATCGGCCTCGGGGTCCCGTTCCTGCTCGTCGCGCTCGGCTTCGGCTGGGCGTCACGATCCATCTCGTTCGTCAAGCGGCACATCCGCGTCGTCAACATCGTCGGAGGGTCACTGCTCGTGCTCATCGGTCTGCTCATGGTCACGGGCCTCTGGTCCAGCCTCATGTCACACGTCGGGGCGGTGATCGCGACCTATGGCACGATCGTCTGACCGCGACGGGGGCGACGCGACCCGCGCCTCCTCGGTGGCCGCCGGGACCGACACCGGGCGGAGCGACACCGGGTTGACCGACGCGGACGCCACCGACGTCGGCGGCGACCCGTTGCGCCCGAGCGACCACATCGACTCGGTCCGCCCGGCGGCCTCCGACGGCGCGGGCATCACGCAGCCGAAGCTCGGCCCCGTCGGCTACCTGCGCTTCTTCTGGCGACAGCTGACCAGCATGAAGACCGCGCTCTTCCTGCTCATGCTGCTCGCCGTCGCGGCGATCCCCGGTTCGCTCGTGCCGCAGCGCACCTCCGACCCCAACGGCGTGGTCCAGTACCGCACCGACCACCCCGACCTGTTCCCGGTGCTCGACAAGCTCGGCGTCTTCGACACCTACTCGTCGCCCTGGTTCTCGGCCGTCTACCTGCTGCTCTTCATCTCGCTGATCGGCTGCATCATCCCGCGCACCCGGCACCACTTCGAGGCGCTGCGAGCTCGTCCCCCGAAGACCCCCGCGCGGTTGTCGCGCCTGGCCGGGTACCGGTCGATCACGCTCGAGACCGCAGGAGGCGCGGGTGAGGCCTCGATCACGGCCGCCCGTGCCGTCGACGCGGCCCGGGCCCAGCTGAAGCGCTCCGGCTACCGCACGCAGGTCTTCGGCGACTCGGTCAGCGCCGAACGCGGCTACCTGCGCGAGACCGGCAACCTGGTGTTCCACTCGGCGCTCGTCGGCGTGCTCCTGACCGTCGGCGTCGGCGGCGGCTTCGGTTACTCGGGCCAGCGCGTGGTCGTCGAGGGTCAGACCTTCTCGAACGTGCTCGGCTCGTACGACTCGTTCAACCCGGGCCGCTGGTTCGACGAGGCACAGCTGTCGCCCTTCTCGATCGCGCTCGACCGGTTCTCGACCGAGTACGCGCCCGACACCGCGGGCGCGGCCGGCATGGCCACCGACTTCACCGCCGACGTCACCGCGCAGGCGCGGGGTGGCGACGCCGAGAAGACGCAGATCAAGGTCAACTCGCCCCTGTCGATCGGCGGTTCGAACGTCTACCTGCTGGGCAACGGCTACGCGGTCGACGTGACGGTGCGCGACGGCGAGGGCAACGTCGCGTTCCGGGACACGGTCCCGTTCCTGCCGCAGGACACCAACCTCACCTCGCTCGGCGTCATCAAGGTGCCCGACGCCCTGCCCCGGCAGCTCGGCATGATCGGGTTCTTCTACCCCACGGCGGCGGACAACGGCACGGGGGCCCTGACGTCCACCGACCCGGACACCACGAACCCCGTGCTCAGCCTGAACGTCTACTCGGGCGACCTCGGGCTGGACGCCGGGGTGCCGACGTCCGTCTACACGCTCGACACGGACGGTCTGACCCCGCTGGCCGGCACCGACGACGACGCGCAAGAGAAAGCGGTCCAGCTGACCCCGGGCGAGACGGCGACGATCCCCGACGGTCTCGGCACGATCACCTTCGACGGGGTGAAGCGGTTCGCCTCGTTCGACATCCACCACGACCCCTCGCAGGTCTGGGTGCTGTTGTTCGCGGGGCTCTCGTTCGCCGGTCTGCTGACCGCGTTGTTCGTGCCGCGCCGTCGGGTCTGGGTCAAGGCCACCGAGACCGGCGACGGCGTCCGGCTCGAGTACGCCGGGCTCGCCCGCGGCGAGGACCCCACGCTCGGACGCGCCGTCGGCGACATCGCCAAGGCGCACCTGGGCGGCCTGGGCGTCCCGGCCGACGTCGCGCGCGAGGTCGCCGACGACCCGGCCCGTCACGACGTCGAGAAACCCGGCCCCGCTGCCGAGGGACGCGGACGTAAGATCTGATGGTGACCGCCGACCTCGCCTACTACTCGCTCGTCGCCGTGTACTCGGCGATGGCCATCTACACGATCTCGTTCGTGGCCTTCGCCCTCGACCTGGCGAAGCGGTCCGGTGACGCCCAGCAGGCGGCGGCCCGTGCCGCCAAGGCCGAAGCCCTCGCGACGGCGTCCGTCTCGCGCTCGGCAGCGGGCGGCAGCACGGTCGTCCTCGACCGGCCGTCACGCGGTGCGGGCGGGGCGGCCTCCGCCTCCACCGGTGCGCCCGCCAAGGCGTCGAGCTTCGAGCGCGTCGCCATCGCGATGATGCTGCTCGGGTTCGTCGTGCACGTCGCCTCGGTCGTGCTGCGCGGCCTCGCCGCCGGTCGCGTGCCGTGGGCCAACATGTTCGAGTTCTCCCTCACCGGCACCGCGATCATCGTCGGCGTCTACCTGGCCGTGCAGCTGGTGGTCAACCTGCGGTTCCTCGGCGCGTACGTCATGGGCCTCAACCTGGTGCTGCTCGCGATCGGCACCGTCAACTACTACGTGGCGGTCTCGCCTCTGCCGCCGGCGCTCCAGTCGGCGTGGCTGGTGATCCACGTCTTCGTGGCCATCCTCGGCACGGCGTTCTTCGCCATCGCCGCCGGGCTCTCGGCCGCCCAGCTCGTGCAGACGAAGCGTGAGCAGTCCAAGCTCGCCGGCCTGCGCTTCCTCGACACCCTCCCGGGCGCCGAGCGCCTCGAAGACCTGGCCTACCGCATCGCCCTCGTCGGCTTCGTCCTCTGGACCTTCACCCTCATCGCCGGCGCCATCTGGGCCGAGCGGGCGTGGGGCCGCTACTGGGGCTGGGACACCAAAGAGGTCTGGACCTTCATCATCTGGGTGCTCTACGCCGGGTACATCCACGCGCGGGCGACCCGTGGGTGGCGCGGGGCCCGGTCGTCGTGGTTGTCGATCATCGGCTTCGCCGCGGTCATGTTCAACTTCTCGGTCGTCAACGTCTTCTTCAAGGGCCTCCACGCGTACTCCGGTCTCTGACGCACCGACGCCGTGGCGTCGCCCGGCGCCGCGTGCGACGGGGCGTCAGCCCGCGAGCACGGCGTAGGAGGCGCGCAGCCGCTCCAGCCACACCTCGCGTCGGTCGTCGTCCACCGCGTGGCGGCGGAGCAGGTCGACGTCGACCTCGACCCGTCGCACGTCGATCTCGCCGTCGACGGGCAGCAGGGGATCACGCGTGACGTCGGCCCCGAGCAGGGCGGCCGTGCCGAGCCCGCAGTCGTGGCGGAGCCCGGGCACGGCGGCGGCGAGGTGCGCCCCCATGCTGAGCCCGACCGACGTGTCGAGGGCGCTCGACACGACGACGGGCAGCCCGGCCGCCGCGACGATGCGCAGTGCGGCGGTGACGCCGCCGAGCGGTTGGGCCTTGATCACGAGGAGGTCCGCGGCCCCGGCCCGGGCCACGGCCAGCGGGTCGTCGGCCTTGCGGACGCTCTCGTCGGCGGCGACGAGCACGCCCGTCCCCGAGACACGGCGTCGCAGCTCGGCGAGCTCGGGCACCGTGGCGCAGGGCTGTTCGGCGTACTCCAGGGCGTACGGTGCCATCCCGACCAGCGCCTCCTCGGCCGACTCGACGGACCATCCTCCGTTGGCGTCGACGCGGACGCGCCCCTCGGGGCCGACCCAGTCGCGGGCTGCGGCGACGCGGGCGATGTCGTCCGCGAGGGTCTGACCGCGCTCGGCGACCTTGACCTTGACCGTCCGGCAGCCGCGGTAGCGGGCGAGCACGTCGGGCACCCGGTCGGCGGCGACGGCCGGCAGGGTCGCGTTGACCGCCACCCGGCGGGCGCCCCCCTCGGGGAGCCGACCCCAGCCGAAGTCGATCGTGGCCGCGAGCCAGGCGGCCGCCTCGGCCGGTCCGTACTCGACGAAGGGGCTGAACTCGGTCCAGCCCGACGGGCCTTCGACCACCAGGGCCTCGCGTGCGTCGAGTCCCCGGAACCGGGTGCGGAGGGGGAGACGGACGACGTGGGCACCCTCGACCAGGTCGGCCAGGGGAGGCAGCGGGGGAGTCGTGGACGGTGCGCGGTCGACGGTCGGCATCCGCCCAGTGTCGCACCGGGGACCCCGGTAAGGTCGTGCGTCATGGTCGACCGCGAACCCGAGCCCGTCCGACGACCGGAGCCCTCACCCGACGATCCCTCCGACCCGGGGCGCGGCGGACTCGGTCGCGCCTCGTCCGAGGCCGACGGCCTCCGGGTCTTCGACGGTCCCGGTCACGACGTGGTCGACCCTCCGCGCAGCCGACGCCTCGGCGTCGTCACGTTCGTCCTGGCCGTCGTGCTGCTCGCCCTCGACGGTGTGGCCCTGGGACTCCTGGCCGCGGACGCCGTGAGCCCGGCCGCCGTCCTCGCGTTGGTCACCCTGTTGGCCTCCGTCGTCGTCGGGGTGATCGGTCTGATGGCCGCCGTCCTGCGCCGCGGCCGGTGGTGGGGGGTGGCCGCGGTCGTCCTCAGCTCGCTGTCGAACCCGTTCGTCCTCGTCTGGCTGATCTCGAGGTTCGTCTCGACGGTCTGACCCCGCCAGGCGGCGAGGTCGGACCCCGTCGCTAGGCTGGCGACATGGCTTCCGAGGTGTCCGACCTGTTCGATCCGACCGAGTGGCGGGGGGTCGAGGGGTTCGACGCCCTGACCGACGTCACCTACCACCACAGCCTCGACGGGCGGGTGGCCCGCGTGGCCTTCGACCGCCCCGAGGTGCGCAACGCGTTCCGGCCGCACACGGTCGACGAGCTCTACCGGGTGCTCGACGACGCCCGCATGAACAGCCGCATCGGGGTCGTCCTGCTGACCGGCAACGGTCCCAGCGCGAAGGACGGGGGCTGGGCGTTCTGCAGCGGTGGCGACCAGCGCATCCGCGGTCGTGACGGCTACAAAGCAGAGGGCGACCAGGCGAACGTGCCCGACCCGGCGTCCGCGGGGCGGCTGCACATCCTCGAGGTGCAGCGGCTCATCCGGTTCATGCCCAAGGTCGTCATCGCCGTGGTCCCCGGTTGGGCGGCCGGTGGCGGCCACTCGTTGCACGTCGTCTGCGACCTGACGATCGCCAGTCGCGAACACGGTCGGTTCAAGCAGACGGACGCCGACGTGGGGTCGTTCGACGCGGGCTACGGCAGCGCCTACTTCGCCAAGCAGATCGGGCAGAAGTTCGCTCGCGAGGTGTTCTTCCTGGCAGAGGAGTACAGCGCCGACCGTGCCCACGAGATGGGTGCCGTCAACCGGGTCGTGCCACACGCCGACCTCGAACGCGAGGCGCTCGCCATGGCGCGCACCATCCTGACGAAGTCGCCGACCGCCATCCGCATGCTCAAGTTCGCCTTCAACGCGACCGACGACGGCATCGTCGGTCAGCAGGTCTTCGCGGGCGAGGCGACCCGCCTCGCCTACGGCACCGACGAGGCCGTCGAAGGACGCGACTCGTTCCTCGAGAAGCGTGCTCCCGACTGGTCGCCCTTCCCCTGGCAGTACTGATGACGCGCACCCTGCGGGCGGTCGACGCACGTGAGCCCGGTGCGGTGCTCGACGCCCTCCGGGTCGCGCTCGAGGGGGGTCCCGCGGTGGCGCCCCGGACGGACGACCGTGTGCCCGCCGACCTCCCGGGACTCGTGCCGCAGGCGGTGTCCCTGGTCGTCGAGACCAGCGGCTCGAGCGGACGCCCGAAGCGCGTGGCCCTGTCCTCCGACGCGGTGCTCGCCGGTGCCGCCGCGGCCGACGGCGCCCTGGCCGGGCCCGGGCAGTGGGTGCTCGCCCTGCCGGCGCACTACGTCGCGGGGCTGAACGTGCTCGTCCGCTCGCTCGCCTCGGGCACCGAGCCGGCCCTGCTGACGCCCGGCCACTTCGACGTCGCCGGCTTCGTCGCCGCCGCCGGTCGGCTCGAGCACCCCGTGCGGTACTCGTCGCTCGTCCCCGCGCAGCTCTCGACGGCGCTGGACGCCGCCGACGAGGACGCCGGCGTGGCCGACGTGCTGCGCCGCTTCGACGCCCTCCTGGTGGGCGGGCAGGCGACTCCCGGCCCCCTCGTCGAACGGGCCCGTCGGCTCGGGGTGACCGTCGTGCGCACCTACGGGTCGAGCGAGACCAGTGGCGGGTGCGTGTACGACGGCGTGCCGGTGGGCCGCACCCGCGTCGAGGTCGTCGACGGCCAGGTCGAGCTGAGCGGGCCGTCGCTGGCCGAGGGGTACCTCGACGACCCCGAGCGCACGGCTGCGGCCTTCGTCACGCGCGACGGCCTGCGGTGGTACCGCACGGGCGACGCCGGAACGGTGTCGCCCGGCGGGGTGCTGACCGTGAGCGGCCGGCTCGACGACGTGATCGTCTCGGGTGGCGAGAAGGTGTCGCTCGGCGTCGTCGAGCGGGTCGTGCGCGAGCAGCCGGGGCTCGCCGACGCCGTGGTCGTCCGCGCGGCACACGCCCGGTGGGGCGAGGTGCCCGTCGTGGTCACGGACACCGCCCCTCCTGCGCCGTCGGCCGCCGACGACCTGGCGGCACTGCGATCCGCGGTGGCCACCGCCGCCGGTCGAGCCGCGGCACCCGATCGCATCGTCAGGGTCGACGCGGTGCCCGTGCTCGCGAGCGGCAAGCCGGACCGGATGGCGCTGACCCGCCTGGTCGCCGGCCTCGCGGCAAGCTGATAGCCGGCTGCGAACTAGACTCGACCACGTGGCGAAGACGAAGACCTCGACCCCCAAGCGCAACGGCCGCCCCGGTGGCCGACCGGGCGGGCGGCCCGGCAAGCAGCCGGTCCGTCGCGTGACGGCCGGCGACTGGATCGGCGGTGCCCGCCTGCGCACCCTGCCGCTGGGCATCGCCCCGGTCGCCCTC
>Ga0265780_10011129_pt1 | contig 10664 bp, 4 predicted proteins | sample P1T30metagenome_FD_192432 | JGI IMG/M metagenome (GOLD analysis project Ga0265780, IMG submission 192432) | Plant litter microbial communities from East Loma Ridge, Irvine, California - P1 T30 | ecosystem: Environmental > Terrestrial > Plant litter > Unclassified | place: USA: California... | reverse complement strand
CCATCTGCGCCATCTTCGCCCGCTTCTCCTCGGCTCTCTCTGATCATGTCCCATCTACGCCCACCATGGCACTGCGCCAAGCGATGCCCCGTGGATCACAGCTGTGGAAAGTTTGGGCCCGCATGAGTTAAACTTGACCTGCTGGGCCTCAGCCGCTGCCTCTGCCTCTACCTTTGTCCTGTACAGCGCTCTCAAGGGGGTACCTTGGCCGTGGACAAACCGTAGCCTCCTCCAAACAGAAACACCACATACACGTAATAGCTGGCCCATTGAACATGACGCACCACCAGGCCGCCTGCGCCGCGGAGCCATTGACGCCACGCCAAACCGCCCACACCCACTGACCGCCCGCATGCCTGTCACGTTCCTCACACGAACCTCTGGAGCCCCACGAGCCCCATCAAATGGCCGTTGCCGTACACGCTGCCACGCTGCCTGTTCCGTGTCGCATGTCCATCGAGGCCCAGCTTTTAGCAGCAGCAAAGTGCCTCATATCATGGCTTCCCAAACTCTCCATGTGCCCGCTTAACCTCATTGCGAAAAACCGATACTTCTCCACATGAATAGCGCACGCCAACTACAGGCCAAAACGGCCCATGATGCTCCACTATCGCGAACAGAGACGAAAAAATGCTTGTGTAGCGCTTGTCGATCACTACGTATTAGCCTGAATGAACGAGGCGAAACCCCACGACAGGCCTAATGCTGAAATCGAGAGGGGCTGATGCAAAAGCTGCCTGGCCGCATGGGAAAGTTGAAGAATCCCATGTTTGCTTGCTTAGAAATCCGATAAAGCTCCCGTCGCCTCTCCTCTGCCGCTTCCCTGCTAGCTTGCATCGTTGCACGTTTGCACCTTGGGCCGCCCGCCCATGTCAGGAATGAGGCCCGAATGGCCAGCGAATCCGCCCTCCTTTCAACTGACAGCAGCAGAGCCTTGATGCTCATCACCCCAAGCCAACACTTCCTGTCAACACGGTGATATTGCAGCCCTCTCTGCAACCCAAATCTCTCTACCTCACGACCAAACCTGTGGAAAAAGCGGAGGATTCGACTTACTTGACATCCGTCTACAGGTCTAGAACCCTGCAAAAGAAACATGCCATGATGCCATTGCTGTCCGACTACGCGACAACCTCTACAGCCCACTGCTTTGCTTCAAAGCTGACACCTATGCTGTCGTGAGCACACGTTGGCGGGGCAAGCAAGCATCCGCGTTACCAACAACTTCCTTACTTGGAAAGTGACGCAATCGCTCTTGCTCCTATTTGACCGGAAAACATGCCCGTACGCTCGCGCACAATCCTTCAACGCGTGTATTACTATATCTTCGCCATCGAGTCCCTGAGTCCTACGGCTACACTGTGCTTCCTTGCTGCTGCTCCACTGAGGCTGCATACTCGCTAGTAATGTCGGCGTTGCAGGCCAAGACGTTACGCGGTATCTCTCACTCATCGTCACCACTCCTGCACCCGTCGGCTATGTCTATTACCGACATGTTTCAACCACGGGTTTCTACCTCTCACACAAGATGGGTTAGAACTAGGTCCGTTGGTGATTGATCGATAGCTCGGCAGGGTCGGTGAAAACACCGAGACTTTGAACCGTGTCCCTTTAGCAATATAACCGAAAACACTACCTGGATGCGACACGGGATATACACCGGGAACAATCGGCCTGGGAAAACTCGATACGTGCGGGGGACTAGTCCTGTCGCTGTCTGATGCTTTTTCGTCTATCCTCCTGAACGGCATTTGAGAAATGCGAGGCATGCGTGAGCATCCATATTGTACGAACAACATCGTAATCCTTGAGTCGTAGAGTCTGGCCAAAATGACCATGTTCCCCTGCCACTCTTGGCTCCGCGGAGGGGATTCTGATTACCGGTATACCCGCCAGACCGCAATCTCATCATTCTCTAATGGCTTCGTCGTCTGTTGCGGTGTCGATGCGTAGTGTGTTCTATCCTGCTAGCCGAACAAGTGGTCATGTCACCGACAACTAGGATGAACCAATCACTGTCTCCCCCAAGATTCAAGACCTAGATGGGACCCAGGCCTATAGCCGACCTGTGATTTTCACGAGGAGATTGACATCATCTGACCACGCCCTTGGCTGCAAAACGGGGGGTCGAAGGCGTACATGGTGACATGCGTTCCTTGATATACCATGGTTGTCTATTTGGAGGAGAGCAGTAAGGCGATCATCGGGCCAAGTCTTGTTGATGTTTACTCAAAAAGCAACGTACTCATACAAGGCTGGAAGACTGACTTACGACGTGACTGCATATGAGTATGGTGACTTTGTGACACAGACTATAGATGGGAAGATGAGAAGATTTGGCAAGAATATATAGTACCCAGTTTCAGTGTAGGCAAGACTGACATGACGAGATATTGTGCTCACCATGATGTCTTCTTGAAGAAAACAAGAAAAAGGACATGAGGGTGAATACAGGAGCATGGTCAAGGCAAAGATGCTGTTGTCGTATCTGTCCCTCTTCCATCCCTCGCGCCGACGCGCTAGCAAGTCACAGACAAAGCCATTATAGAATGTGTGTGTGTGTGTATATATTGGGTACCCTAGGAGAAGAATCGCTCGCGACGTCATGTTCCAACATTCGACGCACACGTATGGGAGAGGCAGCCTGGCCCGAGCGCCGGGGCTTGGCGGGAAAGCGCGACGCGGTGCGCGTCGTCGGCGCATCCAGTGGGTATACGCATCCCCATCCACGCCTTCAACCACGAACCCCCTCCCCCATCATGTGCTGATAAGCACTATTGCGATCGCATCCATATCCTATACGCGACCGCAACCTTTCGACGGCTATTCCCACTCGCTACAATCGGCCTAAACCGCCACGATGGGATACATTAAGCAGATCACCATCCAGGGCTTCAAGAGCTACAAGGAGCAATTGCAAATCGAGCCATTCTCGCCCAACTGCAATGTAGTTGTAGGCCGCAACGGCTCCGGAAAGAGCAACTTCTTCGCTGCTGTGCGCTTCGTGTTGGGCGATGACTACCATAATCTGGGCCGTGAAGAGCGACAGGCGCTGCTGCACGAGGGTTCGGGATCTGCCGTCATGTCAGCATATGTCGAGGTGTGCTTCGACAACACAGAAGACCGCTTTCAGACGGGCAAGCCCGAGTTCTTCTTGCGGCGGACGATTGGCGCAAAGAAGGATGAGTACTCAGTCAACCGCAAGAACGCTACCAAAGCCGAAGTCATGCAGATACTCGAATCCGCCGGCTTCTCGCGATCGAATCCCTACTACATCGTCCCCCAAGGTCGCGTGACAGCGCTTACCAATATGAAGGACTCTGAGCGATTGAAGCTGTTGAAGGAAATTTCCGGTTCCAACGTATATGAAGAGCGCCGTGCAAACAGTTTGAAGCTACTCGCAGACACGGACAACAAATGCGCCAACATCGACGGCGTGGTAACGACAATCAACGAGCGTCTGGACGAGTTGGAGGGCGAGAAGGAGGAGCTGGAGGCATGGAGCCGGAATGACAAGGAACGCCGGTCGTTGATGTACACGCTGAAGTCGCGCGAGGAGGCTGATCTCGAAGCTGCCATTGAAAACATCGACCAACTTGAGAGCCACGGCCGTGAGATGAAGGAAAGCAACGAGGCGGCCTTTGTGCAGACCGAGACCGAGATTGCACAGATCGATATGGATATCAATAAGAGGAGAGGTGACTTGGACGTGCTCCGGGAGGACCGCGTGCAGTCCGAACAGGAACGCAAGTCGGCAACACTGGAAAAGGCAAAGATCGAGCTCGAGCTCAAGGCGCTGCAGGACAACCAGTCGGTCGCCCAACGAACGAAGAAGACGCGCGACACACAGATCAAGTCACTCCAGCAGCAGGTACGAGCCCGAGAAGCTGAGCTGAAGCAACTGTTGCCCGAATACAACGCAAAGAAGGAGGAGGAGGAAGCTGTCAGGTCACAACTGCTAGAAGTGGAAGGCCAGCAAAAGCGCCTCGAGGAGAAGCAGGGCCGTACGGCTTTCTACACCACCAAAAGGCAGCGAGACGATGCATTGCGTGCTCAGATAGAGGAGGCAAATGGCGACCTTAGCCGTCGCAAGGCCGTCCTCATGCAGACCAACGAAGAGATTGCTCAACTTGAATCCGATATTGAGCGTATCGAGGGCGAGATTGCCAATCTCAGATCAGCCATCGAGAGTGAAGGCGATGCCAGTGTCAACCTTGCGGCAAAGGTCGAACAAGCAAAGGACGCCTACAAGGCTGTACACGACGAGCAAACAAACCTCTACCGCGAGGAAAACAGGGTCAATACCCAGCTCACAAACTCCCAAGCCGAGCTCCGAAAAGCGGAAAGCACATTCTCTCGATTGCTTGACCATGGCACCAGTCGCGGACTCGAGTCATTACGTCGCTACCAGAAAGAAGGGGAGCTGGAGGGCGTTCATGGCACTATCGCGGACCTACTGGAAGTTAACAATGACTATCGGTCTGTCACTGAAGCTGCTGCCGAGGGTGCTCTGTTCAATGTGGTTGTAGACAACGACGAAGTGTCTAGTAAACTCATTGACAGACTAATCAAGGATAAGGGCGGACGCATCACTTTTATTCCTCTCAATCGTATTCGGGGACATGACCTGAATCTGCCTGCCACGGGCGATATGCAACCACTGTTGCCGAAACTGAGGTATGACCAACGATTTGAAAATGCCTTCAGCCATGTTTTCGGTAAGATTGTCGTCTGTCCTGATTTGACTGCTTGCAAGAAGAATGCAAAGCAGTACAATGTTCGCGCGTATACTCTTGATGGAGACAATGCTTCCCGAAAGGGGCAGTACCGAGGAGGTTACCACGATCCGTCCAAGTCGAAGATCAGAGCCTATCAAACCCTCGCCGAAGTCCGTACGCAATACGACGAATTGCAGCAGCGCAAGCGCGAAATTGTAACAGAACTTGAGCAGAAGCGTCAGCAACTCACTGCAGCTCTAAGTGAGGTTCGCAGACGGGAGCACGAGAAAGACAAGGGCGAAAACAGCTATGCACCCATGCGTGAGGAACTTCGACTCAAGCAGAGGAATCTCCGCGAAATCCAGGAGAGCCTTGCGAGGAAGAAAATGACCGCTTCGACACTGCAGTCTGCAATCAATCAGCTTGGAGCACAGCAGAGTGACTGGGAGGCCGAGATAGCTTCCAAATTCGAGAAGGCGCTGTCAAACGATGAGGAGCAGATGCTCGTCACATTGCGAAGCACTGTTCAGGACCTGAAGCGACAATTTGCGCGTGCAAAGGAGGAGCGAGCTGCGCTGGAAACCCGCAAAGTCGAGGCTGAGCTTGATCTCAATGAGAACTTGCTGCCAGAACTCGACAACATCCAAGCACAACAAGGGGGTGTGGGTGGCTCGACCAGCCAGTCCACGCGATTACGAGAGTATGAGCGCGCATTAAATATTGTGAATCAGACGATTGCAAATCTCGACGTACAGATCCAAGAGACCGATGCCCAAATCGAAGACATCCGAGCTCAGCTGAGTGAGCTGGAAAACTCAAGAAATGAAAAGGAGGCTGCCAACCGGCAGCTCGCGAGGACCATGGCAAAGCAAGAGCAATCCATGTCCAAGAAGGACTCTGATCGAAGTCGTCTCACAGACCGGCTAGCAGAGGTAAAACGAGACATTCGAGATCTGGGTACTCTTCCAGAAGATGTGGATCGCAAGTATACCAAGTGGGACACCACAAAGGCAAGTTTCATCTGATTATGACGACATTGCGTATACTGACCTGCTCAAAGGTCACAAAAGAACTCACAAAAGCCAACCAAGCCCTCAAGAGCTTCGCCCATGTCAACAAGAAGGCCTTTGAACAATACGAAAACTTCACACGCCAGCGCCGAACCCTCACAGAACGCCGCGCCGAACTCGATACCTCGCGCAAGTCGATTGAAAACCTCATCGACGTGCTCGACCAGCGCAAGGACGAAGCCATTGCCCGCACCTTTAAACAAGTCGCGTCGGCCTTTGGCGAAGTCTTCCAACAACTCGTACCCATTGGTCGCGGCCGTCTCATCATCAACCGAAAATCCGACCGCGACGCCCGCCGCGGTGGTGACGACACTTCCTCTGACGACGATGAAGAAGAAGAAACACAGGGCAAGAAGAGCAAGGTGGAAGAATATACCGGCGTCTCCATTGCCGTGTCCTTCAACAGCAAGCACGACGAGCAGCAAAAGATTGGCCAACTTTCGGGTGGCCAAAAGTCTCTTTGCGCCCTCGCCCTCATTTTTGCTATTCAAAAGTGCGATCCCGCGCCCTTCTACCTCTTTGACGAGATCGATGCCAACCTCGATGCGCAATATCGTACGGCAGTCGCGCAGATGCTGGAGAAGCTCAGTGGCCAAGGCGGCAAGAACAAGGACGGTGGTGGTCAGTTCATCTGCACAACGTTCAGGCCCGAGATGGTGTACGTGGCCGATCGCTGCTATGGTGTCAGCTACTCGAACAAGACGAGTAGCATCGATGTGGTGCAGAGAGAGGATGCACTCAAGTTTGTCGAGGGCATGCAGAAAACTTAGGGTGTCGAGAGAGCTATGCAAAGGAGGAATGGCAGCCGACGTGGATGGATGAATGGATGGATAGCGATATGGAATGATGTGGAATGCGAGAGCTTTGTCAAAGCAAAGTATGAACGCCTGTATAATTGCTAAATGGGAATTTAACGGATTTGTCTTATGAATGGAATCTGTCTTGTCTACCTTTTTTTTCTCTATCCTATCTGTCTTTCCCGCTTTGAATACAGGAGCGAGAGACTGTGTCTGAGAGTAAGAGAGAGAGAGAGAGAGAGAGAGAGAGAGGAAATGTGACGTGCGTGTGTGTGAGGTTGAGCTTGCAAAAGCTTCCGCTTCCTGGTTTAGTTTGTATTTCTCATTATCGTTGTTATAAAGAGAATAGCAACTTACTTGGCTGTCACCATCACACTGTACCGAGAAGGCCTGTGTACACCAAGCAGTCTCGAACTTTACAAGTCACATGGTCGTCGTCGTCGTCGTCGTCATGAAGAAGAAAAATAGACTCCTTTCAAAGAGATTCAAGAACTTTTGACGTGATAGATGGTCAGTCAACAAATCCAAAACACATCACGCAAAGCTAATCTAATCATTGGAGGAACCTTTTACTTGAACGCAACAAACATGTATAGATGAACTAGATGGGTTATATAATTGTGTAGTTGCGCCGCACATATATATATATATAGAATTCAAGTTTTATCAGTCCACTTTGACAACGAAAATTAAAAAAAAAGAATCTCCTAGGTTTCAAACCAGTAATCCAAAACGGCATTTCTGTAACCAAGCGAGAGAAAGTGATTGAAACAAACAAACAAAAAAATTACGTGTAGGAGTGTTCCAGAAGATGTGGAGTAGAAGCAAGCACTTGAGATTATTATTATTATTATTGTTATTTGGAAATCAACTCTGCGGCTGGGGAGATTTGGGTTGGGTCGCTATTCTTTCCTTTCTTGGAGTCAAGGTACAAAGATGGGAAAAGCTAGCGAAAGGGATAAACTTGAAGAGGAAGAACGAGGGGAAGAATTGAAAAAAAATACTCTCTTGATATGCCGCACCTAAACTAACAAATAAGGTTCAAAAGCATGCAGGTGACCAACCTGTGGCGTAGACACTTTTTTTTTCTTTCTCTCTCTCTCTCTCTCTCTTTGGGAGCCAAGCAAAACTAAAGAGTCATTGATGGCAATTACGTACCTCGTTTCTTTTAACCTGCATTATACGTATCTGGTATCTAACTAAGACGATCATAGTCGTTAGCTGACAACATCGTGATGGCAGCTGCCATGAACCCAACACACAACCACAAAAGGTCATGGCGAACAAACAGCTTCATACGGCTAGAAAGGTGGTATTTAGTGATTGAAAATTTCCAAAGTTGGACCAATTTGATGCATTCTAAGCCGCAAGCTGACAGCCGACCTTAGCCGTGGTCAGGGGCGCTCGTGTTATGCCGCAACAATCGACTCACTATTAGGCGCTGGGTGAGTGAATAAGCGGCCTTCAGCTACTGCCAAGAGCTGACAAGAAGAGCTATCGTGCCAGTCTAGGCCCGCTGGAAAAGCACATGATTACAAAGTCAGGTGGCATTTGGACATGGTGGTGGGCAGTCATTCACTACGCCAGTACAGCTTCTTCTTTTTGCAAGATGATGGATCTTGTACCTTGCAACAAATTCGGTGGCGATCGAGCTTGTTGCCGTGCATCGTGTTATGCAGCCCACCTCCAGCAGGTTTGGTGAGATTGCAAAATGGAGCAATTCGTGTCGAGGATCGGATGTTAGTATTGTGAATCGTTTGGGCATTTGCACGCTAGGCCTGATGCGCGACTAGAGGCAACGTCGCTTCCAGCAACTCGGGTAGCGTCCCGAGGAGCAGGCCCCACATGCACCACGTCCATGTTGCTTTCCAAAGAGCTTGTGTCGAGTGTGCTCGACGACAGCGCATCTCTCTCATCGAGATCACCTCGCTTTCGGAATAGAGCGACACTAGGATCGGGAGCCGGTGTTGAGCCGTAATTTTCCGATGCTCGATGGCGATATATCGACTCCAATGCAAGTGCGCTAATTCCGGACATGGGCTGGTTGATCCAGTGCTCAAAGCATGCCGTGGCCTGTCTCTGTTGGCTTAGTCGGGGGCAGTGCAGCGCAACCAGCAGCAAAGGTACAGCCATGCGAATGTATGCGCAGCCGATGGTGTGTGTATGCAGATACCGCGAGGCTTGCAGTATCGTCGTACATCCATCTGCCATGTTTATGGAGGGAGTTGCCGGTTGTGGTGCGGTGACATGGAGTAGTATGCAAGCGGCGCTGAAGTATGCAACGGTGAGAGCGGTAAAGGCGTCGCGGAAATGCATGGTCCCTAGAGCGTCTTCCCAGAAAAGGAATGTATCCGCAAGCGCAGCCTCCTCTGCATATTCATGCCAGAGCAACTCAACGTTGGTCTTGATGGTCATGAATGTCACATGATTGATGTTCTGTCCTGCCATGCCATGTTGATGTGCAAAATAGACTTCTGCCAACATTGCCATGCAGCCCATCAGCCTCTGAAACACGGGTAGGCGAACGTACTCCAATGTGTCATACAGAATCCGCTGCGCTTCGACGGGAGTCTCTTTTCCGTAGCCCGTTAGATGGATGAGCAGAAGTTGTGTCCGTAGGTGGTAGAATATCTGGCACAGCACACCATGTGAACATTGCTTCGGTTTAGTCACCTCGAGCAGCTTGGCAGCGCCGTATATATGCGAGCGATATGCGTCGGCAGTCGTCGCTTGCATAGCTTCGAAGAGGCTGAATAAGACGCTTGTAGATACCATGTGTACCGTGACTTCATGCTTGGATCGTGGGCGTGAAATGAGTCGGCTGTGCTTTCGCAGGGCTTGTCCGTATAGCTTCAACGAGTGCTGTTTCAATGCTACATGAGCAGCATCAGCCGCGCAATACGCGTATGCTATGGCTTGTACCGCTAGCGACAGGGCCTCGTTTGTTCCATCTGCTGACAGAACGGGTAGGCTAGACAGCCAGGTTTTTCGATTATGTATATCTCTTGCTTCGCCGTCGGACGTAAAGCATGCTAAGAAACGTTCGTAAAATGCCTCCGTCACCGCTGCTCGGTGAGAAATGTGATGGATTGGCAGGTTGTTTGGATGCACAAAGTCGTGCGTAAGCAATCCAGTCATGGCATGTAAAGGGTCTGACTTGCGCTTCCGCATACCGTGCTTCGCCGTGTTTGTCATATCCACAAATAAGAGGCCATCTGACAGTCCAGGACATTTCCTGCCGGTGCGAATGCACATGAGGCATTGCGGAAGCGTTGCATCGCATTTAATGCGTTTCTTTCGGCACGTTGCACAAGACTTTCTCCTTGGGGGCATTTAAAAAGTGTGTCGGGGACAGCTTTCCAAGACGATGCCTTTTAAAGTCGAAGAATGTGACAGTGATGTCGTGATGACATAGAGGCCTCCAAGGCCGGAAATGGAAGGCTCTGCATGAACCACTAGCCTAATATGGCGAGCTAGCAGAAATTTCCGTTCATGGGAAAGCGTGCTCCGGATCTGTTGACCTTTCCGCCGAATCGCCAGGTGATACAACATCCATTGTCAGCGATGCTTGGTTTTGGTGCATATAAGACCCAGTCTTTACAATCGTTGTAATGTAGGAAGAAATTGCTAGCGTATGGGCTTTTTGTCCATAGTGCAGACGCAGGAAACTTGTAGCGTGCTGGAGCTACGGGAGGCAAGGACAACGTGTTGTGTGACGCCATTAACCACCATGATCAGTCGCTGACTTTAACAAGTCCCCTTCAGGAAACAATCATCTCGTAAGAAAAAAAAACAAGCTAGCGCACGTCATGTATACTTGCAGAGTCGAGCTTCCAACTACGCGTTTCGCTTCTAGTGCTCATCGAGTACAAGTCACCTTTTCTGCATTGCTTTTTGTCCCGAATACAGACGCATAATGGGTTTCCCCCAAATGGTTCCAGAGCGAGTGAGGGCGCAGACATGGTTGAAACTTGGAGCAACGACAAACATGCCATGTCTAAATGATCAAGCCCTTGGGGATAGCGTGGTGTTTTGTTATCATCATCGGAACATGCGTAACGTGCATGGTGGTGAAACTG
>Ga0265780_10011128_pt1 | contig 10665 bp, 17 predicted proteins | sample P1T30metagenome_FD_192432 | JGI IMG/M metagenome (GOLD analysis project Ga0265780, IMG submission 192432) | Plant litter microbial communities from East Loma Ridge, Irvine, California - P1 T30 | ecosystem: Environmental > Terrestrial > Plant litter > Unclassified | place: USA: California... | reverse complement strand
GGGGTGATAGTCTCTCTATACAAGCTCTACAATACAACAATCATGCTACCAACATATTCCAAGCAGTACGACGCCGAGGATGCTGGGTTAGACACTGTGTCAGATCCTTTACTCAGGGGATTTGAAGCAAGGACGTCAACTGAAACTGCTCCGCCGACTTATCCCCCTTCATCCTCGTCCGCACTTCCACCCTCATCAGAGGGTCGACACAACGTCGTATACGAATACAGGCCCGTCTTCCCAAGAGAGGGTGATAACCAGTTCGCAGTGGGAGTTCTGGGCAGAAGTCGAGCGGTCAGTCACGGCCTCATCCCGAAGCGCACTTGATGATCAATGCCGATTCCGTTGGTCTTTGCACCAAACGGCTTCGGCTACGTCAAGTAGCTTTTTGACCCAAACAATCGCGGACACTGACGTGTTAGGAAACGATAGATATAGTGCAGCGAGGGATACCAGGATTGGCAGAGTTTGATCCATCTAGGATCTCATTCCAGAAGGAGGTAGCGGGCCAGCAACCCACACAATGGGCCATTATTCTTGACGAGGCCTGGGACCATTTTTACGAGAACCCACCCTCTACGCTCAAGGTCGTTGTAGCAGATGAGCCAGGGGATAAGGAGCTACGTGAGCTGTCATGATATCAAGAGGTCGCCGGCTGACTTCTACTCAGGCAGTAAACACCATTTTCATATGTTCTTGACTGGCATAGCTTTCCTGAGTGTGATCGGTCTGATCGTGTTTGGGATTATATACTTGGCGAACAGAAAAGCATGAAGAATAGTTTCATGTCCTCATGAACGTCGACTACAGACAGTCGAATACAGGCGCTAGCACGAGGCTGACAAGCTCAGACCCCGACTTGATCGTCTTACCATCATGACTCGAAGACCGGCACCCGAAGTATCCCGAGGTTCGCCTCCCGAGTTTGGAACGTGGGCTGATTGTCTCTACTACTCATTGCTAACGTTTCGTCCACAAGGCGATCTGAAGGGTGACGTTTTAAAATATCAGCGTCCCGTCATAACCGAGAGCTCCGCACCAGATTACCGTCGGTTCGCTAACGGGACCGATAGCCTTCAGATGGCCGCCTAGCAAATGTCCGGTCAACACCTCGTGACCTTTGTCACCGAGAGCCGTCCAGTGGTGTTTTTGTGAGACATCACATCATCTGTACTGATCTCCTCTCCAATAACAATGAAGGACAGCACGGTCCACGCAACATCATTTCGTTTCGAGCGCTCCGTCTTTCTTTGACGGCAATTCCGTCGCTAATCATGGGCCTTCCGGGACAATGGGGCGACATACCTAGCAGGCGGAGCGAGTTCAGCCACGCAAAGGAGCAGGCTTCATTCACGAGTGGCGCCAATTTGGCTTGAAGTAAGGACGAGGCCCTCCTCATCCCAAATCCGATTCTTCCTGATCATCATTCGTCCTGTGATACAACTACTTAGCATCGCTAGACTTTGTCAATCTGGGGTGAAAGCTCTCGCTGGCGAAGATGAGTACGCGAATGCTACCCCTTATATGATTCCTCGTTACGACCTAAGTGACTCGTCATGTCGTCGACGATCCAGAAGAAAACAGCGAGCCTTGGTGGCGAATACCTTTCATCCTTAACACAGCATCATCGTCTGAACACATTTCACGCTCAACACAGCATCATCGTCTGAACACCTTTCATGCTCAACACAGCATCATCGTCTCAAAATATCGGCTTGAATGGATGGCAGGGAAACCTCCCTTTCACGGGTGATACAGTGTGGAGCAAGTCTAAGGGTGAGTCTCCTTCACTCGTGGAGCGGTTCATAGCAGCTTCAAGGGTTAAAAGGCTTCGTCCGCTTTTCGAGATATCCACTTTCAACCCAACCACCACCACCCAGCATAGTCTAACACTGCCAAATATACCCATCACATACCCATCAAACTCCCTTTTGCATTCATCATGTCATCTCCCGGTCCACAATCGGCGGCTACACCCACCCCTTCCCTCACTGCCTCATCGGCGACCGTCCCACCTCCTTCCCAGACGAACCAGTCAGCAGTGAACAACGCTTATCCATCCCAAGGTACTGCTTCAAGCAAACCCTCCCAGCCCGATCATTCGGGTTTCTGGGAACGCCGACCCCCGCCAAGCTATTTCACACTCAAGGGTTGACGACAGCGGGGCTTCGAGGCAGACTTGCGTTACACCCTGGGGCCTTGCACCAGGTGAAGAAGTATCAAAAGAGCACCAGGAAATGGCGGAAAAGTGGCTCAGCGATTTCTCGGACCAAATCCCGCCCGGTACGGCTCGTAGTCGTTGCGGATTCGTACAACCAGCGTCACGATGGATCCATTACGACAACCCGTACCCAACTGTCGAAGTGCAAGATAAACCGGTCAACTTGGTCTGGGACGACGTGGACGACGAGGACGACCATCTGTGTTACACGTTGGTCAAGGTTGTAAGTAGGAGGGAGCGATGAAGCGTTTGTCGGTCGCGAAGGTCGGGGGGACGAGAACAGGATATGTTTGGTATATACACGTACAATACCTAGTATTGTTCGACCTGTGCACATGAAATACGAGTGATGTAGAAGAAAACCCATGTCCATGCTGATCCACAATTCTATATTGGATGAACCAACTTGGAACCCGACACCTTCTTTGCCTGCTCATCAGCGTTATACTTCGTATCTCTGTAGTCCCCCACCCTCAAACCATCCCAGCTCGTAGGTATAGACTCGAGACCACCACTCTTGACCGTCTGAGGGTTCCCTTTGATCCCATTGCTCTCGATAAAATCCTGAGCACTCGCACAGAAGGCTTCGTACCATCTCCGTCTTTCTGGCATGGCTGGATATCTGGCAATTATAGGTATGAACGTGAAAGTCTGCTATCAGCTCCAACGAGTAAAAAGACGCACCTTTCCGAAGACGGTAAATACCATCAATGGTGATAGCTCCACATCTCTTCTCTTCGATTTACTCCCCATCAACGTCGTCGACAGTTTCCCGCCCTTTGGTCCAAAAGCGTTTCCTGCAAATGTGATATTCTTTTGGCCTCCGACGCAATCAAGTCCAGCGGAAACTCCGCCATTTGTAATCTTCTTGATTTCGATCAAAGCGGCGTCTTGGTCTCGGTATGATACGACTTGATGTGCTCCGTATGATCTGACTAGGTCAAATGAAGAGGGCGAAGCTGTTGCGATTACTTTGTAGCCCGCCCGACGTGCTAGTTGGATTGCGAACATGCCGACTGATGTCGCTCCGCCTGATACTAGAAACTGGGATGAGTCGTTGCGTCGGACGGAGGACTTACCCATTGTTCACCGTCCATCTGAGTGGTAGACTCAGAGATTCCATGATCAACGTATAGACTCTGTACATCAGTGGGGCCGTTGTAGAGTAGGCGGGAGCTCACCATAGCAGCCGTAATGAACGCAGTTCCAAAGGTAACAGCTTCCTTCGGTTCCATACCGTTAGGCAAACCCCAGCATAGCTTCTCATCAACAACAGCATATTCCGCAGCACTTCCCACTCCTTTGTAAGCTCCTCCATGAATCAACCCAACAACTTGATCTCCCACTTTGAATCTTCCCGAAGCGTTCTCGACTCGTCCGACGAAATCACACCCGAGAGTTGACCCGGCCGACCCGAGTGCATCGAGGTAGAGTACATCTACGGGATTCTGAGATCAGCGGACTCGTGAACGAGGTGACCTACTGCTGCAAACCACTCGATCTTGACCAGAAGCTGGTTAGGTCCAGGCGTAGGTTTTGGGATTTGGGCGATCTTGGGTTGATTGCCAGCACTGCCAAATGCGAGGGACAAGGGGAAGAAGATGCTTCTTGAGCCTATAGTAACTGCTCTCATTGTCATTGTAATGATGTGAATGGGTGGTACGAGTAGAGATGCATGTATAGCGCTAGGCTACATATGTATATTCCCGCCAAGATTAGAGAAATCCAGTTGCGCCAGATCCGGCCAGTTCGGCCATGTGATTGATAAGTTCAGGGTAAATAGATCCAATGGAGACGGAGTTGAATGTTCATCTCCGTAAGGTATTTCCAATTCTACATAGGTCCCCGTCGGTCTAGCCAGCCTTTTGGCCATGATGTCCGTCTATTGACGGTCTGGCTTCATCAGCAAAAACATGCAAGTAAGTATAAAGAGGATCGAGCAAAGTGGTGTTTAACAAGTATCCCACACACTCTCGAGCTCAGTTCAATACATCCAGTAGCTTATATCTCAATCTAACATGTCTACTTCAAACAATCGACAGCGCGTGGCCTTGGTCACTGGATGTTCGGAGCCCACCTCTTTAGGTGTTGCAACGGTCAAGCACCTCCATTCCAGAGGCTGGAAGGTCATCGCTACCGCTAGGAAGGTAGAGACCATGAAAGCCCTTCAAACTTCTGGTATCGAGGTATGTTTTACCTTCCTTGTATGGGTGCGTACTGATAATAGACCCTCGCCCTTGATGTTGTTTCGCAATCTTCTGTCGACGAAGCTGTGGCAGCGGTCGACAAAATTACCGGCGGCCGCCTAGATCTCCTAATTAACAATGTAAGCTCAGCTCCGCTAAAGGTAAACAACAGCTAATGATCAGGCCGGAGTAACAGGTGCATCAGCTGCTCTCGATACCGACCCGGAAAGGCTCACTGCAATGTTTGATGTCAACGTCGTTGGCCCTCTCCGAATGATACAAGGATTCGCCCCCGCCCTTTCTAAGTCTGCAAAGTCTGGCTCGCGAAGCAAGATCCTGAATATCGGGACGGTCATCACAGGTGGTGCTCCTTGGCACACTGGGTATGCCTCTTCCAAGGTAAGCCACTTGTTATTTGCACAAGTGTATGAGCTAACGAGAAGGCAGCGTTACAAGTCATGAGTGATGTGATGAGGAGAGAGTTGGTGACAGTGGGAATCGATGTCATCACTCTCGAACTCGGTATGTCTTACCCCTGCCAGCTAGGAGAGAGCTGACAAGGCAGGGTTGGTAAAGACAGCAATGACGGCTCAGACCAAAGACTTCGATCTTGAATACGCTCCCAATTCCCCTCGCCGATCCACTTTGTTCACCAAATACCCAGCAATAATCGATACTGTCTCACGTGAATTCCGAGCTGAAACGGAGAAAGCTCCTACTGCAGAGGAGATAGCAGTAGAGATCGTCAAGGCAATTGAGAAGAGTTCGTCGCCTAGAAAGATCTGGTTAGGCAGGAACTGGGGGTTGTTCAAATATGTCTTCCCTTATCTTCCTACCAAGGCTGCTGATGCACTATGGAGTAAAGTCATGAGGATGGATCTGATGGCTTAGATAGACCTTGCTTGTTTTGTGGATGTGATCGTTGATAATATGTATACTTGAGATTAGATTACTCCGAGGTCGCGTCGAGTTGGGTTTCGGTCAGCGCCTATTTTGGATTTCTCCTTGCTATACTTCATCTTGCTACTTGATCGGCACTAGCTCATGTCCCCTCGGTATCTCCCGCATATTCATAGATAGCTACATATTTACGGCTCCTTGTAGACTGCTGTGAAGCAAAGTTCACGGTTCACCACGACACCGATACCGACTATCATCTGTGCCAATTGTCTGGCAACTCATCTAATCGCTGCGCAGTAATGCTGCCACTATGGCTAAAGAGTGGTCGTCCCATCGTCAGTCCTTTATCATCCAATCTGTCAAGCTGTCTATGAAACTGACCCCCAGACAATTCCAATATCCCGCAATCGCAACATCACAATCCCAATAATTCTCCCATTGCTCTCATTCCTGCTCCTAGGTTGGTACCTCCTCTTCCACCCAGCATGCGGCCCAAACGACCGCTATAACCCAAAACAACTCACCCGCTCTCGGTTCCGTATACCTTCCTCCAAAATTATGGCTCCTGGAGATCGCAATCCATTACGCAAACCCGACTACCTACCTGATCCAATCGCCCCTAAAAAGAGCGGAATGGTAGTTCCGAATGCTGTTCATTATGTTTATGGATTGAAACCTCTGAATGAGGGTGGAAAGGCGGAGGAGCTTCCATATTATGCTTACCTGGCAATGAGGAGTGCATTGGTTAATATCAAGCCGGAGAAGATATACTTGTGAGTACCCCGTCCTTTCATCTATAATAAGGGAAGAGGCTGATGGTAGCCACTATGAGCATCTACCAAGAGGTCCATGGTGGGATGAGATCGTACCCCATTTGACATTGATCAAGACGATAGTCCCTGATGAGATATACGGACGACCAATCCGACATTTCGCACATAAAGCAGACGTATTGAGGTTATTAGCAATGAAATATTCAGGTGGGATATACCTGGATATCGACATGTTTGTGTGAGTACTCTGTGCATCTCTACTTATACATCAAGAGTGTGAGGAAGGAGTTAGTTAGCTGACGACAGGGTGAAACCATTCGATGATCTCCTGTATTTTCCCACGACCCTCGGTATGGAATCAGCAACAGATTCACGTCGGTCCAAATTAGATCCAGAGGGATTATGTGTATGTCCCTCCGGTCCTTTCTGTCTTCTCTTCACCGCGTGTACGTCTGACAAATAGAACGCAGTGATCATCGCAGCGCCAGACTCGAGATTTGTTGATAGATGGTTGGAGTCGTACCAAACTTTCGATGAGTCTGTATGGGCACATCATTCAGTTGTTGTACCATGGGTGAGTCTTTCTCCCTTAGACAGTGAACATAAGGGAGCTGACAAACAGCAAATCGCAAGAGACCACCCAGATGAAATCCAAGTAATGAACCACCAATCATTCTTCTGGCCAATGTGGTATGGATCAGAAATTGAGGATACACACGAAAAGGATGAATATAACTTCAGAGCAACAGGACAATACGCGTAAGCTGCTCAATTCACCGATTGCGAATGAGCATCAGATGGGCTAATGGTAGATATCACGCGTGGGAGAGCTTAGCTATGAAATACCTTGAAAAGCTTTCACCCTACAAGATACGGCACGAGGATAATAGTTTCAATAGACTCGTTAGACCGTACGTTTACCCATTCTGCGAAGGCTCAAGCTGACGAACAGGTTCATCGGGCCGAATGATGATAAAGTGTATAAAGCATGGAAAGGGAATGACTAGATATCGCAGTAGAAATGCTAGATGCATAGAAATGCTTTTTGGACAATAGTGAAATCTAGACTAATCTCCTCTGACCCTTCTGAACAGTCTGTCTCCATTCGTCCACCTCTTCTTTCGGTTGTGGCTGGACATCCTCTTCTACTACGATCGGAGCGAAATCAGCTGCTGGGGCAGGTAGAACAGATTCCAGTAGCGCAGGTACACCACCTACATTCCCACTCGTTATCGTCTTTGTCGATCCATTGCTTTCGGAGGTGTCGCTATCAGGCGCGGGTGCTCCTTCGGTAGTAGATCCAAGGAGGTTATCTCGAGGTTGAGGAGGTTTGAATTGACGTAAGGCTTCTTCGGCTTTCCTGACCAAACTTGCGGTATCCTCCTTGTCACTTAGATTCTTCAACAATTCCCCAAGGCCTTCTGCCTCTTTCCTCAAAGCCTCGTTCGTCTTCTTGAATCGATCTTCATCCGTCCAACCCATTTTGCCGTCCTTGTAATCGGTACCGATACTCTGCTTCCAACTTGATTTCGTAGTTGCTAATTGAGCGGTGATTTCATCTTTGATCAGGCGGGGAGTACCGACTCCGCGGTATCCGAAAGAAGTATATAGTTGGACCATTGAAGCTCCTGCATTTGCCATTTCCAAAGCGTCTTGACCGGTCGAAATACCACCACAACCTATGATTGGGATTGATGGCGGTAAGAGTGGTCGAAGGGTTTTAAGGGCGATCAGGGATAATGGGAATAATGGTCGTCCTGATAGTCCACCTACTTGGGATTGGTTTGCTAATATCAGCTCAAGATCAAGGAAAATCGGTACTAGCTTACAAGACTTCAAGCCGAGACCTTGACGCCTAATTGTGGTATTACTGACGATTACGCCTTCCACACCAGAACTCCTAACAGCTCCCGCTACATCCCCTAACTCCTCTTCGTTGAGATCACAGGCCACCTTGACGGCGATTTTGGGTAGTCCATCAACAGCTATTCTGTTTCGTTCCTGCACAACATCCTTTAACAGCTTTTCCAAAATCTCCTTTCCCTGCAATGCCCTCAATCCAGGTGTATTGGGACTTGAGACATTGATGACAACCACATCAGCATATGGCCCAAGCATACGGACGCCTTTGATGTAATCTTCATTCGAAGCCGCAGGGGAAGTCTTGTTCTTTCCCAAGTTGACAGCGAGTAAATGACCAGGGCGTAGGGATCTCGGTAGACCAGCTGGAGGAAGTGGGATGGAAGTGGAAGACGAGAATAGTTCGGGATGTTCTTTGGCGAATACGAATACTCGAGAACGAAGCTGAGAGAGTGTGTGACCATGTCCAAGGGAATTGAAGCCGTATCGATTAATCGCTGCGTCGTCTTCCTCCAACCTGAAGAATCGGGGTTTAGGGTTCCCAGGCTACTGCATCAGACCTATATGACGTTCAAGTATGGTAGACGTACCTGAGGTTCCGGAGTGACACTTCCTACTTCGACGTAACCGAATCCGAGGTCGAACAACCCATCAATAGCCTCTCCATCTTTATCTAGTCCAGCAGCCATACCGACTGGGTTCTTGAGCTTCATACCGAATAGCTACACTCATCAGCTTCTACTCTTGACCCACCCACGTCGAGCATCACGGACCTCAGCTTGTAACTCCTCTCCGTCCACGCCTCTATCTCTTGGCCTCATCCAAGATGGTGCCCCTAGTAGCTTGATTGACAATTTATGTCCGGTCTCAGCATCTGCAACTAATCGAATGAGGGGCATAGCGACATGTTCATGGAGCGCCGAACGGGAGTCGTAGTAGTACGCTACCAGCGCTGCCGTACCACCTAGGAGAATTGTGGTAGATATGAACCGACGTGGAAGGGATCGATTGGCATATCTTGAAGCATGACGGATAGAGGTGTTTTGAAGGGGTTGACGAAGGATTGGGCGCGGTAGGGACCGCAATGGGCGGGACATTGATGCAAAAGTAGTAAAGTAGAGTGGGGAGAGATGTCGTTAAAGATAGAGAGTTGAATGATCAACGGAAGCAATTTAGTACACCAAGACATGACTTTCGAGATCACCCAGACACCTCCTCGTTCATTATATTACAATGTCACGCTCAAGATCACGCTCACGCTCACCAAGCAGACCAAGAGGGGACGAGAAGATGGATCTAGAAACTGATAGACTTCCAAGCGAGGATCGTGTGAGAGAGAGACCTGATGAAGAGGAAGCACCTGTCAAGTAAGTCCACCTTTGATTGGGAGAATGGGCTGATTAGCAGGCGGGCAAGGGTGGATACTACCCGCGAAGACCGTGCGAGGGGAAAGAGGATGTTTGGAAATATTTTGGGTACATTACAGAGGTTCAAGAAGGATGACAAGAACTTGAGGACTAGTGATGCCGTCAGTCCCTTTTGCCTATTGAAGGGATTAGCTGATGATCAGGCAAAGAAGAGAGAGGAACTATCCGAGCGGATCGCTACAAAGTTGAGAAGTGAGACGAATCTACATACCGAGATATTGGAGAAGGAGAAGGAATTGAAGGGTTTGAGGATATCGACCGATTCAGCCGACTTTGTGATTAAGCACAAGGAAGCCACGGTATGTCTCCTATGTCCCCAAAGAGACGGGAGCTGATGACTAGATGATTGCAAGACACGCTTCCTTGAAACCTACTTCTAGATTCTTATACACGTCCCTACCGTCAAATGCGCCATTCATACACGAGGGAAACCTACTCAATCCAGCTCCTATCCCGCTAGCCACGGGTCCAAGGAGGGAGCCACCACATCCAAAAGCTGCTCAGCCATTATATTTCGTACGTCAAGCCATCCAAAGATCGCAAAAGCTGATGAATAGTTACCAAAGATCCTATTACCTCACCAAAAATCAACATTGCATACCAGGATCGCAAACATCGATGAGCTCATCACAGACGAGGCGGAAGCATTAGAAAAGGAGAAAGAGGCAATCAAAAGGACATCAAGGTCCAACAAAGCCAGGATTGAGGAGCTTGCAGATAGCCTAGAAGAGCTGAGGAGAAAGGTCAAACCTGACTCGGCAAGGGCTGGAAGGGGGGAGAGGGAGAGAGATGATTTCGGTAGGACTCCGAAAGAAAAGATGGAAGTCGATGAGAGGGAGGACAGTGTATTGAGAGAGAGGGAGGAGAGGGAGAAGGGTGTTCAGATCAAGGGAGAAGATGGGGATGTTGAAGTTGAATATTAGGTTCACGAGGGGTCGTCGAGAATAGAAGGCGGAAGTGAAGTCTTGATACACTTAGTTTGATTGACCTAGATTGAGCAGAGATATGCATGTGTATCTCTATGTATATGCTGCCTATGCCGATCGGGAATGAAAGCTCCATGATGATTAATAGATCTATCCGTCAGTCTGACCCAACTTATCAAATTAATCAGATTCACCTCATCAAACGGTCTAGTGTCCTTGAAGCAAGATTCCCAAACCTCGTTAACGACCTTTGTAGCCATTTCTTCCGATTCACAAGACGGATTGCCCACTATCGAAAGTATAGCTCTACGTTTTACGCAATTCTGTCATTAGTCTCGACCTAGAGCTGATAATGAGGGGGTCCACGAACTT
>Ga0265780_10011124_pt1 | contig 10668 bp, 10 predicted proteins | sample P1T30metagenome_FD_192432 | JGI IMG/M metagenome (GOLD analysis project Ga0265780, IMG submission 192432) | Plant litter microbial communities from East Loma Ridge, Irvine, California - P1 T30 | ecosystem: Environmental > Terrestrial > Plant litter > Unclassified | place: USA: California... | reverse complement strand
TTCATTTCCTGTTTGAGCGTGCACGTTCTACAATATGCTCCGTGAAGACGTGCAAGTCCCTTTCCGTGGCGCGTTCGCGAATCAAGCCGCCGATCGGCTTGATTGTTGACATGTCTGCTGCCAAGCAAAAGCTATGCCTGTTATACTTATAAAACGCAGATAAGATTGAAGAGAGCGAGGGCTCTGAGGTAAGCATCCAGCTTACATAGCCAAGGCCTCCTTGATGATGGCCTTCCGCAGCTTGCAGACATGAGGGAAAACTTCTTTGGCCGATTCGGCGGGGATCAGGTGAAAAAAACACCAGGTTCGTTGAGTGAGCTTCAGCGACACCTGGATGGGACAGTCGACAGTATCTATAGCGAAGATGCTGCAGGGGGCAACGGTGGGCACGAGATGCTTCAAGCACTGCGAGGTGCGTTCCGATGCGTTCATCCAGAGGGAACATTTTCAACTGTGGAAAGCTACCTGGCATCCGGCGGCTGAACGTTGGCGCAAGGTACGTAAGAAAGATATGCCAATTTGACTCATTCTCACACAATGTGAATTGACGTCTACAAGATTTGTGATTGCAGCTGCAAAATTCACTATCAAGTCTGGCGTAGATGTTTCAGACCCTCGCTTTACTAGATACCTGGATCTGATCGGGGATCATCTTGGCCTGACAAATGATTTGGCTTCATACGAAAAGGAAGCACGAGCGCTTCAGGATGGAGAGACCAAGGAAATGATCAATATTGTCGTGGTGATGCAAAACTTGATGTCACTTCCAAGCGAAGCAACTGCTAGGGCGGCAAGTTTCTTCTATCTATTGCAGGTTGAGACATGGATAAGTGAAGAGATTGAGCGGTTGGCCACATGTGAGAAGTTGACGGATGAAGAATTCGTGTTCCTTGCTGCTTCAGGTAACACCTTTTTTTGTATGACAAGTTCGCGACATGGCGGAGAAGCCGCGCGATTGGTTTAGATATCAGCTTTAGCCTGCCAACATAGCTAGTCCGATCTACATTAATGTATGTGGAGCCAAGAGGCTCTAGCCCGAAAGATGCTCAGTGTGTCATCAAACTACATATAAGGTCAGCCAGCGCCCGTCTGTCGAAATCCACGCATTTGTAGTGATTTAAATGCCTCATACGCTCACAGAAACTTACTCTACCCAACCAAGAACATGTCCGCAACAAAGGAGTACATGCGTGCTATTGATATGCAAACCTATGACATCGAGTGATGGGCAAGACTCAGTTGATGCAGATATCCACGGAGGAAGAGGCTCCGCCCAAGCCCTCTTCATCAACCAGGACGTCTCCACACCAAGTCAGGTCCGCACGAATGTCTTATCCGCGTGCGCGCCTTTGGTCTCAACCGAGGAGACATTGTACAGCGTCAAGACTTGTACCCCATGCCGCCCACCGCACCCAAAATACTCGGTCTGGAGTTCAGCGGGGTTGTTGTGAGTGTGGGCGAAGAGGCAGACGGGTGGTCGGGTGTGAACGCCGAGGTTTTTGGTTTGGTCTATGGCGGCGCGTATACCGAATACGTTGTCGCGCACAAGAATTTGTTGATCGCAAAGCCCACGGAGCTGAGCTGGACCATGGCCGGTGGAATATGTGAGTCATGGTTCACGGCGCTCCAGGCTTTGTACTTGGTCAGCTGCTATGACATCTCTTCTACGCGATCTGTTCTCTGGACCGCTGGTACATCGACTATATCCATCTGTGGTATACAACTATCCCGGGCTCTAGGTATGAGCACCTTTGCCACGACAAGACAAGACCTCAAGAGGGACTTTTGTATGAATGAGCTAGGATGCGATGGCGCAGTCAATACGTGCGCCACCCCGGAAAGCACAACATGGGTCGAGGAAATCAGGAATCTCAATGGTGGAGAGGGTATTGATCTCATCATCGACTTCATTGGTGGCTCTTCTTTCACCTCGCTCCTCGACCTTGCCGCTAGAGATGGCAGAATCGTAAACTTGGGTTTGTTGGGAGGCGCAATGACAGGAGGGAGCGGCGTCGATATCAGCCCATTTGTCATGAAAAGGCTGCGGTATGAAGGGAGCACACTGAGGAGTCGCAATGTTGAGTACCAGGCAAAAGTGCGAGCCCTGTTCGAAACGAAGGCGCTTCCGAAACTGTTGAATGGACAGTTTGAGCACTACATAGAGAAGGTGTTTCCTTGGGAGAAAACTGTAGCCGCTCATGAGATGATGGAGAACAACTAGACCATGGGCAAGATTGTGTGTGTCATCGAATGGGAGGAATGATTGGACAGATGATAGCTCGCGCACGTTGGGGTACAGATTAGTCTCTTTTCTTCGAGCTCAATGAACAGCATGGACTTCATTTAGCACTCAAGCACAGAGCTCCGCTGATAAACTTTCATGACCAGAGTGAATACTCCAGCATTGTCTCTTTCACAATCTATTAAAGTTTTATCAAATCTCTTAACACTATCATTGTGTTGAGTAAGGGTCCTACAGGCTCATTGTAGAGGCCGTCTCATTCATGTATGTGCACAGACGCACGGATAAAGAGAGTTTCGACAATCACAGATCACAATCACCAACAGATTAGTGTCACAGTTGATGTCACACTAGTGCACGACGATCAAACTGACAATTAGGACACAAGTCCCAGGTATGTAAAGGGCAAAAGCTCGGGATGTTTTGGTATCAAAGATATATATTTTTCTAAAACACGATATACATTTTTTACGCCAGGCTACGTGGCGAGGGCGAAGAGAAGGAACGCCTGCGTCACTGCTTAACAGCCCTTCGGAGGCTGCTTCCCATGGACGCTGATCCAATGGGCACGCTCGTCGGCAGTGAACTTCTTGCGCTTTTCGACCGGACCGGAAGACTTCTGGGCGCAAGATTGCACAAGAACTTGACGTCTAGCGTTCTTGTCAGCCCAAAGAGAAGTTTGTCGCTGCTGGACCTCCTTGCGCACCACCTGGGCCTTGCCTCGAAAGGCCTTCCGGCCCTTCGCTTCGGCTACCTTGAGTTGCTTCGCAGTGAAAGCGTCGTTGGTCGCCTCAATCGCCTCAGCGAGGTCAAGATGGTTCGAGAGGTACTTGTCGAAATCTTCAGCATCAGAAATCGTCGCATCCCGAACACGGATAGCGAGGTTCTGGACAACAATGTTGTACAGACGGGTATGCTCTGGGCGGAAGAAAGTGATCGCGTCGATGTGCTCATACAGAGGAGGATCAATACGAAGGATTGCCTCAGACTTCTTGTATACATGGTCGACGTACTTGTCCATGCCCAGCGAGCTAGCAACAGCGCACACGCTCAGCATATCGAACAGTGGCATGTTGGTAGACATTGGCTGCGGCTTCTTTGAAGTGCCGCAGACGTAATCAAGATATCCAATCAGGCGATCGAGACCTACCTCGTCAGTGTCAGCGGGAAGCTTGACTGCGCCATCCTGGTACACTGCGTCGAACTTGGTCGAAACTACCTTCAATAAAGGCTTGTGGATGTTCGTAGCGATGGCATCACCGACGTAGATGGGGACGAATTCGCCCTTTGGAAGAGCAGAACGGAACTGCTTAGCCCAAGCACGTATGTCGATGTCCCCGACTTCTGGAATGGCAGCACCCTTAGCTTGGATGCGCTTGGAAGACTTCTGGTCCACGAACGCGCGGCAGAGCTCGAGTGCCTGGCGTGCGGGGTCCACTGACTGTGTCTGAGTTTGGTTGGTAGACATACTGGTGTGTTGTGGTATGTTGAATGTGGCTGTATGAATGGTATGGTTTGAAGTTGAATGTAGTTGTGAAGGAGGGGAGATGCTGGAGGGGAATATTCAGTGAAGAGAAGATTAAGGCGAGCCTTCTATACCCAATAACTGAAGAAATCCAGACCAATGCTGGTATTCATAACAATGACGTTCAGAACATGTGAAAATATCCGTTCAATTCGTACAAGTAATCGCTAATGAGGCTCGCTTTGTTTGCGCACAACGTTGCTCTATCTATCTAGGGGTGACCTTCACGATGGCCTTGACATGTTGATCCGTGCGCAGAGCCGCAGTTTGCTCCGCTCCCTCGGTACACAAATACCCTCCTCCGCTTATACATTCGCCCCGCTCACCTTGCACTCCACAAAGACCCACAACCTTGCCCTCAACTACGCCGAGATCGTCAACAACTGAAAGATCCCAAACCTCCGCCCCCGAGAGACACTCGACCAGAGACAAAATACAGAACAAGGAAATCGTCACAATGACGGGTCAGAATGACTTGAGTCCGCTCGCAAAGCCTTTTGAGTCCAGCAAATCTGCCTCAGGTTCGGACGATGGCCAGCTGAACCCTTATGCTCAGCCATTCACTGCCACAAACCTGACATCCGGTGCTACCGCTGCGCATCCTTCCGAGATGTACGGTCCCGGTGCTACCAACCTCCACCCTACCGCGGCGTATCCCAACGGTAATTCTCCCATGTTCTATACCGTTTACCCTTCTGTCATGCCCTCTGATGGTGTCGATCTCCGCCTCTGCCCTGTCAAAGACCGTAAGGACTTTGGGAAAGGCGAGCTTGCTGTCATTTGCAAAGGCAACATTGCGCTCGTTGATCTCCCCTGCGCTCTTTTCCTGGCAACGTCCACCAAGCCAGAGTTGCTCATCCATGGTCTCATTAAGCTACCCGACGATATAGATGCGCGCGGCGTCGCCCTTCTCATTGCCTACATGAACAAATTGGTGTACTCGCACCACAAAGATTTGCGCATGAGACACTACAACATGGAAGTTTACGACATGCTCAGCGTCACTGCGGCCGCGGCCGTCCTCGGCATGGAACAGTACACGGCCCACATCTACCGCAAGTGCGAAGCCGTTCTTCACAACGATCTACCCTCCTATGATGACATCGACGCGGTCACCTACTTCGCGCGCGAGCACCCTCGCATGCTCTACATCCTCGCCGCGAAGAACCTAGCCAAGAAGATGCGCGAGAACGAGATCCCCGACATGGACGACTTCGTCGCGTACCTTTCAATCAACCCCATCGTCAACGAGCAGATCCAGATGTCCAACACCCGCCACGCCGACTACGTCAGCCGCAACGCACAGCGCAAGCAGGAAGATCAAGCCCGTGTCCAGCGCGCCATCAAGACTCGAGAGTATCACGAGCGCGCCAAGGCATCGGCCATCGAGCGCGCGCAGAAGCGGGAGCAGTGGGAGCAGGGCCGTGAGCAGCGCGAGCAGGAGCAGGCGAAGCGGGCTAAGGAGCGCGAGCAGCATGCCAAGGACAAGGCGGACGAGGACAAGAAGTACTGGGCTAAGAAGAAGGAAGAGGCTGCCGAGGACGAGAAGTCGATTCAGGAGAAGGTCAAGCTCGCGGTGGAGAAGCGCAAGTTCACACTGCGCGAGCGTGCTCATTGGCGTAAGACTCGCGGTACAAAGTTGCCCAAGGGTTGCTAGGTGGGTAGTTGAATGGAGAGGGGTTGTACGAGCTAAGATGACAGTGAATTAGATGCCGGGAACGGGGTGTGTCACAAAGCTGATGGCGTTGGGTGGATTGGCACCTTTACATGTTTCGTGTGGATGTCACTTGATGGCAATCTACGATTTTCTTTGTTTCCTTTGTGTCGGAGCGCAGGTTGTAATAAACGAAGTAGAAATTGGTGTTCGTGAGAATACATGCATTTCACTCGAGACTTGACGGTCGCACAACCTTACATGATTCACAAGTGACATACTTTTAAAAGCTGCCTTGCTTTGCTGAATGCTATGATCGGGTCAAATGTAAAGACGGACATTGTGATACTGCTGGTAAAATATGCGAGCCTTCGAGGAGGGTTTATGGGCTTCGGAGGCATTGGAGCATCACAATGTATGAGACTATGTAGCTCCACTATCGAAGTCTAGACCTCACGCACTTCGCCCTTTGCTTTGCATCCTCCTCAGTGCTATCATTCTACTCAGTCAATCTAAAAATCAATACCGTCCGCGATCACGTATGATGCGGTGGTAAACAGAGAGACGATCGCGAGACTCGTGAGAAACATAGCAATTTTATCTGCAGCCTTGCTCAAAAGTGAATATTTTGGAAGCTCGTTGGCAGGAAGGGGCGAATTAAAAACCAGACATTCCGTGATTATCAAATCCGGCAAAAATAAGGCATGGAAGTTTTCACTATCTGAGCTGCACAGTGCTAGATATTCCATTGTTGCGGCGTTAGTCAAAATCCGCGGGAGAGTGCAAAGCGCGTAATTTAAACCACATACAACAAAGAACGAAAGCGTCGTGCATGTCAAAATTGAAATAACAAGTCAGAAAAAAGTCTCAGAGGTTAATCGTTAAAGAAATATGCATCTCATGACTTGCCCGACTCCCCCCAAACCTCGCACTCTCTCTGTTCACGCCACACCCCCATCCAACCCCTCCTCTCCCGTAAAATCCGGCGCATACTTCTCGATTAAGTACTTCAAGTGTGCATAACACCTGTCCCACAGTCAGCTCACCGTCCCTTCCCCGCGGACCAAGAATCTCACTCTTCTCTGAAACTCCCCCCATGAAGCGTCAAATAAGCCGCATACAACCTGCCTTGATCCTCAAACCCCTCGCTCCTCTCCTGTCCCACCATGTCCAAATACGCATCAGTGTAAACGTCCGCATTAACGACGTTATTAATCTTCCCCCGCCACATGGCCACATCCATCTCAGCATGCGCATAACACGCACTCGCGTCGAAAACACACACCTCGCCCGCAGCAGCGCACATATCGATATTGCCTTCCCAAAAATCCCCGTGGATCAGAGCGGGCGCGATAAGTCCTTCCAATGGGGCGAGCAGGATGGGAACGACGTGCGTGATCAGTCGCTCCACACGCGCACAGATCTTTCCAGGCGATGATGGGCTGCATGTTCAGCGCCATTGCGCCGCGCAATAACTGGATGTAGAACGCCATCCAACTTGTATTCCACGCTGTTTGCTGCGGCAACTTGCCTTGGTAGGAGTTCTCATGGAACCCGTACTGGCCCGTGGGGGACTTGCTCGTGGTGTGCAAGTGCGCGAGCTTGGTGGCGAGGTGCGTGGGGTCGGGGGGTTGCGTGGTCATTTCGATGAATGTGCAGAGAAAGAAGAATGCGTCGGCGCCGGCGGTAGTGGTGAATTTGCCCTATATGTACGGCTCGGGGACGAGGGTAGGTAAGGTGGTGTGCAGGGCGGACATGGAGTAGAATTCGCTGCTGAGCATAGCGTGGCCATGAGGGCCTTCTGCGCATTGGAGAGGTTATAGACAGTGCTGCGCCTACGATTAATGACGACCTGATCGAGTAAGAAGTTCCTCCAATCTCCTTGCCTCCGCTTCTACCAGGCGTCACATGTGGGGTATTGCCGAGCGACTCAGTGGGTGGCTGCCATTGCTTTATAAATTCTGGCGCTGGCACTGTGTAGTGTCATTCAGAACTGGAATATACCCGGAGGAGGATGAAGAATGAGATAGACCGGTCAGTCGCTGTAAGTAAGAACAACCAAAGGGGTCACCCTTGCTCTGCGCCTAGATGCGTTCGACGACTAGTTTGTGCGCCTTGGAATGATGTCACGCATGTGACTGGGGTTACTAGAAGGAGCATGCGTAAGTGTTGGGTATTTCCGCGCACGAGCTCTCGAACCACGATATGTCAGCGTGTAGGATGTCGAACCCCATCAAGTGAAGGACATTGTGAAATGTGAATGCAAAAACGGCACGCACTAACAAGCACCACAGCTGGTGAACATAGATTGATCACGTCCAAATCTTCGATTCGTCTATGAACATTTGCGCACTCGCGCTCATTTTGGTCGTCTCTGCCCCTCCATATCGACTTACTCTACAAGAAGACCTCGAGGTTGAACTCGACCGTGCTGACGGGGTATCTGCTTCCCATTAGCCCTATTCCAATGCAAATGAAGGAGTAAAGTGAACTTACGGCAACTCAAACTTGCCCAACACACTCGGATGCAAAATGCCAAAGACACCAATCGTGTGGTTCTTGCCGTCGAGATTGAGCTTGATAGCAGCCGCGTGGCCAGGGAGGAAGGTCGGATCTAATCATCACATTAGCACTTATTCCACCAAACGCAAACCTTGGTCTTGTCTTACCATCAACTTCCTCGATCCAATATCCCTCAAGCTTATCGTTCTTCATGCCATCTTCGCGCGCAATGAACGCGCTCCGCAGCATCAACATAACGCGGTCCAACAGCCCATGAACCTGTTCGAATCCACTGGTCTTGCCCATAATCGCGGCGGCGAAATGTCGCTCATTCCGGCTCTTGCGCTCCTGCTCCAAGTCGATGAAGCCCACGTCGCTCACCTCGAAGATCTTCATGGGCACAGCGTGGTGCTTGTTACTGTTGATCGTCTTCAGTAGGCCGGGAAGCAACGATGTCCGTACGAGCTGGTACTCTGCTGTTTTTGGGTTGGCTAGCTTGACAGCAGTTTTGCCATCGTCTTTACGGTTCAACCATTCGAAGTTCTCTTCGTGCGAGCAGAGGATTAGGGGCATGACTTCTGTCCAGCCCGCGGCAGCGGACTCAAGCCGCACAATGTCGGCGAGCTTGTTGATGGGCAGCGGGGCGGAGACGGCGGCGGTTTTGTTGGGGTAGACGCGCGGCAGCTTGTTGAAGCCGTATGCGATGGCGTAGTCTTCCATGATGTCTGCTTGGTGGAGGATGTCTGCTCGTGTTATGGGCACAGAGACGTCGAGGATGTTGGGATCGGAGGCCGATGGCTTGACGTCGTGGCCCATTTTTGACAGGAGTTTTGAGATGTCTTCGGGCTGGAGGCTCAGGCCGGTGACTTGGTTGAGGTAGCCGACCTCGGCCTGCATCTCGCGTGGTGATAGATCCGGCGCTTCTCTTGACTCGTTGTTGTGTGGGGAGTTGATGTTGAGCGCTTCTATTGACTCTGCGTAGCCTGCGAACATGGCTACGAGCATGTGGTTCACAATCTCGACCTTGGTCTTGTCCAGTGCAGTGATCTCGATGAGGACGTTCTTGGTGTTGAGGGTAATCTTGCTGTGGTCGCCGTTGATGATAGGCGGGAGCGAGAGGACGGTGCGGTTCGAGTCGTAGATGACGGGGTAGACGGGCGAGTCGCGAATGATGTGGAGGAAGCGGCCGAGGTGCTTGTCTTTCTGCGCTGTGTTAGCCCGCCACAAAGGAATGTCGATGGTCCTGTCTTACGTCGTAGAAGTCCATGAGCTCTTTGCCGTTCATCTTCTTTGTTTGATTCAGAGGGACGAACTCAATCTGCTCCGGTGCCAGGGCCTCGTACGAGAAGGGGCCCTTGATTGTGTCTAGGTCGTGTGTTCCAATCGATACCAGCGTCCGGTTGCGCGCCAGATTCGCGTGCAGCTTGTCTTGCAGCGCGATGAACGAGTCGTATCGCTCTTGCGTGAAGTTGATGTTCCTCAGTACCACACCCGAGCACAGCGGCCGTATCTGCTCCGTCTCCTTTTTGATGTCCAGCACCTGCAGCTCCCCATCTTTCGGCGCGGTCAAGCTCCACTTTGGCAGCTTTTGTTGGTCCAAGAAGACCTTTAGGTTCATGGCAATGCCCTCGAAGCACAGCATGTCATACCGGTTGGCGGGTATCTCGATCTTGAGCTGTGGAGGTTGTGCAAGATCCTCAGGCTTGGTGCTCTGGCTTGTGTCCTCGTCCAGCTCGATTCCGAATTCGAAACATAGCTCGTCGAATTCTTCCGTCGTGTACTCGCGGCCGAGCTCTTTGAAAAGTGCCGCCTTGTCGACCCCGATGGTGGGCATTGTGCGTGGGCGTGGTGGTTGCGCTGGGCGACCACGAGCTTGGAAATGTTATGTGGTGGGGTAAATGGCGGGGTTGTGTGCGCGGTGCGCGGTCGCAGGGGGAATCAAGCAATTTGTCGAGGACGGTTGCGGGGGGTAAGCCAAGGCAGAGTGAGCTTCCTCGAGCTTTCTCGCTAGCGGTTGTGTCAGCGAGTGCGGTGCTGAGCTGAGCTGGGCTGACGAGTAAATAATTTGGGATGACTCTGAACACCGGGAAGTGGCATGCTCCGAGAATCAGCCGGCGCGCGCCGCTTTTGGCGCTAGCGAGTGTGTTCATTGAGGCGCGACGCGTAACGTCACAGCAGTCTAAATAAACTTGCACATCACGAACGAACGCACTCGTCATGTCTAAATGTGTTGATATTGCAGGATTTCGTGTGCGGAGATGCATCGCTATGTGCATTGTGAAGCCAGCATGATCTAACGCCTGCCAATGCCTTTGATGCTGATTTCATCCAGACGTAGCATTCAGCCTGTATCAACCAAACGTTCTTGAAAGGAATCGTCCAAAAGCCCCATTGTCGCAAGCACCAATGTGTGCAAACCAAACGAGCTACTTCTCTTCCCCCAAAATGCCAAAAAGTCGCGGAATATCACCAGACACGGTCTAATGCACAGCACTTAGCCCTCAAGTATCAATAGAAAAGTCAAGGCCGACAGGAGAATTTGAAGAGTCGAATCGGACGCGCAAAGAAGGAAGTCGCTCTAGTCTTGCCAGTCCCACACCTGCTTGAGGAAATGTGCCATGTTGACTTTCTTCGACTTCATCTCCACCATCCAAGGGTGTTCGAGCATGCGCCATGGTGTCGCTCTCCGAGGGCATTCTTTCTCCAGACTGTAAATTGTTAGCCTAGTCTCGCCGCCATCTTCAA
>Ga0265780_10011123_pt1 | contig 10668 bp, 12 predicted proteins | sample P1T30metagenome_FD_192432 | JGI IMG/M metagenome (GOLD analysis project Ga0265780, IMG submission 192432) | Plant litter microbial communities from East Loma Ridge, Irvine, California - P1 T30 | ecosystem: Environmental > Terrestrial > Plant litter > Unclassified | place: USA: California... | reverse complement strand
ACATATTGACAAGATACACGACGACAGCAGTGACAGATGCCAGTCTGGGCTCGCCAGTTGATGGACAAAATGGACGAGATGAGCGGGCGCCTGGCCGCAATAGAGCTGGACATGATGACGTGGAGAATGCGGCCCTCCCAAGCGTTAGCGAACTAGGTAGTTCGCTGGAATTGGTGGTATATACATACAATGTACAAGGTGTATACGTACACGTCCACCATCCGCCATCTTTCTCCAACACCCTTTGTATACCTCCAGCCTCTGCTTTTCTCCTCAGCCCACCATATTTCATGCTCCAAGTCCCATATCCTCTTATCGTACATCCTCATCCATCTAACTCATCCCCTTCAAGAAATTCGCCTCCTTAATCCCCGCCCTCCGCTTATTCCTCATCGCCTTCGTCAACTCCTCCCTCGCCCCCGACGCCTCCACCGCACCCTTCGCACTCCCATCCCCAGCCGGCAAATCAATCGTCTGTTCGTACAGCGGAACCTTCGGCATCATCATCTCCGGGTTCGCAGCTTGTTCTTTGCGTAACCGCTTGGCGGCCACGCGGCGCTGTTTCTTCGATTTGGCTAGATGTGAGTGTTAGCGAATGAATCCTCCACAGTAATAGAATAAAAGTATGTCTAGAAGGGTGCAAGACATACAAAACAAATCTCCCATCCCCGCCTTCTCCGCATTCTTCTCCTGCCGACTCAATATCGTCCACAACCACTCGGGATACTCATCGTCCTGCAGCGCCACCGGATCCTGCTTGTTCTTCTCAAAGTTCAGGCCCCTCAGCGGCGTGCCGGCCGGTATACTACTTTTGACAAGCGGCGCAACTTTCTTCTTCGCAGCTTCTGATGCCTGCGCCTTGAGCGTGCCGGATGGCTTGGGTGTGAGGGGCTCGCTGAGGGGTTGGGCGGCGGATGTGGATGTTGCTGGGGGTATGGTGTTGGAGAGGCGAGATGTGGTGGTTAAGAAGCGGTGGGGTTGGGAGATGGGTTTTCGGGCTGCGCGGAGACAGTTGCGGCATATCATTTTGGGTGTGGTGGTGTGTTCAATTGGTGGTGTTGTGCTTCGTTGATGGTCGTCGAAAGTTGGGATGGGGGACCGAGGCGTTTCTCCGGTTCCGGGGCGCGCTAACGGGATCGGGTCGGGGGTCCGATGCGATCACGCGCTCGAAATGGATGCATGGCTTTTGTGCCGTGCAGATTAAGACATAGTGCATGTGCCGATGCGGCTGGAGGGTTGAGTGTCGGCTGTTAGGATGCAGTGTCACCTTCCGGTTGCTGTGTGGCCTCGTGGGTTTGGATGTGGGCAGGTGATTTCATGGGGGAGAGATGGCACTTTTGCATGTGGAAATACGTCAGGCAACAATGTGTACTCAACGAGGTAGATGCAGCTTGTAATAGATGTACTTGTAATAGATGTACTTGTAATAGATGTACTTGTATTTCGCAGGGTATAGATCTGAGTAAGACAGAATGTGCAGTGAATGGACTACAAACAAACATATCCAAATCATCTTTCATCCTTCATCTCCACCCTCAAGCCTCGCCCTATCTGCGTTGCAGTAAATCTCCCCAGCGCAACCTCCTTCGTACACAGCATAGATGATGAAACGTCTTCGTAGAGAAGAAATCGGGGTTCATGCAGACCCCAGCCTGGGGACAGGTTTTCCGGAACGCCATGTTTCATTCCTTCCGACCGCCCAGCAGACAAAATGAAATAATAACATTACGGTCAATGACAGTGGTGTGGCTGGAAGCCAGTAAATATGTACAGTGAAAAGAGATCTTGCACCATCGTCTATGGTATCGAGTGCATAAAGGGAAAGCGTGATAGTGTCAAGGGACGGCTATATCCAAGCCATCGGTGGCGCCTGCTGTGCGAGTTCGAACCGCGTGCTGAAGAGTGGTCGGATTTCTGCAAGGTAGTCGGCGGCGCAAAACGCAGCCAGGTTCCTTGATCGCATTGCTGTCAAATCTGCTTGCGCCTCTGCGTCGCGCACAACGCCTCCGAACTCCTCGACAATCTCGTTGAGCTGCTCCAGTTCGCGGCCAAATGGATGGACTTCTTCCGCGATCGTCGCGCTAAACATGTCGGCGGAAGAGCGCTGCTCTCGGGAATTTCGTTGTGAGCCCGTGCTGCCGCGCGAGTTCATGTTCTGGAGAGAGCGCTTTGCTGCTAACCGCTCATGGGCGCGCTTGCTGTGCGAGATGGCCCGTTGCGGGATCGCTGGAGTAGATTCTGACTCTACGATCTCCTCCTTGACCCGGTGGAGACTGGTGGCTGATGCTGACTTGCGTACTTGCTTGCCGCCAGAAGGGAAGTATCCAGATAGGTGGTTTGGCGCTGGCGAAGTAGGCGAAGATTCCACAGATGAGGCATCGGTCAGAGTGGTGTCTCGCGATCCAACGGTTGATGCGCGAGACCGGCTGGTCGAAGCGCTGTGGTCTGAATCATCCGCCGAAGAGTGAGTTGACGCGGTTGACGAGGAGACATGTCGCATGTTTGGCAGATCCGGCGCGTTGTAGCTGAGCATGTTGGTTGTCGATACCAAGGCCACAGGTAGAGAGATTTTCGCACGATCAATCTGCGCAGTGGGATTCTTGACACTCTGCGCCCGATTTGGTGGCGCCGCCGGCACATCGCGCTTCATGCGCCTAGTCATAGCACGCGCGAGCGACATGTTGATGGTGGGCTAATTCGTGAAGAAATTAGGATATAGTAGAAAGAGGGTCCAGTGCGTGGATCTAGGGCCGGTAATTCCTGAGCTGATCGCAGTTGGTCGAGAATCTGACAGATAGCTGCAAGATTGCGGGGTACGCCTTGGATAAAGTGCTCGCTTGAGGGCACGAGGTCAGACAGGTCGATTGGTGAATTTCCACGAGAGCACCTCGAATCGTTTGTCGCACTGCGATGGAAAGGGTTCGGAAGGCCGATCACGCCGTGCTGTGTGACGATGCGTCGGGGGATGTGGTGGTGTAACGGAGTCTTACTCGGAGTTGTACGTGTGATACCGAGTGCTGCAGGTGAAATGTCTTGTGATCCGGACCAGTCCGATGCGGTTGAAGGAGTCCTTGAGATGGTCGCAAGTTCCGTTGATGATTGATGTTGTTGTTTTTGTTGTCACTGAGCTCGCAGCGCACGGAAGAAAAGGTAATGAGTAGTGGTGAAGTCGAATAACGGTCGTCTGTCAAAGAGCGTGTGTGACGTCCAGCTGTCGTAAGGAGCGAACAACCAGGTCCTGGTGGAGGGAGTGTGAATGTTGCAGTGAAGCAAACAGGCGCGTAAGGTGCAGGAACGGAGGAAGGCCTGGTGAAATGGGTAAACGAAAAGATGGACTTGTTGAAAAGCCGGGCTCCCCTGGGCTGAAGCTAGTCAAGCCGCGTCGACCTGTCTCTGAAAGATTGGACCGGGGCAGTCAGGAACAAGATATGACCAGCGAATCACATAGCGAGGAGAGACAGGCCGCATGTCAAGTGGCGTCAAAACGGCCAGGCCGAGTTTAGCGGGCAGTGAGTTTTCAGCAGCTGGCGAATCGGGCGAAGACGCATGGGACTGTTGTTGGCGCCAGCACGTCGCAGATTCAACCGGGGCTTTGTGCTTGTTTGCCTGATCCGCACCTCTTGTTGGGTATCTATTAACCCAGTTGTTTCAACACACTCTGGAGAAGACATGGTAACCTTATCTCTACACAGAAGCGCCTGAGGCCACGGCATTGACGTCGCTAATGACGCGCGAGGGCGACTGGAGTGCGTCAGAAGTATGGCGAAAGTTTGCGACTGTCTTCAGGTACCGGCGCAGACAGAAATTGGGTTCGAACTGTGCGCTCTGCCGTCATCCATCGTTCTGGACTTTGAGCTAAATTGGGGCCAAAAGCAGATCGCTCACTCGCCGTCACACGGCGTACCTTGCAGCTGCGCGCATGAACTGTTTCTTTTCGCAGACTCGCTGTAGAAATGCAGCTTACCGGCGCAGTTGGAATGGAATCAATGACCTGGTGAGTTTCAAAACATGCAAGAACAAGCGAGGTCGATCGTACACCGTAGGAGCGAAAAGAAGTTTGCGCCTCGCCAGATCGAGACCTGAAGCAGTTTTGCGCTCGAGCTCCACTCTTTTGCAGGCGCCGGTCGATCATCGCTTCCATACGTCCCCGCAATCGGGTGCGCCGTAAGTTACCAGAGAATGCCTCTTCGTAATCTCAAGTGACAGATGTCGTCTTTGTTCGGTCCCAAATTGTGATGGTGGTCGCTTGGTGGGCAACGTTTCTGGAAGGTTGGAAAGGAAGATGTCGCGAATAGACGACGTCAGGCGAAATGAAGGGGCTCCAAAAGCAAGGGCGCGGAGGATTCGTGAAACAGTTGCGGCGGCGCGGCGCAGACCGTCAAGCTGATGTCTGTCAGATTTAGGACGAGTACTCTACTTGACACTGACAACTCCACTCTGATCTATCTTTGTTCATGGAGACAGGTGCGATGATCGGCGCAGTCTCTCCATCGTGGGTTGTAGTCATACGTATATCCTTTTCATGGCTGAGAAGCGACGGTACTACATACCACCGTAACTTGTTCTTCCATACTTTCGAGTCAGCTTCATGCGACTCGTTAAGAAGTCCAAATATCCATGCTCTGCACTTCGCATGCTGCCGTGGACATGTTCCCTTATTCCTCCATAGATTCCCAACCTTTCTCTTCACCTCCTCCCTCGCCATCATCGCTCTCGCCTTCCTCGGTATCTGAGTCAGTTTCTGGCTCGTCCAGACCCACCAGGCGCTCCTTGCCGTCTCCCTTGATCTCGGGTACCTTACTAGCGAAGGCCGCACGCACTGCGGCGTTTGTGCTTGTATCCCAAATCTGAACCGCACCTTTGCTTCCTGCGACAGCGAGGCGGAAGCCGACTTCTTGATCGGGTGCGAAAGACGTCGAGAAGACTCGTCCCACACCAAGATCCCGCGACACGACCATGCTCGGGCCGCTCTCCTGGATGTTCCACAGCTTCGTCTGCTTGTCCGTCGAGCCTGTGACCAGGTAGCCGGGGATCACTGGATTGATGTCGAAAGAGGAGATAGATTGGTCGTGCGCTTGCAGAACCCAGACAGGCTTCGACGCAGCTGGATCCGATGGCGCATTCCGCGTATCGTGGTAGTGTATCATACCATTCTCGGTTGAGACCTGTTTCTGTTAACAACGCTTTGTGTAGCCTTCTGGTACAGCACTTACGTAGAAGAAGTTCGGATCGTGAGGATTCCATCGCACAGTCTCAACATCGCTCTCTACTCCCCATCGCGGTACCTTCGCGTCGGGTGCTCGCATGTCGGATGCCACCACTGTGCGGTCGTAGCTCCCGCTCAGTAGCACGGTCGACTCGACCGGGTGCCATGCCACCGAGCACACCTTGTCTGTATGGTACGAGTATGATTTTGCGCATTTGGTCGTGTTCAGGTCCCAGAGCTTGATTGTCTTGTCCGCGGACGAGGAAGCGAGAAGATTTCGGTGTTGACGGTTGGCGGCGAGGGAGAGTACTGAGTCTACATGGAAGTCGTCGTTGGCCTTCTTGGACTTCTTCTTCTTCTTTTTCGGCTTGCCAGCGTTCGCCGCGTCTTCGGCGCCCTGGCCAAGCACAGCGTCCGGGTACATGCTGTCCACTACGTCCAAGTTCCAGATCTCAATGTCCGGGTCCATTGTGCCTATCGCGACAAAGTTGCCCTTGCCGTCAGCTTGTGCCGCGGTCTTGCCGACTGGAAGATCCAGCCATTCTACGGCGAGTGGAATTGCAGGCAGCATGATGTCGTGGTGTACGTAGAGGTTGTCATCCTCGTCCTCGTAGACGTAGACCTCCAGATGCGCAACCTCGTCTTCTATCCGCCCAGCCAGCACTAGGTTGTCTGTAGCCAGAATCTGAAGCTCTTCCCGCTCTTCATCGTCCTCCTCGTCTCCACCCTGCATTGTGATGTACGGGTCCTCCTCGTCATTCTCGTGGAAGACTAGATTTTTGACGTTGCCGAACATGGCCATGGTATCGCCCGCGCCTTCTCCATCGTCGTCATCGTAGTGTTCTAGGTCGTACTCTTTGAGGTCGTCGTCGTCTTCCCTGTAGCTAATTAGAGTTGCAATAATGCTTGGCGCTCTCTAGACATACTCATCGTCCTTTTTCTTCGAGGACTTCCCAGCTGTGCCATTGCTTTTGCTTTTTGCCTCAGCTTGCGCCTCTTCCAGATCTTCTTTTGCGTCCTCTAACTGCAGGTTCGCGAGCTTCGATATGCGGTCGTACTCGTCCTCGTCGAACTGATATTTGGAGGGAAAGGGCGCCGCAAAGCCGCGCGGCACCCACGTCGTCGCTGTGATCATAGACATTGTGGTAATCTCAAAGTCATAATCGGGTGCAGTGAGGGCGCATGCGACTGGTGGGGACGAACTTTTTAACATTTTTAGCGCGCCTGCCCTTCTTATCGATACGGCGAATCTGCGGACTCCCGAAGGGCATTTCACCGTCAACACTCACCTACCATCTTCTTTCGCACAATTATCTCCACCATGGACCGAGGACAGAGCCCAAAGAGGCGGAAGCTGGACCCTGAGGAGTACTCGATTGCCCCGCGACCGAAGTTCCGCAAGCCAAACAACCCTGCATCGTCTCGAGCGCAGACGCCGCGAACACACGAGAATGGCTCAGGGACCCACCAGAAGTCCTCCAACGCGCCGGAACCGCTGGTGGAGGATTTCGATGACATGCAGCTAGACCGCGACTGGTATGGCGGCGAGGAGAATGGGCACACATATGGCGACGACTCGCACAACCCTTTTGGCGGCGCTGAGAGCATGTGGATAGACGCGCAAAGAGAGGCTGCTTTGACTGAAAAGAAGCAAAACAACCGCGCCAGTATGAGGGCTCAGCAGAAGCAAAAAGATGTAGATGCATGGGAAACAAATCGCATGCTGCAGTCTGGCGTTGCGCAAAGACGGCATCTTGACGATGACTTCAACGACGACGATGAAGGCACACGAATCCACATCCTTGTCCACGACCTCAAGCCACCATTCTTGGACGGAAAGACTGTCTTCACGAAGCAGATTGAACCTGTACCCGCCGTTCTAGATCCGCAGAGCGACATGGCTGTTTTCAGTCGCCGAGGCTCTAAAGTTGTGAAGGATAAGAGGCAGCAGAAGGAACGGCAAAAGCACGCTCAGGAGGCCACTAGCGCAAAGGGCACAACTCTGGGGAACATCATGGGTGTCAAAGAAGACGATGCCGACAGCGCTGCACCCCTAGGAGAAGAGGGCGAAAAGCAAGGAGGAAGCAAGTTCGCCACTCATCTCAGCAAGCAAGAAGGACAGAGTGCATTCAGTAAAAGCAAGTCACTAAGCGAACAGAGGCAATATCTTCCGGCCTTTGCAGTACGCGAAGATCTCCTGCGCGTCATTCGAGACAACCAGGTCGTCATTGTCGTTGGACAAACAGGTTCTGGAAAGACTACGCAGTTGACTCAGTTCCTATACGAAGATGGCTACAGTCAGAGAGGCTTGATTGGGTGCACGCAGCCACGCCGTGTCGCAGCCATGAGTGTAGCAAAGCGTGTAAGTGAAGAGATGGCGGTCAAGCTCGGTGGCTTGGTTGGGTATGCAATTCGATTCGAGGACTGCACCAGCAGCGAGACCAAGATCAAGTATATGACGGATGGGGTTCTGCTTCGAGAGTCGCTGAACGAATCCGATCTCGATAGGTATTCATGCATCATCATGGACGAGGCTCACGAGCGAGCTTTGAATACTGATGTGCTGATGGGCCTCATCAAGAAGGTTTTAGCGCGAAGACGAGACCTCAAGCTGATTGTCACATCTGCAACAATGAATTCGGACCGGTTTTCCCGATTCTACGGCGGTGCTCCAGAGTTCATCATCCCGGGACGAACATTCCCTGTGGACATTCAGTACTCGCGATCACCATGCGAGGATTATGTCGATGCCGCAGTCAAGCAGGTCTTGGCTATTCACGTCTCACAAGGTCCAGGTGACATCTTGGTCTTCATGACAGGTCAAGAAGACATTGAGATCACCTGCGAGCTGGTGGCTGAGCGTCTGAAGCTCTTGAACGACCCACCAAAGCTTAGTATCTTGCCAATCTACAGTCAGATGCCGGCAGACTTGCAAGCCAAGATTTTCGAGCGAGCTGCACCTGGTGTGCGCAAGGTCATCGTGGCCACCAACATTGCTGAGACCAGTCTGACTGTTGACGGTATCATGTATGTGGTGGACTCCGGATTTTCGAAGCTGAAGGTGTACAACCCAAAGATGGGTATGGATACCCTGCAGATCACACCAATCTCGCAGGCGAACGCGTCTCAGCGTGCAGGTCGTGCTGGGCGAACAGGGCCAGGGAAGTGCTTCCATCTTTACACTGAAAGAGCGTTTCGAGACGAGTTTTATATCCAGACAATTCCTGAGATCCAGCGGACGAATCTGGCCAACACTGTACTTTTGCTCAAGTCGCTCGGTGTCAAAGACTTGCTGGACTTTGACTTTATGGACCCTCCACCTCAGGACACGATCACGACCTCGCTCTTCGACCTGTGGGCGCTTGGTGCGCTCGACAATATTGGCGATCTTACTTCACTTGGTCGCACAATGACAGCCTTTCCTATGGACCCGTCGCTCGCGAAACTCATCATCACAGCAGTAGACTACGAGTGCAGCGAAGAAATGCTCACAATCGTCGCCATGCTCTCAGTCCCCAGCGTCTTCTACCGCCCCAAAGAACGCCAGGAAGAATCCGATGCAGCACGCGAGAAGTTTTTCGTCCCCGAATCGGACCACCTCACACTCCTGCACGTCTACACGCAATGGAAAGTCAACGGCCATTCCGACGGTTGGTGCGTGCGCCACTTCCTGCATCCCAAGGCGCTACGTCGAGCAAAGGAGATTCGCGACCAAATCCGCGACATCATGGAGAAGCAGAAAATGGCGCTCATCAGCTGCGGTACCGACTGGGACGTCATCCGCAAATGCATATGCTCTGGCTACTACCACCAAGCCGCTAAAGTCAAAGGCATCGGCGAGTACATCAATTTGCGAACCAGCGTCACCATACAGCTGCACCCGACCAGCGCTCTCTACGGTCTCGGATACCTCCCAGACTACGTCGTCTACCACGAACTCATCCTCACGTCCAAGGAGTACATGTCCTGCGTCACATCCGTTGACCCGCACTGGCTCGCTGATCTTGGCGCCGTGTTCTACAGCATCAAGGAGAAGGGTTACTCAGCGCGAGACAAGCGCGTAACGGAGGTGGAGTTCAATCGCAAGGCTGAGCTGGAGGCGAAGATGGCGGAGGATAAGGCGAGGGAGGAGAGGAGGATTGCGGAGGAGGAGAATGGGCCGTTGATTAAGAAGGCTGTGTTGGGGAAGAAGAAGGAGGTTGAGGATGGGGTGGTGAAGAGGCCGATTATTGGGAAGTCGAAGTTCAGGCGGCGTTGAGACGGCTGCAGCAAAATGTTATGATTTCGGACGGTTCTTGGACGTGAACTATGGTGCAAGAAGACCCAATATTTTCGTGGCCTGTCTTGTGGGACTGCGGAATGTGCTGGGAACTCTTTGTCACCACTACCGACCCGAAGGTGGCGTTCCCATAAAGATCGTACTACTGACATGTAAGGCTGTAGTAATTCACGTCCGCAAGAAGGTCTCGTCATAGGCCTTTCACAGGCCGGCTTCCTTCCCCGCGCAAAGAAATTTCAATGAGAATTCGCCAAACTCCACGGGGACTATGCGTCCTTACCAAGCGGATTATGACTGTGTCCCGAGCTGCGGTCTGTCATCTCAATAAGCTTCTTCAGCTCTGGTATTCTTTGTTGCACCCTCAACCGGATCCTATGCCGCATACCGGCGCCCTGACCGCCGATATGAGCCAGTCCAGCCTGGAACTCCTCACATATGTATAGAGCTTCCTTGTACTTCCCCTGCTCGTCCAAGCATTGCTCCAGGAGCCAGAGATTCGATAGACGATCAGGGTGATCCCCATCCTCGTCCGCAAGTCGAGAATATTTATCTTTGTCGATCAGGTCGTAAAAGATCTTCTCCGCTTCAGCGTACTTCCTACCTTGCGCAAGGACTTGAGCGTAAACGGTTCTTGCGAAGAGGAGTGCAATATGCTCCTTGGGAATGTTGCGCTCGGCGACCTTCAAGCCCTCCGCCATCATGGTCTCGGCTTCGGTGTGTAGTCCCATCTCGGACTTGGTGCGGGCGAAGTAAAGTACGGCCAATAGTGTATAGTGGTGCTCCGGGCCGAGTTGCTTCTTCCGCTCCTCATAGACGAAACTCATGTACCTGTGACTCAGCGATAGTTGCTCCTCTCGATTCGTGTACGCATTTCCTCCAATACGCACAAAGCTCATAGCAAGATCTTCCTGGCTGAAAAGGGTCTCCAAGTGAGTCTCACCCCTGATTTCCTTCATGTCCTCCCAAGCGAACTGGTAGAGCTCCGTCGCCTTGTCATATTCCATACATCGGTAATGCAGCCGCGCCGAATTACGGATAGACTTGAGCGTCTTCTCGTCCTTCTCTCCGTAAAGTTTTTTCAGCTTTTTTGTATTGTCAAGGTGAAGAGCCTGTGCTTCGAGCCATCTGCCTTTGAAATACAAAGCCGACCAAGTATGTCGGTAATGTCCAAAGTCAGAGGATG
>Ga0265780_10011121_pt1 | contig 10670 bp, 20 predicted proteins | sample P1T30metagenome_FD_192432 | JGI IMG/M metagenome (GOLD analysis project Ga0265780, IMG submission 192432) | Plant litter microbial communities from East Loma Ridge, Irvine, California - P1 T30 | ecosystem: Environmental > Terrestrial > Plant litter > Unclassified | place: USA: California... | reverse complement strand
AACACCAGCAGCCTTCCTAGCTTTACCCTGTCCAATCATTCCTTGAGAGTTCGCGCGAGGTTCAAGGTTCGCGTCGAGTCCTAGGCCGTGAATATGTGAGTGGGCACCTTGATATTAGCTTTGGTTTGGTAGAGTTGGACAAAGGATATCTTACCTATACGTTCCATTTTTGTCACGTCGCGCATAGCACTTGGCTGAATTGAGATATTTGCCGCCTGACTATTAGTTGATCTGCCCCTCTTTGCGCGCTGTAGCTTACCATTATTGCTACTATATGATTCAGTGAGGAAAGGAAGATAGATATGGAGTACTTGAATCAACTGAGTGATTAATTACTTTTTCTGAATTCTATCAATTTATCCCATTCATTGTGCCTGGATATAGGAGTAGCTTCGGAAAGTTGAGAGTATCAAGGTTGAGCACTACTTTACAGTCATGTCCGCCTCAGAGGAGCTGCAAGCACAGGCGACAGCAGTCGAAATACCTGTAGCAACGGAGAAGGCAGCCGTCGAAAATGGAGAAGCCAGCAGTGTCCCTCAAGCTGTGCCCGCGAATGACCAATCGGTCAAGAATGGAGAATCTTCAAAACCGATACCTCAAGCTGTACCGCTATCGGAATCCCTGTTGCAGCGAGTCTCAACTATCAAAGAGGGCGATAATGTATTATTGAGAATGCCAAGTGACATGGTAAAAGCAGTAGTAGCTTCCAAGGACGGGTGCGCTTCCCCGTGTCGCTCGCCGGATGTCAAGCTGATAGTAGATTGGTACAATTGGGTAAATTCGGGGCTTTTCCCGCCAAACAGCTACTAGGACGACATTACGACGTCACATACGAGATCTACCAGTCTGCATCGGCCGTTATCCCAGAGGCTAGTAGTTCAGCTTCGGCGGCTGCATCGTTCGGACAGGGAAAGGGCAAGAAGAAGAAGGCAACAGCTGGAGGGGGAAAGAATGGGGGAAAAGGAAATGTCATGAGCAATCCCGGATGGAAGAATGCTTTGAAGCCTTTGAAAGAGAGGGCTTTGATTGACGCTGTTGTTGGTATGTCCCATTTTTCTCTGTTTGGCAACCACTGATGTAGTAAGACGATATCAAAGAGACGAACGAATTCATCGATGATACGGAAATCAACAATTCGGATCTACTGTCTCAAGATGAGATTGCCGCTCTAAGGGAACAGGGTGTATCAGCGGAGGAATTAATCCAGAGGCAGATTGAGCGACATGATCGATTCGAGCTAAAGACGGAATTCAGTAAAGAGAAATGGAGGCAGCGTAAGGAGAAGAAGTGAGTTAGATCCACTTGACTCCCATCAAAGTCTAATGATAGGTATCGTCAAACAATCCATCCAATAGCGCCCACAGCGAATAATATAACAAATCACAATGCCGCCCGATCACCTCAATCCATCCTTCACCTTCGGGAGGATACACTTTCGCAACTCCTTACATCCGCCAACATCAGACCGGGCGGAAGATACCTCGTAGTTGATGATACGGGTGGATTAGTAACGGCAGCAATGATGGAGAGGATGGGATGCGAGGGACGTATAATGACTTTTACTGAAAATGATTCACCGCCTGGATGGGGTGTGCTTGGGGTCATGAATTTCAGCGAGAGGGAACTTGATTGTGTCAGGTGGCTGAATTGGATGGAAGCGGATGAAGCTTATCAGAGGCGTACGTCCATCATACCTTGGCTTGTGAGCTCGACTAAACATTAGCACCTCCACCTCCAGAGGATGACATGCCTGCAATGGCAATGAACAAACGTCTGCAGAGACTTCGAAAAGCACATGGACAAGTTGCCGAGCTGAATGCCAAACGAGACGAGCTTCACCTAGGAGGATGGGATGGGTCAGTCGGATTAATCTACGCGCAATTCTCAGCTGACAACCAGAATTGTCCTGGCGACTGAACTATCACCCATATCCATCCTAGCCCGCCTATCGCCATACCTTATGGGCTCATCGCAAATAGTCATGTACTCGCCCTACCTTCCTATTCTATCGGAAGTCTTGGCGCATACTCGAAAATCGACGGAATATCTGAATCCAACAATCACAGAATCATGGTCAAGAACATATCAAGTACTACCAGGAAGGACCCACCCGTTGATGATGACTAGTGGAACAGGAGGGTATCTGTTCCACGCGACAAAGATCTTCCCTTCTACTTATCAGGCGGAAAGTAATCAACATTTCAACAGGAAGAAGGGAAGGGGTGGGAAAGCCAAGGCCGGGGATGGAGAGGGTGAGGATGATGATGAACAGGAAGGAGAGGGAGATGGGAATGAGCATGAGGCTATTGATGAGGCGCTAGATGCCACGCAGGAGGATGTTGTCATGGACAGCTAGCCTTCAGACTTTGCTTTAGTTCAATCTTGCCGCAACCTTCTAGATAATGTATGCATCTATGGTACCCAATAGTCGACTCGACACAGACTGCACCTCCTAAACAGTCTCAACACCCTCGTACTCGCTAATTCAAATCAGCTTAATCCGACAGAAGAACAGAGGAAACTCACGCCTCAACACCGGGTTCCATCAAACCCGCATGAGCCCCGATCACACAACCACTCGAACCGACCAGCCAGAAGAAAGTAGAAATGGGAGCAGCGAACCATAGGAGTGGGATACCAATTATGAATAAACCCATGTAACAGTTTTGGGGAGTGATGACTTTGCCTGCGAATTCGATGGGCTCCACAACTACCATTAGCTCTACTTTACCACAACAATGGGAACATACCGAATCGCGAGATAGCTAGGAAACCACCAATCAAGAAACCCATTGCGATGAGGAGGAGGAGGTTTGTGAGTAAACTGTAAACTCCTAGAAGGGCTACTACGACCGCGTAGTTTGCGGAAAAGTATCGGCTACTAATCAGCTCTCCTCCCTCCAATCTTAACATTGGACGCACATGTTATAGCTAGCCCTCTTCATATACTCTCCGGTATCTTTAGGTCGCGACACCTAACATCAGCTGCGGACGAGGAATTGTAAAATGGAACCCACCCGTTGCCAGTCAAAGAACTCCCCCGGGTGTTTCAAAGATGCCAGACGCGTGTTCTTCAAGCCGGCGGCATAATTCTGTACATTTGCGATGTTTGCTAGCTGCTGTGCGTACTCCATTGTGGTATATCTAGTGATTGAAGTAGATGATGAGAAATGCTGCTCCCAATCCGGATTTGACGTGTCGCGTCTATAAATTGCTTCCGCTGTTGATCATTCTGGACCTTAATGACCGCGATGGATCCGCCAACACCTGTGGATGCTTATCCAGCATCTGCTTCATCCGAGTCTTCTGCAGAGACATGCGCTACCTCATACTTGATGCATCTATCGTACCTGCCGCGAAATCTATTTCCTTCTATGAAGCAGGCGCTTTGCCTTTTCCAGCAACGCCTCCCCCTTGAGCTACGCTCTTTCCTTTTCCTTGAGCACCACTAGCTCTCCAAGCTCCTAGGACTGCCTCGATAACTTCCTTCACTCCGTCGTTATGCCTCACTGAAGTGAACAAGGTAGGGCCAGCTTCTCGCATAAGGGCTGCGTCGCGGCGCATGACGTCGAGCGAGGCCCCTACGTATGGTGCGAGGTCGATCTGTAGTCAGTGAGCTATCGAACGAGGGCTTGAGACATGCGACGCAAGAGGGAACAATTGGCCTGGTACGGAGCGAGGAAGAGGGGAGAGGGGAAGGATTCGACATACCTTGTTGACGATCAAGAGATCCGACTGAGAAATCCCGGGCCCACCTTTCCTAGGAATCTTGTCTCCACCACTGACATCAATCACATAAATGATATAATCAGCAAGTTCCCTAGAATAGTTGGCTAGCATCAGCTCCATTCCCTCCCACTCCCTTGTTCTCAAGGCTCACCAGCAAGATTATCACCCCCACTCTCAACAAACAATAATTCAGTTTCGAACACAGCTTGTAATTCCTCCAGAGCATGAAGATTCGCCGAAATATCTTCTCGGATGGCAGCATGGGGACAACCTCCCGTTTCGATTGCTCGGATACGTTCGGCTGGAAGAGCTTCATTTCGGATGAGGAATTCTTGGTCTTCTCGGGTGAAAATATCGTTGGTGACGGTCGCTGTCTATCAGCATACCACCACCTCATAGGTCACAGGTCCTGAGAGGATAATATGTAGATGATGTGGAGTGGAAGCAGGGAAGACGTACCAATATTATACTCATCCCTCAAAGCTCGACAAAGAGCTAGCAACAAAGCTGTCTTTCCCGAACCAACCGGTCTGATAATCAGCATCCTCGCACACGCGTTTACTGATATCCCAAGGGAGGCCCCAGGTTGTGGGAGACCAGGACTTACCCTCCAATACCAATTGTAAAAGCTCTATCTGTCCAATCTCGTCCAGAGTAGTCTGGTAGATCCCTCTCTGCGAATTTACCTATTCATTAGTGCTCTTCTTCCTGGGCGAATGATACCAAGCCTCCCGCTCCTTCTCAGGCCAACCAAAAGCACAAGACCCCATCTCAGAGTCCTCCTGTCTTGAGCTGACTTGGCAATCCTATACAGATAGGAAGACCACGTAGAGGCTTGGCACTCCTTCCCCATGCGCCCTGCAATTCTTGATCGTCTGATCGGGGCTTGTTGTCTTTCTCCCTTTTTCTATTCGTCTCTGTCTGAAGACCAGGTCTGTATCCTGGGAAAGCCGGATGGTAACTCACCAGCATGCTCCATGTGTTCATGGGTGTGTCCATGTTCCTCAGCCGCTTGATCATGGCTATGTCCAGCATGTCCATCTCCATGGTCGTGCGAGTGGGGCAAATCTGCGTGAGACGAGAGTCGATTCTCAAATTGAGCGACTGGAGCTGTCATCTTTGCTTCTTTGCTGTGTTGGAATAGGAAGGTGATTAATCAATCAATTGGCCGAGGCGGAGCAAGTTGGGGTCATAGTGCCTGAATTAAAGTACCGGCGGGGAAAGATAAGCGACATGACTAATGATTGGTTGATACGCCCTGATACATTGGTAAATGAGATAGACATGTATACATGTAGACGTGTAGACAAACAACAAACAGATCGACCCTATGAAGGAAGTCTCCCATGCTCTGGGATATATTCTGGATCTACAAGTCTAGGATCTAGATGTTCGAGGAGATTCGACACGAATTTCGATTCGAATGCTGAATTTGTGAATACCGTAGCCAAGGAATCACTTGTCGTCCTCAACAAATTGGGTGCCAAAACGAGGGCTGACATTAGCACGTCGCCAAGTAGCCTTGAAAGGTAGAACATACCCAAGTTACTAGTGGTCATTTTGGTAATTTCGACGACATTCTCTTGGAGGAAGATTTGGAAGAAACTGATTACGAAGACCAATACCCTTCGATTAAGGACAGGAAGATGTCGCACGAAGTCGATACTCTTCGCTACCGATTTCGAGGCGGACAAGCAAGTATTGTATTGCTGAACAGGAATTATAGGTGATTCAAGTTCCCTCAGCCAGAGCTTGAACAACGAAGCAGCAACGTGAGGATCATCGATCCCGGACTTTCATCAGCTTCCATTCCAAGATGTGCAAAAGCTTACGAGCTGATAATGACCCCTATCCATACGCGATTTGAGTTCGCTGACGGATTCGTTGTCCCCCGGGATCCTGAATATACCCTCGCTCTGAGTACCCCCTAGAGCTAAGATACCATCCGCCAAGAATGGAAGGATGACGGGAATAGGTAGCAAGGGGTATGAACGTTGTTGGAGGTTCATGATCCTATCTAGACTCTCGCCATACACTGACGGGTAGAATGCTGCGTCCTGATCTATCAGTCTATGTGTTTGATTACATCGGAGTCACAGAGCTTACAGAGGCTGCCTCGATCTCGCCGACGGTCAGGACCTTTCCCCTAGCTCCTTGGGTGATGAGAACTTCGAGCTTGGCTGAACAATCTAGGTTCTCAGCTTCTCTCGGATTGATTGAGCTCACACTTTGCCATGATGCCCAACGGGGTTTCCTCTTGCTGAGAGTGAACCAACAAGAACGCCTTGACTAGTGGCTCGAATGTTGCAGAGGGGGCGAAAGAATTGACAAGTACACAAAACATCTGGAAACCTAGGACCATCGATTCCCTATTTTGTCAGCTTCTTGCCTCCTGGAAGTGTTCGAAAAGCTTACTGATCGTGGTACTTGTTCTTGGTCATTTGCTTGACGAGCTGGCAATACACCTCATCCCTCATTTCCTTGTGAGTGACGGCAAGTTGTAAAGTCCATCTAATTTCCTCCAATATCACCATCTTGTCAGCCAGATCCTCTCCGTCCCTCCTCCCTCCGTTTGTAGATGTTCGGGAAGGACGAGGTATCTCAACCGGACGCGGTCTTTCGCCCATCACATGCTGAATGATCTTGAACGTGGTGACTGCGTCTTTTGCCGGATGGGAGATTACAAGGATCGGAGCAGAGATGGTAGAGCGCTGCCATTCCATTATCCTGGCCACTGGAAGTTTTTGCCGGGTGAGGCCTGTGCGACGAGTCGCGAAATATTGTTTCGTTGAGTCCGAGTTCTGGAATCCTGTTATTTGGGATGTCAGGTTCTGTGGTAGCAGAGGATGCAATCTGATATCAGTCTCAGCCATGTATTGAGGACATACCCGGTGCTCAGACGCTTTGTTCGGATGGATTCGATCCGGATGGGATCCTTGGGAGCTATCTTGCTGAAAAAGCTCTGGCCGACGACAGTGGTAGGAGGGGTAGTAGGTGATTTAGACGAGGACGAGTCTTATGATGAGCTGTAACAACGAATCAGACACAATGTAAACTCACCATTCTCCTCCATTGAAGTTCCACTTCCAATCCTATCAGGGATCCCATCTCTCGTAGACATCTGAGTAGACATATCGTCTGTAGAGACCTCATCAACTGTTCCGAGCGACTTTGAACCCCTAGGTCTACTTGGACTTCCATTCGCCTCAGGCCGTCTTGGAGAAGGTGGAGGACGAGGACCTGGGCGTATAGGTCTCTCAGGAGATCGAGGAGGAGCCAAGTTCCGCTTATTTGGTGTCAGATGGGCAGGCGTATTTCCCCTGGGCTCCAGGGTCGCGGCGGATTCCGGTCTGGGTGGGAGGGCTGTTTGTTGAATCAGACCTAGGGGAATGACAAAGGCGTTTCCACCAGGTCGCGTCCACTGTGTTACCCCAGTCAATGTATCTAGCACCTTAGCCTCCCCCCTTCTTTCCAAGGTAAAAACGTACTGTAGTAATAACTCCTATTACTTCTCGTAGAATCTGCGAGCTCCCACCATTCGCCATCAGCCTGCCTGGGTAGCAAGAAAGCACCGACAGGGGGCTCCCAACTACACGTTCCTACAAGTCAGACAATGTCCGGGAACAAGGCGTTTAAAATGTGAGACAAGACATACCGGTCGCAGGACAAGCGAAGAATACATGACCCGTCTAATACATCAGCTATGTCATAACATATATACAGAGGGGGGGCAATCGATCGATCGCCGATGTCATCCAAGAAGTAAACAAGTGCAGAACATCAAAACAAGACTCACGACTGGATCTGCTATGGTCGCCCAAAATTGGAGAGACCAGCCTAGAGCTGGATCCTCACATTGGGCCAATGCTTCTCGTACGTCCATTCCTTCTGGCAGACCGTAGTCTTTATTAAAAGAGGATGAAGAGATAGAAGTGCTTCCGAGACCGCGTCGAGGTGATTCGATATAATCCTTAGGAGGTGGTATGGGAGGTTGTTCGTCTTCGTCTTCTAAACGGCCTGTGCGGTCGTGGTCGTTGTCTCGAGTAGGTGTCTGCGGGCGATTATCATTGTATAGTTGAGTGTTGTAATCAGATGTAGAAGTAGACGCAGAGATAGATGTAGATGTGTGGTTTAAGGTTTCCACCATCGCGTCCACCTTGGTCCAAGGGGAGGAGTCAAAGCGTGTCTGTGTTTCGGGTTACCGTGTCCGAATAAACAACCAAATGGACAGTTCTGAAGTGCAGTAAAGGAAGGTTTAGACTATAAAGAGGGTGTCTAGATTGTATATACAGAGTATAATGATATAGAGTGACAATAATGATTGACAGGCTGAGTGATCTACGTCGACGAGGTCAGGTGGGGCAAGTTGTGAGATTTAAGGTTTCAGGTTTCATTCGATCACTAGCTGCAAATAGTAAAAATATAGCATCCATTCACTCTTTCTCAAGATCTTCCAGCTCCTTGTCCAAATCCCGAACAGGCAAATCAGGTTGTCCCTCGACCCTCTTGAAAGCATACCTACAAACCTTTAATCCCTTCGTCAACCCCTTTCCCATCCAAGCCTTCTCGACAATATACAACCCGTCATATCGATACCCCTCAACAGGAGCATAAGGCGATGGGAGCTTATACCCTCTGATCACTCTGACTGGTTTCTTCGTCTCGGCCGAACGCTTGATAGCTGCGTTCAGGGGCCAGTCGAAACTTTGGTCGGAGGTCTGTGCCGCTGTTCTGAGGTTCTTTGGGTTTTGGGCTGTACCTTTTAGATCTCGTCCTCCGCAGCCTGTGTAGGTGAAGGCTACTCCAAGGTCGACGCTGTGGGTCAGTGATGTGCCGCACTCAAGTCTGTATATGTGCTTACTCATCAGGATATCCACCGGAGAGTGCAATCGAGTACGCCCCACTTTCTGGATTTCCGCAGATCCCAGATACAGGAGGCCTATCATTAAACCAGGCTTCAGTGTTTGTAGGCCAGACTTACGCGTGTATAGCATCGGTCGAGCATTCCATTCTCGATGGCCAGATTCTACCCACTTCCACACCAGGGATATGTCCAAACTGCTTGCTACCAACATCAGCTCGAGGCCACACTGGATGAATTTAGGAGACGTACGGATCCTGAGTCCTCTTTCCGAGACTCTTTGCCTTTCTCAGTGGTTCTCCGCCCGTCCTCCTCTTCTTTTTCACTCCTTCCTCATCATCGTCATCAAAGTCGTCCTCGGTAGCTTCTGCAAAGACCTCATCTGCGAGCCTCTTGATAGCTTGAACAGATCTCGAACTTCGCCGGAGTATAGACCCGTCCCTGCCCGTTGCAGTAGGAGAAGCTACCGTACCAGCCAAGCTAGGTCTCTTTCGTCGTGGTGTATCCTCCTCCTTCTCTTCCTCTACTTCAGGCTTGAAAGCACGCTCATCCTGCAACCTCTTCTTCTTGGCCGCTATGTTCAACTTCTTGAGTGATTCTGCGCTTTTTGAGGGTTTGGTAGATGGTTCGCCAAGTCCGAGCGACAACAAGAGTGCCTGATTATCCCTGTCCATCAGTCTGTATTATTGTACCTCCTACATGCAAGATCTCACTTGATATTCTGCAGCCTCTGTGCTTCGTAGTCCATTTTCACCTGTGATTTCCTGCGGGTATGAGTAGATGAGGGTGTCAGCAAAGAAATCATTCGCGTCTCAAGTGTCATTGGAGCCCCACACGGAAATTATCGACGTCAATCATCCGTACTCTATACTTCTTGACTTTTGCACATTAATCATGCGCTCGGCAGTATATAGGACGGGTCTCCTCAGGAACCTTGGTCCCGGCGGTCGGACTATAATCAGGTAGGTTTGTCTCGTGAGCACATCTTGAAGCTAATTGGTAGATGCCGACCACTCTCCTCTTCGACATATGATGATCGTCAACCACCCTCATTCCCACTATACAGGCCCACCAATACGTCTCAAGCACCATATGATTCGCAGTCTCATCATCAATCTTACACTGATCCTCGCTCCCTTCCATCCGACAAGAAGATACGGAAAGCAACCAAGGTCCAATTGACAGAAAAAGCAATTCAAGATCTCCCCGAACTCGAAGAAGAGGATCTGAGATCATTCTATGCGGCAGTCATGGAATCTGGTCGGCCTCTCGAGGATGACCTGCCCCAAATTGAAGATAGGATGACAGTCGAAGACAGGACTAGAGTCATTGAGGGATTGGCTGGAAGATTTATCGGGATGGAAGCTGGGCCTTCTAAATTACCTGCTTTGAATACTGGTCTTCGGCAGAAGATCGTCTCTGATATCGTGGAGAAGCTGAGAGCTATACGAGCTCCGACTAATGAAGAAGGGGGACCTGGGTTACCGCTTGGTTTGGTCAGTCGGACCGAGTGGGGTGTCCTGCTTGATGAGATGGCGGGAAGAGACGGGCGGGACGCAGAGAGTTTGATGGACTTGATGAGTGTGAGTTGTATGTTTACTGCGAATCGGTATGCTGATCAGCAGGTACATGGTACCTATCCCGACGGAAAACAAGTCACTCAAGTTATGGAATCTTATGCCCGAGATGGACGAGTTGAGGATGTTGTCCGTATACATACCCTCCTCTCCCAATGTAAGTCTCCCAAACTATTCCGTGTTCAACGCTGACTAGAAGCTGGAGTACAAATGTCCGACCATCAGCACGACGTCTTGATCGAAGCCCACCTCGAACACTCTCCACCACAAATCTACCCCGCCATCAATCTCACCCAATCTCTCGCCACTACAGGAAAGCCCCTCCCTCAATCTTCCTACAACATCCTCCTGACCCACCTCACATCCGCTCAATCGACGTCTCAAACTCGCTCACTCGCTTGGGACTTGTTCGCAAATATGCGCTTAACAGCTCATGCCACACCCACGCCCGCCATTTATTCGACCATGATCGCAGCTTGTTCCTCTTCTAAAGACCCCCAACC
>Ga0265780_10011120_pt1 | contig 10671 bp, 5 predicted proteins | sample P1T30metagenome_FD_192432 | JGI IMG/M metagenome (GOLD analysis project Ga0265780, IMG submission 192432) | Plant litter microbial communities from East Loma Ridge, Irvine, California - P1 T30 | ecosystem: Environmental > Terrestrial > Plant litter > Unclassified | place: USA: California... | reverse complement strand
GACCAGGACAGCATCGTGCAGCGCGTGGCCAAAGAATTAGGAATTGACGAGGCCCACGGCGGGCTGCTGCCGGAGGACAAAGCGCGCTACGTGCAGCAGTACCTCGACGCCGGGCACAAGCTGGCCTTTGTGGGTGATGGGGTCAACGATGCCCCGGTGGTGGCCCTGGCCGACGTGGGCATTGCCATGGGCGGGCTGGGCTCGGACGCCACCATCGAAACGGCGGACGTGGTGATTCAAACCGACCACCCCAGTAAGATTGCCACTGCCCGGCGCATTGCCCGCGCCACCCACTCGGTGGTGTGGCAGAACATCTGGCTAGCCTTTGGGGTGAAAGCCGTGGTGCTGGCCCTGGGGGCGGGCGGCATGGCCACCATGTGGGAGGCCGTGTTTGCCGACGTGGGCGTGGCCCTACTGGCCATTCTCAATGCGGTACGCATCCAACGCATGAAGTTTTAAGCCATAAACACCCTCTTTCTTTCAGTCTTCTTGCTGCCTCTTTAATTGAAGCTGCCAATGCCCGGCAGGACGCGGCCCATGCGCTTCAGCACCTGGAGCGGGCCCACGTCCGCGCTGGGTCCTGTCCTACACGCAGGTGCATCTGCTTATGCGGCAAAACGGCCTGCGGACGCGCAACCTAGGTTGTTGTTAGACAAATAGGGAGACCCTCCGACTCGGCCAACGCGGCGCAGCAATAGGAGCAACTCCTGCGTTCACTCGCCTAGCCCGTGCACTGGCCCCTACTAGGGCGCCAGAAGTACTATAAATATTTTATGGAGGAGTTTATAACGTTTATTAAACGGAGGACTGATTAAGGTTATAAACTCCGCAGCAACGATGGTTTAAAAAACGTGAAAAGCTAGGCTAATACCCCAATGATGGGGCCCTTATTGGATGCTTTTTCAGAGTGCGTTTCCAACACGTAGGGGCACTTTTTTCAGGCGCTTCTAGCTGACCCTTATTGGAGTACCTTCAGGGCATGACAATTGTCGCCCTCTACGCCCGTGTCTCGACCAAGGATAAAGGTCAGAGCACCGAAAATCAGCTACCTGAACTGCGGCGCTTTGTCCAGGCCAACGGCTATACTGTCTATAAAGAGTATGTAGAGCACGAGTCGGGCGGTACGGGGAAGCGCTCCGAATTCCAGGCGCTGTTTGCCGATGCGCACCTGCGACGCTTCGACTTGGTGTTGTTCTGGAGCCTGGATCGCTTTAGTCGGGAGGGGGCATTGCCCACCTTACAGTACCTCAATCAATTGCAAGGCTGGGGCGTGGGTTACAAGTCGCTCACGGAGCAATACCTGGATTCGGTAGGCCTCTTTCAGGAAGCCATTATTTCCCTTTTAGCTACGCTGGCTAAGCAGGAGCGCATACGGTTGAGCGAGCGCACCAAGGCAGGTATGGCCCGATGTAGGGCAGAAGGTGTGCTGATAGGGCCGCCGACCAAGAGCGCTGCGGTCATCGAGCAGATACGCGAGTTGAAAGCGAGCGGCCTTTCTAATTATGCCATCAGCAAAGCGCTCATGCTCTCAGCCAGTACGGTAGCTAAGTACGTGGCTAAATAAGTATAGCAGGCTTTCCTTCTTGGTCAATCGCACTTCATGCACCCCCATAAGCCTATCGCGTTGGCTCAAAACAAGCGTCTGATAGGTGCAGGGAACCTGCCTAATGCGGGTAGAACAAAGGTGACAATCCGCCCTATGGCTGAGGAAGAAAAAAAGCTTTTTGCAGTAGTTATCGCTGTGCAATAAGGCAATAGCTCATCTGCTGAGGTCCTCGTTACGCTCTCGTTTTAAGATTTCTGTATCTTATGTCGATTTCTTAACTTATGGCCCACCTACTCGTTTCCTGGATTGCCTATAACCACGACTTTACTTACGCTACCGGGCAAAAGGTCGCCTCAGGCATTAATGAAAGTGGCCCCACGGTTCAGTTTCATCAACATTTCTACGCGGTTGGTGGCTATGATAAACATGCGCTGCTGTACGCTAACTCCCAGCATGAGCTGCAGACGGAACACCTAGCTGCCTTGTTGCGCAGTAAGCATCCAGGGCGGGTAGTGCAAGTCGAGTTACTTGAGGTGCGCGATGTCATCAGCCTGACCGAGATACACAGCAAAATTGAGACTTGGTTGCTGCAACACCGCGAGCACGAGCTAACACTTTATTTTTCGCCTGGTACCAGCGTTATGCAGCTTAGCTGGTTCCTAGCCCATACTACACTTGGTTTAAATACGCACTTGGTGCAGACTCGGGAGGGAAAATTTAACCCTGATGGCCGCCCCAGTCTGTTAGAGTTGGACGTAACCCAGTCGGCAGTGCCAATGACAGCTATCGTGCGCGAACGACAGGTAGCGGGCCGCACGGTAGCCCCGGCCCTGCGGCCCGCCCGGCGTAGCACGGCCACGATAGAAAGTCCACCGCTGGCTGCGCCGGCTAATTTCCTGCTGCTGCCGGGCCTACAACGGGTGTATGACTTAGCAGCTAAGGTGGCTGGGGCCGATAAGGTCACGGTGCTGGTACGAGGTGAAAGCGGTACCGGCAAGGAGCACCTAGCCCAAACGGTTCACGAGCGGTCAGCCCGCCAACACCAGCCTTTTCTGGCAATCAACTGTGCAGCCCTCACCGATTCGGTGCTGGAAAGCCGCCTTTTCGGCCACTCCAAAGGCGCTTTCACCGACGCTGACAAGGATACCAAAGGGCTATTTGAGCAGGCGCATGGCGGCACCATCTTTCTGGACGAAATCGGTGACATTTCCCCGGCCTTGCAATCGGCGCTGTTGCGGGTAGTGCAGACTGGCGAGATTCAGCCTCTCGGTGGCAAACCCAGGCAAGTGGATGTGCGAGTAGTAGCGGCCACGCACGCCGACTTGCTCGAACGCTGCCAGCAGGGCCAGTTCCGCTGGGACCTCTACTATCGGCTGGCCGTGGCTGAGTTAGAACTACCCACCCTGCGTGAGCTGCCGCTAGGGGAGCGCGAAGAGTTGCTTGACTTTTTCATTTATCAAAAGCAGGTGAGCTTACGGCGAACGGTACCGCTGGTGCTGGCCCCCACCACTCGCCAACAGCTGCTAGCCTACGCCTTTCCGGGCAATGTGCGCGAGCTGGAAAACCTGGTCGAGACCCTATACGTGTTCAGCGAGCCGGGCCAACTGGTGCTACCTGCTGACTTGCCGCGCCGCCTACATGCCCGTGTAGTAGGGATAGGGATAGCTGCTTCCCTAACGCTTGATGCCGCTGCCACCGCGCACGTAGTAGCCGTAGTAGCCCAGTGCGGTGGGGTAAAGCGGCGGGCGGCGGAGTTGCTAAATATAGACGTGCGGGTGGTGACTAAACACCTAAAGCAGCATAAGCAGGCTGCAATTGAATAGCCCGCGGCGTTGCTAGGCGTTGGGCTCTCCCTCTTCGTTGAGGAGAGGCTGGCACCAAACAGACCCCTTGAGAAGGCAGATAGAGCGGTTAATGCGGGTTGCCTAAGCCGCTTGAAGTACCTTCGACCTCCCGCCGCTGCAGAAATTCGCTACCATCGTAGCACAGGTTGAGCAGCAGAAAGCCGCCGTATAGAAGGCGCATTCGGAGGTGTTGTTTCAGCGCTTGTTGCAGCAGGCATTTCGGGGCGAGTCAGGAAAATTGTAAACACTGAATCTATGGAAGTAGACAAAGCCGAATTCTTACCCACCGACTGGAAAAACCGCTCGGTGGTGGCCCGGCTCAACAAGACGCTGGCAGTGGCCGAAGAGCTGTATGCCAGCGTAGCCTTCTGGACCGTCGGCCCCGGCTACCTGCACCCGCGGCTAACGCAACTGCTGAGTCGCAAAGATTCATTTTGCTGCGTCGACTTGCGCGGCCATACCAAACTGGCCCAGCTCCAGGCTTTCCACGCGGCTAAGGCCACGCAGTTCTTCTTATTCATCAAGCGGCTGGTCAACTCATCGGAACTGGGTCTAAACCGGCACCTGCTGCACACCAAGCTGTTGCTATTCGATTTGCCCGACGGGCAGGCCGAGCTGTGGACCGGTAGCCACAACTTCACCGACTACGCTTTGGCAGGCGGCAACCGCGAAGCTTCAGTAGTGCTGCGCATTGCGCAAAACTCCACCATCTACCAACAGGCCAAAGCTTACCTGCTAGCTATTTGGCAAGAGTGCAAAGAGTTTCAGTTCAACCCGGCGCTGCTAGCCGAATACCAGCAGTTGCAGGGCACTTCCGAAGCTGAGCCAGAGCTGGAATGCTACGTGCTGCCTCTCTACTGGAATTCTTCGCTGCCCGGATACGGCCCCCGGCAGCTAACCGACCAAACGGCCCTGCTCCTGAGCAACCACCAGCCAGCCGCCGCCCGGCTCAATGACCTTTACAGCAAAGACCGGCCGCTATTGGTGTGGGCATTCGACCTGCACAGTGGGGCGGTAAGCCTGTGGAATGCCCGCGTGCAGAACGCAGCCCGCATTGACCGTACGCCTTCGTCCTGGAATATGCGGTACCCCGACCGCTTACTGGCCGTGCTGGAAGACCCTCAGCAGTTGCCCTACCTAGCCCCGCGGGTCAGTGAAACTGGCCCCAGTACCTTGAGCCGGTTCGCGCATGCTGCCAACTTGCTGCTGTACGAAAACGTCACCGACTCGATGCTATTAGCACCGCCTCCCGCCCCACAAACCAAGGCCCATTGGCAGCGCGATGAAAAAGCCACCGCTGCGCTTCACCAGCAGCTGCGCGGGTTCTCGTTGGCTCACCCTGATTCTTACGGCTTGCAAGTGGTAGATGCCACGCCCGAAATCGGCCTCAATGCCACCGGCTGGCTCACGCAGTTGCAACAAGAAACGACGCGCAAGCATCGAAACCGGCCGGGCAAGATGGTCTCGCTGCCAGTAGTGGAGCGGCCGGTGTTCGCTCAACCTACACCTAACAGCTTCCGCGACCCTCTACAACAGCTGGCACAACTCACGGCCGCCGAGCGCCAAGCCTTGCAAATGCGCTACGAGTTGCCCCTTCGCCAACGCTACTTCAACGAGCGTCCGGCCACCTCAGGGTTGCTGCCACCCACGCCAAAGCTACCGGTTGAGTTGCTGAAAGAGCTACTGCTCAAGTATCAGCTATTACTGCTCTGAGGGATACGCCTATTCAGCCGTGAAGCGTTACATTAACCTAAACCGACGCTTGTCGCAGGGTCAATAGCTGGCAAAAAGTAGGCGTGCTACTTGACTGTGAGGCACCCCGCAACGTCCGCGCAGTGGCCTAGCAACGTTAGCAGCTAGACGCGATAGAAGCTTTTTAGGAATACATTTTTTGTCATATGTAGCATAATTTGCGCTATGATAAGTTGTAAATAAAAATATAATCGATTGACTTTTAGTAAGAAATAGTGTTGGCAAGGAATTAGAAAAGAACAGAAGCAACAACGAGGCAAAGTTGGTAGCACAGGGTAGCCGACAGGCAACGCCCGGCCCCTTTGCTCAACCACGTTGCGTCTTTTTCTGCTCCTTGCCCATGCAAATCGTTGCCGAGCTACCCGTATTGCCAGCTGCTTTAGTCGCCAAGCTGGCTGGCCTCAACCAGCGCCAACGTCAGGCGGTGACCCACCCCGATGGGCCGCTGCTGGTGGTAGCTGGCCCCGGCACTGGCAAGACGCAGCTGCTGGCCGCTCGGGTGGCTTGGCTGCTGACGCAGCCCGACGTGCGCCCCCAGGAATTTCTGTGCCTGACGTACACCGACGCGGCGGCCCGCAATATGCGCCAGCGCCTGCTGGGCTTCATCGGCCCGGAAGCACACCGCGTGGCCATCCATACCTTTCATAGCCTGGGTCAGCTCATTATCCAAGAAAATGGGGGCATACTGGGGCGCCACGACTTGGAGCCGGCCACCGACCAAGAAGCAGATGAAGTGCTGCGGGAAGTGCTCGACGGGCTGCCAGCCGGCCACCGGCTGCGCCGCGACGTGGGCGATACCTACTACGACCTGCGCCACCTCAAGCAGCTGTTTCAGACCATGAAGCGCGAAGGCTGGGCACCCGCCGAGCTGCTGCAAGCGCTAGCGGACTATCGTCTGGAGCTGCCCCATGACCCGTCCTACCTATATAAGAATCCGCCTCCCGTCATGCGCGCCCAGGGCGTGCGGCCGGGCGATGTAATTCCGCACAAGCTGGCCGAAGAGGAAGCACACATCGAGCGGTCGGTGGCAGCAGTGGGTTTGTTCGAGGCGTACCAGGTCGGGCTGGCTGCCCGCCGGCGGTTTGACTACGGCGATATGCTGGCCTGGGCCACTCACTTGCTCGAAGGAAACGAAGGACTACGCCTGAGCTATCAGGAGCGCTTTCAGCATTTTCTGGTGGATGAGTACCAAGACACCAACGGGGCACAGAGCCGCCTGCTCTACCTGCTGGCCGACTATTGGGAAAACCCCAGTTTGCTGGTAGTAGGCGATGACGACCAGAGTATTTTCCGTTTCCAGGGGGCTAGCGTAGCCAACGTGTTTGATTTTACGCGCCGCTACCCGCAGGCCAGCACCGTAGTGCTGGAAGAGAATTATCGCTCCTCGGCCCCGGTGCTGGCTACCGCCGAGTCGTTGATTATTCGTAACCAGGACCGGCTGGTAGGGCAACTGCCCGGCCTAAGCAAGCGACTGCTGGCTCGCCATGCACGGTTTGCAGCTTCGCCCGAGCTGCCCCGGCTCTGCCGCTACGCCACCCCACTGCACGAAGCGGCCGATGTGGCGACGCAGCTGACCGCTCTGCACCACGGCGGGCAGTGGCCAGCGGGCCGGGTAGGCGTCATTACCCGCAACCACGACCAGATGGACCAGCTGGCTCGGCTGCTGCGGGCGGCTGGAGTGCCCTTTCAGCGCCGCCGGGCCGTGGATGTGCTGACCGAGCCGCTGGCCGCCGCCCTGCACCGGGTGCTGCGCTATGTGGCTGCCTCCCTGCGGCCCGATGACCAGATGGCGGCCGATGCGGCCTTGTTTGAACTGCTGCACTTGGCCGCCCTGGCCGTACCACCTGCCGACCTACTGCGTCTGGCCCTGGGGCATCAGCACCACCGCCGACAGGCGCACGCCGCCGGCCAGCCTGTGCTAGCCTGGCGCGCCTGGGCCGGGGCTGCCCTCGATGATTTTGGGCCTACTCCACCCGAGCAGCCGGCTCTTTCCACCGAAGGGCGGCCCGCCCTGGCCCGTGCCCTGGCGCTGGTAGATGGCTGGGTGCAGGCCACGGCTACCCTGCCGCTGCCCGCGCTGCTCGAGTACATCGTGCTGGAAACCCTACTGCCAGCACAGCTGGCGCAAACGGCTCAGCCCGGGCAAGTGCTGGCCGAAGCGCGGGCGCTGCTGCACTGGGGCCGTGCCGAGGCCCGCCGGCAGGTAGCGGCGGGTGTGAGCGACTTGTTGCATACCTGGGAAGTGCTGGCGGCTACTCGCGAAGGCCTGCCTCTGGAGCACGGTGGCGGAGCCAGCGCCGCCCTAGAGCTGCTCACGGCTCATAGTGCCAAGGGCCTGGAGTGGGAGCACGTGTGGGTGCTGGGTTGCCAGCAAACGGCCTGGCGGCGCAAAGCCGCAGACCGGGGCTTCCGCTTGCCTCCCATGTTGGCACCGGCTACCGGCGACGCGGCAGACTGCGAAGAAGCTCGTCGCCTGTTTTTCGTGGCTTTGACCAGAGCGCAGGTACAGCTAACTGTCTGCTGGGCCGCTCACGATGAGGCGGGCAAGGAGTTGGTGCCGTGCGAGTTTGTGGATGAGCTGGAGCAAGATGGGCTAGTGGTAGCCGATGTAGTGGTAAGCCCCACCGTGCTGGATAACGCCCGCCGCACTCAGCTGGCCCCGCCACCCCCGCCGGTCCCCGTGCCCGACCCAGCGCTGCTGAATGAGCTGCTACTGGATTTTCGCCTCAGTGCCACCGTACTCAATTCCTATCTGGCTTGTCCGCTGGCCTGCTACTACGAGCAAATTCTGCGGGTGCCTACGGCGCACAACGAAAAGCTGCTGTTCGGCTCGGCCATGCACCTGGCACTGGAAGAATTTTTTCGGCAGGCCCAGCAGCCGGCCGCGGCTTTCGGCCCGGTTGAGGAACTGGTAGAGCTATTTCGGCGGCACTTCGGCCGCGCCCGTTTCGAGTTGCCTGGGCGGGTATTTCAGCGCCTGGCCCACGCTGGCCCCAAACTGCTACGCGACTGGTGGGCGCAGGCCCAGGCTAGCACCCGCCCCACGGCCGTGGTAGAGTACCGGGTGCAGGCCGAGCTGCCCGGTGGCCCACGCTTGGTGGGTATGCTCGACCGCCTCGACCTGCATGACGACGGCCGCACCTGCGACGTGCTCGACTACAAGACCGGCAGCCCGTCCACCGCCAGCGACAAGCTGCGCCCGGCTCTATCTGGTGCCGCCACGGCCACGCTGGCCGAGTGGCAGGCTAGCCCGGCCCTACGGGGGGGCGACTACTGGCGGCAAGGTATTTTCTACCGGTTGCTGTTGGCTCACGACCCCGACTACCGCTACGAAGTCGCCTCGATCAGCTTCGACTACCTGCGGCCCGTGCGCGAGGCCGGCAAGCCGCCCCGCTTCGTTCGGCGCAAAATAGGGGCTTCACCTGCCGATGAAGTCACAGTGCTGGCGCAAATCCGCGCCGTGGATGCGGCCATCCGCCGCCATGAGTTTGGCTCCGGCTGCGGCGAGTGCCCTTGGTGCCGGCTGCGGGCCGGGCAGATTAATCAAGATGTTGACTAGCAATTTCTTGCTGGATAAAAATCTTGCGTCGCTTAAGGACGCTGTCTTGCCGGGCTGCCCGAAAGCTTGTCTCATCTTCTTCCTCATTCCTTCCGATTTTATGCCTGCTCGCTCAACCTCTCCCCGTGCCGCTTCGTCGCTGACCCATGTGCTGCTGCCTGACCCCGACGATGTGGCCGCTCGGGTAGCGCTGACGCTACGGCTGCTTGCCAAAGGCATTCTGGAGCAGTTTCGGCGTAGCAGCCGCGAGGCCGCCGTGGTGGGAGTAGTGCGCCCCGAAGCCGGCGAAGATTTGCCGTTGGCTTTGCGTCAGGCCCAGGCCCACCTGGCCCGGCTGGCGCTTGAAGCCGGTGAAGCCGACACATTCAGCAGCGTGCATTTACTGCTAACCAACTGCCAGCGCCCCTTGGCGGCGTGGGCTCCCACGGCAGTACGCACCTATGCGTCCGAGGTGGAACTGGTGTTTATTGACCCTGATTATCGGGTACCCACTACCGAGTGCGAATTGCTGGCCTCCGCTTCTTTTGGCGGCATCGCCGACCTAGTGGAAAATCAATTGTACGCTGACTTGCGCGACGGGTTGGCCGAGCTGCCGGACGGGCCAGCGCAGGACCGGGCCTACACGCTGGTGCGGCAGTTCATTGCTGAGCACCCGCTGGCCACGCGGGCCGAGCATAAGGAGATGCGGGGCAGCCCGTGGCTGGGTGATGCGCTGGCTCGGCTGCTGGAGGTGGCCTACGAGCCGGCCCACGCGGCCGAGGCGCAGGCGGGCAGCCCGCGCTTAGTGCCCCGCTGTGCCCACTGCAATGCCCGGCTGAGTTTGGCCGGCGAATGCACGCTGGTTTCGTGCCGCCACTTGCACCCTCTGCCCCGCGCTGGTACCCCCGTACCCTTGGATCTGGCCCTCATTGCCCGGCCAGCTCTGTTGAAATTCTGGGTCGACCCCGCCCAAGAGGAGCTGTACCTCTACCGGGCGCTGCAACCACTCTTCGCGCCCGGACAGGTGCTGCTCTACCCGCACCAGGACCGTTGCGACGTGGCTGTGGGCGAGGAATGGGGCATTGACGTGAAAGACCACCGCGACCCGCTGCGGCTGGCGGCCCTGCTCAACAGCAGCATCGGTGGGCTGGCCTACTACCCGGCCGGTAGGCGCGTGCTGGCCATCGCCACTCGCCGGGCCGATACCCCCGGCTACCAACGCCGGTTGCGCCAGGCCTTGCGCCCCGATGTTCGGGTGTTACTCCAGGTGCTGAGCATCAAGCAAACCATTAATCTACTGAAACGCTACGCCCGTGCCTGAACTGCTTTTCACCGCCGCTGCTATTGAGGGACTCGCACCGCAGCCTGGTTTATGGTCCGGTCACCAGCGCATTCAGTGGGGCTGCGCCTTAGCTATGCTGCTGGGCGAGGCTACCCTGGTGCACCTACCGCTACTGCTCAGTGGGGCTCACGCGCCCCTGACTAGTGCCGCCGTTTCTACCCACGCCGGGGCCGTTCGCCGGGCACGGGAGCTCGTAGGCAGCCTACCAACCCGCCGGGCCGTGCAACGGGCGGCCTTCGCCCTGGCGCAACACGCCGATGACCTGGGCTACGACCCTTGCTTTCGGATTGATGCAGATACGTTGGCTTTTGAGTTGGTAGAAGGGCAGCAGGCCCGCGTGGTGCAGGCCTGGGCCACGTTGCAAGCGCCGGCTACCCGCCAGCTTCACGGCCTGACCACCGCTACCGGCCCCGACCTGGTAGCTCGCCCCAGCTCGGGGGCCGAGGCCCCTCCCATCCGGTTGCGCCTGCCGCGCCTGCCCCTGGCCACGCCTCCGCAGTACGACTTGCTGCGCCAGCCCGCTCAAGACCTACGTGTGACAATGACGGGCCTGGAGGCCACCGCCCGCTGGCTTGATGAGCTGGACGCGGCCCCGACAACCACCTGGCCCCGCGAGCGCTGGCTGAGCCGGCTCCAGAATGTTATCCGG
>Ga0265780_10011119_pt1 | contig 10671 bp, 9 predicted proteins | sample P1T30metagenome_FD_192432 | JGI IMG/M metagenome (GOLD analysis project Ga0265780, IMG submission 192432) | Plant litter microbial communities from East Loma Ridge, Irvine, California - P1 T30 | ecosystem: Environmental > Terrestrial > Plant litter > Unclassified | place: USA: California... | reverse complement strand
CTAAATGTGTGTCGCGGCCGATCGCGGGCACGGCGCCGCAGTCGAAGCGACGTGCGTCATCCATGCAGGGATCGTGATCGGCCAGGGGCGCCGCGCAGGCGGCGAAGCAGGCCCTCAGGCCATGCGCGGGGGTTTTAGCGGTGGAAACGAGGAGTGATTGGCGCGCGGCGGCGCTCGCGGCGCGACCGCGCCTCCTGGCACGCCTGGCAGCAGCAGGCCGAGGTCTTCATACACGGAATCGTGGACGTCGGCGCCGGCTGGCGGCTCGTCGGGATCGATGTCGCAACCGGCCTGGCAGTCATAGCCGCCGCCCAGGTAGGCATCGGCGAACAGGGGGACGGCCGCATCCGTTTCGAGCGCTGCCGTGTGAATGAGGACTTCAGAAGGTGTGACGTGTTCCGTCGCGCCGGTCGGCTGCATCGCGGATGCGGCCATGGCCAGGGCAAACATGTTCAGGGGGAGCAGCAGGGTCAGGCAGATGACGAAAAATCGTCTCATATACGATGCGAGAGTCGGAACGGCGGCAGTATAACATGCGTTCGTAATGCGCAAGGCCGGAGCGCTCAGTCGTATCCGCCGCCCAGGGTTCATCGCGGCGTCATATACCCTGGTTAGACTATCGGCGCAGCTTTTCATGCGATCCGATACCGGATTTTCCAGGACCGTTCGTCTACCCATGTAACACATGCTCAATGATCTGGACGAGTGGTTCATCCACGAGATACTTCCCGTCGAAGGCGCGCTGATGCGCTACCTGCGCCGGAACTGGCGGGATGCGTCCGAATGGCCGGACCTGCGCCAGGAGGTTTACGCGCGCGTGTACGAGGCGGCACGGGAAGGCTATCCGGAACGTCCGGGGGCCTTCGTGCTGGCCACGGCGCGCAACCTGCTGATCGACCGCGCCCGCAAGAGCCAGGTGGTGTCGATCGAGGCCTTCGCCGAACTCGACGACATGGCGACCGACGAACTCACGCCGGAACGCCATGCCAGCGGGCGCGCCGAACTGGAAGTCCTGGTCGACGCGATCGAGGCGCTGCCGCCGCGCTGCCGCGAGGTGGTGCTGCGGCGCAAGGTGGACGGCCTGTCGCAGCGCGAGGTGGCGCAACAGATGGGGATCACCGAGGATACGGTGGAAAGGCAGATCGCGAACGGCATGCGCGCTTTGGCCGACGCGCTGTTCGCGCGCGGCATCGGCGCCGGCATCGCAAAGCTGGAACGCAAGCTGCGCAAGAAAGGCACATGCTAGATGATTGACACGAACAGGAAGGCCGCGACGGTCGAGGAAGAGGCGGCCGCCTGGCTGGCGCGCCAGGATGGGCCGGACTGGGACGACGCACGGCAAGCCGGACTCGATGCCTGGCTGGCGGCGGACACCCGCCACCGGGTGGCCTGGCTGCGCCTGCGCGCCGCCTGGAACGGGGCGGACGCCCTGCACGGCCGCGAGCGCGCGCCCGCGGCCCGGCCGGCATTGGCGCGCTTTTCACCCTGGCGCATCGCCGCCGGCGTCGCGCTGGCCTGCGCCCTCGGCGCCCAGCTGGCGTCGATGCGGGACGACCACGGCGTCCAGCGCTATGCGACGGCGGTCGGCGAGAGCCGCCTGGTCGCGCTGGCCGACGGCTCGCGCGTCACGCTCAATACCGATACCCGGCTGCGTTCCTCGCAGGACGATGCGCGTACCGTCTGGCTCGAGGGCGGCGAAGCCTATTTCGACGTCGCCCATGATCCGCAACACCCTTTCGTCATCCAGGCCGGCGCCAGCCGCATCACGGTGCTGGGCACCCGCTTCACGGTGCGCCGCGAGGACGGCGGCACCCGCGTGCTGGTGGCACAGGGCCGGGTACGGGTCAGCGATGGCGCCGCGACGGTCGAACTCGCGCCCGACGAAGAGGCGCTGGCCCACGCCGGCGCCATCGCGCGCAGCGTCCATGACACCGCCCATACCGACCGCCAGCTGGCCTGGCGCGAAGGCCGGATCGTGTTCGACCGGACGCCCCTGGGCGACGCGGTTGGCGAGTTCAATCGCTACAACGAGCGCAAGATCGTCGTGGACGGTCCAGAAGTGGCCGGCATCGTCCTGGGCGGCAGCTTCGCGCCGACCAATGTCGACGGTTTCCTGCGCCTGCTCGAACAGGGTTTCGGCCTGCGCACCGAACGGCGCGGCAAGGATGTCGTGATAAGCCGCTGATGTTTTCGTGGGGCCGTACCGGATTTCTCGCGACCATCCGTCAATGAGGGGAGCAGCACACAATCGAGCCACATGGCTCCTCTCAAACCAGGAAAAACGACGATGGCCCAATCCACCCTCACCACCCTGATCGGCGCGCTGTGCGCCGCCATGTTCTGCGGCGCCGTCCAGGCCCAGGCGATGCCGCTGCAGATCCCGGCCGGCGACCTCAAGACGGCGCTCGACCGCTATGCGGCCCAGAGCGGCGTGCAACTGCTGTACCGCGCCGACGACGTCCAGGGACGCACCAGCCCCGGCGTCCAGGGCAGCCTCGACCCGGCGCAGGCGCTGGCTGCGCTGCTGGCGGGAACCGGCATGGCGACCCGCAAGGACGGCAGCAACGCCATCCTCGTCTTTCGTTCCGGCCAGGACGACAGCGCCGCCGTCAGCGAATCCGCAGACAGCGAACTCACCACCGTGACCGTCACCGCCCAGAAGCGCACCCAGTCGGTGCAGGCGGTGCCGATCGCCATGACCGCGCTGTCGGCCAAGACCCTAGACGTGCACCGTGTCCAGGACCTGCAAGACCTGGCGCGCCTGACCCCTGGCCTGCTGGTGTCGAGCTTCAGCCAGGCCAATCCGACGATCGCGATCCGCGGCATCAGCAATACCTTCAACCAGATCGGCGTCAACAAGCCGGTGGGCATCGTGGTCGACGACGTCTTCATCCCGCGCAACAGCGCGGCCAGCTTCGAACTGTTCGACCTCGAATCGATCGCCGTGCTCAAGGGCCCGCAAGGCACGCTGTTCGGCCGCAACGTGACCGGCGGCGCGATCGTGATCACCACCCGCCAGCCCGATCCGGCCCAGTTCGCGGCCGAAGCGGAACTCATTGCTGGCAACCACGGGGAACGCCAGGCCAAGGGCGTGATTAACGTCCCGTTATCAGAGAATGCCGCCTTCAAGATATCGACCTCGCTGCGCAAGCGCGACGGCCTGGGGCGCGATCGCCTGACGGGACGCGAACAGGACGACATCGACAGCCAGAACTTCCGCGCCCAGGCCTATGTGCGTGCGCGCAGCGGCTTCGACGCCACCTTCAGCGCCGACTATGGCGACGACCGCAACGGCGGGCGCACGCTGTCCTCCGACACACTCGGTAATGACGGCGACGTGCGCACCTCCGAAGTCGGGGTCGAGCAGCGTTTCGCGCGCATCATCGCCGGCCTGTCCGCCAAGCTGGCCTGGCGCCTGGACGCGGGCGAGATCAGTTCGATCAGCGCCTGGCGCAAGTCGCAGTCGGGCGAGGATTATTCCGGCGTCGGCGCCCATTACTCGCTGCTGACCGCCGGCAGCCAAAGTATCACCCGCGACGCCGACCAGATCACGACCTTCTCGCAAGAACTGCGCTATGCCAGCCCCAAATGGGCGCGCGGCGACTTCGTGGCCGGCCTCTATTTCGCCGACGAGAACGGCGACCGCCAGCTCGGCGTGCGCGGCCTGGCCGCCGGCACCGGGCTGCTGGCCAGCTCCACGCTGGCCGAGCAGTCGGTCGACAGCCGCAGCGCCGCCGTGTTCGCGGACGGCACGCTGCACCTGACGGACACGCTCGACCTGACCGTCGGCGCGCGCACCACGCGCGACCGCAAGCGCGTCAGCCTCGTGCGCAGCGACCTGGTGCGGCCGGCGAACGGCTGGCGCGTCGGCGGCCTGGCCCATAGCTGGACCGAGACCACGCCGCGCGCGGTGCTGAGCTGGACGCCCCGCAGCGGCCTGATGGCCTACCTGAGCGCCAGCCGCGGCTTCACCAGCGGCGGCTACAACGCCGATGCCACCAGCGTCGCGGCCTTCAGCATGCCCTTCGACCCGGAAACCGTCACCAATACCGAACTCGGGCTCAAGTCGCAATGGCTGCAGAACCGGGTGCGCCTGAACGCCGCCCTGTTCCGCATGAAGTACCGCGACAAGCAGGAATTCGTCAACAATACCCTGACCGGCATCCTTTCCATCGTCAATGCCGGCAAGGCCAGCGTCGACGGCGCCGAAGTCGAACTTGCCTGGAAGGCGGCGACCTGGCTCGACCTGTCGGCCAGCTTCGGCTACCTCGACGGGCGCTACGACCGCTTCGTGGTCGGCACCGTCAACAATAGCGGCAACCCGCTGTCGAATTCGCCGCGGCGCCAGGCCGGCCTGGCCGCCAACTTCAGCTATCCGCTCTCGTTCGGTTACCTGGTCGGCGCCGCCAGCTACGCATGGAAGGACAGCTACAACACGGGCGCCGCCAACGACCCCAACCTGCAACTGCCCGGCTTCGGCCTGGCCAACCTGTCGGCCGGCGTCGAGTCGCCCGACCGCAGCTGGCGCCTCCTGGCCTGGGTCAAGAATGCGAACGATACCGACTACCTGCTGACCCGCTCGACCCAGGTCGTGCGTGCGCGCTACGTCGGCGAACCACGCACCTTTGGTCTCAGCCTGACGGGGCGCTTCTGATGGGCGCGCCGTCGATGCAACGGCGGGCACTGCTGGCGGCGCTGCTGGCCGGGCCGGCCTGGCAATGGCCGTCGTCCGCGCTGGCTGCAGCCGGCGAGGTGCCCGAGCGGCCCGGCGCGCGCCTGGCACCCTGGCAGCCCGGCTGGCTGGACATCCACCACATCGCCACCGGCCGCGGCAACGCGACCTTCGTCCTGCTGCCGGACGGCACCAGCCTCCTGATCGATGCCGGCGCCTCGTCGAACGCCCTCGACGTATCGGTGGCGCCGCGCCCCGACGCCAGCCGCCGTCCCGGCGAGTGGATCGGCCGCTATGCGGCGCGCCACCTGCGCCGGGCCGGTCTGGACGGCATCGACTACCTACTGGCGACCCATGTGCATCCGGACCATACGGACGGCGTCGCCGACGTCGCACAACAGCTCCCGGTGCGCACCGTGATCGACCGCGGCTTTCCCGACTACGCCTATCCGCAGCGCGTGGATGCGCCGTTCGCCGCCAGCTACCGGGCGTGGGTCGCGGCGCGGCGCGAGGCCGGGCTGGCGGTCGACCGGTTCCGGGTCGGCAGCGCCAGCCAGGTCGCGCCGCGCGGCCATCGGCCGGGCGCACCGGACTGGGAGATCCGCACGGTGGCCGCCAATGGCGTGGTCTGGACCGGCCAGGGCGAGGCGACCCGTTCGCTTTTCCCGGACCTGGCGACCCTGCCGCGCGCCGACTGGCCCAACGAGAACCAGTGCTCGGCGGCGCTGCGCATCGGCTACGGCCCGTTCAGCTATTTCACGGGCGGCGACCTGACCAGCTATACGGCCGACGGCGCGCTGCCATGGCAGGACATGCTGGGGCCGGCGGCGCGCGCGGCCGGCCCTGTCACCGTGGCCACCGCCGACCACCACGGCATGTTCGACGGCCTGGACGGCGACGTCGTGCGCACCCTGCGCCCGCGCGTGTGGGTGGTCCAGTCCTGGCACATCGCCCACCCCGACATGCTGCAGCTCGAGCGGATGTTCAGCGAGCGCCACTATCCGGGGCCGCGCGACGTGTTCGCCACCTCGATGATGCGCGAAAACCTGCTGGCCAACGGCCGCCTGACGCGGCGCCTGCGCAGCCACGACGGTCACGTGGTCGTCCGGGTGGCGCCCGGTGGCGGCCACTTCCACGTGGCGGTCACCGGCAACGGCGACGAGGCCGATATCGTGAAACTGGCAACGGCGCGCATGGCGCCTTGAGCACTGCGCCTTGTCATATGGGTGACACTCCGCGGCGCTAGACTGGGCCGGTCACCCGGTGTGTATTCTGGAGAACGGCCGCTCATCCGCCGGCCCCGCACCGGGCGGACTTTCTTGTTCCCTGAGGATGCATTCATGCCTACCGCCCAACCTACCGATCTCCCCCACCGCGTGCAGCGCGACCTCACCGACAGCTACGACGAAGAGCTCGAAATGGAGCTCGACGACCGCGACCTCGATCCCGAAACGCTGCTGCCCTCACCCACCCGCAGCGAGCAGGAGAAGGAAGCCCGTCGCCAGTATTTCCATGAGCTGTTCCGCCTGCAGGCCGAGCTGGTCAAGCTGCAGGACTGGGTCGTGCACACCGGCCACAAGGTCGTGATCCTGTTCGAAGGCCGCGACGCCGCCGGCAAGGGCGGCGTCATCAAACGCATCGCCCAGCGCCTCAATCCGCGGGTGTGCCGGGTGGCCGCGCTGCCGGCGCCGAACGACCGCGAGCGCACCCAGTGGTACTTCCAGCGCTACGTCTCGCACCTGCCGGCAGCGGGCGAGATCGTGCTGTTCGACCGCAGCTGGTACAACCGCGCCGGCGTCGAGCGCGTGATGGGCTTTTGCACCGACGCCCAGTACGAGGAATTCTTCCAGACAGTGCCGGAGTTCGAGCGCATGCTGGTGCGCTCCGGCATCCAGCTGATCAAGTACTGGTTCTCGATCTCGGACGAAGAACAGAACGCGCGCTTCCTGAGCCGCATCCACGATCCGCTCAAGCAGTGGAAGCTCAGCCCGATGGACCTGGAATCGCGCCGGCGCTGGGAAGAATACACCCGGGCCAAGGAAATCATGCTCGAGCGGACCCATATTCCCGAGGCGCGCTGGTGGGTGGTGCAAGGGGTGGACAAGAAGCGTGCGCGCCTGAACTGCATCCATCACCTGCTGCAGCAGATGCCCTATGTCGAGGTCGAGCGGCCGTCGATCGAACTGCCTCAACGCGAATACCACGACGATTACGTGCGCCGGCCGGTGCCGCCCGAGATCATCGTGCCCGAGGTGTTCTAGCCCACGGCCGGCTCCCGGCCGGCCTGTGGTCGGCCAGAGAAGCGGAGCGACGATTTTCTGTCCAGGAACTGTTCTTTTTGCTAAGCTGCAGATCGGTTTGCCGCGTGGCGATCCCATCACGCCGGCGCCGCCGACGGGCTCGAGCGGCGCTTCCTGGACTTGACCGATGACCTTGCAAGAAGATTCTGAGATACATCTCCCTACGCGGCTGGACGACGACGATGCCGCGCTCGAAGCGTTGCGGCAGCACAGCGTCGGTATGCGCGGCCCCGCCAGCGGACCGGACTGGCAACGCCAGGTACGGGCCCTGTACCGGCGCGGCATCTCGATCGAGACAGCGCTGCAATTCCTGTATCGCGAACGCCCGAACCGGCAGATGTTCGAGACCTGGCTGCTGGAAACCGGCCGACCGCAGCCGGCCATCCAGGATCTGGCGGCATGCGTCGACAATGGCGCACTGTCGGCGGCCCAGCAGCAATTCTGGCACCGCCATGGCTACCTCGTGCTGCCGGGCGTCGTTCCGCGCGCCCAGTGCGAGGCAGCGTGCCAGGCAATCTGGGACTTCCTCGGCGCCAGTGCCGACGATCCCGGCTCCTGGTATCGCGAGCATCCCGGCAAGCGCGGCATGATGCTCGACTTCTACGACCATCCGGCGCTGGCCGCCAACCGCGCCGCGCCGCTGGTGCGGCGGGTCTGCGAACAGCTGTATGGCAGCAGCGCGATCTATCCGTCCATCGACAAGGTCAGCTTCAATCCGCCCGAGGATGGCGGCTCGCGCTTCCAGGGCAGCCCCCTGCACTGGGATGCAAGCCTGTCCCTGCCGATGCCGTTCCGGCTGCAGGGATTGCTGTACCTCGGCGATTGCGGGCCGCTCGATGGCGCCTTCCACTGCGTTCCCGGTTTCCACGAGCGCCTGCCGGGCTGGCTGGCGCGGGTGCCGGCAGGCGTCCATCCGCGCGACTGGGCGCTGCGCGACCTGGCGCCGGTTCCGGTGCCGGGCCAGGCTGGCGACTTCATCCTGTGGCACCAGGCCCTGCCCCATTGCGCCACGCCCAATCGCGGCAAGCTGCCGCGCATGGTGCAATACCTGACCTACCTGCCCGACGCCATCGACCATCAAGCACAGTGGATCTGACCATGAACGACACGACGAACTACGAGCGCGCCGACGCCGGCACGAACGAGCTTGCGCGCCTGCGCGCGATTGCCCGCGCCATCCTGGCCACCGGTACCGACCTGCACGCGGCCATCGGGCCGGTCCAGGACCTGCGCCGGCTCGCCGAACGGCTGTCCACCATGGAAAGATCGGTGCAGCGCAATATCTGCGACGGCGAGAGCTGGCTGCCGTCCGGGCTGGCGGTGTCGCCGCTCTCGGCCGCCCAGTGCGCGCACGAAGTTTTGCGCAGCGCCGCCTTCATCCAGGGCGTGGCGCGGGCCATGGAACAGGCGGCAAGGCGCTGCGAGGGGCGTCCGGTGCGGGTGCTGTACGCCGGCTGCGGACCGTTCGCTTTCCTGCTGCTTCCCCTGCTGGCGCTGTGGCCGGCGGAGCGGGCGACGGTCACCATGCTCGACATCCACGCTGAAGCGCTGGCGCCGGCGCGCAGGCTGGTGTCGGCCCTAGGCCTGGATGCGGGCGTGACGTCCTGGATCCAGGCCGACGCCGCGACGGTCCGGCTCGACCCGGCCTCCCTGCCGGACGTGATCGTCAGCGAGACCATGAGCGCGGCCCTGAAGCGCGAACCGCAGGTGGCGATCGCCCGCAACCTGCTCGCCCAGGCCCCTGGCGCATTGATGGTGCCGGCCTCGGTGCGGGTCGATTGCGCGCTGAGCGAACGTCCGGACGCGACCACCGCCTGGCGCGACACCGTCCGCCTGGGCCAGGTGTTCGCGCTGGACGCGGTCGCGGCGACGGCCTGGGACGCCGAAGCGGACGGCGCGCTGCCCGCGGCCACGTTCACCATGCCGGCCGACATCGCACCGCACACCACGCTACGCCTGCTCACGGACATCACGGTCTTCGACGGCATCGGCCTGACCGAGGGCGACTGCAGCCTGAACATACCGCGCTACCTGCCGGGCAAGCCGCTGTTTGCCGCCGGCCAGGAGGTGCGCTTCCACTACCGCCTGGGCGCCGACCCGGGCCTCGACTACGCCGTGCTGCCGGGCTGAATGCACCCATGGGCGCAAGCTCGCCTTGTCACGCAGCGGAAATGGCCACCGGCCTGCGCGCCGGCAGCCTTACCTGCGCCACCAGGCCGCCTTCGGGATGGTTACGCAATTCCAGCCGGCCGCCGTGCGCCTCGACGATACCGCGTGCGATGCCCAGGCCCAGGCCCATGCCGCCATCGTTGCTGTCGCGCCCATGGGCCAGCCGCACATAGGGATCGAACAGGCTGGCCAGCGCGTCCTCCGGCACGCCCGGTCCGTGGTCACGCACCTCGACCAGCACGCTGTCGGCTTCCTCGCGCACCGCGATCCCGGCGCGCGCGCCATAGTACAAGGCATTGTCGAGCAGGTTGCCCAGCGCGCGCTTGAGCGCCAGCGGCTTGCCGCGCACGTTGACACCGGACGGCTGGTAGCCCACCTCGTGGCCGGCCAGGCGCGCGCTTTTCACCAATCGTCCCAGCAGCGCGTCGAGGCGGATATCGGCCGGATTCTCGTGGATGTCGCTGTCCTTCACGCACTGCAGCGCGCCCTTGACCATCATGTCCAGTTCATCCAGGTCTTCCTCGAAATCGTTGCGCAAGGCATCGTCGTCGAGCAGTTCGGCGCGCAACTTGAGGCGTGTGATCGGCGTGCGCAGATCGTGCGAGATCGAGATGAACAGGCGCTCGCGGTCCTCGATGTAACGGGCGATGCGCTCGCGCATGGCGCCGAAGGCGCGCGCCGTGTTGACGAACTCGCGGCTGCCGGTTTCGGGCAAGGGCGGACTGGCGTCGTCGTGGCCCTGGCCGACGGCGGCGGCGGCATCGGACAGCGCCGCCAGCGGCCGTGTGATCGAGCGCACCACCAGCAGGCAAAGCAGCAGCACCACGGCCAGCGACAGCGCCTGCGGCATCAACCGGTCCCAGCTGAACGGGTCGCTGCCGCTCAGGAAGTAAGGATTGGGCATCAGCGCCGCCATGTACAGCCAGTTGCCCGGTTCGATCTCGGTCTGGATCACCAGGATCGGCGCCGGATCGGGCTGCAGCAGCAGCACGTGCTGGACCCAGGCGTTGGGCAGGTCCTCCAGGCGCACGTCGTGCTCGGCCACCACCAGCCGGTCGGGCCAGGCGAAGGCGAGCCGGAAGCCCGGCGAATTCGGCAGGTCGGCCTTGAGCGTGGCGGCGACCACGTCGAGCGCCTTGTCGGCCAGCGGATGCGGCGCGATCTGCTCGACCGGCACGTAGGCGTGGTTCAGGTTGACGAAGAAGCGCGTGCCGCCCATCTCGCGCAACTGCTGGATGATGAGCGCGCGGTAGGCCGGCGGCAGGCTGCGAAAGAAGCGGATCGCGCCGGCCGCGCTGTGCGCGACGTATCTGGCGGCCGACTGCGTCTCCACCTGGGACTTGTAGCGCAGCTGGCTGGCCCAGATCGCGCTGGCCGCTATCTGCGTCACGAGCAGGCCCGCCGCCATCACCAGCATCAGGCGTCCCAGCAGCGAGGCCGGCACCAGGCGCCGCAGAAGCCCGTCAGACACTGGACACGCTGACGTCGGCCGAGAACACGTAGCCGGCGCCGAGCACCGTCTTGATCAGC
>Ga0265780_10011117_pt1 | contig 10674 bp, 9 predicted proteins | sample P1T30metagenome_FD_192432 | JGI IMG/M metagenome (GOLD analysis project Ga0265780, IMG submission 192432) | Plant litter microbial communities from East Loma Ridge, Irvine, California - P1 T30 | ecosystem: Environmental > Terrestrial > Plant litter > Unclassified | place: USA: California... | reverse complement strand
AATATGCCGTACGTATTGACCCAAGACGACGAGGTCGCCTCAGCGGCAGATTCGGTATCGTTCTATTGAAGTCAACGCTGAGCGTTGGTCCCGGCGATAGCTTCGGCAACCTTTACGCTTGTGTTAACTCACTGAGGGACTGTATTTCAAAAGCGCCGTCCCTTGGTAATTTTGGTGTGTCAAAGTAGATGCTCGTATAGAGTACACCTTCGATATCCCCTTGGGCTTGCGTAGCATGATGCCATACCGTTGGCCAATCCCGATATTTATAACCTGCCCAATGAAGAAGCCCCGATCAGCTCCAGCTCTCGCGTATAGAACAGGGCACTTACCTGGACCTTCTGTGGAGCAACAAACGCACCGTCGGCAGAAACAACCCAGAAGTCGTGCTCGTCGAAGCTCAAGGCCAGCTGTTGAGACGCTCCGGCGTTGATGAGATGCACCATGTTCCAGATTGATTCCTCATGGAGCGAAAGCACAAATCGGGGAGTTGTGGTGTTCTGACACGAGTCGACGACGGTTGTTCCTAATGGGGTCGAAGGGTGATCCCATGCCGATGACATCATCATCGATGGGGATGCAGTTGCCATGAGACCGGATGACATGCTGGGAGCAAGCGACGAGAGGGACATCGCCGACATCGTCATGGTTGGGTGGCTGCCGCGCCGCATCGCCATGGAAGACATGTCGTACATAGGAGACCCTACATTCGTCCTCGATGTAGCCATCGGGTCTGTTGGATCAGCCTTGTCTGCGACCGATCAGTGACTAGCATTGGCGATTGTAGTCTCGAGTCACATACTTTTGCTTTCGCTACCCATCATACCCACCATGTCCATCATCGATTCACAACCAAAGGAGTTTCTGCCCATGGTGTCAACGAGACAGTCAACTCTCCCCATTCCGTTGAATAAGACGCTGTTTGCACACAAAGGTCGCATAGAATCTTGCGTGGCAACCATCCGCAAGGCGATCGCATCACTAGTCTCATGGAACCAGTCATTCACTATCAACATGCTTGGGGACTGTTCCGCTCGCCGCATAGCACTGATGTCTTCTGTGTCGTTGCTGATAAGAGCGTAGGGTCTTTCGATCGTGTCGTTCGGTTCAATGAGCATCGCCCCGCGAACGCCGTCCTCGTAAATACCGCGCAAGTGGACATGGTACCAATAAGCACCATAGTTAGATTCTGTCCCGAAGCAATAGGTATAATTCCCTCCAGGAGGGATCGCATACTAAGTGGGAGTCAGCAGGCCGACTGATGAAGCAAACGCGGTTACCTGATTGAGTCCTGGGACACCGTCAGATTCGGGTGTGCCTCGTTGATGCAGGCCATGCCTGCAAGAGCGTCGTCAGCGTGTGCCGTGTTGATTGGATGAAAAGCTTTCTCACCAGTGCATACCAATCTGAACTGCGAGCATGTTATTAACTGTGACGACAAATGTTTCGCCTTGCGTCGCCTCAATAATCGGTCCGGGTGTGACCCCGTTGACAAGGAAGAGGGGTCTGGGATACCCATCTATTGTCAGACGAAGTAGTAGATAGGAGTTGGAGGCTGTGGTATCTCACCTGGTGATCCGTAGCCAGCAGTGACGTTCAACGTATAGTCTCTGGTAGGTCCGCCGATGTTCTGGCAGGCCGTCATTGCCGCGACGGATGTCGCGGTCGCAGCAAGCAAAGCAACAGCGATTGTCTTGCTGAGGCCAATCATCACCGTTCGATGGGTCGTTCAATAAGAGTATATGTGGACAATCTGTTTTGATGTTTAAATGTGGGCAATGTGGGTTGGGAATGCGACACACAGCGGCACCCGCTATCTCCAGTTTCTTATAGTCTCCCGATCGCCTCAATTCACAGGTCCTCCGGAAGGGCCGAGATGAGATATTTACGCATTTAGACATGATTGCAATATTGGCCCAAAGCGTCATCGCGCGATATTCGCGGATGGCAATGAGCAATTTATGCGGAGTTCCCGATATGGCAGGTGACGACATTTAAGTTGAGCTCAGATGGCTTTGGCAGGGTCGAGACGAGATATCTCCGCGTTTAGACATATTGCGATAATTGATTGGAATAATTGCTCAGCGCCTCAGCGCGTCAACGCGCGATATTCGCGGGGTGAGCAACATTAGCGGGTGGCAACGAGCAATTTATGCGGGGTTGCCGTCATGCCGAATTTGCGAGCTGTTGTAGTGTCCAATAATAGCAGACAGGTAATGATGAATAAGATAAAAACAACTGGTGCGGATCAATACTGGTACTTGAGGGAACAGTCATTTTGTCACATCGCTCTCCTTTATCACCGTTTCCGACACGCGTTATATCAAATCGACTGAACGCATCTAAATCACACCAGTATGCAACCCCTCTCAGGTACATTCACAACCACTCTCCTCGTCCCCAACTTGCACTGCCCGTCGTGCGTCGAAACTATCAGACAGCTATTGGCCCCCATCAAGTCTATCTCAAGCCTTAGGGTGTCAATTTTGCACCACACGATCACGTTCACCGATTCCAACGCATCCAACGCCAAAAACGGTAAACCAGGATATTGCGAGGTCACAGATATACTACAGCGTGAGGGAGGTTTTCTCGTAGAGACCACCGATGAAGAATCGGTGCAGCTACCGGTGCGATCATCTTCGTCACCCGTAGTACTCTGGACCAAATGGCTGCGGCGCAAGCTGACTCGAGAAGTCGCTCGGAACGAAGAGGACGAATATCAGAGGCAAAGGATTCACCTGGCCCGTTGCGATGCATGTCGGAACGGTTCGTCAGACACTATTTCACCGATCGAAGCGAAGATCGAGGATGTGGCGATGATCAAAACGACGCTGTCGATCGCTGGCATGACTTGCGCCTCCTGTACACAGTCGATCCACACGGCCCTCTTGTCTCAGGACGATGTAGTGGATGTCGACATCAACCTATTGTCATCATCGGCGGTCGTCCAGCATCGCTCGATCATATCTTCCCAGCTGGTAAAAGCGATAATTGAAGATGCGGGTTTCGAAGCCGAGATCACTTCTTCGGCGCAACACGGGGAGATGATGCGGACCACAATTTCTATCGGGGGAATGACCTGTGCTTCCTGTTCATCTGCTATCGACAAGGCTCTCCGAGGGATTACTGGAGTCGATCGAGTCGATATAGACGTCATTGGGAACAGAGGAGTCATCGTTCACGCTGGCAGCATCAACGCCCAAAACATCTGCGAAACCATCACGCAGTTAGGCTACGATGCGACGATTGTTTCCTCGGAATCCCTTGCGCTTCGCGCGGTATCGAAAGAGAGGACTGTCACAATCGTGGTCAAGGGAATCCACTGTACAGACTGCATTACCAAGCTCAACGCCCGTCTCTCTGCACTTCCCGTCAAGTCGACACCATTTACGATGCAGGACCGAGCGACAGAGATAACTTACACGCCCCGAGAGCCGCTCACCATTAGAGACCTGCTGCATGAGTTAGCGGGTGAGGGTCCAGAATTCGAAGCCGAAGTGTTGAAAGAAACCTCATTGAACGACCGAAGCAAGGACATCCAGAAGCGAGAACTACGGATTCTTTCGCTTAACTGGGTCGTCGCCTTCATTTTTGCTGTTCCGACCTTCATCATGTGAGTAGCTCCTCTTAATTGAGCTAATGCCTAGTGGCATCGTTGGCATGGTCTTGCTCCCTTCTGGAAATCAATTTCACGAATTTACCATGATGGCAACATGGGGAGCAGCGAAAATGGGTACAATCATCGTCTGGCCTATCGCCACGGTTGTCCAGTTCGGGGTTGGAAGGTAAGTTGGCTCCTAGGTTGTGCTGATGACCAGGCTTTTTTATCAGCGAGCCCTTGGACCGATGATACCCTACTGCCGTAGATTGTGGGCGGTATTGTTCGAAAAGACCAGGCATCCGAACAGCTTGGTTCACCGCTGGACATGGCGGTGTTTGTTCAGTTTTGGAAGCATGGGTGAGCGCAGACTTTTTGACAACCACTCATCGGTGCAGATCTTCTGGTCGTTCTGTCCACCACTTCAGCCTATTTGTCCTCATTGGCCATGTTGATCATCGATGTCACGTCGCCTTCTTCCGCCGAAAGCGTTGGATCTTACTTTGACAGTAGTGTCTTCTTGATAATGTTTATCCTTCTCGGACGAGTGCTTGAGGCTTATGCGAAATCTCGCACAACCGACGCCGTGTCCTTACTCGGTCAACTCCGTGTCGATAATGCGTTACTCGTGGAAGACAACAGTCTCTCCCCAGGGCGGCCTGGTGCGGACACTCCCCACACGGCACTAGTACCTGTTCAACATCTTGAAAAAGGTGATTTGATACTCGTCCCCCCTGGGTCACTACCTCCCACGGACGGAATTGTCGTCTCCGGCCAAACGACCTTCGACGAGAGTTCCGTGACTGGTGAATCCCGTCCGATAAAGAAAGGTCCTGGGGATGAGGTTTTCACCGGAACGACAAATCTTTCCGGAGCGGTGACCATTCGCATCACCACTACTGCCGGGGAAACATTGTTGGAGAAGATCATGTACGCCGTCTCCGAAGCTAGCGGACGCAAAGCACCCGTCGAGAGACTCGCGGAAACGCTGACTGGGGTATTTGTACCTATCATCGTCTATCTTGCCATCATTGTTTTGGCGGTATGGCTGGTATTGGCAGGGACGGGTCTGCTTTCCAACCGCCGAGGCACAAGTGGAGGTGAATACTTCTTCGCTATCGAATTCGCTATAGCGACTCTAGTCGTGGCTTGTCCGTGCGGGATCGGGCTGGCTGTGCCTTGCGCCAACGCTGTCGGTATCGGCCTAGTCGCCAAAGAGGGAATACTCGCTACGACGGGTGGCGAGGCTTTTCTCGGAGCGACCAAGGTTGGCGTCATTGTTCTTGACAAGACAGGAACGATGACTATCGGTAAATCAACCGTCACAGATACTAGACACTGGCCGGATAGCAACATCGACGAGGAAACAGTGGGCAAGTTGGTTCTGGAGATCGAACGAGGCTCCACACACCCGCTCGCTCAGGGCATCCTGAGCCATTTAGATAACTCGAAAAGCCCGTCCTCGCAAGCAGAAATCGTCTCCACGAAGGAGATCGCTGGTCGAGGAGTAATTGCGACAGCCAGACTGGGCAACGAGCATTTTGATGTTTTGATCGGCAACATTGCGCTTCTTTCCGAATACCAAGTTCTCCTGACCCCAGATCAGGACCAGCGGGTCCGGCTCTGGTCCGGACAGGCCAAATCAATCGTATTGGTCGCTATGCGCAGAGGATCATCTCCATACGCATTGCTCGCGGCTTATGCCCTATCCGATCCTCCTAGAGAGACCACCGCATCCGCATTGAAGACTTTGCGAGAATTAGGCGTTGAGATCAAGATGCTTTCAGGTGACAACGTCTTGACAGCTGCCGCTATCGGTAAGATGGTTGGCATTCCCGTAGATGACATCTTTGCTGGGGTCGACCCCGAGGGCAAAGCGGGCGTTATTCGTCAGCTCCAAGAATCCTTGCCTAGTCCTCGACCCTCCAGATTTCGCCAAAAGATTTCGAACCTGCCGTTCATTCGTCGACTCGACTTGTTCCAACCTCAAAGTCGCCTAGGAGTAATGTTCGTCGGCGATGGGATCAACGATTCGGTCGCACTCGCAGCCGCCGACGTTTCGGTGGCGATGGGACACGGATCTCAAGCTGTACTCGCTGGGGCCGACTTCGTCTTGCTGTCGTCCACGCTGTCAAGTCTTCCGGGTCTGCTCAGGATTTCAAGGCGAGTCACACGAAGGCAAAAGCTTAACCTCTCGTGGGCTTGTATTTTCAACATTATTTGTCTGCCTTTTGCCGCGGGAGTCTTTTACCCATCCGGAGGGATACGTTTGACTCCAGTGTGGAGCGCTGTAGTCATGGCTTGTAGTTCTCTTAGCGTAGTGTGTAGTAGCTTGGCACTTCGTTGGGGCATTTGAGGCATCTGTCTGCGAGTAAATGTGGATCATTTCATGCGTTTTGTAGTATACACAGTATACACAGAATGAACTGTCACGATGACATTGGACTGCTGACTTAGGGTACGCTGACCTTAAATCCCGGAGTATCTGCCAAAGGATCTCGCATCATCGCCTTGACATTATCCAGCAAGAGGTCTCCATTCAGCTCACCTCACAAGCAAAAACTGCGATCTATTGTGTGGTTCAAGTCCACTGAAGGTCTGATATCAGTCGGCAAATGAGCGTCATACTCGGAACGGTGCTGTAAAGCAGGAGATCGGGTCAAAACGACCAACGGTGGGGCTCGGCTGAAACGCGGAGTCTGTCTTTCCTCTCCAAATCCACCATTATTGTATGAAAGCTGATCTAAGCATGATTCCCAGCTCCGTATATCACTCAGAGCCAAGAAGTGCCCTCAAACATGCGAGGAAAGCCTTGTTGGACGATCAAAGACGAAAAACGGGTGACTAAATTTTATTCCAGGCCTGGCTGTCAGTCTCCGGCGGGTTGCCCGTACCACGTGGTAATGCCCCACTAATTCTCGTGCTTAACGCGTACATCTACAGACTATTCACAGTATACCCGACTTAGCGAATCTAACACCGCTCTTCCCACTGTAGGCCTCTGAAGGTGCGAAAGACGCTCGCATGCTATATCAGCGGCCCAGATTCACGATCGATCCCCCGTCACTGCCTGGTCCCAATCTGCCTCCCATATCCTATCCATTTCCCTAAATTCGATGCTCTCCGTAGAACTGACGCAATCTTGGCTGTAGGTTGGCACTTCGTAGTTTCGCTGCTGCGAGGTTGACGCAGGCACATCATTCAGATCTAGGACATCATTCGAACCTTTAAATCCATACATCTCGCGCAGATCACTACCGGCGTGCTGCACAGTCGAATCGGGTGCAGGAGGAGAAGGGAAACGCATGTATTTGTCGAATATAACGTCCTGCTGCTGCATTTGGCTGTCTCCCGGCTCTTCTGAAAGACCTGCCGCTTTGGCCATATACGGTAGAAAGGGGCGAGAATGAAGATGAGGCATCTGTAAGGATGATTGTGGCTGAAAGCGACGCGCGCTCTTTTTGAAATGATTTTGCTGATTGCTAGTGTCTTGCTTCTGCAGAGCGCAGAGGATCTTTTCGACTTGAATAGCGTCGAGCGGTTTGGACAAATCGATCACGTTTGGGTTCCGGGTCGACACGTTGATGCCCAGATGTTGCGTATCTTGCTGCTGCTGCTGGAATTTATCATCATCGGACCGCGAAGGAATTTGCGCGAAGTCACGAAGCGTTTCCTCCGTCGGCTTGACCTGCTGCTGCTGCTGCTGTTGATTATAAGGTAGCCCCGAGAGACCCTGTGGAGAGTCCCACACTGGGTATTGTGATCGCGTCTGTTGCAGCATCTGCTGATGCGCACCATTGCGAGCCCCGCCGCTCATCCGATTGAGCTTGAAGAAGAAATCCCCTATCGAGCTCATCCCGTTCATCCCAGCATGCAACCCTATGTCCGTGCACAACTTCTGCGTCCCGTTTCCTCCCAGTGAAGGCTGGACTTGCCGTTGCAACGGAGCGAGTGGGTCGGCGGAGTGGGAACTGCAGCTCGTAGGGAGTGATGGCACCTCGAGACTTCGCGCGGACGAGCGGGTGAGCTGGTTGGTATATGCCAATAAGTCGCCTTCGGAAACAGATGCATCGTCATCGTTGACTGCGTCGAGGTCAAACTTGTGCGGCTGACGCCCATCATCAGCTGAGGCTGATTGGATGGGGGTCGAAGTGAACGTGACTGCCTGAAAGTCGGCGGGCGGATGGCCAAGCCTCGCGGAGTATCCATCCAAGATAGCGAAGCGGGGTTCGGACTGCGAAGGCTGCGAAGGCGGTGAAAACGAATGAGTATGATTGGCTCGCTGGCCAGAGTCCCAAGACATGCGTGGTCTAGACGCCAAGTCTACCTGGGGGACGATTATATGATTAGAAAAGGTGCCAGAATCGGCTTCTCGAATGGAATACAGATAAGACGAATGGTCGAGTCGAGTGCGGGGAACGAACGCGTTGCTTGATGCTTTGCCAGCCGGTAACAATGGCGACAAGATAGGGGTGGTCATATGTTGTGACTGTGAAGGAGTAACATTGGCGACCGCCCATGACGACAGGTACTGAACTGACGCGATGCCAGACGATGTCGCGAGATGATGAAGAGATTCAGATGTCAAGTTGCGGCTCGATCCACAGTTGGCGTGATCGTGTTCTTGATCCCCTCCAACTGTACTACCGTGAATCAAGCATCCGGAGCAGCCACAATCGGCTCCACATGTACACGCTCCAAAAACAGCGTCGTCAGAATTGGGTAATGCGACCAAACCATCGGTATCGACCGCCATTGCCTCAAATTGGGAGCCTCTTTTCGCGGCTTTGGCGTGGAACACCGACTTCTCTGGTAATCTTGATGTCGCTCGAGAGATGTCAGAAGCGATCGCTTCATCTTGATGAGATACGCGCTTGGGCAGCGAGATCATATCGGACAACGCGTGCAAGGAAGATGAAGGGCGAGCTGATGAGGTAATTGCGACGGATGGTCCAGGATTATGACGCGGGGTCGGGTTTGGTGCGTACAGTCTTGTTAGAGCATTGCAATGCGTATTCGAGTTGGTCGCGATTGCGGGAGGCTGTAATGATGTTATCGAACCCCGGGAAGACGAGCTGGAGGCCTCGACGCTGCTCATATCTTCACACACCTCGGCAAGCGGTTGGATATTAATGATGGGCCAGCGTCCGGAATCCAAGGATTTGAGAGTGTGGTCCGAACGCTTCGATCTCCGCTCTCTCTTAGGTTGGCAGCATATACAGATCCCGGTTGTTTGGCAGAAACAAGGATTGAGTAGGAGTTCTACTAATCAGTCAGTTTATCCAATTTACGCGACTCACCATTCCGTTCAGCTGGCTGGTACGATTCTATCCCGGATGACCCTACTTGAACCTGTTCATGGACATCCTTCAAACCATCGAGGAATGTGGCGTTACTACTTGAGCGGCCGTGGCAATCGGTCCTGCCATCACTATTGGATGAGAGAGGAATGTGTGGAAGGGACTGATTGAACGAGTTTTGGCCAGACTGCGATGAGGAAGCTTGGACTTTCGAAGAAGCCGGCATCATGACACTCGGGGTCTGGGATCCACCGCAAACACACTGTAGGATCAGCTCAGCTTCTTTGGACGTCACTGTTCGATTTCGTTACGACCACGTACCTTGTTGTGAACTGCTCCGGCCAAAGACGATCCTTGCCGGCTCTCCTTGCACCACGAGCATTGCGTTGATGGTCTCCCCTTTTTCTTGGCTTCGAATAGTGGCCGATCCTTATGAGTGCAGCCAGATACTCTATGTCCTCTGGTGCATGCCGCACATGCGAAATGCTTCTCGTTGATCAGTACCATCCTATCCGGGTGATCTTTGACATGCCCCTTGGCGAGCGGGTCCTGGGGAGGGGCGAGGTGTGTCTAGTGACGCGTGTTGATGTATCAATGAGGCGGCTTCTTGTGCGAACACTGGTAGCGGTGTGAGGGGCTTCTCTTTGTGAAGTGCAGTGATGCGAGACGACGCGCAGTGATGCGAGGTGAGGCGCAGTAAAGGGGACAGTGTCGCAGGCTCCTTTGACCGAACGAGGCGTTGACCGTACGTGAGTTGATATTCGGTATCTATTGGGTTCTGCCAGACAGAAATCGTGTACGTACTCTTGTGTCCTTACGCATGTCGCGAACAGATCTCTTTTTTCGTTCCGGTACGCTACGTTCTGCTGCTTTGCTCACGACAGACACTGTTTGATCGTGATCTCTTGTCGCCCGGCTATCAGGCTATTCTCGTTCCTTCTTTTGGCAACGGAATCAAATTCGAGTGAGGGTTGGACACTCGAAGTGGCAATGGGGTTTCCCAAGACACCGAATCTGGACCGATTGCGAGCTTTCAAATATTTGGGTGAACATTCGTCTTTGCCTTTACAGCCTCAGGAGCCTCAGGATGGGCGATTCTTCCTGGACATATTGTTCGGGGCTGGGACAAAAGGTGCTAACGCTGCTACGATTCGAAGGGGAGAGCATTCGTATTGTTCCCCTTTCACGCGCGAGGTGACGCGTACAGACGTAGACGATCCAGTCACATCAGATACTACGCTAGTGTGGCATGACCAATACTCTACGGATAAAAATTCAGTCGAAAGGGGTACATTGCCTACTCGGACTCTCCACGTTGAACCCGCAAAAGCCTTGAATGTTCAACGGCTGTTTCATTTTATCAACAGGGCTGTGTCCAGAGACCTCCCGACACTCACATCGCTTTTCTGGAAGTCCGTGGTAACAACAACAATACCAAAGGGTCACATGAAACACATTTCAAACAAGGGACAAAAGAACGGAAGCTGGTCTTCTCGACACCGAGGACCTGTAACAACGGAATTTATACTCCTCGTATAATGGTGACAAACAAGTCCCCAGACGATTTGGTCGTTGACCGTCTCAATTCTAAAATGGATGGCTACAAGATAGTCAAGTATTTGGGTGAAGGAGGTTTCGGTCAAGTCGTCCTCGCTCAGATCCGCACCACCAAACAGGTCAGTAGTCGTGATTCCAGAAATAGGAGGAGAAAATGGGCTCACGACAAGTTGGTGGCTATTAAAACGATCAAGAAAAGAGCTTCGGATTACAAGA
>Ga0265780_10011116_pt1 | contig 10675 bp, 7 predicted proteins | sample P1T30metagenome_FD_192432 | JGI IMG/M metagenome (GOLD analysis project Ga0265780, IMG submission 192432) | Plant litter microbial communities from East Loma Ridge, Irvine, California - P1 T30 | ecosystem: Environmental > Terrestrial > Plant litter > Unclassified | place: USA: California... | reverse complement strand
ATGCATATTGCACGGCAAAGCCAGCAGCCTTTAGTACCTTCCTCTTCCAAATCTGCCAGATCATCGAAATGTCGCATCCTTGATCCTTTCGGCCATGATCTCAGGGCCGTACACTTCTCGCAGAGAATCAACCCGATAATCGGTCTGGTATAGTTATACAAGAAGGCTGTCTCATAGTCCGGCTTGAAGAACTGGATGACAGTGACAATGGAATAAAACAAGATTACAACAAAGAATGGAAGGGAATCGACAATCATTATGGTACAAGTGCTTATGTGTAAGCTATAGATGGTCAAGAAGAAAAGATTTCGTCGAGTGCAGCCCTCATAATGTCGTGGAGGTACAAGCGTTTCAGTTGCTCACACAGCCCCTGAGGCAGCCTCAACTAGGTTAGAAGTGGTTGAGATGATCATGCAACAATTCCAAGCTAACGAATGTGGCTGCGCCTCACCGGAAATCCTATTGAGGCGCAGCCCGCATGATCTCTGATTGATCGGAGCGCAATACAGCATGACACGATAAAGCTCGCGAGCATCAGCTCGACTTTCTGGTACCGCGATACAGCCTTTGTTAACCTCGGGAAGCTACATACTGAGCTTCGCTTACACTGAAGAATTCGTTGAAGAGCGACGGTCATCTCCAACCCTTAATGCCGGTCTTTTCCACAGCATTGAAAAACCACGTGCGCGATCTCTATTCGCGATGGCGATTGGAATTTTACTTGTACAACTTCATGCTCGGAGCTATTGCAGTAATAGTCCTCTTCATAGCCGGTGGTAGGAAGCATCCCTCACAGTATGATAAGAGGGTGTTCTAGTGTGTTAACATGCAATAGTACAAGCAATCGATCGATCTATCGATAGAAGGAGCTTTGGCGGATGGGACGATCACCCAAACTCGGAGCGATGCTATAAGCAGGAACGTATAGCAACGCTGCTAGCGTTCTGGCTCGGTGTGCTTGGTATAGACCAATGGTATGCGCGTCACTGGATCCTGGCTGTGTTCAAGACTGCTACTCTGGGTGGTTTGGGTGTATGGGCGGTCGTTGATATAAACTTGTGGATTATTGGCGGGGTCTATGGTACTCCAGGGTGTCCAGGCGGTAGCAAGAAAGAATGGCTTTACTGAGAGAGCGTGTACACCCTGTAGTGTAGTACTTCGCTGCGAGAAATCGGAGTTTACTTGATCGGGTAGGTACGTACCTAGCTGGTCATCGCGAATTCTGAAGTGCACACTTCCTAACTGCTGACGTTCACCCCTATTGCGCGATCCTTCCCAATATTATATTGCTCGTGTCGGTGAGCATTCGGTGCCTGAGTGTGAGAACTTGGTCGAGGGCGAAGTTGATAATTTTAGCAGATGCGCGTGCGCCAAAAGCGGGGCCGTCGGTGAGCTAATTAGGCATGACGGCGGATTGCCTCTCACCCCGTAAATTGCGACGCCAAGTTCCTCGAAAATCTTCCAGCTTGTCCAAATACATCTTCAAGAAACACTTCATCGCTGCATCCTGCGCAGTTGTTCTCAAAGTTATTTGCGATATGGCTGCTTCCTTGCAAAAACAACCCCGCAAAGTTACGCAACTTAGGCAGCCGCTGACGTGCGCAGCATGTTAAAAGCTGTTACATGCTGCCCTTTCCTCCTAACACCAGTAAACGGCACTTAAAAGACGAAGATGTGACTATGCAACGTCCGTTCGCAACTGAATCTAGACGATGCGTATTTCGAATAACGAGTTGTCGATATTTTCTGACGAGCCCATCGTTGATCTCTCAGGGTAGGGCAGGTTCTAGGAACTCGACATCACTCTCCAGAATCTAAAATCCCTTCAACCACTTCATACGCCTCCTTGACCACAGCCCTAGTCTCTTCGTCCAACCTATCCTCATCCATGCTCAGATCCCACAGCCTCTTCTCCCACAGACCCCACCGCTCTGGTGTCAATCCGTCATCCTTCGGCCACAGTTCTGAGACGTCATCGTCCAACGCCGCTGCGAAATGCTTTCGCAGCTCTTTGTGATCTTCATTCCACAGTTCCCAGGCTCCATTACGTAGCCATATCGCCGCGACCCGAATATCCAGCGCCCGTACTTGCTCGAGTGGTATGCTGTGCAAGTTCGATTCAAGCTGCGGAGGTGCGTCGTGTTCTCGTTCGAGTCCATCGCGACACGCGTAAAACACCGTCATAGGATAGCCCACACCTGTCTGTCGGCCATGTTTCATCAGTGTCGCTGAGAAGATGCACATGCGGAGGTATAGCTGGTCGGGTCTAATCCTCAACTTGCTGCCAAATGGATCGCCTTCGGTGCCTGGATCGCGTATACCATTCCAGTTGCGTCGTCCTAGGAGGATAGAATGCGCATCTCCCCAGTACATATCAAAGCCAGGTAACTCCGACCAGTGTAGTTGGCCATCGTGTTTAGCTTCCCGGCACAACCGTAGTACTTTGGGCTTCGAGGGCGGTTGCGCGCGAATGGCGTCCAGAAGTGCCAGGTGAGAGTCGTACGGAGGCGGACAAGACACGACGGCAACGAAGAAAGCGTCCCAAAGCTCCCATATTGCTTGATCGGCATCGTAGCTTGCGGCGATAGTATCGATAATCTTCTCCACCCTATCTTCAAACAGCAAAGGGTAGCGGATCGATGTTATCGTTTCTTGGATAAGCGAAACGAAGCGGTTCGGCGGGGTGGTGCCTGGAATATCGAGGATGCTCGTCATTCTTTCAGGAGTGGGGATCGTAAGTGCAAGGATTTACGACTGAATCGCAATACTGGGTGACTTTCGGCTGAGAGCTTCGGCTGCGAGCTTTGGCTGAGAGCTTTGAGTCGTTGTCGAGAGTGCATCAGGCGACCTGTAAGTAGGTATCTCTAGTATCTGGGCAACTAGGCAGCTGCAGGCACGTGACATCGCGGAACCATGGTCGTGCGCTACCCGGTACTACTCAGACACCAAAACAGGCGGGTGCCGTGAACGAAATTCGATTGGCGAATAGACTTGTGACGACGTTGCGATAGCGGAAAGTCATTAGGATTCAGTACCCAGGTATCGTATGCGCCGGGAAAGGTGAGGGCTGCATACCTGCGTAGTAGGTGCTTCCTAGCCTACCTAGGTAGTCACTTTACTGCCCAGCAACCTCTACCCGGACACATGATGAATCCTCTTTCGTCATCGAGGAATTCATCAATAGATTCATTAAGGCTGCGAAACCGACAAATTGAATCCTGGTCGCCACCTGGCCTTTTGTACAATCAGCTTTCAGTTCGCGTGACCTCATCATGTAACTTGTCACAAGCTTTGTATACCATTTACGCTCTCATCGGTTGTCATAAGCTTTATGCTTACGCGATGCAGATCATGCTGTACTAGAGCTCGCCGTAAGGGGACAATTCAACGAAGCAGTGTTATTCCCGCGCGTAAAAAGAAGCATTAGACAAGAATGTCGATACTCGTTGTCAATAAACATTTGGCTTCTGTCGCCCTGATTCGCCGCGTTTGACATGCGTTTTGGTAGCCCGAATGTATGACAGTCGACGTTCTGGACATCTGGAATGCATTCCGCTGAAAGTGTATCCAAACTAACATCTTTCAGGCAAATGCAGCGTAACCAGATCATTCTTTCGCGCTTGAACGGTGAAGTAGAGCCTTGTAGTGTCGAGTGTTGTGTCCAAAAAAGGTCAAATATCTTCAAAATCCAGAACGTGCTCACGTCCTTATACGCCCGTCACACGTCTCAACATCACATAGCCACTAACATGTCGAGACATATGCAGCATCTGATCAGTTGACGTATTCGACGTGGGGAAATCCAACAACGCGACTATCTCACGTAAGACTCCACATTAGATATCACTATTGCAAACTGAACCAGAAAAGCATAAAGACCAGTGCAAGGCAGCCATATTCTACACCACACACAAACAACATAACAATACAAAACACCTTTACTGAAGCTTCATACCACCCAACATGCAACTTACGTCCCTCTTCTTCTCCATCCTCGTCACGCTGGCAGCCGCCGCTCCGGTCGCAGAGCCTCAGGGCCTTGGTTTCCCCGATGGTGGGAACCGTCCTGCCCGCGCCGCTGATCCCCAAGTTCGATGGAACGACCCTGGCCGCCGTCATCCCGCCGTTCGAGACGCTGCGCCTCAATTCGTTGACGATAACAACATTATCAATTCGGCTATCGCAAAAAGAGCTCCCGTCGCATTTGGAATCGCTGAGCCCCGCGCAGTTCGACCAAAATGCGGCGACCGCGGCTGCCCTCCTTAGAGGCACAACACTAGAGTTCTGGTAAGCAGTTCAGATGGGATGAACCATATGAAAGAGGCTTATTATCCTGTAGATTGGAACAGAGCTGTACTGAGAGGCCAACAGATGATTCCGGAGGGCCTGAGATTAGTTGATGGCTCGGAGCGTCTGCTGTACTTCATTGGATACGTGGGCTTGAAAGAGATCTAGGTTGTTGTGTGGGGCGGATACACTGTCGTTACATCTAACCCTTTATGCTGTTAGTCATGGAAAGCTCACAAGGAAAATGATAACATATGCGTATCGCAAAGGATTTGAAGTGCATAGCAGCGTGACAATCTAAACATGTGGACGTGATTTGTTGGCCTCGTGCGGGTCGCTTGCATAGTGACTGCTCGGTTACTTGTGAATGTATTGTAACGCAATAACAGTCGCTAATGTTGATGTATCTATAGTGGAAACGTCTAGTAAATCGATAAGCTACACATCAACGTCAGATGTCCTTTCCTTCTCAGCCTCCTCCAACTATACCGTCCAAAGATGATATTTCGACTTCGCTCTGATCCTCGGACTAAACCGGAAGAATAGCCACGGCACAGGCGCCATGAGCAAGCCAATAAAGCCCAGCGTACTGCTAGCCCATGGCGTCCCCATCTTTACATACATCTGCCGCGCGAACAGCGGGAAACCAGCCGTGAACAAAGACCGCATCACCGCATTAGCAGCCAGTGCGCTTGCAGAGAAACGCCCATAGCAGTCGGTCAGGTATGCATTGGTGCCCAGGAATAACGTGACAAATCCAATGCCAAAGGGTATGCCGGAGAGAATGCAAACGATCCAGTGCGTCGGCGGATTGGCCGTCCACCCGAACCAGAAGAGTGCCACGGGGATGAACCATGCTGTGATGATGACATGTGGAAGTCGCGCCTCGGGTTTCGGGCCTCCCAGTTTCTTGACCCATATGCCGTGGATGTCATTAATCCAGGGTGAGCTCGCCGTTGCAATCGCCATGCCGAGTCCGATGCCCAGGAACGATAAACCTGCAATGCCTTCACTCCAAAGGCGCGTCTGCCGGAAGACTACTGGGTAGGCGGTGAAGTCGAGGTATAGTATACCCCAGACGAATGCGGAGTAGAGTCCCAGGACGAATAGAATGGGCTCTGTGAAGAGCATGAGCCATGGGCGGGTTAGATTGGTGAGGTATTGCTCCTTGAAGGATTGGCGTGGGGGCTTGATGCCTGCTTTTGCCATTTTACGTTCTAGCAACGTTGTCGTGTATGTCTCGGGAAGGAAGAAGAGCATGGCGGTATACACGATCGCGGCAATGATGGTCACGACCCAATAGAGCCATCTCCAGTCCAGGTGCTGCGAGATGAAACCTCCTGCCACCGGCCCAAGGACTGGACCGAGGGAGCTACCAGTCGTGAAGAGTGCGAATGGCACCGAACGATGGCTTTGGGGCCAGATGTCTGCTAAGCATCCGCCGCTGTTGGTCACAACAGGTGATCCAAAGAAGCCACTGAAGAACCGAAATGTCAGGAGAGCGGCTAGGCTAGGCGATAATGCACAGCCGATGTTGAAGCAGAAGAAGAGGAACATGGTGATGCGGAAAACGATCTCTCTTCCCAGTGCTTCTGAGAGCGGGGCGAACAACATTGGGCCAGAGGCAAATCCGACCAGGAATGTCGTTACTCCCAACGTTGCGACGGTCGGGGAACATGCGAATGCTTTGGTGATGCCAGGGATTGCTGCGGCGTGCACAATTGAGCAGAATGTGATATTCGCGGTCATGAAGACAATGACTATCGTCGCCATCCACTTCTTTCGCGCGGGCCAGTTGAACGGGTGTTCTTCGGGGTCGAGTTTGATCTGGGAGCAGTCGTCTTGCACGTTTTGATTGTTGAGCACTGCCTTCTCGGCTGGTACGCATTTGGTGGGGTGAGAGCTGAGACTTTTGGAGTCTTGACTAATCCTGGCGTCTTGCTGCATTGTGGACGACGAGATTCATGAGAACGAGAACGAGTGCGATATGATGAGAGATGAACTTGGCTACACTTTGGCCTGGCTTCATCAATGAGTCCAGATTATGAGAGAAATGCTCATAGGGGATGGCGTAGCTGTCAGCGTTAACCAGTCGAAATTATTGCTGGTGTGCTAAGCTTAGTATACGGTGAGTCATATCGACCGTGGCGTTCATGGCTTTTATCTTGTATAGACTATGACTGGTGGACATGGCCAGGATATTCAAAAAAGGTACTAGAGCTCTGCATGTCGTGATGCGCTCAACCGGGTTGTAGGCGAAGGCCTTGGATCACGGCCTGGCGGTATCAGACGGTGACGGGACAATTCGCTTCGATCTAAAGCTTCCCGCAAGTGATTCCTAGTCCGAGTAAGCAACAGGTTAGGAACGTAGTTTCCGGGCAATTTCGCATATGCAGACCGAGAGTGCAACAGCGCGGTACTCAGTGCCGATGCGCAGAAACAGCATACCCGCGTCGTATTACAGGCTCCAATGACAGGCGCTAAATTGACCCCGTGGGGTGTCTGGTGAGAGAAGCATGCGGAGCAAAACAGAAGACGAACGTAACGGTGATGGGGCAATAACGTTCTCATTCCAACGTGGATTAGCTTCTGTTCCATATCCTGGGGATCCAGTGCGCCCTTACTGTGCCTCAAGCGATCGCCAAGGGCTGATTCTAGAACGGCCTTTGGCTAAGCGATCTGTGCGATACCAAATGCGTACATGAACATTGGTGGAAAATCTGCTGTGTCAAGGTTGTCAACGACGCCCTGCGACAGTGATGACAGCCTCGTCTGATCCTTCGTTGACATGAAGACACGTAAGGCGCAGGGCGTAAAGTCGAATAGCCGATCGTTGTCGAAAGGATGTCTACATCCAACGAGGCAGCATAACTGACAGTTCCATTGCTGCTAAAGACGCGGTGGAGCATCCTCGAGTTCATACTGCGATCGCAAAGATGTTCCGCTCCGAGTAGTGGGTAGAGGTCGCAGTGGTTCTGCATCCGATGAAGAACCAAGTCTCGTCGGCTTCTCTCTGTAAGATGCCGTGTTCAGCTTCAAACGGCTCCACACCGCACTGCTTATTCGGGCTGTCCATGTCGCAGTAGAAGAAGCGGCGACGTGATCATCACCGGGCTCATTGACTGGGGGCGTTGACCCTCTTTTCGATTCCGGTACAATATAGCCGTAGCCCTCTTCATGGCCGATGAACCAGCGGAGTTCATAGTCTTTGCCTTCGGGTCCATCTCCGCAGCTTCTTGCAAGCACTTGGGTAGGCGGCGAGTTCTCAGCGAGTGCGAACAGCTGCGCTGGTTGGGTGAAATCGGTCACAAGGCCCGGGTGCATAATGAAATAGCATAATACGGAAGCGTTGATGAGGAAAGTGGAGATGAGAACTACCAGCCAGCCTTTTGATGCGTTGTCGGCTCCACCGGAGGCATATTCTTGAGACCTGATTTTGGCCTTGTACCACTGCGTTGCTGGCTCGTCAAGTACTCGACTAGTATAATTCTTAGAGCTGTTAGTGCCGAGTCCTATAAGTCTAAAGCACGATTAAGATCCATCCCTGTCAAGGACTTACCCAGTGGTCCACAAACGGGGAATTGTACAAAGAGCCAAGTATAGTGTCAGCAGCCATGACAGCCAATGTTTCAGCTAAGCTTGGAAGACGTGGGTTGAGCGAGACCTGGAAGCTCCCAGGATTGGGATTTTTGGGTTCTAGGGCTAGCGTCATCAAGACTTGCTGGAGGTAGGTGGTGCCCGTTCCAAGAGAAAGACTGTTGGCCCACCTGGCACCAACATCTCCCCAGCTCTTGACACCCCGGATCGTCGTAGCATTTGCATTAGTTTCAGAGTACGCCATGTTGCTTGCTCGATCGTCACACAAAGCTTTGGCCAAGGTCCCAGAGACCAACACACTGTGGAGTGTGCTACAACGGGGTGTTATGTCAACCTCGAGCTTGCAAAGCGGGTATGCACCGGTCAGAGTTCCTTCTCCAGATTGTGCTGGGCCACCCTGCCCCAGGATGTATATGGCGGCTCTCCCCCAAGCCCAACCCGTGAGGTTAAGAACTGTGCTGAACGGTATTGGGTACCGCGGGAATACTGGCGGATAGTCTAGCATTGTGGTTTTATCTTCCTTGGTCCATCCGAACAGGTCATCGACCACTGTCTTATTCACGGTTGTTGCATTGTCGCGTTCTCCTGGAAGATCGAGCCACGTAGTAGAGTTGACTATCCTACTGTTTGGCCAAGCATCGTAAATGATAGGCTCGAGTTCCGTTTGGTTCATATGAACACATAGAACTTTCATCACAGGTGAGGGCACCGATGCCATAGTGAGTATGGCTGGATAGAGTCCGAAGTGTCGGATAGTGGCATAACGTTCCTCTGATCGTATACGGAGCTGGAAACGCCAATATGAGGAAAAGCAAGCGAAACGTTATTGATGACTCGGTTGTATGTCCCTGAAACTTCAGCAGTCTCGATGACGTCGACCCATTGGGGAGCAACATATGTATTGTTATAGGCTAACCCGATCCAGGTGGGTCGATGCTCTTGACGTGTTGACATGTTATGATCAGGTGTTACGATGCTGCGCCAGTGGCCAAGGAATTCTGCCAGGTTGGAAAAACTCCTTCCGGTATTTTCGACATCCACACACGATCCGTACAAATCGTATAATGGAGTCTGACAGATGCGTCCAATGTGAGTGGCGTGAACGAACTCGCCCCTGACCGAACCCATCATGACCTTGTCATGCCAATCGCTTTGCTTGGCGACAGGTTGAACAAGAGTAGTTGCAGCTGTCATATAGACCGTAGACAGAATAGTACTAAGCAATGTAAGAACTCCGAGAGCAGAGAGCCCAGCGTACCGACCGATCTCGAATGATGTGATCATGGACCCGGGTTGTACTACCCAGCGCCACAGGGTTAATTCTGAAAGCGATGCACCTTGGCTCCTACTCGCTATGATGGCTTTTCGGCTCACAACCTGGCCTAATAAAGTAACGACACAGGTGGCGAACGATAGCTCGATTGTCTTCGCGATGATCGAGGTCCAGAGTATAGCCGCGGAGATGTTCATCTTCGCTTCCGGACTGTTCCCAATGTAACCTCCATAGCGTTGGCCCTTTAGCGCCAATGCAACAAATACACCTGACAGCACTGTTGACACGCTGCATGTGAAGATGATGGCACCGCTGAACCATGTGAAACGAGGACTACCGAAGTCACGTCGCGTTGGGCAGTCATTGCCGGGAGGCAAGTCGTCCTTCGTGCTCAAGGGTGAATCTTCTGACGCGCCGAGGGTGGCATCGGTCTCTTCGTCTACTGGGTATACGTGGGAGAACGCGTGGAGTCGCGCGGCTTGCGGATTGTTGTGCCGTGTGCCTTCGACGGCATCGATGGCCGTAATTGTCGGAGTGTATCCTCGGATTCGTGCGTACCTAGATGTGTCTTCGGCTGCTACGTTGGTGGTTGGCAGCGTATTCCTCGCGGGTGATCCGCCTCTTGCGGCTTTGGCATCGTGGCTGTTGACTGGGTTGGTTACTCTAGCATGACGGCGCCGCGTGTTAGGGCGGTGATAAGGTAGTTGTTTACGTGATGCTTCGAAAGGGATGAAATGATCCTCCGACCCTGATGCAGGTGCTGCGATATGTGTGCCGTGGTAGTTGAGAGAGCGTCGCGTTCCCTTGTCGTTCGTCATCGCTAGGAGCTAGCGTGGAAGGGTCCACGAGTTCCTTGAGCCGTCCCGAGGTCGACGGTCGAATTCGCAGTGCTCCAAGAACCATTCAGCAGCAGACTCAAAGAAGAGGAACTTGCGTCCTCTTCATCAATTTGGGCTTGCGAGCGGTCTGCGGGACCAGAAAGTGGCAGGACGTACAGCCACCTCATCCTCTTTGTACTGTGCCGTACGCACGGCTACCGACAGCCTCATCGCCATCATGCGATTTCGCAGTTGACTTACAGATGTAACCTTGCACAACCCTGCTCAGTTTGCCCTTGCGTGAGGCTGCGTAAGACGGCAGCCAACAGATAACCAGCTCATCGAAAAGTAAGACGCAAGACGCAGCGTCCAACACCTGAGATGTGGAAGGAACGAGTTCATCCAACCAGGCAGCAATCCACCTACAAGCCAACGTAGGGGACTATAATGGAGTATTACATGTGCATCATGTCACGCTTGATGTAAACGCACTGTTGTACCCTTGATGTACTCATGTTCTTCGCGGCGTGGCGCAGCCTGCAGCGTTGCTTCAATGAAGCCCCCCTCAGTTGCACATCGCCTTTATTGATTTTTGCATTGCTCATTCCTTCACATACGACCATAGGATCATGAAAATTAGGCTTCCCGTCCGCTCAGCCATATACAAGCATGATACCGGCGGATTAGTAGTTAGGTGGGT